>Ga0209515_10005635_pt1 | contig 16122 bp, 20 predicted proteins | sample Subgroupgradi54m_FD_187454 | JGI IMG/M metagenome (GOLD analysis project Ga0209515, IMG submission 187454) | Subsurface groundwater microbial communities from S. Glens Falls, New York, USA - GMW60B uncontaminated upgradient, 5.4 m (SPAdes)... ...
CGGCGGGCCGGGGAGCGATCTCACGGCCACCCGTTCGACGTGGCTCAGGGTGGCCGTCCCGAGTGGCAATCGAGGGACGGCCAAAGGCCGTGGTGCGAGTCGAAGGCTCGATGACAGGCCGCCTGAGCTTCCCCTCAAGATCCATCTGAACGAGCGTGCCCGTGTCGTTCAGGACGTACAGGGTCCGGTCGAACAGCCCGAACCCCTGGACCCCCTCCAGGAGTAGTGTCACCGTCTTTGACGGCAGGTGGAGCCTGACGAGCACGCCGTCCTGCAGGAACAGGAGGTACCGGCGGTCGAGCGGATCCCATGTGACATGGCGTGCGCTTGGCGGCAGGAGACCCGTGAGATCCTCCAGGCGCGGCTCGTCCGCTGAAGGCTCGATCCAGAGGACCCCCTCGTCCGCCGGCACGCCGAGACGGACGAGGAGCGCCGGGCTGCCGCTGACGGTCCAGAGCGACAGCACCCGGGCTTCGGCCAGCGACGAGTCAGGGGCAACGAGGCGCCGTACCTCACCCGTTTTCCAATCGTAGAACCAGTGATCGGACAGCATCGGGCCGCGGCGCAGGACGAGCCATCGCGTGCCCGGCAGCGGCAGGAGCTCTTGGAACGGCCCCGGCAGTCGCCGCTCCGGCCTCCATGCGGTGGGCAGGAGCAGGATGTGCTCGAATACGGCGGATTTTTCCGCCTCGACCGTCACGGTACGCACCCACGGCTGATAGCCTGGCAGGCCGATCCGCACATCGTAGGTGCCTGGCAGGAGGCCGCGCAGGATCGTCGGCGTCGTGTTCGTGTAGCGCCGCTTGCCAAGATACACCGTGGCGCCTGGCGGTGTCGTGGCAAGAGAGATCAGCCCGGTCTTCACGATGCCCTGCTCCGTACCGGGCTTGAGTGAGTAGCCGAAGGCTTGGAGCAGAACGAGCGGGCAGGAGACGAGATACACCGCCGCAAACACGATAAAGGTCAGTTGTCGTACTCGGCGCATCAGGATGCTCGCTGCCGGTTCGGGACGGTCAGGCCGCTTCGTCGGGCGCGCTGGGGAGAGCGAGCGCCCTGGCGATCTTCTGGAGCAGGTCCTTGGTTTCGTACGGCTTCTCGATATGGAACACGGCGCCGAGACGGAACGCGGTCGCGATGTCGTGCTCCGTGCCGCGCGCGGTCACCATGATGACGGGGATGCTGCGCGTCTCCGGGTCTTCACGCAGCCGTTTGAGCGTTTCGTAGCCGTTCATCTTGGGCATCATGACGTCCAACAGGACGGCGTGCGGCTGCTCGACCTTGGCGAGGATCAGCCCCTCTTCCCCGTTCCCCGCTGTGAGGACGCGGAATCCCTCCCGCTCGAGCAGCAGCTTCACGATCTTCCGGCTGTTGCTCTCGTCATCGATCATCAGGACCGTTCGCGTCATTCCCGCTCCGATCGTGTTGCGCTGCCCTCGGACGCGAGCGGCAGCATGAGCATCGCCTTGGTGCCCCGGCCTTCTTCGCTCTCCAGACGGATCAGCCCCCGGTGGCCTTCGACGATGGCGGCCGTAATGGGCAGGCCCAAGCCCACCCCTTCTCCCGGCGGCTTGGTGGTGAAGAACGGGTTAAACACCTTGTGCAGGACGTCGCGGGGAATCCCGGAGCCGGTGTCCTCGATGTCACAGACCAGCACCGTCTCGCCGAGCTTGAAGATGTCGGTCGCGCGCACCCCGATGACCATGCCCGACTCCGTGAGGACCCGCGCAGCGGCGCGGATCACGAGCTCGCCACCGTTTGGCATCGCGTGGAGCGCATTCAAGAACAGGTTGATGAACACCTGCTGCATCTGGTTCTCGTCCAGCATGACGGGCGGAAGGTTCGCGGCGACCTGCTTGACCAGCCGGACCCGTCGTGCTGAGAGCTGGTTCTGGACCAGCATCAGCGAGGCGTCAAGTACCGAGTCCAGCGATGAGCGCTTCAGCTCGAGGGGTGCCGGCTTGGAGAAGTCGAGGAGACCCCGGATGATCTTATCGGCGGTCACGACCGCTTCCCGAATGACCTGGAGGATCTCGACCGCCTGCCCTCCCCTGGCGGTGAGCTCCGGCTCGAGGTAGTTCACCGACTGGAGGATAATGTTGAGCGGATTCTTCACTTCGTGCGCAATCCCGCTGGCCAGCTGTCCCACCGCCGTCATCTTTCCCGCCTGCACCAGCATGGCCTGCGTGCGCCGCAGCTCCTGATACGCCCGCTCTAGCTCGGTGGTCCGCTGACGCTCGGCCTCGGCCGCGGCCTCGATCAGCTGCTTCTCCTTCTGCTCGGCGCGCTTGCGCTCGACCGCGTACCGCATCGATCGGAGGAGCAGTCCGGGGTACACCTGCACGTAGCCCTTCACCAGGTAGTCTTGGGCGCCCTGCTGGAGCGCCTCGAGTGCTAGCTGCTCGTCATCGGAGGAGGTCAGCACGACAATGGGAGTTTCCTTCGCCCGCGCGTGCACCTCGGCGAGCGTGCGCAACCCCTTGCTGTCCGGCAGCGCGAGGTCCAGGAGCACCAGATCGAACGACCCGCCCGCCAGGCGTTCCAGCCCCTTGGAGAGCCGGTCCGCCAACTGGATGCCGTGCGAGCCGCTCGCGCCGTTGGCGAGCACCTCTGTGAACGTCTGCACGTCTTCCGGATTGTCCTCGATCAGCAGGATGTTCATGGCTCACTTCAGGGCCGGTATCCAGGGCCGGTATCAGATACGTATCTGATACCGGAAGAATGGCGGCGGAGGGACTCGAACCCCCGACCTTGGGATTATGATTTCGGGTCCGACTTTTGACGGTTTTTCGTTTTGGTTGTTATTCTTTTGTCTGGCTAATGGTTATGACGAAGCAGGTTTGCTCTTGGTATCCGGCCTTGGAGCCTATTTCGGGGTGTTTTGTTAGCACCACGTTAGCACGAAACAACACAACAGGAGATACGGCGTTAAAAAGACAAACTGAAGGTGTTGGTGTACCCAGAGTAGATCAAAATGCCGTGCGCGAGCACATCACGTCCGATTAACCCCTGAATTACCTGACCTTCCAGAGGCACTTCGATCACAGTGATCACCGAAAGCCCGACTCCATTCGAGAACATCACCGAGACATCATAGACGTTACATGGATGCGCGGAGGATGAGGGGGTACTAATGTTGGCTACGCCGCGAGGAGTGAGTTGAAGCTGCCGAATCACGTCAGGTTTCAGGGCTGTCGCCGATGCGCCTGTATCAATCAAGGCGGTGATCTCCACAGGCGAGGGGACATGCTGGCCTTGCCGTCGCAGGAGATCGGCGGTCGGCTCTGACACGCCAATCTTGACCTGGCACACGGGGCCACTTCGACGTAAATCTGGGAGCTGGGCGGTGAAGGAAGGCACTAGCGGACAGGGTGCGTGTAGAAGAAATTCACATCTTCTTCACGGAGAATCTCTTTGATGAGAAACGGCACATTGCCGAATTTCGCCAGCCCCTCTTTCAGGGCATCTTCATAGGAAGCGAAAACGTCAACAATCACATTCCCCTTGATGAGTGCAAACTTCCCCTCTCCCTTGGTGAGGAGTTCAGAGCGGTGCTCCTTGAATACGTTGTACTCTCGCTCTAGCGCAATCGGCATAATCTTTCCCTCATTAGTCCTTCAGGACAGCTTCCCACGTGCCCTTCTTACTGACTTCTTCGATAAACAGCTTCAGGGTCTGGGCAAACGACCGCTTGGCGTCTTCGAATGAATCGCCATGGGCGACCAGATCGAAGGCTGGCGAGTAACACATAAACGCCTCGCCTTCTCTCAGATAGAGCACAGGGATGTTTCTGATCGTCGTCCGCTTCATCGCCATAGGTAACCTTTCTCAAGAGAGAGTATACCAGAAAAAGGGTGTTCAGGACAGGGGCGACGTTTCTGAAATCACCATCACTGGTACGCTCTCCGCAACCTTTTCTGTGCTGGCTGGATTGAATACCATAGCATCTAACCGCTCTCCTGTTCCCTGTTGGGCTTCGGGAAGGAGATGCCCATAGCGGTCAAGCGTCGTCGTGATGGAGGCGTGACCCAACTGGCTTTGAATGAACTTGGCATGAGCACCTTGGGCAATCAGGAGGGCGGTATAGGTGTGGCGGAGGTCGTGAAACCGTACCCTTCGCAGTCCAGCACGGCTCAAGGCTGGCAGAAACTCTCGCTTGACCATGTTGTCTGGGTCCATGGGTCCCCCACCTGGCGTACAAAACACGAGGTCCTGTGGACTCACTGGACAGGTCAGACGGTAGAGCTCCAGCGCCTCTTGGAGTTTGGGAGACAGCACAATCCTTCGAACTGATCGCTTGGACTTTGGCGTCACAAAACGCCACAAGGGCCCCTGACAACCGTTCGCTCCAGAAAGCTCAGCTTCGGTATGCCAAAAGAGCCCGCGTCGCACATGGAGGACATGGTTCTGCCAGTCAATATCTCCCCATTGAAGGGCGAGGAGTTCTGAGCGACGCATCCCGGTCAGCACCGCTGTCAGGAATAGGGTTCGATACGGTTCGTCTGCGCAGCGCAGAAGGAGACGGACTTCATCGGGTCTGAGGTAGTCCATCTCAGCCGACTCGACCCGAACCAGCCGCACCTCTTGAGCGGGATTCTCGCGCAGGTAGCCCCACTGCTTCCCGCATCGGAGCATGACCTTGAGAACCGCGAGGGACTGATTGACAGTTCTAGGAGCGAGCCGACGCTCACGGAGGGCGTAAGCCTTGTAGCGATCCATCAGTTCAGTGGTGACTTCAGTCAGGGGGAGGCTTCCAAAGCGAGGTCGTAGGTGGGTCACGATCAGGCTGCGATATCTGCGTAAGGTCGACGGCTTCACGGATACTGCTGCGTAGTCGCTCAACCACTTCTCTGCCAATTCGCTAAATGTGATGGAGACGAGTTGGCGATACGTGCCGTTGTGCAGTTGCCCCAAGACTTCGACTAAGCGCCGCTCCGCGACCTTCTTGCTCCGACCTACCGCTTCCCATTTCTGGCGCTTCCCCACCCGGTAGACGATGGCGTAAGCGGCCTTCGGGTGCTTGCAGGTTCCTGCGGCCTTGTTCCCGCACGTCCGACACCGCCAGATGATGCTACCCTGCGCCATGTTCCCTCCTCAATTGCTGAGGGATATTATATCCCAATTGGGCAATAATTACAACTGGGGTGTGTGGCGCTTTGGCTTGGGGCCAGGCTGCCGGGGACGGGCGAGGTAGGCGTTCAGGGATGCTGCGTCTATGAGCCAGGTTCCACCGGCCTTCCGACCACGGACTAACCGGTGGGAAACCAGGTACACGAGGTACCGGCGTGAAAGTCCGTGTCGCTTGGCGGCCTCTGGCGCGGTCAACACAGCCTGAAGCGTTGCAGTTGGCATGTTGCCAGCTATGATACGGGATTTGGCCGATTGTTTCCATGCGTCCCCGTGGCCTTCAGGAAGGCAATCACCTCCCCTGGGTCAAATCTGACATATTTCCCGACCCTCACATGGGGAATGGCCTCCGTGCCAAGCCGCGTCCGCTGGTAGAGCCAGGACACTGGTACCCCCAAGATGGCGGCCATTTCCTGCACGTCAACGAGGCGTTCCATCACACACGTTCGGGCAACGCGAGCGACTGGTTCAGCTGGCTCAACGTTTCAGCAATCTGCCGCACCTGCTCCGGATCGAGGCCCGCCATGGTGAAGTTGACGACGGAGCGAGCATCAACGCCGCTCCAAGAAGGCTCACCAGGCAGGCCCGCCACCTTCAGGAGCGTCTGCACGGTCTGCAGCTGCACAGTCCCATCCGGCTCGCTGCCGATCCTGGCCCCTCGGTAGTAGACGCCCTTGCGGGCATTGGCGAGCGCCTTGAGCTTGCGGCTGACAAACTGCGGCGGAAACGCCTCCAGCACACACTCCCGGATGCGCTCCGCCACTTCAGCCCGCTGCATCAGCCGCGAGCCGCCCACTTCGGCTGAATGTCCCGCCACGCCATAGACTTGGGAATAGATGGCGGACTGGTTGATTGTGGTGGGAGACTCAACAAGCTGATGAGCCGCCTTCAAGGCAAATGCCTCATGCTTTAGGTTATGCAGCTGTGACATGGAACCCCATGTTCAAGTGGTGAGCGTGATGAAGATGATGAACACGTGGGAAGCTTAGACAGCCGGCACTGGGTCATTCTCGCCTTCACCCTGAACTTCACCATCTACACCATCTTCACCAAGTGGTTCATTAGTCTGAATCCCGTACTTTTCCACGAGGTGCGCCAGCTGCTTGCCATCGAATACAATGACCGTTCCACCCCCAAGCCGCTGGGTTTTGAGATAGAGGTGATTTCTGATAAGAGCCCCGATCTTCCGATGATCATGTTTGACATCATGTTCACCGAGCCCCGCATTGATCCGGTCGGTGACGCCACCAATCGTTGGAAACCGGTTCAGTAGGCCTGTCTTGCCCTGCTCCTTCGCCACCGTACGTTTTTCGCTACATACCTCCACGATGCGCTGAATGACCTCGGCCTCAAGGCTGGTGCCCCGTTCTTCCCTCAGCTCCTGCTGGTACTCCAGAAGCGTTTGGCGCACCACTTCGCGTATCTCCTCTGAGGTTGTCAGTTGAATCAGGGACAAGCCAATCTCACCTAAGCGAGGTTCTAGAGCGGGGGGTAGCAATCGCTCATCCCACGTCCACTCCTGGGAAAGTCTACGGAGTCTCCACAACAGGAGTTTGGCGCGCAAGGTCTTCGCCTCCTCCTCAAACAGCTTGGTGAGGTAGAGCGAACGCCCTCCGTGGCCTCTTGGCATCTCATGGGTAAAGCAGCGGCTTTCTAAGGCTTCATCTTGAAAGCGCCTCCGAGCCGCTAAAAGCTTCGGACAGAATACGCGGAAGGCTGTGGTTTTGTAGTTGGCTCTCTCCCCCACGTTGCGAATGACATACCCACCTGTCCGGTAGCCTTCGTTGAGAACCTTTACGACGTCAGCCCACAGATCGGATTTGTTAAAGTCGGTTTCATCAATCGCCAGGGTTCCCTGGATCAGATCGATCATTCGAAATAGAGCGGCGGAGGTCGCGCATCCGGAGACCCGCGTCGTGCGATAGCACAGACTCCCCACGACTTCGAGAAAACGGGTTTTGCCCGATCCTGGCGGGCCGAGCACCCGCAGGTAGGGGAGCGTCTTGACCTGTTCGTAAATCCACGTTAGCTGCACATAGAGGGCAACAAGCCGGAGGTAGCGCTGTGCCGCGGGCGAGTCGCCCAGAAATACCCAGCGGTCGATAAAGGTGAGGATGTCCTGGTACAGCTGCTCATCGGAGGCGTACTCGCTGACCCCGGAAGGCAGCACGACCACACCTTTCTCCACCAGGTTCATTTTGCAAGGAACATACAGCGTCGCCCCGCTATCAAACGTGGGCAGGATTTCAACTGTGCCATCTGCCGGGTTATGTACGACGAGCTGAAAGCCACTCGCCGGGTCATAGATCGTCTCTGCCCAGAACCCAAAGGGCAACTTCCCAGACCACACGTCCACCGTGTCCTTCTTCTCCATCTGTCCTCCTCACTTGGCAAACACGAAGTCCTTTAGTGATCGAAAGCTATCGAACAAGCGTTTCGCTTCTCCATTAAAAAACATCAATGAAGCCTCATGAATGTTCGGAGTTTCCAGAAATAGCACAATCACCCGACTTCCCTCCTGCTCCTTCCCAAGCAGAGGAAATCCCTTTGAGAGGAGGTACGCGGCTTCATAAAGATTGGAAGTCCGGTAGTGGCGTTCAGCTTGTGGCATAGAGTGCCCGCCGTCGGTGCTGGAGCAGTTCTGCTCGTTTCTCGCTCGTCGCGTCAAGTTCGTCTTCAAGGTAATCAAGCCACAAGGCACGGTTGTACGTTTTGGCATCCCACTCTTCCTTCGGTGGCAACTGGGATCGCTGGTTTCGAAACCACACCTGGAAGCTCTGCTCGATGTCCAGGCACAGTCCTTCTTCCTCGTCCAGCTCACGCAAGACTTCCGAGCGTGCTTGCTGCCGTTGTTCGGGTTCATGGTAGCTAATGCGCGAAGTCGGTACACTGATGTGATCCGCCATCCAGCGGACTGCATCAGTAAACGCACAACCACATACCGCCATCACGAGGTCAATCTGGTCTCCACCCCGCTGACAGGCGAAGCAGTACCATCGGTCATTGGGAAGATCGGCACTAAACGACGTGGGATTCTTGCCGTCGTGGACTAGGCAGCGGCTGCGGTAGTAGTGAGCCGATCTGGGTTGGGGGAACTGAAACGCAATGAGCAGAGCGCTTAGTGGGAGGCGAGCCTTCAGCTCTTCAAGAGTAACAGTAGATCGTGGCATCTCCTCGTCTCTCCTGCTTGAATCACACTAGGCCTGTGATCTGTTACCAGGCCAGTAAAGCACAGGAGGAGGAAGGTGCCGTTACAAGAACGCGGAAATTCTAGGAGGGTCGGAAGGTGCGCTTACGTCGGTGGACAGCTGTTCGGAGGATTCCTTCGGCCAGGCCTTCATCCTGGTTCAGGGGGTATTCTTTTGAGAGGTCGTCCGCAATCTTCCTGTAGCTACTCGGCTTCTTGCCTTGTCGCTTTACCAGGGCTTTTAGGTCTCTCTCCAGAGTCTTCTGGCCCCGCTTCAGCTTCCACTTATACCCTGGTAGCTTGGTCTGTAGCCGATTAATTTTGGGTATCAGCTCCCGAATTTGGCTCACCTGGCCTCTGCGGAGGTCGACAGCCACATACCTGACCCCATTGTGCGAGTACGGGTAGGGCTTCAGGGGCTTAGTAGACTGCGGAAATTGATCCTCATGCGACCTGAGAACATCCATGAGGTCTGTGAGCTTCCCTTTCCATATGATACGTGTGGTATACAAGTCATCGCGGGTCGCATTGGCCGCAAAGAGCAATCGGGGGTGCTCACTTTCAATGTTGTCGACGAATACGGTGTCCATCTTGTCAAGCTTACGGACTCCCGTCGTCTGAAAGCGGAACACTGAGTCCATAATCGTCTGAGGGAGATCAAATGCGGCAGCGATTTTAGTCACCACATTCGAACTGTAACATTTGAGAAGTTCCGCTCGCAGCTTCCGAAAAACTTGCACCGCTTTTTCCTGCGCCGCTTTGACCTCTGGTGGCGGCTGGTACTGAAAGGATTCGCCGCTCGTGAATCCACCTATCGCGAAGGCTTGTTCTGACGTAAACGCCTCCTCGCCGATAAATCGCCGCAATGCTGCCACGCTCTGGTTTTTCTTCTTCTTGAGTACCCCGTCATATTCCTCCAACGCCTTTCGGCAATCCTCAAAAGCTTGCAGGACTGTCCGTTGATTTCCAATGGGGAGTTTGGCACTCGCAACCTGCTCCAACGCCAGGATAAAATACCCTTCTACCTTGTCGCGATACTTTGGGCGGTAGCCTGGTTCTAGGGTTTTACCCAGAAGGTGCCAGAGCGGATTAGCAGCGTAGGGCTTTGTGGGGAAGGGTGTACGGGCTGATTTCTCTTCTGACGGCATCTTTCCTCATTTCACCCTGACGCATCAAGGTGGGGGGTAAATCCACACTTGTATGATACCAACGATTCACAGACATGTCCCGTAGATGCCGCCACCCTTGATGCACTGTCCGCCGACGCCACAGTCGGTGTCAAACTGACAGGTATTGCCCCGTTGCCCTGTAAATGGGACTCGTGTCTCTACACCATGTTTTGGACAAAACTTAACGTCAGCACTATACCGTTCTCCGCCCACAGGACAGAAGACGATATCCCCTCCCCCATTATCGCTAGGCTGCGGTGAGGGCATCACCGGCCCATCCAGATGTTGATTCTGAGGCGGCACGGATGGCGGTGGGTGGGCTGTGTCTTGGGGGGACTGAGGGGTTACACTTGCTCCCGCCTCAACCAGCGCTAACGTGCTGATGACTTTTTGTGCTGTCGTAGGAATCGAGTCTAACGTTCGCTGTCCTTTAAGATACTCGGTAAGGCTACTGATGAGAGCGATTCGCTCTGCGTTAACAGGATGATCTCGAAAGAGCGGAGATAATTGTTGTGCGACGCTGTTGTAGTTCGCTTTCGCGGCTTCGAACTGCTGCTGGGCTTGCAGACAGGCATTGTACGTATTGACCATATTGAAGTAGGTTTGCGACGTGGGATAACTTTGGTACGTTTGATTATACGCTTGATAAGTCTGGCAGACGTTTGCCGTTTGGGCATAGACCCATCGAAGGGCGGTTTCGGCTTCGATACGTCGTTCTTCCTCTCGCCTCCATAGTATATTAAGGAGCTCTGTGACTCGCGCTGGATTATACCCTGCTCTGTAAGCGTAGATCGTCCCTAAGATATCCGCTTCGCGTTCATGCTCTCTGCTGTAAGCAGGATGAATTAGCGCTCTGGCGCTTTGAATGATTCCATCGGCAGTTTCACCTTTGGTGAAGGCAGCCGCGCCTGCAAGAATCAGATTTGTCCAGATACCGCTCACTTGCTGACGCTTCTGGTGTCCCGCATCGATATGCGCTAATTCATGCCCTAAAATTCCGGCCAATGCATCATCATCTTGTACAGCCCTCAATAAGCCGGTATTGACATAGATAAACCCCGGGCTTGCGCTTGCATTCACGCTCTCATCGTTGACGATTCGGATCACTGGTTGAAAACCTGGCTTGTGGCAGAAACGCACCAGTCTTTCGACGATCCGTTTGACCCGCTGCTCACTGGCCTGATCTTGAATGACCTGTCCACTGCTGAGCATTTGCCAATCACCCTGTTGAGCTGCAGACCGCATGTCCTCTGGAATAGGTGCCGATAACCCCCGCTGAAGCGCGAGGGGGTTTATATCGAGCTGTGTCGTGGCTTCTGTAAGGAAGGTGGCGCAGCCACTGCACATCAGTGAACTTGCGACTAATACTGGAACGGATGGGAGACAGCGTGCGATACGCATAGCGGGTGAATAGACTACCCGGACGCCCAACTCTATCTCTGAGAGCTGAATCGTGTCAATCAAAATCCCCAGTTTTGACCTGCTCCGAGCGGACGTGTAGTCAGCATCTAAGCCCTGAGAAGCCAGCAGATGATCGGTGCGGCAATCCAGATGAGGATCAAGAAGAACACAGATTCGGGGCTCCCCCCATACCCCCCGGAACTTATCAAAACGAGGATAAAGAACGCCGAGAGGATAGCCGCAATCCCAAGCACCCATTGCTGCTTTCTATTGAATTTCATCTCTCCTCCCCCCGATGGTGCCAACAGTAACACCGGTTCCTACCGGTGTCAAGGAGTGAGGATGTTTGAAAGAATGACCACACTATGCCAAGCGATATCCGGCAGCAGTTTGGTAGGCGACTTCGGGAATTGCGCAGAAAGGCAGGCTATACCCAACAGCAACTTGCGGAACTTGCCGAGCTAGATTACAAGCACCTCCAACAACTTGAAAGCAACCACTCCCCGTATCCCCGCTTGGATACCCTCGACAAGCTCGCCAAAGCCTTCAAGATCACACCGTCCAAGCTGCTGGATTTCTAGCCTCCCCTCAGTCGCCGCAGCCCACAGTCGAACAGAACCCCCACTTGTTATTTCCCTGAATACGGCTCTGAGTGGGCCTGATGTTTTTTCCAGTTACCCGCGTACTGCACCGCCAGGGCCGCATCGTGGAGCACCAGCACGTTCTCGGCGTTGTGCTCCTCGGCGGCCTTGGTGCAGTTGAAGGAGCCAGTGATGACCGTTGCACCATCGATGACCATCACCTTATTGTGGGCAATGGCATGGACGGCGTCAATGCGCACGGGAATCCCTGCATGGGCCAGGAAATCGGCCTCAGAGTAATGCTCGGTCTGCTGGCTCTTATCCAGGATGACTTCGACCTTCACACCCCTCCGCTTAGCCTCAACTAAGGCTTTGGCAATCGGGGCTGAGGTAAACGAGTAGGCTTGGACGAGCACGGTCTGTTTCGCTTGGGCTAGGGTGTCTACGACGAGCTGCGTAGCGCCGCCAGAAGGCGAGAACGCCACCTGCCAGGTGGGTTGGGAGCTACCCGATATTACCTGGGATGGCCGCGTTGGTTGGCATCCCACGACGCCAACCAGCACGGATAGGAGGAGTAAGCGGGGGCGGGACATCAGGTGCATTGTAGCATGAAATGAGTTCACCACTTCTATGCGCGGCGGGAGAGTCAGCTGGAAGGCCCCACAGCTCCACCGGGTACCCCCCGAAGCGATTGTAGTGCGGATTGGTCGAGAGAGGGTGATTAGCTGGGGGCAAACGCGGAGTGAAGGGGATCAAACGGCAAGGGCGGAGAGCGTGTGGCCCTCCACCTGCCTAGTGGGGAATTCGAGCACCATCACAAGCCTCATCGGCCAGGTTTGTTAGCACAGTGTTAGCACGGACGAGCGAGGCAGGATCAAACCTAAAGGACAAACTATCAGAACTCCCTGTCTGAAAGAGCGATGTGAAAATGGCGGCGGAGGGACTCGAACCCCCGACCTTGGGATTATGATTCCCCTGCTCTAACCAACTGAGCTACACCGCCGTGGTCGCTCCGCATTCACGGCGTGCGGAAGCGAACGGTACTATTAGTTGGCGCTCATCGGTGGTTTCTCGATGATTAGTCAGGACATGTTGTTCGGTTGAAGTGATTTCCGCTAACAGTTCGTCCACATTCATAGAGCGACTTTTCTGCGTATCTAAGACAATGACCAGTTCGACGTTCATCGGCTTATGAGAGAAGCGTTGGGAACTGACTCGATACCGTTTGTAGCCCTTCATTTCGATATGGACGTGTCCGCGTTCGGCGTTTGTTCGGAGCATGTCGCGTAAGGGAATCATCCCGTCTGTACTGTAACTGGTCAGAATATAACGAGCGTTGAGGGTGGTGATAAGTTTACGATACGCTTGCGCGGCTTCATCTCGATAATTGTAAGCACTGCGCCGTTCGGTTCTCCAATCTGTTCGGATCGCTGATTTGTCTCCATGCCTCGTAATCTGCTTCGTCAGCGTTGGTTTGTCCCACAGGGCAACGCTATTGAGGACGTGATAGTTGCTGCCATAGGGGTGTTGATTGTAGGGTGGATCGAGATAGACGACATCCAATTCCTCCTGAAGTTCCTCTGCGACTCGTTGGGCGTCTTGACACAGCACTTCGTTTTCCTGTCCGTTATCAAAAAATACCGCACGAGAGAGTGTGAGATCGCCGGTAATGCGATACAGCGCCGTTTGCGTCTGACCCCCCCCACCCCTTATGGAATCCCTTAAAAACACCACTCGTATTGCTCGTATAACACGCTTGATAGAGTAGGTGGTGTTCATAGGGAGGGTGTACGGCTCCCAATCATTAGCAATGACGCGATATCCGAGCGTCTTTGCCAGTCGAGCTACGACGCCACTTCCAGCAAACAGATCGACGAAGGTCTTACCCTTTACCTCTCCCGTACAGCGTAACGCCTCTTGAATGAGGTCGAGCAACTTTCGCTTGTTGCCGATATAGGGGATCAATTGATTGAACACAAAGTCCGTCGTTCGCACAGACGCATGTTTCTTCCTCTCGTAGATGATGTTGTGCTTCATGTGGGTGCCCTATCCTTAGCTTGTGCCTGAGCACACCTTAGGACAGCTTAGCGCTTGGCGATGGCCGTCAAGAGGAGTTCGTCCACGATTGACGCGTTGGCGCCACCGGGCCGGTACCCGGACCGGTTCACGCCGACCGTCTCGAAGCCGAGCGCTTCGAAGGACCGGGCGACCGTCAGACAGAGTGCCGGATCGTGGAAGCGAAAGGTCTCGTCTGCGCCCACTTCAATGCGGGCGTGCGCGTCGAGATGACGGACCCGGATCTGGCGGAACCCCTGGGCGCGCAGCACTGACTCCGCCTGCTCCACCTGTCGCAGTTTTTCTTCCGTCACCGCCATGCCCTGAGGGATGCGCGAGGAGAGGCAGGCGTTCTGCGGGCGATCCCAGTTCGGCAGGTCGAGCGCTTTCGCCAGCGCCCGCACCTCCCACTTGGCGAGTCCCGCCTCCTGGAGCGGCGCCCGCACACCGAACGCCAGCGCCGCACGCTGGCCGGGTCGTGCCGCCAACAGGTCATCGGTGATGGCGCCGTAGAGCACGGCGGACATCCCCCGCTCTTCGGCGAGCCGCTCGAGCTCCTCGAAGAGCTCCTGCTTGCAGAAGTAGCAGCGAGACTCGGTGTTCATCCGGTAGCGCGCGTCCGCCACCTCGTGCGTTGCGATGACGAGGTGCTCCAAGTCAAGATCCGCCGCCAGCCGGCGCGCCTCCTCAAGGTCCTCCCGCGCCAGCGATGGGGAATCCGCGGTGACTGCGAGTGCCTTTCGCCGGCCAAGGACATCGCGCGAGAGCTTGGCGACGAGCGTCGAATCCACCCCGCCGGAGAACGCGACCACGACCCGTCCGTATCCTGCCATGAGCGCCTTCACGTGCTCCAGTTTGTCCTGCAGCACTCGCCCTTCGCTGTGGACCGAGGTTGTCTTATCCATGACCGGTAATCCACCCCCCGCCCAGGATAAGGTCGTCATCGTAGAACACCACCGCCTGGCCCGGTGTAATGGCCAGCTGCCCTTCATCGAACTCGACGCGGGCCGCGTGGTCAGAAAGCGGGGTTACCGTCGCCATCCCACCCTCATGGCGGGAACGGATCTTCGCCAGGGCTCGAATTGGACGCTCCGGTAGCGGGATGGAGAGCCAGTTGACCCGCTCGGCCGCGAGCGTGCTCTTGCGAAGCGCTTCCTGCGGGCCGATGACCAGCCGGTTATTCGGCTGATCCAGCGCGACGACATACATGGGCCGGCCCACACTGATCCCCAAGCCCTCCCGCTGGCCGATGGTATAGCCCAGCAGGCCTCGATGGGTCCCAAGCGTGTTGCCCGCCAGATCCGTGATGGGTCCCGGCTCATCACCTACCCCCAGCTCGCGCCGCAGGAAGCCGTCCTTATTGCGGTCGCGTACAAAGCAGACGTCCTGGCTGTCGGGCTTCTCCGCGGTCGCCAGGCCCAGGCGCCGCGCCAGGGCCCGCACCTCGGGCTTCCGCATCCCGCCCAGCGGAAAGCGGATCTGTGAGAGCTGGGCCTGACTCAGATTGAACAGGACGTAGGACTGGTCCTTGCTCCCATCCAGCGCGCGCGCGAGGGTGTAGCGCCCCGCGGCCGCATCGAATGCCACCCGCGCATAATGGCCGGTGGCGACCAGCCCGGCCGAGCGCCGGCTGGCGTGCTCGAGGAGCTCGCCGAACTTGATGTGGTCGTTGCAGGCGATGCAGGGGTTCGGGGTGAGGCCGCGCCGGTAGCTGCCCACAAAATAGTCGATGACCCGGCTGCGGAAGAGCTCGGCGAGCTCCAGCGTCTCGTGCGGAATGCCAAGCCGCCGCGCGACCGTCCGGGCATCCAGCGCGTCGCGGACCGAGCAGCACAGCCGCGTCCCGCTGGAAACGCAGACGTCCTTGCCCCATAGCTGCAGGGTAATGCCGATGACGTCCTCACCCTGCTCATGAAGCAGAGCCGCCGCCACGGAGCTGTCCACCCCGCCGCTCATCGCCACGACGATGCGCTCACCCATAGGTTTGGAGGAACCCGTCTTGTTCATAGATTCTGATCAACTCTTCTTTGTACGCTCTGGTTTGCCGCTTCAGATAAGATTTCCGAGTCTCGCTTATTCATCTGGCAACCGTACGTAACAGTCGCAAGACGTTTCTTCATCTTACATGCTTGTCCCTCGCTGCCCGATGCCTTACAAGTTCTCAAATCACAGGTTTTCAAGCTTGCCACTTCCGTCCAAGACGGGGTTCACCCACGTAATTGATTTCAGTAAACGGGTACCCTTAGGTGTCTTCGCTAACGTCCGTTGGAATACATCATCACGTGTCACGATGATTCGACCGGCAGAAAGTGCCGCTTCGATGAGGCATAGGTCTTTTGCGACTACCTTCTGATCCGGATCTGACCATTCCTTTTTATCCACACTGACGTCAGCAGGATTCACGCGCTCAGAAGGTTTGCGGTGAGCAGCCATTGAGCACAACCACTTGCGCGCAAATCGACTCATGTGGCGCTCCCATTCATCGTGTATGGTATCGGTCGTCGCCACTCGATGACAGACGCGGCGTATCACGAGTAGCGCTTCCCGACATGCAGAAGATACGGGATGTTCTGTTTCACCGGCAGATCTCATAACCGAAGCGTCA
>Ga0209515_10005636_pt1 | contig 16122 bp, 15 predicted proteins | sample Subgroupgradi54m_FD_187454 | JGI IMG/M metagenome (GOLD analysis project Ga0209515, IMG submission 187454) | Subsurface groundwater microbial communities from S. Glens Falls, New York, USA - GMW60B uncontaminated upgradient, 5.4 m (SPAdes)... ...
CAAGGTCGGTGACCTGGTTGTGGCAACCGGCTGTGTGCGCGGGGATGGGGTGTCCCCGTATTATGTGGATGATTCATTTACGACATTGCCTGATGCCGGCCTCAACACCCAATTGATCGCCGCGGCCAAGGCCTCGGGGTTGACCGTCCATGAGGGCAAGGTCTGGTCCACCGACGCCATTTTGCGTGAAACAAAAGAACACGTGAACAAGGCCATTGACCAGGGCTGCATTGCCGTGGACATGGTCAGTTCCGTATTTTTGACCCTGGCCCAGCTGTATAAGATCCCAGCCGTTTCCATCCTGGCGGTCAGCGATCATCTGATCACCGGTGAAATGGGTTTTATGAACGCGGATTATTACATGGCCGAGGGCGCCCTGGTCAACATCGCGTTGAATTTGGTCAAACAAAGGGAAGCAAAATAAGATGTTTGAATCACCCTTATTTTGGCCGGCGCATGTGAAGGGCAATGTGCTTTATGTCCTCGATGAGACCTTGGTCCCGTCGAAGATCAAGTATATCCCTGTGCACAATGTCAAAGAAGCGGTTGCTGTTATCCGCAACATGAAAACCCGCGCTTTCGGGCAGTTTTTGGTGGTCCTCAATACGTTCTTAATAGAAGTTAAAAGTAAAAAGTTGGAAGCTAAAGATATAGAAAAGATCGCTCACGCCCTTAATAATTCCCGTCCGACTTTTCCTTTCGTGGAAGTCACGGACATTGTGGTTGGTGTTGCGCGCAAGGCCGCCCATGAGAATGCCGATGTCTGTAAGGCCGTTGTACGCACAGTGAAAGGTTTTTTAGAGGGCATCCGCCATCGCCGTCTTGAGCGCGTGCGCCGGATCGCGGTCCATATCGCGGACGGCGACCATATTTTGACCCATTGCAATGTCAGCGGAGAGTTGGCCATGGCCGCGGCCATCGCTATAAAAGAAAAAAAGCGCGTGAAATTTTACGCGACGGAAACCCGGCCTTACATGCAGGGCGCCAAATTGACCGCATGGGAGCTGCAAAAAGCCGGGACGCATGTGACGGTGGTCCCGGATAATGCCGTCGGCGCTTTGATGGCCGAAGGGCTGGTCAATAAGGTCATCATTGGTTCCGACCGCTCAGCAGCCAACGGGGACGTGGCCAATAAAGCGGGTTCTTACCAGATCGCTGTGCTGGCCAAGGAATTCAGCATTCCGCTGATCGTTTTGACCCAGCCGTCCAAAGGTGTGGCCACGGGGCATGACATGCCCATTGAAATAAGGGATGCGGATGAGTTCTTGGTCTTCAACGGTCAAAGGGTTTTTGGTTCCCCAGTCAAAGGATTTTATCCGGGATTTGATGTGGTGCCGCATCAATTCATTACGGAAGCGATCGCTATCCATGCGGGATTATAAAACAAGGTCCATCGTTCTTTTACAGGGCGTTTGTGCTGAAGGCTTTTTTAAGACCTTTAAACCGGCAAGGACTGTTTCTGTTTTTGTTCTGGAGGGCAGGCCTGACCTCGGCGCGGGCAAAGGCAATAGCGCGGCCCTTGTCAGGAGAGGCATTGTTCCGACGGTGATTTGTGACAATATGGCCGGGTTCCTGTTCTTTAAGGGATTGGTCAAAGAAGCGGTTTTGGCCTGTCAATTTGCGGATCAAAGCGGGGCTTTGTGCGATATGGGAGGGTTGATCCTGGCGGTTTTGGCCAAACGCCATAAAGTTCGGGTCAGATTGGCACCCGCCGAACATAAAACGCGGTTTTTGGGAAATCCTGACGATATTTTATCTTTTGAGGGTCAAAGGACAGCGCCCAAAGGCGTTGGCGGTTATGTGCCTTTGGTTGAATGGGTACCGGCAAAATACCTAAAATGAGCGAACAATTAAAACATAAGATCATCACAACCGGCAAACTCCTGTGGGATAAGGGTTTGGTCTTTGGGTTCAATGGTAATATCTCTTGCCGTCTGGACACGGATACCGTTTTGATCACAGCCACCGGTGCTTGTTTAGGTTTTCTAAAACAAGCAGACATAGTCACAATAACCGCTGCAGGCGAAGTGATAGGGGGTCTGGCCTCCAGCGAACGGCTGATGCACACGGCGATTTACAAAGCGCTACCGAAGGTCCAATGCGTCGTGCATACGCATACGACCTACACCAATGGTTTCTTTTTATCCAACGACCGCTTCACGCCTAAAACATTTGAAGCACAATTTTATTTGGGCGAAGTGAAAGCCATTGCCCAAACAACCCCGTCAGTCACTGATCCCGCGCCGGTGGTGGAAGTACTTAAAATGAATAATATTGTTGTCTTAAAGAATCATGGCGTTGTGGCGGTGGGGGACGATCTGCTCAATGCGTTTGTGCTCATTCAGGAATTGGAAGAACAAGTGAAAATGGATTTAGTGGATGCGCATTATAGAGATACCTCGGCGGGTGGCGCCGTAGTCCCGAAGGCGACAGGACCTGCCGTCGGAAGAAAGTATAAGCTTTTTTCCAAGGAGCAGATCGAAGAGATCGTACGCTTGGTCAATAGCGACGCTCAGATGCAGGAATTAGGCGGCAAGACCGCGATGAATATGGCTCTGGCAGTCATTTTGGATGAGACAGGGCAGGCCCACCGGTTCACGTTCAAGAACGGCCGTATCACTCAGGTCGCGCAGGACGCTGACGCGGAATTTGTCATCAATGCGCCTGAGGCAGTGTGGCGCGCGGTATTCAGCCGGCAAATAGACCCGTTCGTGGCCACGACGCAGAAGAAAATGCATTTGAAGGGTGATTTCGCGCGTATTTCCAAATGGTATGCGCCCTGCAGCCGCATTTTTCAATTATGGACCAAGGTACCGGTTGAATAAATGATCACCAATACCCAAAAACAGGATTTTGATCTCTTCATTGAAGGGAAAATAGCGCCTTCGTTGGGCGGCAAATATTTCGATTGCGTCAATCCTTCCAATGGCGAGGTGTTCGCGCGTTTGGCGGACGCCGATGCCATGGATGTCGAGATCGCCGTTAACGCCGCCCGCCTGGCTTTTGACCACGGCCGCTGGCCGCAAATGGCCACCGGCGAGCGGGGAAAATTTTTATTGCGCATCGCCGCACTGATCCGGGAGAACGCCAAGGAATTGGCAGACTTGGAATGTTGGTCCACGGGTAAGACCATCAAGCACGCCACGTTCATTGATGTCCCGACATGCGCGGATACGTTCGAATATTTCGGCAATTTCGAGACCCCATTAAATTATGAAACCATAGAGATACCCTCTCCACATCTGTGTTTGGTGGACCGGGAACCTGTGGGTGTTGTTGCGGCCATTATTCCCTGGAATTATCCTTTGATCATGGCCGCGTGGAAGATCGCTCCGGCTTTGCTGGCCGGCAACACGGTTGTTTTAAAACCATCGCCAACAGCCTGCGCCGCGGTGATGGCTTTAGGCAGGATCATCGTCCAGGCAGGTTTACCTAAAGGCGTTTTGAATATCATTAGTTCTTCACGCAATGAGGCCGGCAAAGAACTGGTTTCCCATTCTCAAGTGGATATGGTGTCTTTTACCGGATCAACGGAAACCGGCAAAGCGGTGATGGCCCAGGCCGCCAAAAGCGTTAAAAAATTGACGTTGGAATTAGGCGGCAAATCTCCCAACATCGTTTTTGCCGATTGCAACATGGAAGCGGCCCTTGGCGGGGCCTTGTCTGCGATCTTCATGAATCAGGGACAGATGTGCACGGCCGGGTCGCGGCTTTTGGTGGAAGATAAAATTTATAAGACATTCGTCGAACAATTAGTGAAACGGGCCCAAACGTTCAATATAGGCCCGGCAGACAGTTTTGAGACCGAGTTCGGTCCTTTGGTCAATACCGCCCATCGCGATGCGGTATTGCGTTTGATCGAGCAGGGCAAGAAAGAGGGGGCGAAATTAGCGTGCGGCGGCAAGGTTCCGGCGGGTACAAATCCCAAAGGCGCTTATCTTGAACCCACGGTTTTTATCAATGTCCGCAATAACATGACCATCGCCCAGGAAGAGATCTTCGGTCCTGTATTATGCGTGATGCCTTTTACATCCGTTGATGAGGCCGTTCATCTGGCCAATGATACTAAATACGGTCTGGCAGCCATGATCTGGACGGAAGATTTGATCAAAGCCAATGCCGTGGCCAAACGCCTGCGCTGCGCCACGGTGTGGATCAATACCTATGGCGCTTTTGACAATGCCGTGCCCTTCGGCGGATACAAACAAAGCGGTTTCGGACGGGAATTGGGCAAAGAGGGTTTATGGGAGTATACACAGTTAAAAGCGATCACCACCGATCGCACGCCGGGAGGCAAGCCGCTGGCGAGCAGCTGGTTTTGAAAAACAACAGGAGAATATTATGAACATTCTTTTTTTAACCCCACCGCTTAAAGCGTGGGATTCGCACGGTCTGCATAAAGCCGCCAATCAGATGCACGCGCAGGCCGCGGCCTATGTCCGGTCCAAGGGCATTGCCCGGGTGCAGGCCATGGACTGCCGCGCCATGGACTATGACTGGGACATGATGCTCACCAAAATAGGTGAGGCCAAGCCAGACATGGTGTTTTTGGGTGACCAGTTGTTTTCCACCTGCGGGGCCGCGGTGATCTGGTATTTCAACGAAGCCATGCGCCTGATCAAGGCAAAATTCCCGTCCATCATCACGGTGGCCAGCGGCCTGTGGTATTCGGCGGATTATGAGCGCCAAATGCGGTTGAACCCATGGATCGATTATATTTTGATCGGTGAAGGGGAGTTGACGCTCGAGGATCTGGTCAATAATCTCAAGACCAAGGCCAAAGACATGCGCGACATTCCGGGGTTGGTGTCCCGCCGCGACAAAAATACCATCGTCGTCGGTCCGCATCGCGGGCTCATTCCTGACTTGAACGTTCTGCCCATGCCGGCTTATGACCTGTTCCCGATGGAGAAATATGTCGGCCATACGTATTGGAAACCGTTCGCGGAATTGATGACCTCCCGCGGCTGCCCGGGCAAATGCCATTTTTGTTACGAGTGGGCCTTATATGACAGCCGTTCCGCGGCCAAAGATTTTACGTCCTGGCGCGGACTTTCCGGCAGACGCATTGTTGATGAATTGGATGTCCTGGAAAAAAAATACGGCGTTGTCACCGTGGTGATGCAGGATGACGCGTTTAACAGCGACACAACGGCCATGATCGAATTCTGCGAGGAAAAACTCAAGCGCGGCAATAGGATCGGCTGGGTCTGTTTGGGCCGTGCCGACCAATGGATCAGCCAGCATGATATTTTACCTTTGATGCGCAAAGCCGGTTTGTTCATGGCATTGACCGGCGTTGAGGTTGAAAGTGATGCCCAGCTGGTCAAGACCGGCAAAGGTGTTACCATTGATCAGATCAGAAAGACCATTGAGATCCTGCGCGCGCAGAACATCGGCACCGTTGGTACGGTGCTGATCGGTTTGCGCGAGGACACCGAAGAAAAGATCAAGGAGCGGCTGCGCGTCGCCGATGAAATAGATCCGGACGTTTTTGCCCTGGATTATCTGACCCCGGTCCCGAATTCCCCGGATTGGCGTTACGGTATTCAAAAAAGCTGGTTTGATCCGGAAAAGATCAACCTGAAAGATTGGGATTTTCAGCATCCGGTGGTCCCGACCGATTTTTTGTCCGTGGAAGATGTCGGCCGCCTGGGCGCCTGGTGCATGCGTGAATATTATTCCAAACCGGAACGCATTCACCGCATCATGGAAAGCGATTATGACATCCGCGTCAAATTGTGCGTGAAGGATTTCATGAACAACATTTCCAAATGGGAGGCGAATTCGCGCGTGCAGTCCGCGGCGAGGTAAGCCCATGGTCAGCGTCCATACGACAATGGCCTGGGAGCCCACGGCCCTGGCCAAATACAATCAAATGCTCAACCTGATCCCCATTTTTCATCGCGGGATCGCGCAGGAAGTGGTCAATAAAAAGGCGGAACAAAACGCGCATCAGCGCGCCTCGGCGCAGGTCGAGGAAAAGGACATTGTGTCCGCGTTCATGACAGAAGTGCCCAAGGCCTTCTATTCGCTGATGATCCGTATCATGAATGAGGTCGGCTTTAATTATAAGGGAGAGGCATGACGATCGCGGTCATCGGCGCGGGCGCCATTGGTTGTGTTGTCGCCGGTTATTTAAGTAAAGCAGGGCAACCTGCCTGCCGGCAAGGCAGGGATGTGCTTTTGGTTGGTCGGGACGATCAGGTGAAGGCCATCAATGCCAATGGCCTGACCATCAAGGGCGCGCGGGGAAGCGCGAACATCCGCGTGCGGACTGTCCCGCGTCTGGACAAACCCTATGATTTGGTCATTTTTACCGTCAAGACACAAGATTTGGAAAAGGCTTTTGAGCAAAATAGTGAATATCTGGGAACAGGCCTGGTTTTAACAAGCCAGAACGGCGTGCAGGCGGACCATCTATTGAGCGGTCATTTTGACCGCAGCCGGCAAATGTCGAGCATCGTAATGTTCGGCGCCACCTACGTCAAACCCGGCGAGGTGACATTCAATTTTGAAGGCGATTGGATCATCGGCCGTCCGTCGACGCCTCTGGACCCAACCGCGCATAAGGTCGGTGAGGTCCTGGGCAAGGCGTTTAAAGTGGTCGTGGACCCCGACATCATGGGGATGAAGTATTTGAAACTTTTTGTGAATTTCAATAATTGCATTCCGGCGCTGATCGGCAAGTCCATGCAGGAGACCTTTGCCGATAGGAACCTGTGTCGCTTGAGCATTATGCTGCTTAAGGAAGGGCTGGATATTATCCGGTTGGCAAAGATCGAGATGGTTTCCATGCCGGATTTCCCCAAGGAAAAAATTTTTGCCTTGGCCGATATGCCGCTCGAGCAAGCTGCGGGGATCATCCACAAAACCCTGACCGGTTTGAGCAAGGAGCCGTTGTACGGTTCTATTTTGCAGAGCATCATGCGCGGCAAGACCAGCGAAATAGAGTTTATCAACGGAGAAGCGGTGCGTTTGGCCGAACATCTGCATTGTCCTGCGCCGCTCAACGAACGCGTCGTGGACATGGTGCATGAGGTTGAGCGGACGGGAAAATTTTTTAGCGTGGACCATGTCAAGAGAGAATTCAATTTGGAGGAGAAAATATGCCATCATCAAAATTAGCGTCATGGGTCCCTGAACATTGGGGAACGACCGAACGCGAGGTCTGGGATTGCCTGGAAACGCATTGGGACCATTTGATCAACAAGCGGGTGGATGAATTCATCAAATACATCCATCCGGACATGGTCGGTTATGGCCATGAAAGCCCTTTGCCTGTTGACCGCCCGTGGCTGTATAAATGGGTGGGGTTCTGGACCAAGAGCACCAATATCGCCATTTGCGAACTGCGTCCCGTTCAGATGAAGGTGTACGGCGACATTGTTATTTTGCAGTATTTCATTTTTACCGTTGAACAAAGCACAGAAGGCGTTAAAAGGGTGATCCGCCGCTACACCATGACGTGGAAAAAAGGCAAAGACCACTGGCAGGTCATTGCCAGCCATAACAATTTAATGGGTGAAACGTTGAGACATTGATATGAAGAAAAGACGCGTTGTGGTCACGGGGGTCGGCATCATCGCGCCCAACGGCATCGGCAATGATGCCTGTTACAGCGCCATGGTCAAGGGCGTTTCAGCGGTCCGCCGGGTGACGGAATTCGACGTGTCGCTGTTCAATACCAAGATCGCGGCCCAGGTGCGTGATTTCGACCCCGTTGCTTTGGGTCTTACGTTTGAAGAAGCGATGCGCATGGACCGTTATGTCCAATTCGCCATGGTGGCCGGCCGCATGGCCTTGCAGGATTCCCGTTTGGATCTCTCTCAAGTGGACAAAGAGCGCATGGGTGTGTCCTTGGCCAATGCCATTTGCGGTACCAAATACATGGAAGAAGAGTTCGCCCTGGTCACGGACAGCGGCAAAAAACCCATTAATCCGCGCATTGTCCGTCCGGACCTATACGATGCCGCGATGTTCAACACACCTTCGAGCGAACTTTCCGCCAAGTATGGTCTTCAGGGGGTTTGCAATACCATCTCTACGGGCTGTACCGCGGGCACGGATTCCGTCGGATTTTCTTTTGAGGCTGTCAGCGACGGGGACGCGGACATCATGCTCACCGGTGCCAGCGAAGCGCCCGTCACGCCCATCACATTCGGGGCGTTTGACACCGTCAATGTCCTTTCCGTGCACAATGATGATCCGGCCCGGGCTTCACGGCCGTTTGACAATCAACGCAACGGTTTTGTCATTTCCGAAGGCGCGGGGCTTTTGGTCGTCGAAGAATTGGAACATGCTTTAAAACGCGGGGCACGCATTTATTGTGAGATCACCGGTTTCGGCACCACCTGCAATGCTTATCACATGACCGACCTGCCAACGGAAGGCGATGCCATGGCTGACAGCATTATTTTAGCCATTGAAGATGCCGGCATCAAACCCGAAACCATTGATTATGTCAATGCCCATGGTTCCTCGACGCGCCAGAACGATGTGTTCGAGACCAGCGCTTATAAAATGGCCTTGGGCCCGTACGCGTATAAAGTTCCCATCAGTTCGGTGAAATCCATGATCGGCCATCCTTTGGCCGGCGCCAACGGGATAGAACTGGCCTTGAGTTCCCTGATCTTTGAGCGCAACATTTTGCCGCCGACGATCAATCAGCAGGAACCTGACCCTCAATGTGATCTGTATTACATTCCCAACGAAGCTATACAGAAGAAAGTTAATTGTATTCTCAAGACATCCAGTGGTTTCTCTGGAATTCACTCAGCCATGACTTTACAAAGGTATTCCTAATGGACCCCATTGCGATCACCGGTTTAGGCGTTATCTCTCCATCAGGAATGGATAAAAAGGCGTTCTGGGCCAATGTGGTCCACGGCAGGAGCGCGGTTGAAAAGATCGAGCGTTTTGACGCCAGCGCTTATCCGTCTCGGATTGCCGGAACTGTCAAGGAACTGGACGCCTACAGCAATGTCTCATCGCGGCTTTTAAAGAAGATAGATCTTTTTTCCCACATGGCTTTGGTGGCATCCGAAATGTGCCTGAATGACGCGGGCATCAATTTGCCGGACGAGAATTTAAAGCGCGTCGGGATCTTTATGGGCAATGCCTTGGGCGGCTGGCTGTACGCCGAGACCGAGTTGCGCGATATGTATCTGGAAGGCCGCGAAGGGGTGAGTCCTTTTATGGCTTCCGCGTGGTTTCCCGCGGCGCCGCAGGGGCAGATCTCCATTCACTATGGGATCAAGGGTTTTTCCAAGACCATTGTCGCGGACAGGGCCAGTTCTTTGATGGCCATCGGCTACGCGGCCAGGACCATCATCCGTAATAAATGTGATTTTATTTTGGCCGGGGGCATGGAAGCGCCTGTGACGCCCTACGCGCTTTTATGCTGTAATACGTCGGGGGTTTTGTCCAAACGCAATGATGATCCGCGCCGGGCGTATCGGCCATTTGATAAAAACCGCGATGGTTTGGCCATTGCCGAGGGTGCCGGAGTATTGACGCTGGAACCGCAGTCACGGGTCACTGGGCGTAAAGCCCATGTCTATGCCAATATCATCGGTTATGCGTCCACCACCGATGCTGTCAACCGCATTGATCCGGCGCCGGATGCCAGACAATTGGCCCGCGCCATCAAATCGGCTCTGGACGATGCCGGGCTTTCTCCCAAAGACATTGATTATATTTGCGCCGATGGTGCTGCAACGGTTTTGGGGGATGTCACTGAAACGAAAGCTATCAAACAGGTCTTTGACGGTTACGCGAAGAAGGTGCCGGTGTCCGCGCCCAAGTCGGTGTTCGGCAATATGCTCGGCGCTTGCGGGGCCCTGGACGTCATTATAACAGTGCTGGCCATGGAACATGGCATGGTGCCGCCAACCATCAATTATCAGACGCCGGACCCGGAGTGTGATCTGGATTATTGTCCCAACAAAGCGCAGGCAAAGACCATTAAGAACGCCATGATCATCAATCGCGGACGTGGCGGCATCAATTGCGTTTTGGTATTACAGAAACCTTAGGAGGAAGAGCAATGCAGACCCAGACAGACCTCGAAAGCAAGGTCAAAGCCATCTTCAAAAAGGTGCTGGATATCAAGGACAGCGAGATCATCCCCGGCGCCAAACTGGATGAGTCGCTGGACATCGACTCAACGGAAATGGTGGAGATCTCGGTCGGCATCAAAAAGGAACTGGGCATCGCGCTCAAGGACAATGAATTGAAAAAGACGCATTCGTTCAATGGTATCATCGGAATTTTAAGGTCCAAGACCCAAGCCGGCGACGGTCATTCCTGCGGCTGCGGTCATGCGCACTAAACAATAATGGTTAAGCCGGCATTACGCAGCGACACAGTCAGGAGTTTTTTGCCAAACGTCTGCGAGGGCTTACAGTGAGCCTGCCGCGTGTTTTAGAGCATCGCGCGCTTCGCAGGCGATCTGTAAACCGAAGCAGACGGCAAAAATACTCCGTGTCGCGGAGTAATGACGGTTAGCTGTAACCATGGAATTATATGCGAATTATAGATCTTAGTTTACCCATAGACGACACGCTTGTCGAAACGCATGACGCCAAGATCGACCGCATCACGCATGCGCAGGGCGTTGAACATTTCAACTGGGTGGTGATGAGCAAACAGCCCGGGGGCCAGGAGCGTTTTGACAAGGGCGAGCGCGTTGCCACGGCGCAGGAGATCCCTGACGGCGAAATGCCGTCTTTGGAAGTGGTGCATTCGTCCGTGCATATGGGCAGTCATGTGGACGCGCCGTTCCATTACGGAAGCATGTGCGAGGGCAAGCCGGCCAAGCAGATCATGGATGTGCCGCTGGAGTGGTGTTACGGTCCCGGCGTGGTTTTGGATTTCACCCATTTGAAATTCCCGGATGCTATCACCAAGGACCATGTGATTGCCGCGCTGAAGAAGATCAAGTACACACTTAAGTCAATGGACATTGTTCTCATTTATACGGGTGGGGACAAATTGCTGGGGACCGATGATTACGTGAATAAATATGTGGGCATGATGCCCGATGCAGTGAAGCATTTGCTGGATGCGGGCATCAAAATGATGGGCATTGACACCATCGGCCTTGACCGGCCATGCTTCCTAATGTTCAAGGAATTTTTGACGACCAAGGACAAGGGCAAGATCTGGCCCTGTCATTTCCTTGGCCGCAAGCGCGAGTATTGCCATATGGAACGTTTGGGTAATTTGGGTGCTATCCCGAAACCGTTCGGGTTTACAGTGAGTTGTTTGCCTGTTAAAGTAAGGAATGCGGGGGCAGGGTGGGCTAGAGTAGTTGCAATAGTTCAATGAGAATATCAGATGCAGCTTAAATAATATGTTCGATTCCAACTTAATAAAAATAATACTTGGAGCATATGCTATATTTGCAGGAATTGTATGCGTCCTTTTATGGCAAAATGCTGCAGCTCCAGATGCGAATAAAAATGTTGGTATTCTCGTAGCGTCTATACTACCAATTGTTATACTTGTTTTTCCTTATTTAAAGGAAGAAAGTAGCACTACCCATCTTAATTTTACGCTTTTTTATGATTCTACGGCTAAATCGATTATTACTGGATTTGATAGAGATAATCCGAGTTCATATAGTTCTCAATATATACCAATGTTTACAGGTTTTCATGGATCCGATTCTTTAAAAGCGGACAATTTATCAGAAGCTCAAACAAAAGGTTTTAATATTATTGAGAATGGTATTTTGCAAACACTGATGCTTAAATTTTTTAATAATTGGGACATTGAAATAAATCGATTCCAGGGTCCTATTGCTCGTTCAGAATCATGGGGCGGGGGTTCTAAAGTTTCAAAGGAAACCATTTCATCAGAGACAATTCAGCAGATTTTCAGGGATAATCCAATTATTGCATCGGGATCTCTACCGCCATTTAATTTAATTCTTCCTCCCAAAACGACGATTACAACTGAAAAGAGAAATAATTTATTTCCAGTAATCATTTTCGATAATCCTTATGTAACAGTAGAAATTTCCATATCATCTGTTTCTGCAATAACAGCACAACACGGGGTATGGGGATTTATTGATGTCGACCCAAAGAATATAAATAGATATTATGCAATTGAATATAAAACAGCCCTTTCCCTTAAGTTAAAGGGATGGAAAGTGTATTCTCCTGAAACGTATAACTATAAAAAATGGTTTCAGAATATCCTCGATATTCTTAAGCAGTTTGATTGGAGTGTTGTTGATAAAGAAACTGAAAGAAATTTAACACGAAAAGCGGTATCAAAAATATTGGGCATAGCAAATCCATAGGAGGGGGACATACAGTTAATTCAATTATCATCAATGAGCCATACAAGTTCGTGTAACGCCTAGATTGTTTTTGTATGAGATGTTAAAAAGGAGCGCTGTAGATTAGGTGCTCATTTAAAATGGAAAAGCCGCGTGTGCTTCACGCGGCTTCCCAGTGGTGCAATGGATAGAACGCTTCTCCGACTTGATTTAAGTATATAGCCAGTTCCTTTAAGGCTTTTAGTACCCCGGCGGGATTCGAATCCGTACCACTACTGTCATTCCCGCGAAAGCGGGAATCCAGAAACAAGGAGTTCAGAATGAGAAAAAGATCAAGGCGAAGAATTAGTTCCGGCCCTAAGAAAGGCGCATTAATTAAAGGTATGTCTAATCTTTTACCAAGTGAAATGCTTTCAGACCCTGTTTTTAAGAAGAAATTAAAAGATTTGATGAAAGGATTTGCAGGCATCTATGCTCTTTATAAGAGAGAGAAAATTTATTATATCGGCTTGACTGGTGATTTACATGGTCGTATTGGGTGGCACCAAAAAGATCGACATGCTGGGCGCTGGGATGGTTTTAAAATATTTCGTATTAAGAAAATACAGTATTTAAAAGACATTGAAACTCTTATACATCATTTGATTGAAACAAAAGGTAATAGGGCAAAAGGCAAAGTTCCTAAAGACGCCGATCTTAATCATGTTTTGCGTGAAATTTTAAATCAACACGAAAGTGCTATTAATACTATTAAAAGAGCTCTCAAATAATCAGGGAAGGGCTATTCTAAAAAAAAAGAAAGGCCGCGAATGATCGCGGCCCCATGAAACTGGATAACATACAGCTCTGGCGTAAGTACGTAGTTTAAATATATCTGGTTTAACTGTTCTTTACAAGAAAAAAAGAAGAGCCGCAGTTTTCTGCGGCTCCCGGTAGCATAATGGATAAAGCACCTCTCCGACTGATTTAAGTATATAATTAGTTCTTTTAAATTGCAAGGAAAAAAAGTCGGCCTTAAAGATGTCTCCGGGCATCCTTAAGGCCTTTCAGTACCCCGGGCGGGATTCGAACCCGCATCTCCTTCGTAGCCGGAGAGGTATGTTAATCCATTACACTACCGGGGCACTAATTGATGAAAGTATAATTATATATTGATAATTAGTCAATATTTATTTATAGCAGGATGAACTAAGAATGTCGACGTCGGTTTGGCGCAGGCATTGGCTATTCTATAAAGCAGATCTTTTTAGGAGATAATAAATGAATGATGATCGTTGTAAATGTGGAGCATCACTTTTAAATCTTGGAGATAGTCCATTTTGTGAATATTGCGGAGAGACCATGTGTTTTTCATGCGAGAAAAAACATTCCAAGGATCAGTGTAAAATAGAACAGGAATTTAAAAAGAAAATATAGAGACGCTGAAAGGGAAGAATATGGACAACATTGTTGAATTTAAAGTTTTAGAATGGCTTATAGGATTCTTTGGTATATCAATTTTAATTGTATTAGGACTCATTTGGTTGGAGTTACGAGACATTAATTCTAATACACGTCACATAAGCAATAATACTTACAAATAATTATTTATGGAATAGGTTTGAATAAAAACGGAGATAAATATGGGACATACGGTTAATTCAATCGTCATCAATGCGCCCTATGAATTGATCTTTGACATTTCCAACAAGATCGAACGCTGGACTGAGTTGTTCGGCAAGGAATACGCCAGCGCCGATGTTCTGGAACGTAACGACACCAAAGGAACAGGGAATATTGAGATCACCTTTCGCCTGACCGACGAGGACGGCAAGTCGTGGGTGTCCAAACGATGGTTATACAAGGACCTGAAATTTGCTTATGCCCAGCGTTGGGACCCGTTGTTTCCTTTTTTATATATGAAAATTGTTTGGTTCTATACCGAAACTAAAGGCGGCATTGAGATGAAATGGATACAGGATTTTGAAATGGACCCCAAATTCACCAAATTCACCGCCGAGCAGATCGAAGGGTTCATCAACAAGCATTCTCAGGATAATTTGCAGATATTCAAGAAAGTGATCGAAGCTGAAGCCCATGTCAGTAAGTAGGGGCGATGATCAATCGCCCATGAGCAGACGTTGGATTTTATTTTTCTTTTGCTGTACCAACGTCCTTGTTTCATTTAACATTTCAGCCCTGATCGCGGTCATTCCGGCGGTCAGCCGCTCTTTGAATGTCCCGGTGGGGGATGCGGCAGGCATCATCCCGTTCTATATCATTCCCTATGGCGTATGCGCGCTTTTTTACGCGCCGCTGGCCGTGCGGTTTTCGATCAAACATTTGATGATCGCGGCCGCTGCGTTGTGCGCTCTCGGCAATTGGATGTGCCTGTGGACGGATTCGCTCAATATGATCCTTCTCGGGCGGGTCATTGCAGGCATCGGTGCGGCGGCCGTCACACCGCTGGCGATCATGACGCTGGGCAAGATATTTGAAAAAGAGGTCCGCGGCCGGGTCTTGGGATTGTTTTTTAGTTCATCGTTCTTTGGCGCCTTGCTGGGTCTAGTCCTAAGCGCTTTTGCCGACTGGCATTGGCTGTTCGCGGTCCCGGCGCTGTTGGGCCTCGCGCTTGTTTTTGGTTTATGTTTCTGTCCCGATGAAGGGATGGAGGCCAATACCGGGGTCAAGGTCAAATATGGCGATGCCTTTCGTCTGGCTGGTTTGCGCCGCATCCTGATCTTTATTTTTTTCATGAGTTTGTTCTTTAACGGTGTATGCAAATGGTATGGCGTTTATCTGGATAAGGTCTACAATTACGATCAGTTGACCATCAGTTCTTTGATCATTTTGACCGCCATTGCCTCTGTGGTGGGACAGCTCATCGGCGGGGTGGTCACCGACAAATACGGCCGCGTCAATTCCTGCTATATAGGAATTGGGATTTTAGGATCGTCCACCATGGCTTTGTACGGCCATTATCCGTTGGCGCTTTTGGCCCTGGTGCTTTCGATGATCTCGGTCGGCTGGACCATTGCCCACAACGGGATATCCACGGTGCTGACGGATTTTTCGGACATGTACCGGCCGGAACTGGCGGCGTTGAATTCTTCGGTGCGGTTTTTCAGCGGCGGTCTGGGTTTTTATTTGAGCGGTAATTTCATGCAGACGAATTTCGGTCTGACGTTTTTCGCGATCGGTTGTTTGATGCTGACACAGATCATTTTTGTCCCAAAGATCATTCCTTCAACGCCGTCGCTGCAAAAGCCGATCCCTGATGTATTCGGGGAATGACCATTAAGGAAAGGAAATGTATGGCACATGTTGCTGTTGATCTGAAAGGCAAGACAGCCCTTATCACCGGCGCAAGCAGGGGCATCGGCCGTGCCATTGCCGCGCGTTTGGCCGAGCACGGGGCCAATGTGGTGCTGGCCGCGCGCACGCAGGGGCCTTTGGATGCGGCTGTGCAGGAATTAAAAAGCCAATATCACATCGAGGCCATCGGTATTCCGACGGACGTGGCCAAATTAGAGGACCTCAAGAACCTGGTGGAAAAGGCCAAGGCGCGTTTCAAGCAGATCGATATTCTCGTCAACGTGGCCGGCGTTTCCAGCCAGCATCCGTTCCACCAACAGCCCATCGAGGACTTTGAAATGCTCGCCCATGTCAATTATTTGGGCTATGTGCGCTTGATCCGCTTGGTCATCCCCGACATGGTGGCGCGCAAGAGCGGGCAGATCATCAGCGTGGTTTCCGGGTCAACGCTGGTGGACCCCATCCCGCGCGGATTTTTGGCCTACAGTTCCCTGAAAATGGGTTTGCGCTCGTTCCTCAAAGGCCTGTTTTGGGAA
>Ga0209515_10005637_pt1 | contig 16120 bp, 15 predicted proteins | sample Subgroupgradi54m_FD_187454 | JGI IMG/M metagenome (GOLD analysis project Ga0209515, IMG submission 187454) | Subsurface groundwater microbial communities from S. Glens Falls, New York, USA - GMW60B uncontaminated upgradient, 5.4 m (SPAdes)... ...
GTATCCCCTGCATAAAGAATAGCACACCACTGAGCGGTTGAATGCTCAACCCCATTTCTGTCGCCTTTAGCCAAACCCGCTGCATAACTCTGCCGGCAATAATAAAATCCTGCGGGGTTTTGCGGGGCAGAATCACGGCACCCATTGCCGCACACGAGGCATAGATTCTCGCATTATCCTTTGCAGCCATCCCTGCAAATCCAATTATATTCAATACTTTCATGACAGGCCAGTGGCGAAAAATTCTGAACATGATCTGTGCCAGCGGCGGAAGTTCAAGAGTCTTAAGATAAAAACCAATTCGTTTTTGCTCCTCCTCTTTTTGCGTCCAATTGATATGCGTGAAGAAAAAATTATGGAAAAACTTATTGCTTAGCATCACTTGCTCATTCACGCTTCCGGCATGCGCAAGAGTTTTAATCTTCTTTTGATCCTGAATCAAGATCAATTTCCCTCCCTCAATCTCTGCTACGGCAGATGTTAACTGCGCCAATTGATTTTCAGAGAGTGGTTCACTTTTATAGGACTTCCTGTTCGTGCATCGCGTTGGGATGCAACGGTACAACGGATCCTCTACGGCAGAACCGCTCTCAAGAGAAACAATTGCCACAAAATTTGGATCCCTTTCCTGCGGGAATAAATCGAGTTTTGGCCGGTAACCGAAGGCCGAAGATGCGATAAGGATATTTTCAATCAATGCCCCATGCGCGACATACGATGCCAGCTGCTCATAATTATAAAGGGATTGGTCCCGTTCGGGAAGGTTAAAAATTCTGATCTCGTCATCTCGGATTTCAAATCTCCACGGCTGGGCGTTTTCTCCGGACGGCGCATGGACTGCGACTTCAAGAATTTTTTTGATATCTTCCTTGAAATTTTCCATTACTCACGGGTCTTTATCTTACAAACCGAAAGATTTGGCAAATGCGGAGGAGATTTTGGCGCGGGATTTTTTTGCCTGCGGAGTATTGTAGGCGGGTACTAATTTTTCATCCAACGAGATCAGTGCGCGGTTGCTTTCCAGCGGCTGATTGTTGAGGATTTTGCGCGCGCAATAGGCGACTGCTGATCCGTTCAGAATCGCGGCACCCCCCAGTTGCGGCCAGGACACAATGGTTTTGCCCATTTGCTGAAGCGATCCCAGCATGCGCGGAGTTACATTTTCAGCGCCCAAGTGCTTTGTAATCATCCGGCCAATGCCGAATTTATCCAGTTTTGAAAGTTCCTCATAACTTGTTTTTCCAAGGCGGCCGTGGAAAAAGGGCATCTGCGGATTTTTGTCATAGCGTTCAATATCAATAATCACATTATCCCCGTTGTCCGCACCCATGAGGAGCGGCGTGCGGTTTTTTTTGGCTTGCTCCCGGATGAGATACTTTATGGCCAGATTATCTATCTCGTCTATAACAATGTCGAGCCCCACAAAAAACCGCGAGATATTGTTGCGACTCAAACCTTCGGGAAATAGCTGCACATTCGCATACGGATTGATAGTATAGATCTCCCGCGCGGTCATCTCTGCTTTGGAAAGCCCCAGATTCTGGACGCCGGTGCGGATGCGATTGGTATTGGTCAATGCCAGACGATCATAATCCGCGAGCTTGATATGTCTGGCTCCGCCCTGCATGACGATGGCAAGCGCCACACTGTTGCCCACGGAAAGCCCGGCGATCCCGATCGTGGAATTATAAAACTTCTCCTGCTCCGCGGCAGTGATCAGATTGCGGTTGCGGGCTGTGCGCACGACTTGAAACGCATCTTCTTCCAAGATATGGGTGAGTGAAGCAAGCCATGGGAAATACGCCCATCTGCCCTGCTGCCACAGCGGAGTCCTCTTTGCTAACTTTTTCAAATATGCCTGAAATTTCTCTTCAAACCCAGGAGCATAGACAAGCCCGGGATTCATGATCCCGAAATATTCACGGAGCTGTTCCTCATAGTCGTCGCTCACATGGTGGACCTTGCGCGCTCGCGCGAGCCGTGCCACAGATCGGCGATCGGCTTCTTTGCGCAGATTGAATATGTGCGGCTGGTATTCCGTCTGCTCTTTACTTTTCTTTGTGAGAATATTTTCCAAACTCATATCAATTACTTCTTTGCCCACTTTTGTTTGATGCCGGTCTTGAAATACAAAGGATCCTGGTAGGGCCATAACACAACGGTCGGCGTTATGATATCCGGAACCGACTGATACTGGTCATTGAACTCGGAATTACCAACGCGCAGACTGTCAACCAGCACAGTCAGGATATTTTGCGCGATGCTCTGATCCGGCGCGACACCTTTTTTGAGCTCCACATTCACTTCAAAATATTCATTCATCTGCTCGTTTTCTTTTTTCAGCATGGTGAATTTGCCAGTGATGAATTGCTCCAGCGACTCGTGCTGAAGTGCGGCTATGATCTCTTCGGCATAGATATTGGCTCCCCGCACCACGAGGGCGAAATCGCTCCGCTCTCCCACGTATACAAAAGGCAATCGCATGATAGTGTCGGCAATGCCAGCTGCTTGCGCCTCTGCGACTATGTCTACTCCTCGCTCTTTCAGTTTTGCGATCATCGTATCAAACGGTATCACTCCGCCTCTGTCGGAAAAGCGATATCTGATGAGCGGCATGCTGGATCCGAGGCCGGACGCGGCCACTTCGCCGTCCACTTCTTCAAAATAAACAATATCCGGATGATACTGGACCAGAGTCGGAAGTTCGCGCGCATTGGGCAGGATCTGGCGGCGCAATTTCTCGTCCGCGGCAAGCCGCCGGCGTATGAGATTGCTCATCGGCGTCTCGTGCGCCATGGTGCCCAGTTCCACCGTGCCGTATATATTCACGGTATCCGTCAGGGGATTTTTCAGAAATGCTTTTTGTGCGATATAGGAACGGAATTTTTCCGTATATCCTTCTGCTGCTGTCAGAATTTTCATGCGATACTTTTCCCAATCCACTCTGGATGCCGGACCCTCGTCAATCACGTCTTTGACAAACGGCGGGTAGCCGACGAGAATAACCTGGTCGTACAGATGCCCGAAATGCTTTATGGTCTTCAAACACAGTTCTATATTCGTGCCTACGGGCGCTACGGACACATGGTATCCTTTTTGTGCCAGACGATTGAAATATTTGTAGGTCAGGATGCCGCCAATCCAGATACCCATGCCAAAGCAGACAACCACCAGATTGTTTTTATCCTGAATCTCAAATTGATTGCGCAAAAATATCTCGCCCACATACTCGGACTGCCAGTCCTGTTCCTCGCCCCGCGGAAAATAAAACGGCTCGCCCGTGGAGCCGGATGTGGCCGAGATCGTGGTGATTTCCGAGACATCGCGATTGGGAAACAGATCAATGTACTCGTGTGCGCGCAGATACGACGCTTTGTCCGTCAGAGGCAGGGTTTTGAAATCCGCGATGGCGCGGATCTCGGATGCATTGATATGTTTGCTTTTCAAAAACTCCTGATATGCGGGCGTGGTGCCCGCCGCATATTCAAAAAGCCGCAACGCTATCTCGTCTCCCCGCGCCTCCCAAAAAGATGCAGGCTTGTCCCCGAGCTCACGAAAAACACTCTGCATGTCCGAAGGAGGAGAAAAAAAGCGGAAAGAATTACGCATGGGCATGAGCGGAATCTGATTTACGCCGCGACTAACTCGCGGGAGATGCGTGCAGGGATCGGTGCTGCTATTTTTGACACAACTCCTGCGTGCGCCGGAGAACGGAATATATCTTCTGCCAGGCGGTCTGCCACGATACTCATTGCCTTACCTTCTTTTTGCGCGAGCGCAATGATACGAGAGACAGTTTTGCCTACTTCTTTTACTTTGCGGCGGACTTCGTCGCGGCTGTAGCCCTTTTTATTCCACTCTTCGCATACGTTGATCAGTCCTCCGGCATTGGCGACGTAGTCGGGAATATAAAGAATGCCGCGCTCGTGGATGCGTTCGCCGTCGAGCGGAGATGCCAATTGGTTATTGGCGCCGCCGCAGACGATATCGCATTTCAGCTGCGCTATCGTGCGCCCGTTGAAATCGTTGCCCAAAGCGCATGGGGAATATACATTTACTTTCAGTTTATGAATATCCGAGAGACGCACGATTTTCAGCTTCGGAAATCGGCGCATTGCTTTTTTGATGGCTTGCCTATTGATATCCGCGCCGAACACTTCGCCGCCTCCTTCGCTGATAAGACGCACGAGCTCGCTGCCGACTTTACCCAGTCCCTTAATCGCAAACGTTTTCCCGCGCACAGACGGAGAGCCGAACTTCGCTTTCAGACCCGCCTGCATCGCGTAAAAAACACTCAAAGCCGCCCACGGCGCAGGATCGCCCGCACGCCCGGGAAGCCCGTTGATAAATCCGGAATGACGCGCCAGAAATTCTACATCCTGCTCTGTCATGCCCACATCTTCGCCCGTATAGAAACTGCCACGGAACAAATTGATGACCCGTGCGTATGCGCGCAATAAAGCCGGCCCTTTGAGCCGCCGCGGATTTTTCATGATCACCGCTTTGCCCCCGCCATACGGCACCCCGGCAAGGGCGCATTTGTAGGTCATGGCGCGGGAAAGTTTCAACACGTCTCGCAAAGCATCCTGCTCGCTCCCGTAGTGCCAATACCGGGTGCCGCCGGTGGCAGGGCCGAGGCGCGTACTGTGAATGCCGATAAATCCACGCAGTCCGGTCTCTTTATCAAAAAAAGAGGACACCAGTTCATGACCGTTAAATTCAGGCATTTTCTCTATGGTAAGCGAAGCGTTTTTCATATTTTATCCGAAAATGTTAACAAAAAAGCCCCTTATCAAAAGGGGCTTTTTACGCGCGATGGTTCATCATAAGTATCGGCATCGTCAGCATCAATTCCATGTTTGTATTCGTGCCAAGGCCGCACATCACCGCCTCCGCACACATCAGCGGAGGCCAGCACCACATTTTTTCCTTAAGATAAGCGGTATTTCTTATCATACTTCCCATGCGTATTTAGATAAGTGCATTATAACAGTCCCCCATAAAATGTCAATAGTATACACGGCGCCTCCAAAATCTTTTTTATATCTTTATGAATGACATCTCGCATTGATTTTTATCATATCATATGACTCCACCATAGACAAGATCAGTGGTTGACATTTAGTAAAGAATCTATTACCTTCCATCTCAGATATGGTCCTACTGTCCATATCATGCAAAAGGGCAGTACATTGACAATATGGCTTTAGTGCTAGATATATTCAGCACTTAATCACAGGGGAGAGCGTAATATGGCAGGGGTCGTACTTTCAGGTATCCGTGCAACCGGACGCATGCACTTCGGCAATTTTGTCGGAGCCGTGCAGCACTTTGTTGAATACCAAGAAAGCGACAACATCTGTATGTATTTTGTCGCTGATCAGCACACATTGACCACGCTTGATAATCCCGATGATCTCCGGACGAATCTGATGGAGATGGTCAAGGATTATCTCGCAGCGGGATTGGACCCGGAGCGCTCGATCATCTATGTGCAGTCCAGCGTCCCCGAGATCACGGAATTATGTCTCTATCTGGGGATGCTACAGCCATTAGGAGATCTGATGATCATCCCGACCTACAAAGATTTGGTGCGTAAGTTCCCAGATCGCGTAAGCCACGGATTGCTTACCTACCCGGTGCTCATGGCCGCCGATATTCTCGGACCGCAGGCAACACTTGTACCGGTGGGTGAAGATCAGGTACCCAATGTGGAATTGGCCAGAGATCTCGCGCGGCGTTTCAATAACCGCTTTGGCGATTTGTTCCCTATTCCGGAGATGATGCACGAGATGGTCAAAGTTGTCGGTTTGGACGGTGCCAAGATGGGCAAATCCGATGCGGACAATGCCATTGACATCAGCGCGTCGATTGATGATATTCGCCGCCGCTATCTTGAACACGGCATCACGGATGAACAGCGCAGGCGCCGGAGTGACCCGGGCGATCCCTATGGCCGATGCAAATCGGTCTATCCAGTCCATGAATTGGTAACCAAAGGAGAAACAGAAACACGCACTATCGCTCAAGCATGTATCAGCGCTTCTATTGGTTGCGCGGAATGCAAACACAAGCTTGTTGATGGTATTGCTGAAATCATTCTTCCCTTTCAGGAAAGGCGCCGAGAACTCGCCGACAAAGATAACTATGTGCGCGAGGTTCTTCACGAAGGAGGGAGGAAAGCCCGCGCGATCATCGCCGAGACGGTTGCTCAAGTGAGAGATCGCATGGGCATCGTGCTGTACTAACGATATACAGCATATCCGTAAGCGCAAGGCGGTATCCAAGAAATACCGCCTTCCCAACATAAGGGTCCGCAAGATGTTTGATCAGTTGAATCTGGAACAGATTGGCAAACGGCTCCGTCAAGTTGATCAAGAACTTGTTGCTCTGATGGGACAACGAATGAGGCTTTCGTTGCAGGTGGAAGAGTACAAACGCACCCGCAATGAAGCAATCTTTCGTCCAGATGTTGAAAAACGACGTCTGGATGAGGTTTGTGAGTTGGCACGCCATCACGGGATGAATCCCGAGTTTGCGCGATCTGTCTTTTACGCTATCATCGGGGAATCGTGTAAAATGCAGATGATCCAACTGCAAAAAAATGCCAATCTCCCCAATGAGAATATGGATGAAGAGCAATGGAACGCGCGGCTCAAGGAGAATCTTCTGAATCTGACCGCGCGTTGCGCCGCCATCTATGATGAGCAGTACGACGCCGGTTTCTATGCGACGCGCCTCCATGCGGATTTCGAGCAATCCATGATTCTGGCTGCGTGTCGGCATTATCGCGGCACTGGTTTGGCGATTGATCTTGGATGCGGCACCGGGCGGATTGCGTTTGCGCTCGCGGATTCCTTTACGCAAGTTGTGGGTTACGATATCAGCCCTGACATGATTGATGCCGCTCGCGGCAAATGCGCGGGTGTTCCACCGGACAAGTTCCAGTTTGAAGTTGCCGATCTTGAAGAAGGAATCCCGCAACCAAATGGCTCTGTATCATTTGTCGCGATGAGTCTGGGCTTTGCAAGCGACATTCGCCTGTTGCCAAAAGTTCTCCGAGAGGTCCAGCGTGTGCTGATTCCCGGCGGCACGGCGTTCCTATCATTCTATAACGCCGAAGCACTGATCTATCGCTGGGAATTCATCCCCTGGCCGGTAGGGCTTGCGGCGGAAATCAACCCACGCAAGCATTGCCTCAATGTGCAAATAGACGATGAAGTCTATGAGATTCATGCCCGGCCATACACCATAGACGAGGTGCATGATCTGATGCCGCGCGGCTTACCAATTGTCAAGCTCGCGACGCATCCGGCGGTCTGTTCCATAATGCCCGATGTGCTCTTTGACGACAAACGAGTTCAGGATTCCGTCGCAACTATTGATGAAAAACTCGCCGATGAAAACATGGGCGCGTACATCACGGTTCTTGCGAGAAAATCCTAACTCGTTCGTATATATCGCTCCAACCGAGGCCTTGCCAAAAGCAAGGCCTCAATCATAAGAAGGAGAATGGTATGACGCCCAATGATAGTAATTCGTCAGATGATACATATTTTCTCCATGATCTACATGTGGAAGTCGTAGTACGCAAAACGCCGGAAGGAAAAGACGCAAAGATGATATGCAAACATAAGGTGGGGGATTATTTTGAGGTAAAAGGCGAGATGCTCTATTTACCCAAAGATCAACCTTTTTCAATGTATGCGCTTGCGGCTCTACTGCCGTTCCTTCCTGCAAAACAGCGCATGACGCACAAGAATGACTGGATGACCTCAGACACGGATATCGCGTGTCCCGATCCAAACTGCGGCGTACTATTCCGGATCACCAAAACTCATACACGAATAGAGCGCCACAGCGAAGCAACGGCGGTGCCCCTCAAAAAAGAGTAGTTACCGATGCCGTTCTCACCCAAACCGAGAGTTTTTACGTGTACAACAAGCGGAGTACTTAATTGTACTCCGCTCATTTTTTTCATAAACTTCAAATCCGCCGCCTTTTAATAATAAACCTCGGATCGAATGATCCGAGGTGTTTTTGTTTGACCCCCATGTTCATGCTCAAAAAGTTATCCTGTCAGTTCAACGAGGAACTGGGACAGAAAAGTCTCACTTTGCTTAGCGAGCAGAGCGGCGCGTTCCCGTTCGTGCTCCATTCTGAATCTTGCCGAAAGGGCGCACTGCAATGCTCGTCCGAACAAGAAATGCTGTCTTGCATTTGCAACACCACAATCAAGCAGAATAGGTAGTTCCGATTCTACAAACTTGTAGATGAAATCGTAACCCTCATTTGCACCCGGTAAATCGTAGACATCACGAGCCACACCGGCAAAACAGGCGAGGTCAATTGCCGGCATGCCGAGAATACCAGGAAGCGGATCTAGATATTTAACGCCCCTCTCCGTCACAAAAACATCTTCCGGAGTGAAGTCAAAACTGGAGAAGCACACTGTTGAAATTGCTACGGTCTCCGATTTTAACTTTTCGAGTCGCTCAATCAACTCTTCATTGATCAAAGTGAGCAAGTGCACCCTGTATTGTTCAAGAAGGCGTAATCTGAGTGGTTCGAGATACTGTCTATCAACCGCGGCCCTCCTCGTTCTCTCATAGATGCCACGCATATGGCCAATCAGATATTCATAGAGCATTACTGGATGCTCCGCAACTTGAGTAGCGTGCCAGAAGTCCAGTCCGCAATCCTCCATCAAGATCAAAGGTATACCCTCGTATGAGATTGTTGTGATAAGAGGATTGGGCAGAAGCTCTTGCGCCCCGATAGCCCTCATCTCATCATATCCTGCAATATTTTTTTCTACCTCCCGAAGAGCGAATTCCGTCAGTCCAATTTTCACGACAAGCCGTTGCACTCCCTGCGTTGCCCGAAACACAGTAGAGACAACATTACCAAGTGTCAACCTCTCATCACAGATGACACCGTGTTGTCGTTCAAGGAACAGTAACACTTCTTGAAGCTCATGGGTAAGCTCCATACGCATCCTCCTCTTTATTTTGTTATCAAAGACCCTACCATAAACAACAATAGCACTCCTATGCACCCGGATCAATGACCTAAAGTTCATTATGCTTTATGCTATGAACTAGCTACTTCTTATTTTCCAGCAGAACTGCGTTGCTATATTTTGGCTCTTCTGTGTCGTCTTCAACTGGATTTACTACGATTGTCTCTTTGAGCCATTGATCGCGCATGTCAGCTGGCACACCGCCAAGACAAGTCTCAAGATAACTTTTCAAAATCTTTGCATCCGGATGCTCTCTCTCTGGCGCGATAAAAGTAAAAACGCGGCCATCTACATACTCACGAATATCCACAGTAACATCAGTGCAAATATATCCGATTTCTCGTTTTTTTAGATATCCAAGGTCAACATCTGATATCTGAATAAGAACGCCCTCCACTACAGAATCTTTTTCTGGAATAATATTGAGAGCGAGACAATTTTTTTGCGGTATCAACACACTAAACTTACGCCGGTAGCCAATAAGATGCGCTCTTTGGGCAATAGTTTTCCCAGGAAGGGTCTTCTTTAAACTCTGCAGATTCATGAGTGAACCGTAGCCAAAAACATATTGCTGACTCATAATGGTATGATGAATTTTAAACAAACGATATATGGTTTTTTGAGTATTTTTTTAGCGTATGTTCGTCTATTTCCACTCCTAAACCAGAGACAGAATTAAGATGTAGCTCCCCCTTATGCAATGTTAGTGGCGGCGTAATAATATCTTCGGGAAAGTACTCAAGCGGAGGCGTCATATCTGCCGGCAATGTAAAACCGGGGAGTGAGTAGAAATTCGCATTTATGATCTTACCAAGACCAGTTTCCATCCTTCCGCCTCCGAACAACGGGGTATGGTGTTCCAAACAATAATCATGAATTGCTTTCGCTGTGGAAAAACTGCCAATGCGAGCCAGTTTAACATTAATCATCCGACATGCTTGTGTCTCTATGGCTTCCTTGCAACTTGCCATATCAACAATAGATTCGTCAAGACAGACGGGTGCAATAATTTGTTTCTGCAGTAAAGAATGACTCCGTAAATCACTCTGTGCAAATGGCTGTTCAATGAATAACAAATTAAACTGATCAAGGGATTTCAGAATTTCCATATCGCGGAAATCATATGCGCCATTTGCGTCTACGCCAAGTGCAATCTCCGGGAAAGCATCTCTCACTCGTTGGACGATCAGAAAGTCGTGCCCTGGCTTAATCTTGATTTTTATCCTTTTGTATCCTTCGTATATTCTTAATTGAACTTCCCTGACTACTTCATCTGGAGCTTTTTTGATCTCTATACTCTCCCCAATAGGCAAGACCCTTGGTTTCCCGCCAAATATGACAGATAAAGGCATACTGGCCTGCTGTGCAAGAATATCAAAATAGGCACTTTCAATGCCAATTTTTGTAACCGGATAGCCAGGAATTACATCGCAAATGAGTTGAAGATCTTCTACAGAGGTAATCTTCTCGCCTATCAGGCGGGGCAGTATTTTCTGTAAAGTCCTTATGCTGTCCACTATAACTTCCGGTTCCGAAATCGGTACATAAAGCGGCGATGATTCACCGAAACCAATCAAGCCCTCACTCGACATCATTTTTATAATTATCGCCGGACGACGATCTATAATGCCAAAACCCGTTTCAAAGCTTTTCAAAAGCGGGATTTCTATATGAAAAATATCAATGCTTCGTATTGTCATACTATCAAAAAAGAGGTCTCGTTTTATACCGCTTATTTTCTAAAATCAGACGACTTACGCACTTGCACATCAGATTCAAGTTGGCGGATAAACTTTGGGAGGGTGCGCGGAAATGCGCGCACCCTCCATATTGTTAGAAATAACTCAATAGATCAAGGACACCTCGGATTCCTCTATCACGAAAGGTCCCAAGAACTATCTCTGACGGCGAGGTCTGCGCCTCCACTCGTCTGAACAAAGGAACGAGATATTTCTCTTCACCATATCCACGGAATAACAACCCCCTACAACTGATTTCCAGCACCTCCTGAAGCAGGCTGATGAACGACTGTTCACTGATTGAGCCGCTTAGTTTCTGGTGTTCCGCTTCTTGAGCAAGACCGAGCCAGAACGGGTAGGGATATCTGGATACGAAATCCTCCGTATCTTCCAAATTATTGACTAGTCCCAGTATAAAAGCGAGGGACGTCATTTCTTGGCCCGGTAGAGCAGCGGCATTAGCCCTATGTTCCAACAAAACCTTATCAATATGGGCGGCAAGGAACTCTTCAAGTCGACCTTCGGTGCGGGCATCAACGAGATCATTGATCTCTGGGAGTGGGTTCTTCCATTTCCAGCGCAATCTCGCGAAACCCATATACGTCCAATCGGTCTGCACGACATGCTCAAATTCAGGATAAACACTGGTCTCCTTATTGCTCATAATCGCCTTGGCAGGCCATCCACTCTTGGGAGCATTCGTGAGATACTCCCAGAATGTCGGATGTGCAGGTACATAAACCAACCCGCTATTCTTGGTACCAAGGAGAAACATCGGACTTCTATCCCACAATAATACAAGATAATGCTCCCACGAAACGATCTCTATCCTGGGTAGCCAAACTTTCGAGACATCTCCTGCGAAGCGCCCCTTTTGAGGAGTATGCGCCCTCCACGCTGCTGGTCTTATGCTGTACGGAGAATCCGGATAGTTACCATGCAAATCTGGGTCATTCCGAAACAGGAACAGACAAAGCCCAGCAAGCCGATGCATAACACGCAACACACGGATGGCTTGACTGAATTCTATGTCGATAACTTCTTGAGTCGCGCAGATGTTCACAATTGAATTATGTGACCACCCTCGCTGCTCAATCGCATAGTCATAAGCTTTCCGTTGAGTACGAAACCTATAGTACTCTTCAACGCTGGTTCCCAGTGATGGGTGTACTCCGCTACCAAGCAGTCCCACTCCGTATTGATGGAGTTGCGCGATAACAATGTTACGAAGCAAGGTTATCTGCAGCTCAATTTCTCTAACCGTATACCCGGGGCATGGGGCTAATTCAACCGTGGGCCCCGTGTCCGTCGTTATCACCTGCTCTGACTTTATGCAACCAGCCGGAGCATTCGCAGTCTGCCGCGATACGCCAAAATCATCCATATGCCAGCCATCTCCAGATAATGCTCGCCACATATGAGCAAAAACTTCGGGCGGCGTAGGCGCACCTGTTTCCATCATCACTGCTGGTAATTCGCACTCAACGCTCATCAGCATGATATCCATGTCCTCTTTTATCAACAGTGAGACTGCGCAGACGACGGCATAATTCTGCCGTCTCCTCCAAACTAGTCACCCTGATCCGACAGTATGTATCATCCCATGCTGGATTCGCTTTCTGGAATACAGAACCCGGCTCAACAGATACGCCGATTGACGCCATCTCCCCTCTTGTATCAATGCCTGGCTTATGCGCGCAGAGGATTGACACCCCCGGATGCGTCGGCAAAATACTATAACCAACATCCTTAAGGACCTTTTTTATTGCCCTCTTGGCACGCAGAGCTTCTCGTCTAATTGATTGAATAAACAATTCATCAGATAGAGTGGCTGTTGCCAGCATCGCAGCAATTAAGCTCGGTTCAAACGGCACATCAAGTTGAGTATAGAGTTGAGCCAGCGGAACTGACAAAAACATATACCCAACTCGTTCGGCAGCAAGACCGAGTCCCTTAGAGAAGGATCGAACAACCGCAAGGTTCTCGGTTTCAGAGACAATATGTATGGCAGATTGACTATCATCGACAAAGTCTCCATAGGCCTCGTCAACAACGACAATCGTACCATACCTGCTGGCTTTTTTCGCCAGAAGCAACACCCGCTCCAAAGGTAATAAGTACCCTAGCGGATTATTTGGGTTGTCCAAATAGAGTACTGAATATTTCCCTGAAGCAAGCTCCTCCATCAACTCTTGAAAGGGGTAGCGGAAAGTAACAGGCTCGATAGGAAGGGGGACATACTTACCCCCGGTTGCGACAAACTCGCTGGGAATCTCATTAAATTGAGGCCCCACGCCCAACATACCACTTGGTTCAATCAGCTTGTGAATGAGTCGCTCGGCGAGGTTGAAACTCCCGTGGCCTAAAAAAAGTTGATCAGTCTGTATCCCTTCAACACAGAACCTTTTGAGGATAGCCGGCTTTAATGACGTCTCGTAGAAGGTCTCACCGTACCTGGTTACCTTTTGAGGATTAAAGTCTCTGTACGCTTGCACAGCAAGCGGAGACACTCCCCATGGACTGTATCCCCTCAAACAATCAATCACGGTATATTCAGGATTGAGTTGAGGAACAATACCTAGATAACTATCACGCTGATAACCTATCGTCGATTTCCTCACTTTTAGATGTACCACTTGTTGCTTCTTTCCTGTAATGAGGGTGCCTACGATTCTAACTTCTTGGCTGCCGGTCAACTCGCTATAAAGTTTGCAAATCCCGGCCATGCAATTAGTTCCGTGAAGCCACAATCAACACATTCACCCCATACCCAACTGCGCCGAACAACTCTATGGCCACAGGTTTTTGCCAATTCAAGTTTCAACTCATGCAACCTTTGCGCATATTGTTGCAAAGCAGCATTCCTCTCCTCTTCACAGCTGTTGATCTCCGAAATTAGTCGGGCAACATCACTCTGACCCATATCAGCACCTCTCCATGCTATGGTGTTAAAGAACTGCACTTGACAAGATGGATATACTAACTGCCCCATCTGTGTTCACCATAATAGTATCTCCGTACTATTACGATGTAATAGTATCAAAATTACCCGGCGGCTGTCAAGCCCTTGTCTCAGCTATATGCACCTTTGAGAAAAAAGAACCATCACTGACATGAGAATGGCCACATGGCGAACCATGTGGCCTCACTGTTACTATTTTTCCTCCCAACACGATTGGAAATACTTTTTATAGTATTCAACCGTCTCTTCGTCTTCGGTATAGAAGTAATGATTACTTCCTTCATCCCGTTTTGCCAGCAACAATTTTTGATCATCCACCAAGAGCATTCTTCTGTACTCCTGACTCTTGGCATGATGAAACTCATAATAGGCATGGTCGATTTCAACTCTATTCTTTATCGGCCGGAAATCCTCTTCTGCCCCAAATCCTATGCGTTGTATCAAAACCTCCGCGTCCATCTTTTTCTGAAGCAGTAAAAAATATTCATGAGGGAGTGGATGCTCAATCTCTTCAGCCGCATTCATAGTAACCCGAATGGTTTTCCGTGCTGAATGTACGAGACATATGGCTGTCTGTAAAATCTCGGAAGCGCCCACTTCAATTATGTGGTTCCTCATAGCCATCTCCTCACCGAAGTTTTCACCTCATTCCGTAGCCGACGAATTGCTCCTAGCAATCCGGGCCCTTTCAAAGAACTGGCCAGACACAATGGTGTGCTGGCGTTTGCATTCTCATCTGTTGCAAATGCGAGGACATCATCAATTATTTTTTAGGTAATTAGTGGGAAACGCAACCAAAATAGATATGAAGAAATAATTTGAATAAATTGTCCTTGCGGTGATTGAATCGATACTCCACCTCTTTAAGATACATCGGAAAATGATACTTGGAAACCCCGCGGTAGTTGTACAGAATATGCTTGGCGTAGCTCCAGAACCCTTCAATGCCGTTGATATGATTTTTCGTCTTCTTGTCCACCATGCTTTTTGAGTGATTAACGGTCAGATGCTTGCCGAGGCGCTTGAGTGAGTTGTAGCTCTTGAAGGTGTCTGAGTAGTATACGGATCCTTTCCTTGTTTTCTTCCTAATTACTGCCATGAGATCATCAGCAGATACTCCTTCAACAACCCGGGTATACACCTTGCCATCCCGCTCCAATAAGCCGAATGCTATTGATTTACCCACTGCCCCTCGTCCCCGCTTTCCTTTGCGCCTACCCCCGAAGTATGATTCATCCAGTTCAATCTCTCCCTTGAGCTTCCCGCCTTCCAGTTCCGCAACATGATACACCGCTTCCCGCATTCTCTGATACACTCGGGTGATGGTCTGATAGTCAAGACCAAGATCAGTAGCAAGGCGATATGCAGGCTGGAGCTGGTAGAAGCCGGTAATGATTCCGATCTCCCGCCGCAGTTGTTTCAAGCTTTTTTGACGCCTGCATTTCCCACATTTGATATATCCCCGCTGTGTCCGGCATACCCTGAATGACCCGCAGAATATGCACTTTCTGCCCCTCAAGAAGTTGGCCGCACAGTTGAAAACATTCTTTTTGTTGATACCCATGCGATGATTCTATCATCCATGGTTGCGATTACCACTAATTACCATTTTTTATCCAGCAGCGAAAACGCCCGATTGAATCCTCCCTTTGGATCAAGCAATTCACGCGATCCCCTGCTCACAGTAGCGATTCCGACACCAAGTTTTTGCGCGATCGCTCTTTGTGAAATGCCTCGGTGAAGAAGCTTCACGATCTGCCAGCGAAGCGCTAGTTCCTTATATTCTGCCGGGGTCAGAAGATCAATCAGAAAATCCCGAAACAGTTTTTTGTCGGAGGCGCTTATTTCGGCTAAAAGGGCGTTAAGCTCCTGCTCATATCTTTCTTTTTTATAGAGAGAGACAACAGTCATATATTATAGCGTACTACTCCATGATCATGTCATCAAGAGACATTTTTATTATCAAGTAGTTATAGTTGTTAGTGATTACTTCACCCATTTTTGCTTGGCGCCGGGCTTGAAATGGAGTTCGTGGCCATAGGGCCAGAGGATAACGGGCGGCGTCATGATCTTGGGCACTGACTGATATTGATCGGCAAACTCCGAGTTTTTTTTGTTTAAGAAATCAACAATTGTCCCCTGAATTTCTTTCGCAAGAGACACGGACGGATGCGCGTTTTTCTTCAATTCCACATTTATTTCCAGATACTCGTCCATATCTTTGGATTCTTGGCGCGACATGGCAAACTTGCCGGTCACGAATTTTTCCAGTGCCGCGCTCTGCAGGGCGTGGCGCACTTCTTCGGCATAGATATTGGCGCCGCGGATGATTACCGCGTGATCGCTCCGCTCATAGATATAGACAAAAGGGAGCCGAACGATGGTATCGGCAATTTT
>Ga0209515_10005638_pt1 | contig 16119 bp, 25 predicted proteins | sample Subgroupgradi54m_FD_187454 | JGI IMG/M metagenome (GOLD analysis project Ga0209515, IMG submission 187454) | Subsurface groundwater microbial communities from S. Glens Falls, New York, USA - GMW60B uncontaminated upgradient, 5.4 m (SPAdes)... ...
TTATCGATCCTTTCGGCCGTGTCATCGGGGCCGTCCAAAATGAGCGCGGCAAGAAGACCTTTGTCGCCGGCACAGCCGTGGCTGCCCTGCCGCTTGTCAACCAGCGCACGGTGTACACGAAATATGGAGATGTTTTCACGATGTTTTGTTTCTTGGGCATACTGGGAGCGATCTTGCATTTAAAAATATCTCGTCGGGTCAAGGCATGAACAAGGACCGCATCAAAAAGATAAAACGGGCCATGGCCCGTTACGCTTTTTATTTTTTTTCAGCGTTGTTCAGGGTATTGCCTTACGCCGTCGTGCGCGTCATGGCCAACGCTTTGATCGCCCTCGCGTTCGTGATGGTCAAGCGCATGCGTAAACTCGCCAGGGAAAGTCTGACCATTGCTTTCGGCAAGGAAAAAAGCGAGCAGGAAATCGAAGATATTGTCCGCACTTGTTTTTCCAATTTGGGCCGCAGCGCCATTGAGATGCTGTACTTTACGCAAAGACCGCAGATGATCACCGCAAAGCTGGCGTTTGTACCCGGCGCCCGGGAAAACCTGGAGGCCGCGCTGGCCGATGGCAAAGGGGTCATCGCGGTCACGGCGCATTTCGGCAATTTTCCGCTCATGCTTTTGTATCTGGCCCGTCTTGGGTACAAGACCAATGCCATCATCCGTCCGGCGCGCGATGAGGTCATTGAAAAGGTCTTCCAGGACACCCGCACGCGTCTGGGCCTGCATACCATCTACAGTTATCCGCGCCTCGAATGCGTCAAAGAATCCCTGCGCGTCTTGCGCAACAAAGAGATCTTATGCATCCCTTTGGACCAGAATTTCGGGACCGGCGGAGTGTTCGTTGAATTTTTCGGCCAGAAAGCGGCCACCGCGACGGGGCCGGTGGTGTTTGCCGCGCGCACGGGCGCGGTCATTTTGCCCATTTTCATCGCCCGCGACGCGGACGACCGGCACAAGGTCATGACAGAACCGCATTTCGCCATCGAGACCAGGGCCACGGATGACGAGACCATCCAATACAATGTGGCCAGGATCACCGGGATCATCGAGACCTACATACGCCGTTATCCCCACGAATGGGGGTGGATGCACCGGCGCTGGAAAAGTAAGCCAAAGAAAGAACAAACATGAAAAAAGCACTGTTGTCCGGGATTGGCTTTTTATTGGTCATCGCCGGCATGGCCCTCACCCTGGCGCAATGGGACATCCTGGTCCTGGTCGTCAAGGCCTGTGCCGGGCCTGTCCTGGCTGTTGCCGGCCTCGTCGTGCTGTTCGCGGTTTGTGCTCAAAAACAATGAAACTCATCATCTTCGACCTTGATGGTACGCTGGTCAATGCCTACCGGGCTGTGCGTTCGAGCATCAATCACACGCTCAAAGCCATGGGATTTCCGCTCCGGTCCGCCGCGGTCATCAAAAGTTGTGTGGGATGGGGTGATCAACATTTGCTGCAAGGGTTTGTGGGCAAAGCGAAAGCAGGAGCGGCCCTTAAAATATACCGCAGGCATCATGCCGCAGCCTTAAAGACCGGCGTGCGGTTCTTGCCCGGCGTCCAGGCGATGCTGATATTTCTAAAAAGGTTCGGCTATCAGCTGGCCGTGGCCAGCAATCGTCCGACGAAGTTCACCCTCTTGATCCTTAATATACTCGGCGCGCGGGCGTATTTCGACATGGTGTTGTGCGCGGACAAAGTCCAAAGGCCAAAGCCCCATCCGGACATGCTCATGGAAATCATGCGCGCGCTTAAGGTCAAAAAAGAAGAAACGCTTTATGTCGGGGACATGACCATTGATGTCATCACGGGCAAAAGGGCCAGGGTGCGCACCGTGGCCGTGGTCACGGGGTCGAGCCCAGCGGCGCAATTAAAACAATTGAAACCATGGCGCGTGATTGATAAGATGAGCCGTCTCAAAACCATCATAGGAGGTTCTCATGAGCAAGAAGAAACGTAAGGGCAAACTCAATTGGCGTTCCAAGAAGGCCAATCACGGCACCAAACCCGGCAGGGGCTAGTGGTTCGACAGGCTCACCACTAAATTGAAACGCTGGATCAGCAGCAATTTAGTTTTTTAAAGAAATTTTTAGTTCTCATAGTATTTGTGGTATAAAATATGAATATGATCGGTTCCCGGATGCGCTGTTTGCGTTGTTTCCTGGCCCTTGTTCTGGCTGTTTCCGCGGCCGGTTGCGCGGTCCCTTTATTGTTGATCGGCGCCGGCGCAGTGGGCGGTTATGCCGTCAGCCGCGATACTTTTGAGGGGATCACTTCCAAAAGCCAGGAGGAGATCTGGGATGCTTCTTATAAGGTAGCCTCCATTATGGGCACCATCGAGGAAGACAATCGTCACAGCGGGCAAATGACCGCCCGCATCAATGGCGCCCGCGTGACCATCACCCTCATACCGATCAATTTGACCTCCACCAAACTGCGCATCAAGGCCCGCAAAGGCATTTTCCCCCGCATCGGCATTGCCCAGGAGGTTTATACCAAGATCAACACCCAGTTGGAAGGATAACCCTTCTTGATTTTATTATTTGACAAAACAGGAAAATGTGTTATATTATCCACCGTATATGAGCAACGGTGATCTTAGACCGCAGGGTAGAAGGTAACGTGCCTTGCGGTTTTTTTATTGCCTGCAGGCAGATAGGGTCACGAAAAACGTCGGCTCAAGTTCAATGAAAGAGGAGGTATCAAGGTAATGGTTAAAGGTAAAGTAAAGTGGTTCAATGATCAAAAAGGTTTTGGATTCATTACTCCCGAAAACGGCAAAGATGTGTTTGTCCATCACAGCGTCATTCAAGGCGATGGTTACAGATCGTTGGCCGAAGGCCAGGACGTCGAGTTTGAGATCGTCCAGGGTCCTAAAGGCGAGCAAGCCCAGAACGTGGTGAAATTGTAAAAAACAACAGGCCCCTTTTGGGGCCGTGTTTTTTAATAGCCGCAAAAACCCTCCGTGACTTTATTAGTTACGGAGGGTTTTTCATTGTTCGCGTTCGAGGGTGCGGGGGTCGAAGCGCAGATCCCTTAATTGCGGGGCCAGTCCTGCGGTCAAGCCGACGACGGCCAGCGTCACCAAACCGCCGGCCGCGACACAGGGAATGGTCCCAAGCCATGCCGCCACCATGCCGCTTTCAAAAGCACCGAGTTCATTTGAGGCGCAGATAAAGACCCAGCTGATCCCCGAGATCCTTCCGCGCATGTCATCCGGTGACAGCAGCCGCACCATGGATCGGCGTATGATCATGCTGACCCCGTCGAAGATCCCGCTCAAGGTCAGGGCGGCCATGGACAGCCAGAAATTCTTCGAAAAAGCGAAAATGAGGATGCTCACGCCAAAGCCCGTCACGGCCAGCAGTAGATTGCGGCCCGCCTTGGCGATCGGCGGGCGGTGCGTGGCCATCAGCATCATCAACAAAGCTCCAACCGAAGGCGCGGCGTTGAGCAATCCCAATCCTTTGGCCCCGACGTGCAAAATGTCATTGGCAAAGATGGGCAAAAGAGCGATGGCTCCTCCGAACAGCACGGCGAAAAGGTCCAGCGCCATGGCCCCCCAAAGCGGCTGATGGCCGAACACGAAACGCCATCCGATGCGTATGCTTTTGAGCATCGGTTCTTTGTGTTCAGGCATGGCCTGCTCCCGCGGCCCTATCCCCAAAGTGCACAGCCACGAGAGGATAAAAAATCCTGTGATGAGCGTGTAGGAACCCACTGCCCCTTTGGCATCGAACACAAAACCGATGATGGCCGGCCCCACGATGGAACATCCGATCCACGTACTGCCTATCCACGACGCGGCCTTGACCGCGAGTTCTTGAGGGACCACCTGCGCTTCAAAAGCGCTGTTGGCCGGGTCAGCGAATCCGCGCGCGATGCCGGCCAAAAAGATGACGCCGTAAAGGGGGACAACCGACGTGTGATGGCTTTCCAAAGAAAGCACGGCCAGCGCCGCAGCGCACAGGCAGGACGCGGCGCGGGTGATGAGAAGTATTTTGCGGCGGTTGAAGTGGTCAGCCACGTGGCCGCCGACGAGGACCAGGGCAATGGCCGGGACAGCTTCCACCAGCCCCAGCCAGCCCAGGGCCATGGCGCTGTGGGTGATCTGGTAGATCTGGAAACCGATGACAACGGCCAGGGCCCGGCCGGCCAGCGTAAAGGACCCGACGGAACCGATGAAAAGACGGATGTCAAGGTTGTTCATGGTTTCAGGGTAATTTTTCCATAAACCCGTGAGCGGTTCAAGGGTTTATGCTAAAATTATTTCATCCATTAAAAGTCGTTGATATACATAATAGTTAAAGATATAATAATTCATTATTAGACCGCCTTGGTGCATTGCACTCAGGCGTATTTTATTTAATGCGAAAGGATTTTCTATGGGCGCTTTGCATTTCAACGAGAGCAATTTCGGCCAGGAAGTGGAAAAATCCACCCTTCCTGTCCTGGTGGATTTCTGGGCGGAATGGTGCGGGCCATGCAAGGCCATCGGGCCCATCATTGAACAGTTGTCCGACGAGCTGCAGGGCAGGATGAAGGTCGGCAAGGTCAACGTGGATGAATGTCCGGACCTGGCAGGGAAATTCAACATCATGTCCATCCCCAGCATGTTGATCTTCAAGAACGGCGCGCCCGTGGACCAGATCGTCGGGGCCATGCCCAAGGACCGGCTTTTGGCGAAATTGAACTCGCATTTGTGAGACAGCGTTTATGTTCATCCAAGTTTTAAAGTCAAAGATCGGTCATGCCACGGTCACGGGGGCCGAATTGCATTATGAGGGAAGCATCACCCTTGATACGGACCTCATCAAGGCGGCCGGCCTGATCGTCGGTGAGAAAGTGCATGTCCTGAATGAAAACAACGGTTCGCGCCTGGAAACCTATGTGATCGCGGGAAAGCCCGGCTCCGGGGAGGTCTGTCTCAACGGTCCGGCCGCGCTGCACGGCAAAGCCGGCGACAAGGTCATTATTTTAAGTTATGCTTTGGTCGAGTCCCGGGAGGCCGAAAAGATCATGCCGGCGATCATATATCTGGACGGCAAAAATAGGATAAAAAAATAACAACATCCCTATGGGGACTGCCGGTATCTTAAATGTTCGATTGTTGGGCGACCCGTGCCTGCGCCGCAAGTCCAGACCGGTCAAGGCAGTCGGGCCGGTTGAGCGCGTGCTCATCAATGCCCTGTTCGCGACTTTGAAAGAGCATAAAGGTGTGGGCCTCGCCGCCCCGCAGGTGGGCATCAATGAGCAGATCTTCGTCGTGGATACGGGCAAGGATGCTTTCGCGGTGGTCAACCCCAGGATCTTAAAAAGCGAAGGCAAGGCCGCGACCGAGGAGGGGTGTTTGAGCATCCCGAATCTGCATGTCAAGGTCAAAAGGGCCAATGCGCTTGTGGCCGAATTTACCGACGAGCATGATCGGCGCCTGCGGGCCGAGATGTCAGGCCTGACCGCCAGGGTGTTCCAGCACGAGCACGATCATCTCAACGGCAAACTCATCATTGATTACCTGCCTCCCGTCAAAAGGGCGCAGGTGCTCAAAGAGATCAAAGACGGTGTTTTTATCGGGAAAACCGACCATGATGCAGGCCACGCAAGAGAGATTTGAGTCAGGGCTCGTCAAGCTCCCGTCATGGTTCAGGCAGGAATTGCCGGACATGGGCAAGGTCCGGGCCATGAAAGACATGTTGCGCAGGTCGCGTTTGCACACGGTGTGCGAAAGCGCGCATTGCCCCAATATGGGCCAATGCTGGGGCGAGGGCGTGGCCACCTTCATGATCTTAGGCGGCACGTGCACGCGCGCCTGCCGTTTTTGCGCCGTGCCTGCCGGACGGCCCGAGACCGTGGATGAGCAGGAACCCTGGGGCGTGGCGGATGCGGTCAAACAGCTGGGCCTGCGTTACGTCGTGGTCACGTCGGTGGCCCGCGATGACCTCAAGGACGAAGGGGCGTCCCAGTTCGTGCGCACCATCGCCGCCATCCGTTATTTGACCCCACAGGTCAAGATCGAGGTCCTGATTCCCGATTTTTCGGCAAAAGAAGAGGCGTTAAAAATGTTGAGCGAAGCGGTCCCCGAGGTGGTCAGTCATAATGTTGAGACCGTGCGGCGTCTTTCGCCGCTGTTACGGCCGCAGGCGGACCATGACCGGTCTTTGCGGGTGCTCAAACGTTTTCGTGAGCTGAACCCTGATGGTTTTGTGAAGTCATCGTTCATGGTTGGCGTGGGTGAGACCGACGAGGAGATCGTGGATCTGATGCAGGAGCTGCTCAACGCCGGATGTCAGATACTGACCATTGGTCAATATCTGGCGCCCACACAGATGAAACGGCATTTGCCCGTGGCGCGTTTTGTGGCGCCCCAACGATTTGAACGTTACCGCGTCATCGGGACGGACATGGGTTTCAAATACGTGATGAGCGGACCGCTGGTGCGCAGTTCCTACATCGCCGAGCAAGGGTATCACGCGTGCATGAAAGCGATGGCTGCGTGAACGAAAAGACAAAACAGGCATCTTTCTTTTTATTGTGCTTCGGTTTAAGCATTGTTTTACTTGGCTGGGTCCTAAGCCGTATCGACCTGGCCAAGACCTGGCAGGTGCTCAAAAGCTCTGATCCATTTTTAATGTCCATCGCGGCCATTGTGTTTTTGTTGACCAATGCCATGATCTTTTGGCGCTGGACGGTGTTCATCAAAGCGCTGGACCTTAAGTGCGGCATGTTCGACGGCGCCCGGTGGTTCCTGATCGGGCTTTTTTGCAATCTTCTGCCGCTGACATCCGTGGGGGGGGATATGGTCAGGGGTTTGGGGCTGTCTAAAACCACCGGCCAGAGACCGAAAGTATTTGCATCCATTGTGCTCGACCGCCTTTCCGGGGTGGCCGGCATTGTGATCACCGCTTCCGTGTCGTTCGCCTTTGGCCGGCACATGATCGAGAGTTCTTTGGTCCTTGTTTCCATTTTTTTGATGACAGCCGTTTTGTTGCTTCTGGCCGCGGTTCTTTTCAGCCGCCGTATTTTTCATTGGGTCGTGGCCGTCTTTTCGTTCTGGCCGCGGCTTAAGGACGGCCTCATGCGGCTGCATGACGATATTGTCTTGATGCGCGGCAAACAGATCCAGGGCTTAGAAACCATCGGGATCTCCATCCTCGCCCAGCTGGTCCTGGCTTTTGAATTTTATCTGACGGCCAAAGCCATGCACCAGGAGATCGACCTGGTGTATTTCGTGATCTTTTCGCCGTTGGCGTGCCTGGCTGCCGCCATGCCGTCTATCGGTGGATTGGGTTGGCGTGAGCTTGGCTGGGTCACCTTGCTTTCAAAAGTGGGCGTCAGTCAAAGCGTGGCCGGGGGTCTAAGTTTGGTCAATTCCATTTTTGTGATATCCACCGGACTTTTGGGGGGATTGTTTTATGTCGCTACATTATCTGGTGGACGGCTACAACGTCGTCAAGCAGGCCCCGGTGCTGGCGGACCAGCCTCTTAGAGAGGGACGTGACACGCTTTTGCGCTGGATCGACGCCCAACGCCCTCAAGGCAGCGTTAATAACCGCGTGACCGTTGTTTTTGACGGCAGCAGTGAACATTTCGGCGGCTCTTGGGCCGGGACCGCCGAGGTGATCTTTACAAAGAACGAGAGCGCGGACGAGCACATCAAGGCCATGGTTGAGAAAAGCATTGTCAGGTCCAATGTGGTTGTTGTCAGTGATGATAAGGGAATTACGCTCTACGTCCGTTCTTTGGGGGCCAGGATCATGGGGGTCAAAAAATTTGCCGCGGACCTGTTCGACGCGCCGTCCGGACCATCGTCCCCAAAAGGACGCGGCAAATATATTTCCCTGGCCAAAGCCCAGCAGATCAATGAGGAATTAAAAAAGATCTGGTTGAAATGATGATCACCCGCGTCCTCGACAATCTCCGTTCACGTTTGAGCCACATGGGCGAGGCCATTTTTTTTCTGGGCGAGGTCCTGCGCGTCATCGGCCGGGGCAAGGTGCGTTTCAGCGAGGTTTTAAACCAGATGTACGCCCAGGGCGTGCAGTCCATCGTCATCGTCATTTTGACGTCTTTTGCCTCCGGCATGGTCCTGGCCCTGCAGGCGACCATCACCCTGCAGAGGTTCGGGGCCAAGGAATTCGTCGCCCGGCTGGTGGCCCTGTCTTTGCTGCGCGAATTGAGCCCCGTGTTCACTTCGCTCATTTTTTCCGGCAAGGCGGGGGCCGGCATAACGGCGGAACTGGGCACCATGAACACCCATGAACAGATCCAGGCCACGCGTGCTTTGGGCGTCAACCCCGTCGAATTCCTGGTGGTGCCGCGGTTTTTGGCCTGCGTGCTCGTATTGCCGATCCTGGTCGTCATTTCGGAGGCCGTGGGGATCTTCGGCGGTTACGTGATCGCCGTCGGCCAGGCGCATATCCCCGGGGTCTTTTACGTGCATCAGACCATGGAAGCGGTGGCTTACGTGGATTTTTTCAGCGGGCTCATCAAGGTCTTCTTTTTTTCGGCGATCATCGGATGGATCTGCTGTTACCAGGGTTTTTATACCAAAGGCGGGGCGCTGGGGGTCGGCCAGTTCACGACCAGGGCCGTGGCCTATTCCTATATCGCCGTCATCATTTCCGACGTTGTTTTGACCAAGATCATCCTGACCATCTGGGGGTAAATATATGCGTTCACGTTCGATGCTCACCCTGTCTTTATTGAGCGCCGTTTTTGCCGCGGGTTGCGTCAATGGCCATACGGGTAACAATGACGGGCAATTGCAGAGCTATCCGTATCCTGCCGTCGAGGCGGGGTGGGTCCGTAACGGCGAACCCATTGAGTACGGGGGGCAGAGGTGGTTTCCCGTCAACGACGTCGAGGTCCTGATGGATTCCGAGGTCACCCCGATCGGGGAGTACAAAGGCATGCAGATCTTCGTGGACAAGATCGACACAAAACCGTATGACCGTATTTACACCAAGTTCGCCAAGAACAAATTCCGTTATTATGAGCGTTCGTCCGATGATTAAGGTTGAAGGGGTTTGCAAGAGTTTTGCCGGGGAGCAGGTCCTCGAGGACATCACTTTTGATATCGCTTCCGGTGAGATCGTGGTTTTGCTTGGTTCCAGCGGTGTGGGAAAGACGGTTTTGCTCAAACATTTGATCGGGCTCATCGCTCCCGACGAAGGACGGGTCCTGATCGACGGCGTGGACATCACTTCATTGCCCGAGGAAGGATTACTGCAGGTGCGCAGATCCATGGGTTACCTGTTCCAGGAGGGGGCGCTGTACGATTTCATGGATGTTTTTGACAATGTCGCTTTTCCTTTAAGGGAGCATACAGCTCTTGGCGGTCCGGCCATCGCGGACAAGGTCCGTGAGGTGCTCAAACTGGTGGGCCTGCAGGATGCCGAGGAGAAATTCCCGGCGCAGTTAAGCGGGGGCATGAAAAAACGGGCGGGATTGGCGCGCGCGATCATTTTGGGGGCCAAGATCCTGTTGTGCGACGAGCCCACGTCGGGCCTGGACCCCATCCGCAGCCGCGATATTTCGGACCTGATCCATGGGGTGGCCAAAAAGATCGGTTCCACGACCGTCGTCACCTCGCATGACATCGATAATTCTTTGCGCATCGCCGACCGGCTTATCCTTTTGAACGAAAGCCGGATCGTGGCCGTGGGCACGCCCCAGGCCATGCGCGCCAATCAGGAAGGGTTCGTCCGTGAATTCCTGCGGGTCTAGGGAAAATGGTCAATGGAGAACGTTATGGACAAAAATAGCGCCAAGAAAATAGCGGCGGGACTGTTTTTCGCGGCGGGCCTGGTCCTTGTCGCCGTCAGCGTTTTTTTTATCGGCATTGACCGCGGCCTGGCCCGGCCGAAATTCGAGGTCATCGTGCTTTTTAACCAGGTGGGCGGCCTGGTCAACGGCGCGCCCATCCGCATCTCCGGCGTCAATGTGGGCATCGTCGGGTCCGTGGATTTCCTCAACGACCCCGTTGAAGGCCGCAGTTTGAAGGTGGTCATGGACATCTTCAAGAAATACGAATTGCAGTTCCGCAAGTGTTCCCGGGTGAGCATCAAGACCGAGGGGGTGCTGGGGCAGAAACTCATTGAGATCAGCGAAGACCACGGCCGCGATGTCTTTGACATGACCAGGCCCATCATCGGGGAAGACCCCTTGGACGTTGAGGACATGGCCGGGGTCATCACCCGCACCGCGGTTTCCCTGCAAAAGACGAGCGAGGGCGTCAACCAGGTCATGAACGAATGGAAATACATTTCCCGCAAGGCCAAGCGGATGATGAACCGTTTTGAGCAAAAATTCATCGAGGGAGACCTGTTCAAGATCTTTTAAGGGGGAAAAAGCATGTTCGTCCTGGCAAATTTCATACACGCGCTGGCGGTCCTTGTGGACATCGTCCTGACGGTCTTTTACTGGCTCATCCTTTTTCGGGCGATCATCAGCTGGGTCAACCCGGACCCGTTCAATCCCATCGTGCAATTCGTGCATCGGATGACGGAGCCGGTCCTTGAACCCCTGCGCCGGCTTTTGCCGCCCATGCCCGTTGATATTTCCCCGGTCCTGGCGTTTTTGGGCATCATTTTTTTGCGTTCGTTTTTGGTCAGGACCCTGTATGATCTGGCCATGCGTTTGCAGTAAATGGATGTTGCAAAAGTAAATTCTTTAATGTATACATTTTTTAGGAGATGCGTATGTTCGATAAGATCAAGCAGATGATGGAGTTAAGGAAACAGGCCGATAAACTCAAGAAAGAACTGGAAGTCGTCATCATCGAGGTCAGCGATGTGCGGGGCATCAAGGTCGTTGTCAACGGCGCCCAGATCTTTCAGTCGGTGGACATCGACGCGGGGCTTTTGAACGCTGTCAACAAGAACCGCCTCCAGATGGACCTTTTACGCAGTATCAACACCGCGGTCAAGAAGTCCCAGCAGGCGGCTGCCAACAAGATGCGCAATACGCCCGGTTTGAATATACCGGGGTTAACTTAGATCCCTCGGCCATAGCCTCGGGATAAATTCGCCCCGCGCGAGCGGGGCTCATTTAGGAGGACCCATGCCTTACGATGCCGGTTTAGACGTTGCCACGTTCAAAGAAGTGATCGATTTTGAGAACACCCGCGTTACGGTCGGGGTTTTTTCCTATAATGGCGCGCCCAAGAAATTGCAGATCACCCGCGAAAATCTTCTCGACGGAAAATGGAGTTTCACCAAACTCGGCCGTTTGAACAAGGAAGAGGCACAGGCGGTGCTGCCGATCATGGCCAAAGCCATTGAGGCGCTGTAAGGAGTTTTATGGCTAACGAAGTTTACTTGACCCGCGAGGGTTTCCATAAACTGCAAAAACAGCTGGAGACCCTCAAGTCCGTTGAGCGCCGCAAGATCGCCAAATCAATCGGCGAGGCGCGCGCGCAGGGCGACATTTCCGAGAACGCCGAATACGACGCGGCCAAGGAAGCGCAGGCCCACAATGAGGTCCGCATCGCCGAGTTGGAGTCAAAACTGGCCAACGTGCGTATCATCGAGAACGAGAAGATCCCTTCCGGCAAGGTGTTCATCGGCGCCATCGTGGCGCTAGAGGACCTGGACAGCGGCGAGAAAATGACCTACATGCTGGTGTCCCCGGAAGAGGCGAGTTACGAGGAAAACAAGATCTCGGTGTTTTCCCCCATCGGCAAAGGGCTTTTGGGCCATAAAGCCAAAGAAACCGTTGAGCTCAAAGTGCCGGCAGGGACGCTCAAGTATAAAATTTTAAGCATCAAACGTCCTTCTTAAATCCTGACTGCCTGGGTTAGAAGCAGTTTGACTTATCACGGCCGTAATGATAAAGTAATGATCACGTAGTTCTTCCGGTTCCCCGCCGGAATTGCAGTTCCCATAAACTCCCCTAATTAGAAGCCGTTGCTTACGCAAGATGGAGCGCTATCTTTGAGGTTTCAATTTGAAACCTCAAGTTGGAGTGGATTGTCATTCCCGCGAAACCTGCCTGCCGGCAGGCAGGGCGGGAATCCAGACGCTGCCGAAGGCCAGGGCTCCCCGGGCTTGCCCGGGGGGGAATGCGTGAGGACGATATTTTGATATGTTATGGAAGTTAGGAAAACAAACCACAGTGTATATCGATTGCAATACCATGTCATATGTGTGACAAAATATCGTCTTCAGCTTTTCAATCCAGGGTTGAGGGACCATCTCAAGAAAGAGATGCATCAACAAGCGAAGGAAATGCCTGGGGTGGAGATTCAAGAGATCAATGTGCAGAAAGAGCATGTGCACATGATGATGGTGATTCCACCGAGCTACGCGATATCAGAAGTGGTGGGACGGTTGAAGGCGAAGACCGCGGGAGTATTCTGCAAGCGATATAAGATATTCGAGAAGGCGTATCATGAGAGAGGGATTATGTGGTCAACGGGATTTTTTGTTTCGACGGTTGGAATCGATGAGGAAGTGATAAGAAGGTATATAAAATATCAGGGAACCCTGGATTCAGGTCAAATAAAATTTGACCTGTAAGGTGCCCCGGGCTTGCCCGGGGGGAACCACAAAATTGATCAAGGGGGCATTCTATGCAAAAACAAAATGTTAAGAAAAGTGCTGTTCCAACCGAGGTCATCCAAAGCAAGATCTATTTAATTCGAGGGCGCAAAGTCATGTTCGATCAAGATTTAGCGCAGATGTACGGTGTGCTCACAAAGAATCTTAATAAGGCGGTTAATCGTAACATGGACCGCTTCCCGGAAGATTTTATGTTTCGGCTAAGTAAGGAAGAGTATGATTCTTTAAGGTTCCAATTTGGAACCTTAAAGAGAGGGCAACACGTTAAATATTTACCTTTTGTGTTTACGGAACAGGGTGTAGCCATGCTTTCCAGCGTACTGAAGTCAAAAAGAGCCGTTCAAGTGAATATTCAGATCATGCGGGTTTTTGTAAAGTTGAAAGAGTTGATATTTTCCCATAAGGACTTGGCCCGTAAAATTGAAGATTTGGAGCGGAAATTCGGCGAGCATGACGCTAAAATCATTCACATATTCAATGAGATTCGCCGGTTGATGGCCACTTCTGAGCCGCTGGATAACTATAAAAGGACAAAAGTAGGTTTTGTTGTGGATCGTCATGTCTAAAATATCCTCCATCGCCGAATGGCCCATCGACGACCGCCCGCGGGAAGTAGGTAATTTTATGTAACAAGGGGGTAAAATTTGAACTATTACCTATTTAAGGGCGTTAAAAATATGTGTCCAGAAGTATGGTTAAAATGTTATATTATACGTCATCTCCGAACAGGGTTGGAACGAACACGAAACACGGCAAAGGTTTATAGATCAACGGATTAAAGGTGTTTCAGATATGTATAAGTTAAGGTGTAATAAGAATAAATTTTAAAGCAGGGTTTCCCCTCCCTTGGTGGGAGGGGCTAGGGTAGGGGGGATTAAAAAATGAGAATTGGACAACTTTGCTACGATGAATAAAAAATCAGAAATTGGTCAACACATTAATGAAATTCAGCATGCAATAGTGGTCGCGGGTCTTAACTATGATATTTGGTGGACTTATAAAGTAAAAAAATATCGAGCAATGTTATTGGACGCCGATGGTACTTATCCTTTATTTTTTAAAACATCATTGCATGCCCATTTTGTAGCAATGATAGTTGCCCTTTATCGATTGTTTGAAACAAGAACTGATACAGTAAATTTTAATCAACTTGTAATATTGATTGAACAAAACAATCAATTAAGCGGGACAGAAATTAATGGTTTGAAAAAAAGAATAAGCAATTTGAATCCTCTCTGGATAAAAATCGGAATTCTTCGAAACAAGATTTTTGCACACGCAACAAATCAAAGTATTAATCCATGGCAAGAAGCAAAAATGACCGGAAATGATTTGAAAAAAATGATAAGAAGATGCCAGATATTATTAAATCTTGTTTCATCAAGATGGGATAGAAGTAGTTATGTTTTTAATCTTTCAGCAAAAACAGACACCCGTAATCTTTTGAAGGATTTACGAAAATTGAATGTAATCGGTCAGAGGGCTCGTTCAAATTAACATTGATTAATTGTTCAAAATTGCGGCTGAGAGGAAGTAGGAAGGATTTGATGAAATTATCCGATAACGAAAAAAGAGATGCGACAAAGCTTATTCAGGAAGGGAAGCCTTTGCCTGAAAAGTATCGATTTTTATTGTTTGATGATGACCGGGAAGTTGAGCTTGTGTGGAATGGTAAAATCCAGGAAGTCTACAACCTTGTGCTGCCTTTTCAGACCATCGAACATATTGCAAGGCTGTCAAGGAATTCTTGGATTCCTGGATTCCCGCCCTGCCTGCCGGCAGGCAGGTTTCGCGGGAATGACAAAATCCCATCAAAGAAACGCTTTTGCAAGTGGGCGGGTTTTCTGTATAATGCACCCATGATTTCCCTCGGCGTCATCGGTTGCGGTCATTGGGGGCCCAACCATGTCCGTGTTTTTTCCCAGTTGACAGGTTCGCGCGTCGTCTGGTGCGCGGACCCGGACGAAAAACGTCTGGCGTTCGTCCACACGCTTTTTCCCGCTGTTGAAACCGCGACGGACCATACGCGCATCCTTAAAGATCCCGGCGTCGACGCGGTGGTCATTGCCGCGCCCACCGATCTGCATTTCAAATTGACCAAGGAAGCGCTGGAGGCGGGCAAGCATGTTCTTTGCGAAAAACCCCTGTCGCTGGACCCTGGCGAGTGTCTTAGGCTGGGTGATCTGGCCCGCCGGCAGGGCAAGGTCCTGATGGTCGGGCATATTTTTGTTTTCAACCGGGGCATTGTCAAGATGCGCGAGTACATCCACAGCGGAGAATTAGGGGCGCTGCATTACGCCCATAGCGAGCGCACCAATCTGGGGCCGTTCCGTTACGACGTCAATGCGTTATGGGACCTGGCCCCGCACGACATTGCCATTTTCAATTACCTGTTCGACAGTTGCCCACTAAGTGTTTCCGCCCGCGGGCACAAATGCCTGGGCAAGGCCCTGGAAGACCTGGCCTTTGCCACCCTCGATTATCCCAATGATGTCATGGTCAATATTCACGTCAGCTGGCTTGACCCCAAAAAAGTGCGCCAGATCACCATCGTCGGCGCCAAGAAAATGGTCTCCTGGGACGACCTGGACAATGACGGGCCGATCAAACTGTACGACAAGCACGTCGAGAAAACATCCGTTTATTACGAGACCTACGGTGAGTTCCAGCTGTTGTCCCGCGAGGGGAGCGTCACCATCCCTAAGATCGGTTTTGATGAACCGCTCAAGGACCAGGCGCAGTATTTTATGGACTGCGTGGCTGAAAATGTCCCGCCGGTTTTGGCGGATGCCCAAAGGGCTTATGATGTGGTGCGCACCCTGTGCGCCATCCAGGAATCCATGGACCGCAAAGGCGAATTGGTCAAACTATGAATTATTTCCAACACGAAAAAGCCTTGGTCCATCCCAGGGCCGTGGTCGGTGAAGGCACGCGCGTTTGGGCCTTTGCCCATATTCTGGAAGGGGCCGTGGTCGGCCGGCAATGCAACATTTGCGACGGCTGTTTTGTCGAAGGGGGTGCTGTGCTCGGCGACCATGTGACGCTTAAAAACGGCGTCGCGGTCTTTAACGGGATCACGCTCGGCAATGACGTGTTCGTCGGTGCCCATACGGCGTTCATCAATGACCGTTATCCGCGTTCCAACCGCAGCGACGCCTGGACGCTGGAAAAGACCCTGGTCAAAAAAGGGGCCGCCCTTGGCGCCAATGCCACCATCATGTGCGGCATCACCATCGGGGAATACGCGGTGGTGGGCGCGGGGAGCGTTGTCACCAAAGATGTGCCGGCGCACAGCATCGTCGTGGGCAATCCCGCCAAGGCCGCGGGCCACGCCTGCTGCTGCGGCCGCAAACTTTCTTCAGATTTGAGCTGTTCGTGCGGTTTAAGATATGAACCATCGGATCCTGGTCTGTCCCGTTGCTTATAATGAGCGGGTGAAAATAAAGAATGTCATTGATCGTTTTTTAAAAAGCCGCGCTTTCGGCAAGACGGATTATTGCGTCATCGATGACGGTTCCGATGACGGCACCAGCGAGGTCATCGCCGGTTACGCCCCCCGGGGGGTCA
>Ga0209515_10005639_pt1 | contig 16119 bp, 11 predicted proteins | sample Subgroupgradi54m_FD_187454 | JGI IMG/M metagenome (GOLD analysis project Ga0209515, IMG submission 187454) | Subsurface groundwater microbial communities from S. Glens Falls, New York, USA - GMW60B uncontaminated upgradient, 5.4 m (SPAdes)... ...
GACGGGTGTGTTTGGTTTTATGAATCGGCAGACGAATTTGAATTTTGATAATCGGCTTGTCTGTTTTAATATTGGGGATATGCCTAATCAAGTCAAGCCAACGATTATGTTTCTGGTGCTTGATTATGTCTATATGAAAATGAAAAAAGATATTGAGCGCAAAATTTTAGTGATTGATGAAGCGTGGTCATTATTACAGCGAGCGGAAGATGAGGGGTATATTTTTAAGATTGTGAAGACGTGTCGGAAATTCAATTTAGGATTATTACTTATTACACAAGATGTGGGGGATTTGTTAAAGAATGATGCAGGGAAAGCATTGTTGAATAATTCAGAGTATACATTGTTATTACGACAGAAGCCGTCTATTATTGAACAGGTGGAGAAAACGTTTCAATTGTCGTTGCATGAGCGGGAACGGTTGCTTACCGCTCAAACAGGGGAAGGAATACTGATTATAGCCAATGAACATACAGAGATTAAAATTATTGCGTCACCCGAAGAGCATGCAGTGATTACAACGAATGCAGATGAGCGATTGGCAACGGAACGTGCGAAAGCTCAGGATGTGGTGACGACATTTGAGAAATCGATTGATTATGCGAAAGGGTATTTTCGACGCAAAGAGTTGACTGCTACGGAAGTGGAGGATTTGTTGAAGCATGGGTATACTTTATCTGCTCATATTGGATTATTTGGCGGTCGATTGGAGGAATATGTGTTACAGCCACGGTCTAATGAAAGTGCGGAACATTTCTTTGTGATTAAAGCGATTGAAGAATATATACTAAAATATACCAAAAATGTGCATTTGTTAGTGAGTTCCAACGCAGATATTATTTTTAATTATCAAGATAAGAAAGTAGCCATCGAAGTGGAAACGGGAATGCAACATTATACAAAAGTGGAGGAAAAAATAAAATTACTCCACAAAAGATTTGGAGAGAATTGGTTTTTCGTGGTAACGGATTGGCAGGAGAAAGAAAAATATGCTAAATATGGCAAAACATACGTGCGCAAAGAAGTTCCCGCAGTGCTCAAAAAAGAATATTTTTCCCGAGGTTCAAATTTGGAGGATACAGGCTCTGAAACTGCGAAAAATAAGCGTTTCGAGGTTCAAAAGCCGTTCCAACTTAGCCCAAATAATTTTGAAACTTTGAATCTAAACACGGAAACTAAAAAGGTGATAGATGAACAAACAATGGAGGCAAACGACAATGGAAAACAAAAAGGAATTTGAAAACAAACCGATAGTGGAGACACAGCTCAGTATGAGCAAAGATAAGAAGTATGTGATACATAAGACGATTATCACGGATATTAAGCCGGTGAAGTATTGGGAGAAGGTGATGGAAGGATAACTCTCTTTGGTATTTAACTACTGGTAGCTGTATTATTAATAGCCATGATTACCCCTTCCTCTGCTGTTGACAGTTCTTCAACTAATTTCTTTTTTTCTATTTCGAGAGATTTAGCTAAGAATTCATGTGCAATATCAAATTCATCAAAAATCTGACTCCAAGTTTTTGCATACATTTTGAAATTATTAACTTTCAAAGCAAGGCTTTTTTCACCGTGATTTTGACTGTTTTTAATTTGATCTAAAATAAAAGTGCCCCTGAAATCATTACCAACCAAAATAAATTCCCACTCGGCAAGGGGCGATTTAAACTCTGGATCTTCGAGAATGGCATTTTTATATCTTGTTACTTGAAAGTATTCTTCCTCACTTAATTTAATCTTTGGACTCTTTAATTCTACAATAATATTTTTTACATTATTTGGATTAGGAATTCGCCATCTGCGACAAATAAAAATGTCCATCCTATTCCTTTTATAAGCATCATCTACTTTAACTTCTTTGTGCTTTCCATCTAGTAAATAGATGTACTTTTCAAGAGACTTTTGGAAAGTCTCATCTGCAGATACAAGATGATATTGTTCTCCAAAGAGCCAATAATTAGATTCGATTACTTTTTGGATATGATCCCGTTCATTTGTATTTAGCTCTGGCCTGAAAACTAATTGTCTTAAAATTTCAACAGTTTTATACCGATCATTGATCAAATTTATAGTTTGTAGTACTTTCTGTAGCTTATTTTTCTTTAAAATTTCAAGTAGGTGATTCCTTTCTTCATCATCGAGTTTAATAACTTCTGATAAAATATCGATAATTTTATCCCTTTTGTCAGATTTCAATAAAAGATGTAGAAAACCAACAAACACTTTCTTTTGTTCATTCTTTAACTTGTAAAATATCTTTGGCTGTGCTTCATATAATTCTTTGAAAACATTTTCTAACTCTTGATTTTCAACAACACTGAATTGATCTGTTTTATTTACTTTTATTATTCCTTCATCCCTGTATTCTTGTAGAATTATTTCGGAATGTTTTTTCAAAAATGGTTTCCTTTTTTTGCGTAAGTAGCTGTATATTTCCTCGTTCAAATATTCAAAAATATCATCCGATCTTTTTCCACCACTCAATGTTTTTTGACCATATTTATCCGCTGAAGAAGTGAAAATGAAGTCTTTAAAATATTCAGATTCGATGTAAACACTGTGATGGAAATTATCACCTTGGTTATTTAGTTTTGTTGTTTCTTTCCATTTTTCTTTATGGTCTAAATTGAGATAGTAGAAGCGAGAGTATTCTTTATTGAGCTGAGAGGACCATTGAATATATTTTATATTGAATCTAGTGCCTGTTGTGGGATGTTTAACTGGAAATTTATCTCTATCTTTCACTAAATTAGTGTAATCTAAATCGGTTCCATTTACTTTTAAACTAAAATGATTATATTTATTTAATTCTAAAAACCAACAGAATTCTTTCTTTAAGTAATTTAGTAACTCATCTTCTATATCTTTTTTACCTAATTTGTTGAATCCTTTGAAAATCACAGTTGTTCCAGTGTTTTGATCGGTTGATTCTTCATTTTGTTCTATACCTGAAAAATTATCCATTTTTTCTGCACTTACTTCAATATTATACTTATAGTTTTTACCATCATTAGAATAAACTGTTTCCCATTTGGCAAAATTGGCGAATGTGAAAAAAGTTAGTCGCCCAACTCCCAATTTTCCATGAAGAGTCGAATGATGTTCTTCATTATCTTGTTCATCCAATTTTTCAGAGTCAAATAGTGGCTCAAATGTTTTATTTAAATGATCTTTTCTAATGCCTTTTCCATTATCTCTTATCTGTAATTTTCGGAAGAAACCATCATTTTTTTCCTTTGCTATTTCGTAAGTTAATTCTAGGGATGAAGCACCAGCATCGTAACCATTCCAAATAAACTCTCCAACAGCTCGATAAAAAGTACCAGAGGTAAATTGAATTTTCTTCAGTGCAGCTTTTATTCCTTTAGTATCAAAGCGTGTCTTAGTCATTTATATATATCCTGCTCTCTTTTTTTATAACCACATTTAGACTCTTTTAATGGTCACTTACTTAAATACTTTACCTGAACTTGTCCAGTGTGTCCAGTGGCTTTTAAATCACCCCCTCTTTGTCACAGAATGCAGGCTTTTACAGCTTCTGGCACTGGTCACATATCTATTTTGTTGGCAGTCAAGCACCCACATTCCTTCAATTTTTTCATCTATCCTGCTTCGGGGTTCCAACTTAAGGCTTTGGGTTTTCAACCTGACGCAAGTCTGATTCTCACGCTTGAGTCAAAAGCTTTGCTTTCAAACCCATAAGAGAACGCCCTCGCTTTTTTCGGAATATGAAAAAATATCGGAGGTGCTTTCCATGAAAGCCAATAAAAACCATTTCTGTGAGTATGAAGTGCTCTCAGAAGAACATAACTTAATTACCTGCTTTATCTGCGGGGAAGAACTGGGGGTGAGAGCATGAACCTCTCTTCCCTCTCACTTGTGACGGACAAGATAGTCATAAAGTCGGCACAGGATGTGTACAATACGGTTATACTCCCTACAACAGAACAGGAATGTTTCATCGTACTGCTTCTCAATACAAAAAATGTACTGCTTGAGCAATACATAGCACACATAGGGACGCTCAATAGTTGCCCTATTCATCCGCGTGAGGTATTCAAAGAAGCGATACGAAATAACGCGGCGGCGATCATACTTGTTCATAATCATCCTTCGGGTGATCCTACACCGAGTCCGGAGGACTATCATGTAACAGAGAAGATGAAAGAAGCAGGGACATTACTTCAGATAAATGTGCTTGATCATGTGATTATCGGAGATAAGACTTATTTTTCTTTTCAGGAGAATAGAGGGGTTTAGGTTTGTATTCTTTTTGAAATGAAATTGAAAAATATATCCAACTACTTTCTCAATAATTTTAAGATTAATGAGTTAAATTTTTATGAAATCATTTACTCTTCAAAATCATTTACCTTGAACTTCAATGTCTTGCAGTTCTCAAGCAATACCCTTACCGTCTTTTCAGGTATACCATCGGTGGTATTAGCTGTTATCTCTAATGATATTTTGACATCTGATGATGGAAGAGCTGCGAGGTGCTGTATCACTTCTTCAGCAATTTGTCCTGCATCTCTTGACAACCTCATTGAATCTAAGTCAACTCTACCATAGAATCTTTTAAACTGCTTTGTTTTTGATTCCTGCAAGATTTCTTTTTCTGATTTCTGTGAACATTCTGCTGTGGCTTCTTTAACTTTCAGTCCATCTTTCTGCTGCTTCTGTTCTTCTTCAAGAACTTGCTTTAATGCTGATTCCTTCTTTATGAGGAGGCTCATAGTATCTATGATCACCATCGCACCAGGATTACCAAATTCTAGCCCTAGGTACTTGTTATTACTCCCCGTGCTTGATGCATATCCAAAGAAGTCTCTGCTCCTAAGCCCTTCTTTAATACATTCAATTAGTACCTCAGAATCTCTAAGTCTTGGAAGATAGGGATAAGACGCAAAATATTCCCATAACTGTTTCATGTTAATGTATTTCTTTTCTTTCCATAACCATTTATCAAGTTCGTTTTTTAATAAGGCGGGAGACCATCTAATAATTAGTAGCTCCTCATTTCTTATCTGTCTTGAAGCTCTGTTAATGAATGTTCCATCTCCTTTTGTTACTCTCTTAGCCTCTATTGTAATTTGCTTTGTTCCTTCTTGAGTTGGCACTAGCATCCATACATAAGCTTCATTTAATCTAATATTTACAGTCTTATCAGATGTAGCTAAATTTTCGTCTGCCTGTCTACTCTGATGAGCATCCAAGTTTAATGCGTCTTTGTCATCAACTACAGACCGCCATGCCAAGTATGTTCTCACATCGGCATTTAGTGTAGTAATAACATCACAATCAGCAGCTAGAAATACAAGCATATTTCTGTATTGTCTGGGGATATTACCTCTATTTTCCAAAATTTGCTTTGATTTAATCAGTGCTTCAGATAATTGACTGTCTTTCTTATGAGGAGAATTTGGCGATAAAACAACTAATCTCGCTTCATCTTCGTCTGCAATGTCTTCACTATCGGCACACATGTGAATTCCTGCAAAGTCCCCTTTATCTTTTAGATAATGCAGTCTATTCACTACTTCAGCATATACTTCTTCCTTATCAAGTCTGCCTGCCCTGTCTTCTACTGTCTTTCTTAAATTGGGGTGAGAGTCATACCAATACCTATTCCCTTGATAATAGAGGTAAGTTGATTTCTGAGATAATGTAGACAATGCGTCTCTAAATGTTGCTATCTTTTCTTCTGGCTGGACTACTCCAAGAATTATTCTAACATCTTCAATTCCCCTAGTTGTTTGTTCTTTTGAAGAAGGTGCACTACCTAAAAATATGGTTCTAGATATTTTTCTTGCTGCTGAAATCGCACCAAACCTGTTGTTGCTTTCGTCCACTTTCTTTGGTTCTGATCTTTCACCATCTATGTCTGAATCAACAATAGCATTCCATCCATCTGAAAGGTACCCCGTCAATTCATCTCGTACTCTTTGAGAATCAAGTGGGAAACTGCCCGGCATTATCATTAATGACTTATCACCGCTTATCCATAGGTGGTGTATTGTTGCAGCCATTAATCTAAGAACGCCTCTAGTCCTTTGGAATTTATCCATCGTTGACCAATCATTATAGAGTCTATCAAAAACTTCAGGGTGTATAGGGTACGCTTCTTTTAGCCTTTTTAAGTAAGAAGCATCTTTACACTCATTTGGAAAGGTGTCGCTTTCTCTAGAATACATTTTGCTGAAAGCTTTGCAAACTTCCTCTCTTCCTTCATCATCTTTACAGTCTTCAAATAATCTTCTCCTAACTATTTCAAAACCTTCTTTCGAGGTTATTGGTTTCCAAATTGCTTCAACTCTTTTAAAAATATGTTCAATTCGTTCTAATGCCGCATTTCCTCCATCGCCACCAATTTCAATATTGGATTCGGGGATAGATGCGATAACCATACTATTTTTGCTTCTCTTTATTGCATCAGTAAGTGCCTGAACAAAAGTCATAATAGAATCAAAAGTTCCAGAAGGTAAATCATTTTTTTTATAGACATTTCTAGTATATGCAACAAGCTCGTCAATTAAAATAATGCAAGGACCAAATTTATTAAAGAGAATTAAGAGGCTATCTTCCCCAGGAGCAACGCTCTTTCTGTCAGCTTCTTTGATGATATTATATCCTTCTTCTCCCCCTAACTGGTATGCCATATAACCCCAAAGGGTATTTGTTTTGATCTTAGTTCCAGCAATAACTCTTGACTTAGCTGAATCAATATCTGTACCAACTAGAACACAAACATTTGCTTTTGGAATTTTTGTGAGTTCAACTTCTTTCAATAGGTCTTTGACTGTCTTATGGGCTTCCATATTCTTGCCTTTAAATAAATGATACAAAGCAAGCATTGAGTGCGTTTTACCACCACCAAAAGCAGTTTTAAGCTGGGTAACAGGTTCACCATTAATATTTGCGGCTCTCTTTAGAGCAGACGTAAGCAATATTTTCATACCTTGTGTCAAGTAAGTTCTGTCAAAGAAGTGAATAGCATCTTGATATTCTGGCTCAGCATTGCCAGAGACAACCTGTGCTAGATTTGCAGCGAATTCTGCTTGCTGATACTTTCCTCCTGCAACGTCTTTATGTGGAACAATTATTTCTCTCCATGGTTTTAACATTTTGGTATCCTCCTATATATCGGTAAGTTTCTTTTGTGATTTTTCTTTGATTTTCTTCTTCGTTGATTCAGATACTTCTGCTGCAAATTGAGCTTTGTCAGTAACTGTTTGCCATGATGATATTAGAGAGTTATATGCTAAAGCATCTTCAGTCCAGCCTTTCTTTTCGCATAGAGCATATAATCTGTAGGCAAGTTCCTTAACAGGCTCTGAGAGTCCACCTATCTTTTTTAATATTTCGGCAGCTCCAGCTTCTCCTTTGTCTTCCAATGCTTTAATTAAATATTGAACACATTCCCAGACTGTTAATTTCTTATCTGTTGTCGGGTCCCAATTGATATCAAGTTCAGTTCGCTTTAGTAATCTTACTTTGCCTGCTTTGGCATAAATAACTCCTGCCTGATCCAAAGCATTTACTGCTGTTCCTTTTGCATTAGATAATGTATTTGCATCGCCAAAAGGGCCTTCTTTCCAACAATATTGTTCATACCATGAAATGCAGAATCTTGTTTCTTTGTCCATATCCGCTTCCTGTTCAGAAAAGTAAGAATCTAATTCTTGATTTATTATTTGCAATACTGTTCTAACACTCATTGGAGTCCCATCCGCTTCTAAAATTTTTGAATATCTAGAAAATACCGCCATTCCTGGGCCTATAGCAGATTGAGCCATATCTACCGGAGCAATGCCTGCTTCTTGAAGACTTTTAAGGGCAGAGGGAAGTTCTTTCTTTAAGGTTGTGATAAACTCTCTACGAGTAGATATTTGCGAATCTTTACTCTTAGGTCTACATACAATAACAATTGATGATGCTAAAGCACTGACATTCTTTTTGAGACTGGTTATTAACTCAGTTCTTACTGGTAACGTACCTGTGATCATAAAACCCGCTTTAAGCAACCCTTCTAGCATTGTTTCCCAACCTGTAAAACTTCTTTTTAATGAATCATCATTAGTCTCGTGTTCTGATTGCTTAAACGCATAGAATACTGTTAAAGGATACTGATCATTGTGAATTTTTTTAATAGCTGCGAATGCATCTGCCATTCCTTGCTCAAAATACTCTTTGCCTTCTTTTTTAGACTTAAATCTAAATGGAGATGCAATGAGTTCAGATTTCTTTGGAGTTAAGAGAGTACTAAACAGATCCGGATAGAACTGTGTTAGAGATCTTCTGAACCAGATATAAAAAAAATCAGATAAATCTGCATAACAGATGTTATCATAATATGGTGGGTCAGTCGAGACGATTGGTTTTATAGACATGTTTCTACCTGCACATACTTCCAATTGTAATACATTTCCTTTCCCATTATTTGACGAATTAGCAACAACTTTACAAATCTGCTTAATTCCTTGATAAAAATTGCCAGAAGAGTTACCAAATGGATTTGCTTCAGTAAAATCCCATACCATAGCTAGTGCTTGACGTCCAAAGGTACTCATTATGACTTCTCTACCAGAATGCCACGCACAAAGTGAAGACCAATAATTGGCTCCTTTAGTAATTGCAAATGCTAAGTAAGTTGATATTATTTTTGCATATTCTTCTTTATCTCTAGAATCTGAACAGTCAGATAATATGTTTGCATGTACTTTTGGAAGACAGTTAATAAGTGTGGTTATAGCCAATAGTTGTCTAGAGGTAAAAAGGTCTCCAAATGTTCTCATGCCATAGAGAGGTACACTTACTTTGCACTTACCCTGTAATTCTTCAGCCGGATTGTCTTCAACGATAATTCTTTTAGTTACCTCTATATGTTGAAGTGGTGGGCTAAGATAAAGTTTCTTACGTGTTCCTTCTGCAATTACCGCCAGTAAATCTACATCATCCCTCTTCTCCTGAAATTGTTCACGAATGTATTTCAATGAATTAACTTGATTACAGAAAGGACAAGTAGCCCCATTACGATTTATAGTTCCTAATGGACTGGAGGTCCCTTTGTGGATAGTATATCTTATCCTACTTTTTTCAATGGAATATTTTACATAAATTTCTTTATTTAACTTACTAGAAAGTGTGAATGATCTCACTAGAGGAAATTTATTGTTGCAAGCAGGATTATTACAATAAACAGTACGAGCCCAAACCCAAGCAGCGCAGGGAATTTTATCTCCTATTTTATGGCCATCTTCCAGTAAAATTTTGTTCTCTTTGAGCAAATCAGCCGTTACTTCATACGGAGGATATTTTTCACTTATGATATTCTCAGACATATCTCTTAATTGTGCTCCATAATATTTAATGTCTTCAATCAAACCTGCTGTCCCTTTCCAATTAGAATTATTCAATGTGTGATTATGGCTTTCAGGATTAATGGGTTCCATATCCCAACATAATTGGGGTAATTCGATAAGTGATTTAGTTATTAATACTGCAACTGGATTGATATCAGAACCATATGCTTCTAATCCTAATCGCTGTGCTTCAAGAGGGATAGAGCCTCCTCCACAGAATGGGTCTAACAATGCCAACGGTTTTTTTGATTGCTTTTTTATTTCGTTAATTGCAGCTTGGAGTACTTTTTTATCATTAATGTTTTCCCATTTAACAAATCTTTCCATAAGTTGGAATAATCTCTGTCGCTCTTTTTTAACTTCTTTTGGTGTTGGGAATAATTCCGGATGTTCTGAAGGGTCATCAATAATTGATGAAAAAATTATTGCCCGACAAGTAGATAAAGGTCTTCTTGCCCAGTAAAGGTGGATTGTGGAAGGATGGCCTTGTCGAATTGATTTCTCTTTGAGTGAAGCGTTATTTATTGCACCCAGAGGTATCGCCACCTCAATCAACTTCTTCTTATAAGTTGGTTGCTCTTCTTTCATCGTGGCTCCTCTGATTTGGACAATAATTTTTTAACATCAAAGTTCATACTTGTTGTAGAAAAAATAATTTCTATCTTTTCAAATGGATTTCTGACATACCTAGCTGGAAGTGGCTTATCATCTTCTGTTTCAACGACTGCCAGAATATATCTTGAAGGATTGTCTTGTGAAACATTCTTTCCCGTTTTTATCTCGTTGCTGGAAACAGTTATGACATCAGCTCCTTTCACACGACCCTTTACTTCAATGAAAAATATGTCTTTTGTTTTCGGGTCTACGCTTTCAATATCCCACCCATAATTATGTTCATGAACATCTTTTGGCTCTCGTCCTAACTTTCTTTCTGTTTTCATAACCTCTTCCATTGCTATAAGTTCAGTCTTTGTTCTATTTGCCTCATTCACAGCATAATCTGGTATGTCCTTACTAACCATAGATTCAGGTAGAACTAATGCTCCACCGATAACAAATGGTTGTTTATTAATCAGCTTCTGCTGTTTTTTTAAATCATCTATCCTGCTGTTAAGCCTTGCTTGTAGCTCATCAGCCATTTGTCTTGCACGTCCTGAATTCAACCCGACCCTTTCTTTGCCACCGAGCTCTTTCTCTTTAAGTTCGTTAGCCCTGTTATCCCAATAAAAAATCTCTGCGGTTAATCTTTCTTTAACTGCTTTCATAGTTTTTTGAATATACTCTTGTCTTCTAAGCTCAACTGTCTTAAATACTTCAGGAGTAATTGTGGTAAGAGCATAATCTATAATTATTTTTTCAGGGCTGTTCTTAATCCAATCTTCACTCAACATTTTCTGATCAAACTCACCTAATTGATAAGGTCTGCAATCTAGATACGGGGCATATCCTGCCTGGATTATCTTGCCTGTTTTAGTAAGATAAATAAAATTGACTTGTTTTGAAACTACTTGATTAGAACCATCGCTGGTTTTTCTCTCATCATCTATCTCATGTTCTAAATAATACAAAAGTGCTGGCTCTTTTAATTTCCCTGTTACATCAACGAGAACAGAGCCTTCTCTCAATAAAGAGGAATATTTATCTAGTATCAACTTCAAAACAGTATCAAATAATGGGTTTCCAGGACAAAGAAAAGCAGCAGTTGGCTTACCTTCAACATTTATCAAATCTTTGTCAAAACTAACTCGTTCATAACTATTAAGAATTTTCTTTGCATTAATCTTATCTTTTTGTCTGATATTTGCAGGAACATATCTTATTTCATATCTATCTGTTTCACGCTCCGTGATAGTTCCTCCTAAATGCTTAAATGCTTCAATAAAGAATGCGGCAATAAAATGAGGTTGTAACTTTCTAGCATTTGCTCTTTCTAATTCTTCTCTGATTAATTGGATGTCTGATTTTGTTAAAGATGTCTCGCCAATAGCATGCTGTCTCAAAGCTTCATTAATTTTATCTAAATCAAGAACCCCCCTAACTTTCAGTCTCAACTCTTCTTTTCTTTTAGGATCTTCTCCATACCTTATTGAATCAAGGAGCATTTCTTTTAAGCTTTTGTCCCTGAATACTTTTCCTAAAACATCAAATACTCTTCCATCAAGTGCTTTTCTTTGCTCCTCTAGTTTATTAAAAAGAGTGATGAATACATCACCTTCTCGTGTGTCTCCTGCAATAAGATTCCATAAAAAACATACTTCGGTCTGACCTATTCTATGAATTCTACCAAATCTTTGTTCAATTCTGTTAGGGTTCCAAGGGATATCATAATTAATCATCAAATTAGCTCTTTGAAGATTAATACCCTCACCAGCAGCATCAGTTGCCACAAGCACAGAAACAGACTTATCTTGAGTAAATTTGTCCTGCCTTATTTTTCTTTCTTCTCTCTTCACATCTCCATGAATTGTTACCACTGCTTCTGGCTTGCCAAGTAACTTTCTTATTCTAGTTTCAAGATATACTAATGTATCCCTATGTTCTGTGAATACAATTAACTTTTTCATATGCCCCTTAGCATCAAACATTTTTTTATTATTATTCAGAAGGTCACGTAATGCTTCCCATTTCGAATCTTTTTCACTATTTCTTAACTTTAATGCATCTTTTTCGAGATTTGCTAATGTAGCTATCTCTTTTTCAAAATCAGGTATTGTCACAGAAGCAGTCGCTTGGTCAACTATCTTTTCCTCAAAATGCTCGGACTCTTGGTCGGGGTTATCATCATAATCCTCAATATCTTCTTTGGAATAGTCATAAAAGCTATCGCCCTTTGGTTCTAACTTACCTTCTTTAATCAAATATAATTCGTTAAGCCTCTTCTGTAGTCTTTCTTTTCTTCTTTTCAAAGATTGATAAATCGCTTCTGGGCTAGATGCTAGTCTCCTCTGTAAAATAGTGAGTGCAAAACCAATAACATTCTTTTTCCCTTCGCCTTTAGACTCTGCTTTATTAAACTCATCTTTAACATAATTAGTAACTTCTTGATACAATTTGGACTCTTCAAGGGATAAGTTGAACTCTTTTGTATATGCTATTCGCTCAGGGAAAAGCTTTGTTTCATCAAACTTAAGAATGTCTTCTTTCACCATTCTTCTCATAATATCAGAAACATCAACTTTATGAACACCGCTCTTAAATTTGCCTTCAAATCTATCTTTATCTATAAGAGCTAAGAACAACTGGAAATCTTCTTCTTTTCCATTGTGTGGTGTTGCGGTCATAAGCAGGAAATGCCTTGTATGTTCTCTAAGAATTTTACCTAATTTGTATCTCTTTGTTTCATCAACTTTATTCCCGAAAAAGTGTGCTGCCATTTTATGGGCTTCATCAACTACTATTAAATCCCAATCCTCTGCGGAAACTTTAATTTGTAATTCTTCGTCTCTGCTAAGTTGGTCAAGTCTCGCAATAACCATATTCATTTCTGTAAAAGGATTTCCTGTTCTCGCATTATCGATTCTATCTCTCGTGATAAGTTCAAAGTCAAGATGAAACTTGTCATACAATTCATCTTGCCATTGTTCAGCAAGACCTCCAGGACAGACAATTAAACATCTTTTGACATCGCCCCTTACCATCAACTCTTTGATTAGTAGACCTGCCATTATTGTTTTTCCAGCTCCAGGGTCGTCAGCAAGGAGAAATCTTAATGGTTGCTTTTGAAGCATATTATCATACACTGCTGTAATTTGGTGAGGGAGAGGCGTTATTTTAGAAGTGTGAACAGCAAGTAAAGGGTCAAACAAATATGCAAGATTTATTCTTTTAGCTTCACTAACTAGCTTGAATAGATTGGGATCAGCATCAAATGCCCATGATATGCCTGGTTGGGATATTTCAATATTTAATTCCATATCTCTACCAAGTATTTGTTCTTTTAGTGCACCGTTTATGTCTTTATAGACTAGAGTAATTATATCACTACCATGCCATTCAACATTTTTTACGGTGACTGGACCTTCTGAAGAAATGCCTTTTACTATACTTCCATTTTTTAAATCTTCGAGCTTATTCATTTTCCTTCCTCTTACTAACCCTAACCATCCAACCCTGCTCTGTCTTAACCTGATCTAAAATTTCAACATCTATCTGTCTTTTTATAATCTTTGATAGTAATTTAGAATAGTTGAGACTAAACACGTCATATCCTTTCAGTTTCAATAATTCTAAGAATTCTTTGGTTTTTGGATATTCAATTTTATCATACGGTTTAACAGCGGCTTTTTTCTCTGTTCCCCAGACAACTTCAAGACCTTTTTGTTGAGCAAAAGAGATTATTTTCTCTTTTAATTCTTCAATTCTTCTTTCCGCTTTCTTTTTCTGCCCTTCTAATGAACCAAGTTCATCCACCATTTTCAAACCATCATCATCTTTGAATGCTTCTGGTGTCTTTTGCTCCAATTCAATCTCATGCTTCCATGCCGGACAGATAATCTTGTACGCACAATAGTTACACAGTGCGCTCACGTTGGTAGGAAAGTCCTGGCAGGCTTCAATATCCGCTATAATTTCTTCCGTTTGCGTCTTGAGTTGTAATAATTGTTCTTCATTTCTCTCCGAAACCATCTCTTTATCAAATGCTAAGAAATACCACACTAATTTTACGGCTTTAGCATCGGGATATTTCTGTCTGACCCATAAAGAATACATTGCCAGTTGTTTATCTTCATCTAGCTCTTCTTGCGGTTTAAGAGAACTATTGGTCTTATAATCGCAGACATAGTAATTTCCTTCTTTATCCATCGCCAGTCGGTCAATTCTGACATGATATTGATTGCCGTTGGCTAAGGGCATTAGGTCTTGAGTTTCTAATCCTAACGTCGTAATGCTATTGAATGGTGTATAATGGTCATAATAATCGGCAATGAACTTTTTACCCATGTCTGTGTAATTTTCAGTAGTATACTCTTTGATAATCATAATCTTATCATGCCATTGTTTATTCCACTCATTGACAAAATGAACCAATAAATCTTCTTTAGAATTCTTCTTTTGAAATTTGAGGTCTTTATAGAGCTTTTCTAACGTAGCATGAACCAACTTTCCCATGAATGCTTCGACACTTTCATAGTCGGATTTTATCTTATCAACGTACTGAAATTTATACTTCTGTTTACATTGAAGATAGGTGCCAAGTTTGGAGTGGGAGTAGGAGGTCATTTCCTCACTGAAAGTATATAAAACATTAAAAAGGTTCCCCTTCCATTTTGTACAACGATTTTAAGCTACTTTTAGGGAATTGCGCTTATAACCTCTTGTATCTTACAATACCGTAAAATATATTAAAAGTAGTTTATTTGTTAAAGAAGAATGAAACCAAAATTATCATTACAAGAACAGATTATGGCTGATGTTGATGATGAGATCTATGCTCTTAAGAAAAAAATGCAGAAAAAGTATAAATTAAGCTGGGTTAAAGTGAGAGATTATACCAATTATTCGTTACGAGTGTTATCGTTAGGTTTCCCTGAACATTGGCTTAAAAGATAATTCACTAAAATATATCACTAATCTTCGCAAATTTCCTATCCAAACATTTCTTTGAATGAATCTTCTGGCTTAACTCTTCGATTTTCTCCAATCGTTAAGATCTGTTCCACTAAAAGCTTTTTTAAGTCTAATTTTGAGACTGTTTCATGGATGGAACTATATTTTATGCCTACAATGTTATCATTGCCCATATACATGCCCCATCGGTGTAATTGAAATTTCCCATTGGAGCAGAGATAGAGTGCCTCTTTTCGTCCATGGTTTAAAGTAAAATGAGCACCATTCTCTTCTAAAAACTTTATTCCTTCAACGTTATCTTTATCTTGGAGGAATTTGTTCTTTTTCTCACAGCCATTTTTGAGCTCTTCTCTTTCTGAATCTATTTTTGCCCAATTTTCTACTTGAACTTGTAAAATCTTTTTTCTTTCTTCATTCAATTCTTTGACTTTGGTTATCGCTTCTTTGATTTCCATTATTTCACCTCAATATCCCATTCTATTTAACATTTGTATCACTTCTTTCTTATTATGTTCCTCTAAACAAACATAACACCGTCTTACTCCTCTAAATACTGATGGGTCGGTATATCTAACACCGCACTTCTCACACATTTTCCCTCCTGCTTCTTTATGTTTTATTTCTTTTTCTACTAACTGACCTATCATTACTTCGGAGATTATTTGATCCATAACGATTAAAATATTATTCTTATATTTATATTATCGTGACTAAAATATTCCAATACGACTAAAAGAATTTCCGAGCTTTCAAAAAGAAGTAGAATGCTAACAACATCAGCCCAATATACACCATCTCTGACCAATACTCTTTGAGGTTCATATTACACCAAATACTCTTAATATAAACAAAATTCCTGCAATAATCGCTATCCATAACCCTATATTTTCTTTTGTCGTTTGTTTCATAATATACCTGCATATCTAAAGAAAAAATATATTGCACCGCCAAAAGTAGCAGTTAATAATATTTCGTCCCAATGTTTTGTTATGAATTTTTCGAGGTTCATATTTTCCCCAAATATTTTAAAAAGTAATAGGAGGCTAGTGAGAGTCCTAATATCAAAAAGCCTTCATCCCAATGTTCTTTGAATAATTTTCTCAGTTTAAATTTCATAACACACCTATATATCTCAACAAAAAATAAGCTGCTAACAATAATGAACCTACTAGGGAAACATCAAGTC
>Ga0209515_10005640_pt1 | contig 16115 bp, 19 predicted proteins | sample Subgroupgradi54m_FD_187454 | JGI IMG/M metagenome (GOLD analysis project Ga0209515, IMG submission 187454) | Subsurface groundwater microbial communities from S. Glens Falls, New York, USA - GMW60B uncontaminated upgradient, 5.4 m (SPAdes)... ...
CGGATGGGGCTGACGCCGGGATAGCGCCAGGCGGTAATAATATGCTTACGCTGACCCTTGATTTGATACATCACCCATAACTCTTCCCCAGCACCAGACCCGCTACGCGTGACGGTGCGGGGCTTCGCCTTCTTTTTTAAGCCCCGAGGAATCATACACGCGATAGTGCCTTCAGCTATACCTGTTTCTATTCTTTTGGGAAAGCGAATTATCTTTTTTATGGTGCTTTCGGCCAAGCGATAATACTGCATCTTGCCCACCACATGGCGGGTCCAGGAATATTTTTTATCGTCCTTGGGGAAAAAACTGTTTTTCACGATACTAAAATACTAGCATTTTACGACAAACAAAAAACATCCCTTGATAAGTTTGTCTGCCTGTCGGCAGACAAACTCTCGGGATGTTTTTTGGGAAACTACCAGTTTCCGCCTCGGCTCTGACCTCCGCCAAAACCACCTCGGCTACCGCCGCCGGCGCCGCCGCGGTTAAAACCGCCATCTCGGCGCGGGGGCCTGTCCCCCATAGGTTTGGCTTCGTTCACAGTCAACTTGCGGCCATCCAGCTCTTTGCCATTCCACATCTCTATGGCGGCTTGAGCTTCTTCGTCGTTAGACATTTCCACAAAACCGAAACCACGGGAACGACCCGTCATTTTATCGGTTATGATGGCGGCCGATTCGACTGCGCCTACCTGCGCGAAAGCATCGCGCAAGGAATCCTGGGTGGTATTGTATGACAATCCACCAACATATAACTTTTTAGCCATTTTTGCTCTTATACTAAATACTTTGTAAGCCGACCTCTCTTTGTTTCTATCTGCGGCTGATTTAGCCGCCCTAGCCCAAACTATACTTAGTATAGGAGCACGAAACTACGAGATACTTACAACAAGCTTATTTATAAACTATTGCCAGCAATAATGCAACAGGTAGGGTTTATTGATCCAGTTTCAGCAACAAACCCTTCTCTTTAACCTTAGCCAAAGTTGCATAGAACAGCCACAGCGTTAAAACAAAATAAACAATATTGGCGGTGAGCGAATAATAAAATAATTGCCAAGAAAATAAGCCCGAGGCCACCACCGCCCGCATGCCCTCAAAAACATAAGTGGAGGGCAAAGCGTAAGCTAACCACTGCACGGCCGAGGGTAAAATCGAAACCGGGTAAAACACAGCGCTAAAGGGTTGGATCAAAAAAATAAAACCAAAAGCCAAAACCTGGGCTTGGGTGCCATAGCGAAGAATAATAGCCGTGGTGAACAAACCCAAAATCCAACCAAAAATTAAAAGATTAAAAACAAAAGGCACTAGATACAAGCCAAAAATTAAGATATTAAAACCATACAAAACAAAAGACAAAACACCCACCACCACTGCCACCATGATTATTCTGATAAGGCCGATTAAAACAGTGGAGGTTAAAAATTCCGAAATTTTTAGGGGTGTAATAAATATATTTAAAAAGTTTTTCTCCCAAACATCTTCCAAAAAAGCGGTGGAAACAGCCCGTTGGGATTGACTCAATAAATCCCAAAAAATAATCGCGCCCAAAAGAATTGTTACCACATTAAAACCGGCCAGATTATTTTTTTGAAGATACAAACTCAAAAAGCCCCAGACCAAAAGCTCCATCACCGGCCAAAAGAAAATATCCATCAGCCGCGGCACACTGCGCTGATACAAATAAAGATGGCGGATAATTAAGGCCTTAATGCGATAAAATTTCATTTTATTGGGGAGATATCTTTGCTGTGAACGAACTCATGGAGATGGCTAAAATCTTAAAGAAGTGAGGCTCCATGGAGAGTGAACAGTAAAGATATCGGAATTATAATCATTCGTTTTTCTTTTCGTCTTGCCGAGCAATGGTCAAAAAAACATCATTCAAATCCTCATGGCCGTATTTTTTAACCAAGTCGGCCGGTGTGCCCTGATCTTTTAATTTACCCTTTTGAATAAAAATCACATAATCGCAAATTTCTTCCACTTCAGCCATATTGTGCGAAGTATATAAAATAGTAACGCCCAGTTCCTGTTGAATTCTTTTTAACATCTGGCGGGTCTTATCGGCCATGTCGGGGTCCAACGAAGCGGTGGGCTCGTCCAACAACAATAATTTGGGATCGTTTAAGAGGGCTTTGGTTAAATTAAGACGAGTCAATTGGCCCGTAGATAAACTATAAGTCATTTTGCCCAAAAATTCTCGGATGCCAAAAAAATCGGCGAGTGCCTCAATTTTGGCCCTAACATTTTTCACCCCATAGAGCCGAGCAAAGGTAGCCAAATTTTCCCAGACCTTTAAATTACCGGGCAAGGAAACATAAGGCGAAGAAAAATTTATTTGAGCCAGTGCCTCTTCCCTATTCTTGGCGTTATTGGAGCCAAAAATTTCAATGCGACCACTCGTAGGTGTGATGATATCCAAAATCATTTGGATGGTAGTGGTCTTACCCGCCCCATTGGGCCCCAACAAGCCGGTGATTTTACCGGCCTCTATGGCAAAAGAAAGATCATCCACGGCCGTAACATCGTTAAATTTTTTAACCAAGTGTTCTATTTTTACCGCCGGTTTGTTTTCCATAAAAATTCTAGTCGATTCTTTACCAGAACTTAACAATATTATAGTATTAAATCACTACGTGCAATCAGGCATAATCCAGCACCTGGAATTGGGGGTGCGATACGGTTCCTTGCAACCGCCGAGTCCAACATTACTCTCGGCGGTTTTTTATTTCAAAAATTTTTCCAAATCTATTCTCGTCTTTTCAGTAAGATCATATTCCATAACTTTCCCAACCGGAATCCAATCAAAATTGGCTCCTTCGCCTAATCTCATTTCCGATTTCTCTAAAACACTTTCAACATAGAATACATATCGATAGGTATTCATTTCCACATTAAGATAATCACAGACATGTTTTATGTTATCTTTAAGCAAATCTAAATTCAACTCTTCTTTTATCTCTCTTATAAAAGTTTCTTCTGGTGTTTCGTTGCTTTCATTCAATCCACCAAAAAATGCCCACTTATTGGGGTTTATTTTGGTTTTGTCATCGCGCTGATGCAACAAAACCGAGTTGGTTTTTGGGTTATATAAAAACCCGCCCGCCCAGAATTTTTTATTTGCCAACATATTTAAACCGAGGCATTTTTTTGCCATCCACTTCAACCTTGCCCATAAACATTTCCAGTGGCCGAGTCCAGATGGATTTGTTTTTGTATTGGGCCTGATAAATTACCATTTCTTCCAAGGTCTCGCTATGCCGGCCGACATATAAAACTTTGTAGTGAAATCCTTTGTAATGCTCGTATTCTCCAATCTTTAAAGACTTGGCTTTTTTAGATAATGGTTTTAATTTGTCCATAATAATTACTTTTTATTTTTCCAATCCCCACCCCTAAAACGATTATTGGCGTTTAGATGCCAATCATTGATTTTAGATTTATTGATTTTATTCCACAATTTTTTCGCGGATTTGGTATATAACTTGGAATAGACAAGTTTTCTGCGCTGTTGGGTCCAGATTGATCCGATAATATGTCCTCGCGATTTTTGCTCAATAAGCTCCAATTCAACATCCAAATTATCAGCATCCTTTACTATTTTGGCTTCAATAGAAGTTTTATTTTCATATTCATTCCATAAAAGCGGCAGTTCTTTTTCAAAAGAGGTATTTTTAAAAATATCGCTGATGGCCTCGGTTTCTTTTCTTTCTATGTATTGGCGGGAAAGATAGTCGGCATCACCGGTGCGGCTTTCTGAAAGGTCGTGCACCAAAGCCATTTTTAGAATCTTATCTTTATTTTTTACATTCTCGTATTCTGAAAGTAGAAAACTGATCCAAATCACCCGCAAAGTATGTTCAGAATTATTAGCGACATTCGGATTAAAAAATCTTTTCCATAATCTGGGCATATATCTCAAACAACCAATTTCAAACAGTAGTTCTATGTCCCGTTGGAAGTTTTGTGTTTTTTTCATGGTTATAATTCTAACTTTTGCTTTTCGAACCCAAATAATTTTTCGTGGATCAGTTCAATCATAACTGGTTTTAATTTATACCACGAATCACCGCCCAAAACATCCTCGGTTTCTTTGGGAACGGGTTTGCCTCTTTTAGCACAATGCTTTAAGGCCAAATCAAATCTCGGACCTTCGATTTTTTCGGCAGTGCCCGCAAACTGTATACCTAAATTATTTTCTCCTGGCCCGCTAACAGTAATAGTCCCCGCGACTTTAGAATTAGTCAGTACTGCTTGAGAATGCCTGACATCGGGGTCAGACATCCAGTAGATATTTAATTCTTCATCGTGAACATAAATAACATCAGCCACCCAGACACCACCGTCATCAATAGTCGCTAAGCTTATCAAATAACCTTTTTCTAAAACTTCGGTGATTAGTTGTTTTATATTATTGTCCATGGCACTTCTTATACCCCAGTAGTAGAAGCTCTGCTTCACTACGGGGCTGTACTACGCTTGTTTCTATCGACCGTGACAATGTTTATATTTTACAGGATTTCCGTCAGCTTTTTTCGCTCCACAGGGGCAGGGGTCGTTGCGGCCGACTTTATCGCCACTAGCATGTGAAACTGGGCTCCCAGTTTCTTGTTTGTTGTAGGAAATTTTTTGCTGAACGGGAAATGGTTGCTGAACAACACCAACTTTGAAAATAAGATTAACAACTTGATTATCTAAAGCGCCCAGAAAATCCTGAAACAATCTATGGCCTTCGGTTTTATATTCCACCAAGGGATCCCGCTGGCCGTAGGCCCGAAGCCCCACAGAATCGCGGAGGTGCTCCATTTCTTCCAAATGAGTCATCCATAATTCATCTATGGTTCGCAACAGCACCATTTTTTCTATTTGCCTCGCATTCTCCGAGCCAAGTTGGTTTTCCCGGTCGCGATAAGCGCCATCGACTAAATCTTGAAAATAAGAAATTAATTTTTCCTGATTATTTTTTATTTCATTTGTTTCCGATTCAATTGTGCTCTTTTGATCTTTGACCGAAAAAATCTGTTCCAAATCATTCACTGCTTCACCGATATCAAAAAATCCAGTGGTTACCGAAGCGTTAGACAAGATAATTCTGGCTACTTCATCTTTTAAAATTTCCGCTATTTTTTCTTTAACTTTTTCCTGCCAATTTACACCAATGAGTTCGCGGCGAAGTTTATAGACCACTTCGCGGTGCTTGTTCATTACTTCGTCGTATTCCAAAACATGTTTCCTGACATCAAAATGATAACCCTCAATCTTGGCTTGAGCCGCTTCTATGGCTTTGCTTACTAGCCCACTTTTAATAGCTTCGTCCTCGGGAATGTTAAAACGCGCCATTAAACTTTTAATTTTATCTCCGCCAAAAACGCGCATCAGTTCGTCCTCCAAAGAAACAAAAAATTGCGATTCACCCATATCACCCTGTCGGCCAGCTCGGCCGCGCAATTGATTATCTATCCGCCGCGCTTCGTGCCGTTCGGTGCCTAACACAAACAAACCCCCCAACGCCTTAACTTTTTCGGCCTCGGCTGGATCAGCCGGATTGCCGCCCAACACGATATCCACGCCGCGGCCGGCAATGTTAGTGGCCAGCGTAACCGCGCCCCGCCGGCCGGCTTGAGCGATTATTTGCGCCTCGGCCTCGTGGTTTTTGGCGTTAAGCGCTTTATGCGGCACTCCAATTTGACCCAACAACGCGCCCAAGTATTCATTTTTTTCTATGGAACTGGTGCCTAAAAGCACCGGCTGGCCCTGTTCATTTAATTCTTTAACTTTACGCAACACTGCCTGAAACTTTCCCTTTTCACTCCGGTAAATCATATCTTCGCGATCGGCCCTGATCATAGTTTTGTGAGTGGGAATCACTACCACTTCCAAACGATAAACTGTTCTAAATTCTTCTTGCGATGTTTTAGCCGTGCCCGACATGCCGGCGATTTTTTTATACTGCCGAAAATAATTTTGGAAAGTTATAGTGGCCACGGTGCGCGATTCCCGCCGCACCACCACGCCCTCTTTGGCCTCTATGGCTTGATGCAAACCCTCGGAATAACGGCGGCCCGGCATCATCCGGCCAGTAAACTCATCTACGATGATAATTTCGCCATCTTTAATAATATAATCCTTGTCGCGCTTAAAAAGGGCGTGGGCTTTTAGGGCCTGCTCCAAATGATGCACCAATTTTACCCCGCCTTCTTCGTATAAATTTTTAACGCCGAGATATTCTTCTACTTTGGAAATTCCATCTTGAGTTAAAACCGCCGAACGGTGTTTTTCATCCACAATATAATGTTCTTTCGGTTTTAATTTGGGAATTATTCGGGCAAATTTTTGATACAACTGGCCGGATTCGGTGTCGGGCTGGGAAATTATTAAGGGCGTGCGGGCTTCGTCTATTAAAATACTGTCCACCTCGTCCACAATGGCAAAATTCCAAGATCCTTTCTCGTGCGATCTTTGAGATAACTCTTCGGCGCCATGAACCAAATTATCTCTTAAATAATCAAAACCAAATTCATTGTTAGTGCCGTAAGTAATATCGGCCGAATAGGCCTCGCGCCTGGAACACGGCCGCAAAAATTCATGAACCACCTTAAACGACCCGAGAGCGTCACGCTCTTGGTCTAAATCCGAAGCATGAATATCGAAATCCGAAACATTTTTTGAATTTTCATTATTTGAATTTTGAATTTGTTTCGAGCTTCGGATTTCTAATTTCGTATTTTCTGAATGACTCGGATCATACAAATAACTGGCATCATGTCCGATACAACCCACCGATAACCCCAAGGCATTATAAATCTGCCCCATCCACACGGCGTCGCGGCGGGCCAAATAGTCGTTAACTGTAACCACATGCGCGCCTTTTTCTTCCAAAGCATTAAGATAAATAGCTAAAGTGGCGGTTAAGGTCTTGCCTTCGCCGGTTCGCATTTCGGCGACTTTGCCTTCGTGCAAAGCCAGGCCGCCGATTAACTGAACATCAAAATGACGCTGGCCTAAAGTTCTAACGGCGGCTTCACGGCCGGCGGCAAAAGCCGAGGGTAAAATAGTATCTAAGGTTTGGCCGCTGGCTAATTGGTTTTTGAGTTCTTGAGTTTTATTTTTTAGCTCGTCGTCGGATAGTTTCTTAAACTCCGGCTCCAGGGCATTGATTTTTTCCACAACCTTAAAAGCCCGTCTCAAAAAACGGTTATTCTCATCGCCGAAAAGATTACCGAATAAAGACATGCTCCTATTTATAGCAGAAAAAAGAGGAAAACACAGCCCCGTACTGAACCGCAGGTTCTAGTACTGGGGTAAAAAAGAGCCCGCGGGCAGGGCTTAATTATCCTCCATAATTAAAACGGCGGCGGAGATAACGGTGGTCCACTGGCCGTCTTTGTTGCCTTCGGCCGATTGGGTGTAATTGGAGGTTTTGATTATTTTACCGCTGGCTTTATACAACTGTTCTCGTTCGTCCCAAGCGGTGTTAAGATCAAACTCAATACCTAGAGTTGTAGCTAACATAATGGCCGCCATGTCTTCGGCATAGTCGCCGGCTTTTTGGGCGTTTTCTCCAAAAGGATGATGTTCGGATAGATAACCATACTGGGTCTCGTCCGCCGGCAGGGCCAAACCAATGGACGCAGCGATAAGACGGCTGGGTTCGTTGGTAGCGTTGCGCGCCATCACCACAAAAACCACCGACCCGGGTTTTAACAACTTGAGACCTTCTTCCCGGCTAATTCTTTTGCAACCGGCCGGAAAAATACTTGAAACCGCCACCAGATTAAAGGGCGCGATGCCAGCGTCTCTTAAAGCCAGTTCAAAAGAAACCAAATAGTCCCGGTGCACTCCCGCGCCTTTAGTAAAGAAAACTTTTTTAGGAACAAAATCCATTACTTTACGAAATACGAATTTTTACGAATATACGAATCGTTATTCGTGTTATTTGTACGCATTCGTTACTATAAATAATTATCTTTTATTCTACCTTTTCTCCTAAACCTCGCTAGAGGGGAAATTCGGAACAACTTGCCGACGGAACGGGCGCCCCGACGCAGAATTGTTTCTCTTTTGCCTTTGAATTTTAAGAGTTCGGTTCTTAATTCGTCTTTGGCTTCGTCTATGGCTGAATAAATACTAATACTTTCTTGATGGGCCCGCAATAAATTTTTGCCGAGACGCAAATTGATTTCGGCAAAATAAACTTCGCCTTTTCTATGATGAGACGAGACCCGCCCCAATTCCACGCGGGTTTCTATATTATCGTTATGCCCGCTATGAACCAATTTAGACAAGGATTCAAGGCGCTTGTCTAAATAATCCCTTAGCGCCGGCGTGATTTCTAAATTATTAGCTCGAACAATAATATTCATATTTTGTTCGTGAGCGTTAGCGAGCGACTACAAAATATAGAACCCCGCATCAAACCTATTGATAAAGTATTGTGGTGCAAACTGAAAGCCGCAGGCGTATCGCAGAAAAACATGGTGGTGACAAATACTCGACTGGGTTTTGGTGCTGGGGTCATACCTTATAATTATAGAGTAACATGGTTATTCCCTGTTTAGATATAAGTTTATTCGCTTGGCATATTCCTGATATGCAGGAATTAAATCTTTAGCGGCATTATAAAATTTTTCGTAATCTTCTTCAAAATCATATTCGTGCACCAGAATATTTCTGACTTGCGCGCTTATCATCAATCTCTTGGTCAAATCATCTTCCAAAACCCCCACTCGGCCAAGATCGCCAAAAGATTGCCGATAGGTGTCGGGTGTTTTTTCTCCTTTTTCCACCAAAATCTGGGTATTGATATCGCTAGCTAAATCAACGATCAGCTGAAAATTTCTCTCCGCGGCGCGAATAATAATCAAATCCCGCTGAAATTTTTCAAAAGGCGGGTCCACAAGACCGCTTAACTCTTTAAGCAGTTCTTTTATCTGCTCCAATTTTTTCTCAATCACCTCAATGCCCATATTCTTTGTTTAAAACTTTTTCGCGAACCCGTCTGAACTTGGCGGTATCCTGATACCGCTTCCAAGCTAAGACCCTAAACCTTATAAAATCGGATTCCTCTCCCTCCATCAACTTGCCGTTTTGGGCGATTTGATATTGGAGTAGCGGCGGCGCCGACCACAAGTCAATCAGATCAATTTTGTCTTCTGATACATTTAATTTTGCAGCAAACTCCTCCTTAAATTCCATTTTATCTTTCAAGGTCAGAGGCCGATCAGAAAGAACAGCCAGATCCGTATCGGACTGCCCGCCCGCTGTTTTAGCCGCCTGGGAACCAAAAAGAATTACCAATCTTTTCATGCCCATATTATATCAGCGAGTCATTTAAAATCAAAATTGTGCGGAGATAGGAATTAAAAACCCACTGAAGTTTGGTAACTTCAGCGGGCATTTTTTGAAAGTACTTTATTATACCTCTTCTCTAAAACTTATTATGCCAATCTGCCTTTCTTCTTGCCGTCTTGATCCGTCGCCTCATGTCGGGCAACATTGTTCTATGAAACACCTCCAGTTCGGTCAGCGAAATTCCAGTCCTCTCGACAATAATATCGTCAAAACTGCTGATAGGGACCAGTTTTACAGGCGAACCGGCTGGCGGATGCGGCTGGGCAGATGGCTTGACTGTCCAAAAATCCACGATCATTTGGCAAATCTGCTCCATCCTTTCGGGAGTCATCTCGACCTCCATAGTTACGAGTTATTAAAAGAACTGATTTAACTTAATGTGTTAATGACACACTAATGATAATATAAAGTCAATAGCAGAAAAACATTCTGTTAAAGGGGCTTTTTGAGAAGTAATTTTTGATCAATAACGGGGCTCTTTATTCCAAAACCCCCATCTGCCTTCATTATTTTCACTCATAAAAATCCCGCCGAAGTTACCAAACTTCGGCGGGATGATTATTAAATAAAAGAACATTTTATTCTCAGATTATTCGTATCCCCAATCTTGTCCCTTGGTGAGTCGAACTAATCTCACTACATTCAGACCGACATAGGGCGCATCTTTGAGCATCCACTTTTCATGGCTTTTTTCGGCCATGTTGATGTTGTAAAAGAGCATGGTCTGGGGTGGAATCAAAAACCCCATATGGACTAGTGGGGCAGCCATGGCGTTGATCGCCGCTTGACCTCCATCCTCCTCGCAAGTTGCGATGAATCCCGCCACTTTGCCGCGCAGAGTATACTCTCCTTTGCGAAAATTTAAAACAGTGAGCTGTTCAATAAAATTTTTCATCAAACTACCCACATTGAACCAATAGGTCGGCGATGAAAAAACGATCCCGTCAGCCTGGTCCACTAGTTGAAAGACCTTCTCCATGCCTTTCGGAGTCCGGTCAGTATAATTGCCATGATAAAACTGCGTTTCCCAATCAACCAAATGGACAAGTTCCGTCTGAAATCTTTCCTTACGGCAACGAGCCAGTGACTCCCTCAAAAGCCGCGCTCCTTTCCCTCTCTTGTGTGGAGATCCATTAACTCCCAGTATCAAGTTGTTCATTGCAGTCATCGCTCCCTTCTGGTGAATTTTTTAAGAATCTGTAAACCCTCAAAAACTTCTGGGTTATAATCAAATTCCGTCTTCGTAAAAGTTTAACAGATTAGCTGTTTAATTTGAAAAGAACTGTTCAAAATACTATAATCCCAGTGATGCTAAAAGTCCATATATTAGGAATCAATGGCTCGCCCCATAAAGATGGCACTACGGTGTCTTTGTTAAAAGCGGTTTTGAGTGGCGCCAAAAAAGCCGGCGCGGCCACAGAAATAATCCATCTATATGATTTAAATATTAAACCGGCGCCGGGCAATTATAGCCGCGACCCTAAAACAGAGATCATCTCTAAAATGCCCAAAGACGATATGCAAAAATTATATCCCAAAATTATAAGGGCCGACGGTTTGGTTTTGGCTACTCCCAACTATTGGGCCAACATGAGCGGAGTTATGAAAAATTTTATTGACCGTTTAACGCCTTTAGAAAATGAAGGGTTTAAACTTCAAAATAAAATTGCTTCTTTTATTGCTGTGTCCAAAGAAAACGAGGGTGGTGTGGAAATGGCCGTGATGTCTATGGTCGCCGCTCTGGCACAAATGGGTGTTTGTATTCCGCCTAATGGCATATTGTGGCATCCGGGCCGATGGATTAAAACCGATGGCACTGATGAATCCTGGGCTTTTACCGATGCGCCCGAAGTCGGGCAGACCATGGTTAAACTGGCTAAGTTTTTTAGAAACTAGGGTTCTAAGCCGGTCTCAATATCTTTAGCGCAGTCCTCGTCAAACTCGCGGCAATCGCACATCAACTCTTCACCTATCTGAATATCTGCGAGGGCAATATCCACACCCTCTTCTTCACCAACAACTTCAATATTAGCTAAATTGGGCTTAACAGAGTGATTTAAAAACCGATAATCATCGGCGCAGATCACATAGTAATGGCCGGTCTTATCAGTGTAACTATAACAATAATGTAAAAACTGATCGCGGGCTGGTTCTGATAACTGACCCAACTCGGCTTCAGTATATTTTAAATCAAAACCTCTTTTGAATTTCCAAATGGGCGTGTTTTTTAGAATTAATTGATCAGCAAAAAGGCCTAGACCATTAATTTTACTGGGGCCGATTTTTGTTTTTACCAAAAGCATATAACTTAATTTATTAGTTTGCCGTTTTCATACACCTCCAAGCCCTTCTTTTTGAGTTCAGTAAAGAAATATTTTTCCGGCACAATGGCTTCGGGCGCGAAACTGCCGCGTTGTTTTATAATTTTATCTTTTATCATCTTAGCGATGATAACCGCCGGAAAACCAGTGTCTATATTACAACCATGCGTCTCCCAACCCTTAATCGGCGGCACCAAACATTCCATTAAAATTGTTTTTGACTTTGAGTCCCGGGTACCTGATACCTCCAGCCATAAATTTTCGCTTTCAGTATAACCTTTGGGCGACTTGAGCCGTTTTAATACTGGATTCAAAAGATCAAACGGAGCAATTGCGCCCCTTAATTCTGGAATCTTTACTGGCTTATCGCTGTGGAAACCCAGTTCTATCAAAGTATATATTTTTTCTAAAGAATGATCGGGAAAACCGGCAAAAAATCTAACATTCTTTAAGCCCCGACTCTTAAAATAATGAAAAAAAGTAAATAGTTCGGGGTGCTGAACTAAAAATGACTTCTGCCGGCCGATCAAACGAAAATCTTTTTCTATGGATATGGCCAAGGGTTGGCTTTCAACCACTCCTCCATTTTTTATGTACCGAGGATTGTAGGTAAATTCTTCCAAAATACTTTTCATAGAAAATGGCACCACGAATTTTTTTTTATTGGAATCCCAGGCAAAACCCACATCGGCGCTGGCCAATGTATCAAATTTTTTGGCGGCGTAGCGCAACATAACATTGCCAATGCCCGGCACCGAACCGCAACCGGTTATAGCGGTTCTTTTTATTTTTTTAAAAAGCGAATCCAGCGCTAATTGTTCTTCGGTCAATTCAATCCACGACCCCAAATCCACACAATTTACCTGGGCTTCCAGCGAGGCCTTATAGACATTTACATTCCAATACATGTCGGCGCAGTTTATAACCATGTCAGCGCCCGAGTCCAAAATCGCTTTAGTAGTCGCGGCTATGTCCCGCAAGTCCACCAAAGAAAAAAATGAACGGCCGCGGCCGTACTTATTTAAAATGCCTGCAATTTTTGACTTATAGATGTCAGAAGCAAAAACCGTATAACCCCGGGCTAACAAATCCCGGGTAACAATCTGACCTTGCAAACCATCAGCGCCGAAAACAACAAAATCGTATTTCATGCCAATTATGTTGAAATTTATGAATGTAATGAAATAAATTTCACTACAGAATTGAGCATCCCGCCCTTTAACGGATATCCAGATTTGATATTCATTGCTTTTATTGTGGATTTATTTGATTCCAATGTGTTCACGATCTTTGTATAAAGGGCGGGGTAAGGTTTTGTTACTAAGAACTCGGCGTTTCACTTGAGTTCTTAGACAAAGCCCTTAAAGATAACCCCAAGTGTGGAGTTTATCACTATCCACCCGCCAAGGCGAACCGATATCGGTGCGGTAAAACATATTTTGAATCATTATATTTTTAATGCGGGCATAGGCCTGATGCCGGGCCTCCTCCACGGTGTTACCCGAACCCGTAACCACCAACAGCGAACCCGATTCCCCCGCCACCCGCCAGACGCCATCCACCAATTTTATATCTTCTATATGAATGCCTTCCAAATTTGTCCGCTTTTTAAAAAATATGGGCAAGTCGCGATAGATTTCTATAATCTCCCGATCTTTGGATTTGGCAAAATGCGTCGGCACAAAAATTTCCACCCCAATCTGAAAACCTTTCTTGGTTTTTATTTCAAAACTTTCACCTTGAGCCAAACGATACAGCCAGTCCCCAACCGGCATAAGCAAGCCCTCCAACTGAACATGTATAGTTGGATAACCGAACCTGGCCGTAAATTCCAAAGGATAAATACCCCGGCCGTTCACGATGCAATTTATATCTATATAGCCGATGTAGCCCGACTCTTGCAGGGCCGGCAGCATTTTAGCCAGCGTTTCGTTAAAAAGCATGTTGGGCGAAGTCCAAAACATCAACGCCCCCATATCACCGGTAAAAGGCCCGATGCCCCCGGGAAAAACCCGTTTATATTCAAAATTAATATTGATCGGCATGATAAATTCTTTACCGTTAAAAAAAGCGCCCACGGCCACCTCCACCCCGGCCACGAATTTTTGCAGTTGAAAAACCGAGGCCTTTTTTTGCCAGACCTCTTTGTTTTGGCTTAAAATTTCTATCAAATCCTTGCCATCCTCTTCTTCGCCCAAGAATAAAAGATTTTTATTGGCCGAAGGCGTATTGCCGCTGGGTTTAAAAACATAACGGGCCGGATTATTTTTTATAAACTCCAAGGCCTCGTCATAACTGGAAAAATTCCAATTAGGCAAAACATTAATCCCGTATTTTTTTAGTTCGGCCTGCCCAAAACTGCGATCAATTTCCAAACGGTCGGTGTAAGCCGAGCCGCCGATAACATGCTTGCCTTTCTTGCGGAGCCGATCGGCCGCCTCGCCAAATTCCACATGATCAAAAACAATAACATCGGCCCAGTCCGCCCAGTCCTCCCATTTTTCGACTTTTTCTAAAAAACCGTCATAAACATCGGCATCACTTTTTACTTTAATAAAAATCTTAACCTCATGACCTTCTTTTTTTAAAGTCCAAGCCAAGTCCCCGCTGGCGCTTTCTTTGGAAACAAATAAAAACTTAAGCGGCAGTTTTGTTTCAGACACCGCGACATCATTTGTTTTACCGTTACCGTTAATTCCGTTGGCCATTAATTAGTCCAGCACCTTTGTAGTGAATAATTTATTTATATTTTTCAAAGGTGCTGGATTCTATTTGAATTATTACAGAATAAAAAATAAATTACAATAGTTTTTTAATAAAATAGGGTAAGTAAAAAATTGTTTTGAGCGAACTCAAGGGGGAATCCAAAATATAATAGAGGGGGTTTAAGTATCCTCCCCCTTGGCGAGCGAGAAATAAGTTTTTACAGTATCTAAAATAAAAATCTCTTTACAAAAGCGAGAGATGATATTTGCGCCATATAAAATTATTTTTTCCTAAACATTGTTATATAACCCCAACTGATCATGGCGCCGAGCAACGCGGTTGAAAAAATCCAAAAGAAAATACTTTTAGAAATTTTTTGCCAAAAAGGCAGCTGCGCCGAGATCGCCGGGTTATTGCCGTAAAAATTTTCTCCGTTGGAAGCGTCAGCCGGCAACTCGGCAACGATATTATAGGCAGTCGTCGCTAATACACGAGGGTTTTCTTGAGGTTTTGATAACACTGTCTGGGGCAAAATAGTAGAATTTAAACCGATATTGGGGCTAGACGACACAATCACATTGGGTCGGCCGGGCGTAAGTTCTTTGGACCAGAAAAAACCATCAGCCGAACGGTTGGCCGAGGCCTCGGGCTTGTTCTTATCAAAACTGACAACATCAACCGTAAAACCATTGGGGTATTTGAGTTGAATCTTTCCCGATTTACTCAAATCCAGACCGGTAATATTTTGAGACAAGACCAAAAAACCTTTCGCCGGAATCAGCACAAAATTGGGCGCGCTAAATTTTGTTTCTCCGGTGTCCAAAATCCAACCGGATATATCGGCGGAAAAATTGTTGGGATTATAAAGTTCCAACCATCCCCCAGCCGCGTTTGACGCGGTGGTAGACGCAGCGCCGATAAAAAATTCATTTATTAAAACCTTGCCGCCAAAAACAAAAACGCGCGATTGATCTATATTCGTGTCCGCGCCATTGCCGACTTCAAGGGTTACTAAATAAGTTCCGGGAAATTGATAAGTATAAACCAATTCCGCGCCGTCTTTAACCGAACCATCGCCTAAATACCACTTGTATGTTTTCGCGCCTTGAGAAGCCAAGCCGCTAAAAGCAATCGGCTGGCCGGTTTCTATCACCACATCCGCGCCAGCCTCGGCTTTAAGAGTTGGGGCTGTGGCAATCGTCGCGCCGGAGCCCGATCCGATCAACGACCGCATTCTCGCGATCACCTCGATGTGCGGCAAATGGCTCAGCATCGCCACGCCGTTCGCATCCGTCTCGCCCTGCCCCGCGAGCTCCACGCGCTCACCCTCGACGTTGAATGCGCGTACCGAGACGCCGCGCGCCGCTGCGCTATTCTGCGTCACGGTCACCTTCAGGATCGCATCGCGCGTGCTAGCCGCGGCGCTCGCCATCGGCCGCACCATCCCCGGCGGCACGTCGCGCAAACCGGCAGTGAACAGCAGGCAAAGCAGGGCCGAGAGCACCGCCGCGACGCGCTCGAGCACGCGTGCGCGTGGGCTGGAATCGGCCCGGCGCATCCTATTCGACCGAGGCGATCGCGGCGCGGATCTCCTCGTCGCTGAGGATGTGCTTCTCGCCCTTGGCGCACTTGAGGATCGCATCGACGATCGCCGTCGTCGCGGTGACCCCGTTCTTCCGCAGCCAGAAGTTCACGTTCGACGCGCCCGACATGTAGCCGATGCAGATCTCCTGCT
>Ga0209515_10005642_pt1 | contig 16099 bp, 16 predicted proteins | sample Subgroupgradi54m_FD_187454 | JGI IMG/M metagenome (GOLD analysis project Ga0209515, IMG submission 187454) | Subsurface groundwater microbial communities from S. Glens Falls, New York, USA - GMW60B uncontaminated upgradient, 5.4 m (SPAdes)... ...
ATCCCAGCGTGGCCTGGTCGAGCAGTTTCGAGCGGAGATGATCGGTATGGAGGTCCCGAAGGTCTACCTCGACCCTCCATGGATCAAGGAACTGTTGACGACTGATTGAACTGGGTTCGCGTCTTCCTTCAGAGGCCCGGGATACGGACGCGGTCTACGTGCCACCGACCAACTCGGTGTTCTGGCGCATCAGCAAGATATGTACGACAAGATATGTACGACGCAGCCGTTTTTCGTTCCCGCGCTTGCGGCGCGGCCGCTGGTGCATGGGCTGCCACCCAGTCGTGAGGAGTGTCTATTGCCGGTAGAGACGGCTGGCGGCTACTTCAGCTACGACGACAGCTCGCGCTCGACCGCGATGTCCGATGCGGAGCTGTGCGCGAATGTTCGCCGTCTTGGCTTTGCAACGGCGCTGGTACTCGAGGGTGTGGACGACAGCCGCAAAGTCACCTGCCGCTAATTCTTCTCGATCAGAAAATCGTACCGGAACGCCGCAGACGCCTTGTTGACGGTTTGCGGGAAATGACTGCCTCGTAACCGCAGCTCCTTGCAGATGCTGTACATGAACTCTAGTGGATAGTGCTGCGTCCCCAACTTGGTGGTGAGACCCGTTCGTCGATAGTCACCATCCTTAGTCATCTGCGCAGTGGGGAAGGGCAGATCGCCGATCCAGAACTTGGCCTCCGCGGAGGATATCGCCAGGAAGTGAGCGACCGTCTCCCGCGCATGCGCCATGTTGGCGAAGAGCAGGAACACGCTGTTGCACACGATGCGGTCGAACGGGATCCCCTCAAACCGCGCATCCGTGGCCGAACCCACCCGCAGCTGCGCGGTTGGGCAGTTCCTCCGCGCGTTTTCGATCTGCGCGGCAGACGGGTCGACGCCATAGAGGTGGGACGTAAGGCGGGCGAACCGCTTCAGGAACATGCCGGCGCCGCAGCCGACATCGAGCAGCGTGTGCTGCGAAGACACCGCAAAGCGCTGTTGGATGGCCTCGACCCACTCATCAAAAAGTCCCTCGCTGAGTGTCGCCTCGTTGGTGATATACCCTGATTGCGCCGCCGGGGTGTCATAGCGCTTGGCGGACTCTTCGTAATAGCGCACCCACTTCTCATCCATCTTGCTCGACCCCAGCTGTCGTCTGCAGCGCACCCGCGACGATAAAATCCATCTCCTCGTCGGTCAGAAACTGATGCAGCGGCAGCACCACGATGTCGCTGCCATGCCAAAGCCCACATTCGATGTTCTGCGCGCGCAGCTCCCGCATCGCCGCGACGGGCCTCACAAACCGTATCGGGAGGTACCATGGCGTCACGTTGTCCGACACTTCCGTCAACACCTCGAGCCGCTGGTGCAGGCGCGCGACCGCGCGCTTCAGCAACGCCCTGCGGCGCTCCGAGAACGCCGGCAGCCTGCTCCAGAGCTCGGGCAGTTTGCCCTCGTACGCGGCAACGATTCGGGCATCCTCGCGTTCGATTGGCGTATCGCGGAGACCGAACACCACGCCGCAGCTGGGTATGGGGAAGATTTTCGGCAGCGAATAGAGCACGTAGTCCCCAAAGGAACCGACCAAGGAGCCGTCCGGCCAGCGCGAATCCACAGTGTGCGCGCAATCCTCGATCAGCGGGATCCCCCTGCGATCGCAAAATGCACGCAGCGTGGCCACCTGCGGATGCGGCACGCCGAACTCATGGATCACGTACACGGCCCGGGTGTTCGCGCTCGATACCCTGGACGGCTTGCAGCGATTGAACACCGTCGACGTGACGCAGCTGGAGACATTGGGCTTGTCGAAGGTGGTGACGATCCACACTTCGTCCGCCGGCGTGACCTCGCACTGCCGCAGGATCAGATCGATGCCTTTGCGGCCGCTGCTGGTGATCGTATACGGCCGTTCAAGAGGCGGGTGCGGTGACGCCGTCAGATCTGGGAACCGATCCAGGCGGTCCGCATACATGTGAGGCCCGAGCATCGGTGGGCGGAACTGGTTGAACGACATTCGCGGTTGATCACCTAATTCTAAGACGGTTATTCCGGCGTCCAGCTCCATTGGCTCCGGCAATAACCGACGCCGCCGAGGCCCTCCTTGAAGAACAACACGCCAGCATTGCGGGTTTCGTCGCTCGCGCTGGGCCCGAGATCCAGCCAGCGCGATCCGCGCGCGCGCAACGTGTCGGCAAGGACTGCGATAGCAACGATAGATCCGGCGGAATCATGATGCTCCGGACTTCGGCAGATGTAGAACGTGGACGCGACCTCACGCGTCAGCTGCATCAGGAGGACCGCCGCTGAGATGGCGCCATCGCTGCGGGCGAGCACGAGACGCACTCGGTCCGGAACGCGCTGCAACAGGTCGCGGACTTCGTCGACGGTGTGCGTCGGGCGCGCCCCGAGGCGAGCATACGTCGCTTCGAACAGCGGGGCGAAATGGTCGAGGCACTCGACGCCTCCCTCCTCTGCAACCGCGCCGTCGCGTAACGCCGATCGAAGCGCATGTATCTGGCGTTTCTCGAAGAGCGCCTCGGCAACCGATGAACCAGGCGACGCGAGCGAAAGGTCGATCATCGGCGAAAACCAGCGATGCTGTTCCCGGAAGCCACGTGTGAACAACGCGAACCCAATCTGATCGCCGATCGCTGGATGGTAAACGACAGGCGGCAAGGTCAATTCGATTGACATCCAGTTCGACGCGCGTGCGTGGTGCTGCAGCGCGTCCACAATCGCGAGCGTGTCGTCCAGACCTGCGCGCCTGCCGAGCACGGGGCCCCCGATCGAAGCGCCGATCGGCGAACGCCAGACGGTTCCGGTGGGGCCGTCGACAAGGCCTCCCGGCAGCAGCGCGCGAATTCGCTGCTGCTCGCAGGCGACGAGATGATGAAAGCGGAAGCGGCCTGGCGGGTGATAGGCGAGGAAATCGAGATCGTGAAAGAGCGTGGCGTTGGATGATTCGTGCAGGAACTGCTGCCATGCCCGCTCCTCGCCGGGCTGCAGCGCACGAACGGTCAGGTGAGAACTCACACCGCGCTCGACGCTAGCCCAGTTCTCCCGGCAGCGTCCGCCACAGGCGGTTGATCTCACCAGCAGTGGCCGTCTGAACGCGGCCGGCCGCAATCTCGTCCAGCAGCTCGATCAACAGGGTTCGTACGCCTCGGCCCGGATTGCGGGCGGCCAGCAATGCGTCGGGATCGTGGTACGAGGGGCGCGTGGCCTGATACGCATCGTCGTTGGAGGCGTTCAGGTAGACCATGTTCGGATGGAAATCAAGAACCTTCATCCCCGGTCGCCCGAGACATAAGCCCTTCACGCTGAAGCCCGTTGCGCTGAAATGCAGGTCGAGCTGGTCGGCGTAATAGGTCGGAATCGCAAGCACGTCGTGCAGCAGTCGCACGGGACGGAGGTTCGGCACGAACGGGAACCGCGGGTTGCAGTCGTATTCGATGCCGAATTTCCTGAACTGCCAGTGCAGCGTCGACTCCGAGTACAGGCAATGGGAGCGAAGGCCGGTTGCCTCCGGCACGAACGATCGCGTTCGTTCCAAGATGAACGCGTGAACCTCGTCATCGTTCGGTGGCGGCGAGTCGGGACCGCGAGATGCCATCAGCGCTCGATAGCTGTCGCCGTTGCGCCTGAAGTTCGGGTGCAGGCCACGCTCGTGACCGGGCACCGTGACTCCGTCGTGCGTGACGAAGAACGTGCCCGCGACGCCAGCGGCATCGAGCAAACCAACAAGATCGCCAAGGACAACGGGATGCGCCCACTCGACGTCGATGGTCAGGGAGACGACATCCGGAGCAAGGCCGTCAGGCCAGAGACGTGTTTTCGAAGACAAGGTCGAGATTTTAACCGATCGCACGGCGTCGCTGGTGTTTCCCCAACGCCTCCTGCATACTGCCCGCGATGCGTCATCGCCCGATTCTGACGGTCATCATCCCCGTCTACAACGAGAGCGACAACATCGCACCAATGCACGATGCTCTATCAGCAGCCTCGCGCAGTGCGGAGTGGGTAGATTGGGAATTTCTTTTCGTTGACGACGGCAGTTCCGACGACACGTTTACGCGTCTCACGCGCGCGAGGGATGCGGACCCACGATTGAAGGTGATCCGTCTGTCGCGCAATTACGGAAGCCACACGGCCGCGGCCGCCGGATTGCGATACGCGTCCGGCGACGCGGCGGTCATCATGGCGGGCGATCTGCAAGATCACCCGCGTGAGATTCCAAGATTCCTCGAGCGCTGGCGACAGGGATATCACGTGGTCTGGGGTGTACGAGCAGACCGCGACGACAGTTGGGTGGACATCACGCTGTCACGTTTGTTTGCGGCGGTCATTCGGCGCATCGCGCTCCCAACGTATCCGCCGTCGGGTACCGGCACGTTCTGTCTGATCGATCGAAAGGTCATCGACGCGCTGAACAGTTTTCCCGAACGGAACCGTCTGACCGCCGGCCTGATTCTCAACGCCGGTTTCCGCCAGACTGATGTGGCGTACAACCGCGAGCGGCGCCGACGAGGCCGCTCCAAATGGACGCTGCGGCGTAAGCTACGCGTCATGACGGACACCGTGGTTGCGTTCTCGACCACCCCAATCCGTCTTGCCACACTCACGGGCATGCTGATCGCGCTGTTCGGGTTTGCCTTTGCAGCGTATCTCGGGTTGTACCGGCTGATTTATGGTCCAGGTCACATTGAGGGTTGGACGAGCGTCATTGTCCTCGTGCTGCTCCTCAGTGGACTGCAGCTGTGCGTCGTCGGCATGCTGGGCGAATATCTCTGGAGAGCCTTGGACGACGTCCGGCGGCGGCCGATGTTCCTCGTGCAGGATCTGGTCGGCGACTTCGAGCGACCGAAGTCATCGGCGCTACAGCTTGTGGAAGCTGGCAGACAAGACACCTAGGTAACGGGCCAGACCGACAGCCGTCACGACGCCCTCCATCTGCTCGATAGCGGCGACAGCAGGCATGAAAGACAGACGCTGAGGTGCCGCGCCCCAGGTAATCACGTCGCGTTCGGCAAATCCCGCAAGGCGGGCCGCGGCGATCAGCTCTGCGGCGGAGAGATAGGTTCCCGTTCGTTCGCGTCGCGTGCCCAGCAATCGATCCCGCCAACGATGCCAGGGACAGGTACCGTTGGCCGTTGAGATTACGAGAAGCCCGCCAGGCTTGAGTACCCGCGCGCAGGCCTTGAGAACGCGTTCGGGTTCCGGCACCGCGTCGAGAACCCCAACCGCGTACACCGCGTCGGCCGTGGCGTTGCCGATCGCGTCGAGTGACGTGGCATCGCCGGCCTCGACGGTAACATTTCGAAGTCCCAATGCGTCCACCTGCTGCTGACAGAACTGACGCATCCTGGAACTCGTGTCGATCGCGCGAACTTCGGCGAACAGCCGGCTGGTGGAATCGAGCAGCCATCCGGTCCCAACGCCCAATTCGAGGGCGAGATGACCTCCGGCAGCCGGTTGCAGCAGGTTGACAACGTATCCCTTCAGGCGATCGGCAAACCGGGGAGAACGGAACCCCAGCCCGTTGTGCCAGGAATCGGCGGCGAGGTCGTACACGTTGACGGTGCTTCCGTCGCCGCCGCGTACGTCAGTCATGCGAGCTCCTTCCGCGACAATCACGCGGCTGCGTCTCATCAATCCGCCGGCCCGGCGTCGCGAGCACACGACGAACGTCAACTACTCGCTCTTCGTTATCCGCAGACAGGGCGGCCAAGATCATAGACGTAGTCGGGACCGGACAGAAGGCAGCACGAAGACGGGATTTACTGACGCGGTGCGACTCACCGGCTGCAATCAACCGGCCGCCCGCCGGCGAGCTCATCAGCCGGCTAGTACCTCACCGCAGTGGATCTGACGGATTCACGCGGCGACTTTGGTACGACCAGCTGGCTGCGGATACAGCCGGCCGAGCTTCTCGCGAGCACGGTCGACGGTAAACAGCCACGTGATGCGCGCCTCCTCGGCATTGCGCCGTCGCTCCATGCGGCGATCTCGTTGGTCAGGGTCGCCTTGTCGGGGATCCGGCGATCGAGGCACTGCGTGAGGTCCAGCCATCTCTTCATCCGGGCACGGCGCGGTTCACACGATCAACAATCGCTTGCACGATGAAGGCATTGAGTCCACGGAAACGTCTCCCGCTTGCGATTCAGAGCGTCGTCTCGATCGGCCTGTTGGCTCTGTTGTTCCGAAGTCTCGATCTGGCGGCGCTCCGACACCTCTACGCGACGATGCCGCTGTGGTTTTATCTGCTCTCGCTCGCCGTCGTTGTCGGCGGGCAGGCGTTGTACGCGTGGCGATGGCGGCAGGTCCTCTCCGCGGCCGGTGTGCCCGTGACGGTGGGCACAGCCATCCAGCAGTACTTCATCGGGATCTTCCTCAACAACTTCTTTCCCTCAACGGTCGGCGGCGACATGGCCAAGGTCTATTACCTTGGACGGGATCACGGCTACAGACCCATCGCGGCGTCGATCGTCCTCGATCGCCTGCTGAGCATCGGCCTGCTCGCGGTGCTGGCGACCGCGATGTACTGGATCGCTCCCGATCCATCGCCGCAGTTCGCGGCGACGCGGGCGTTGGTCACGGCGATCGCGGTCTTCCTGATCGTGGGCCTCGTGCTCGCCGCGCGCGGCACCGGGGGACTCCCGCAGCGGCTCGCGCGATTCGGCACGCTCGCGGTCGGCCTGGCCGAGCGCGCGCAGCGGTTCCGACATGACATGGCCGCCGCCGCCCGCCGCCCGCGAATCGTGTTTCAATCGGCCGCGGTCGTGACGGCGTATTTCTTCGCGCTGACCGCGGTCTACCGCGTCTTCCTGCAGATCAACACGACGGCGCATCCAGCGTTTCTGACGCTGCTGACCGCCGTGACCACGGCGTCGCTCCTCAGCAACATCCCGATCTCCGTCAATGGACTCGGACTGCGCGAACAGCTCCACGCCATCCTGCTGGCGCCGCTCGGGGTACCGCGTGAAGCAGCGGTCGCGATCTCCCTGCTTGTCTTCGCGCACCTGCTCGTCTCGAGCTTGCTCGGATTGTTGTTCTGGTTTCGCCTGCCGGCGGACGTGAAATCCCAAATCCCAGACGCGGAATCCGACCTCGCACGATAACGAGACCGATGTCTACAGCTGCGGAGCGGAAAGGCGGAGCAGCGCCGTGTCGGGCGCGTGCCGTTCGTACATCTCCCCGCGCCTGTCAACTCGGTAATCACTTACCGCAGCGTCGATCTCGTTGCCGTTGAGGTCGACGCGCGGCTCCGCCCAGTCATCGCCCTGAGCGGGCACCGTACGGGCGGCGCTGTCGATAACGGATGTGGTGCTCGCACTCGGGCGGGCGATCACCTGAATCTGCCGCGCGGCGGAGTGTTTCGTCCACATGTTGGAACCGGCGAAGATGATCGCCGTTCCGATCGCCGCGAACCATACGCGTTGCGCGTCCATGTTTCCGTCCGCTACGGCACAGCAGCAATCGAAATGCCACCGCTGGCACACCCGTTGCGATGTGCATCGCGGCTTCCATGGTGGACGTGCATCAACAAATCGAAATCGCGCGCGCGCGCGTCGCGCGCATTCGGCGAGCTCATCCCGGCGCGTGTCTCGCCGCGATTGTTGTCGCCGCGACCCTGGCGTCGATGTTGTGTGCCGGATCGATCTGGCTCATGTACGACGTGATGCACGATCTTCCGTCCGCCTCGCAGCTGCGCGACGTCGGCACGATGGCGCAGGCAACGACGCTGTACGACAAGGACAGCCGTCCGGTGTTCACCATCTTTCAGGAGCGGCGCGTCGAGACGCCGCTGTCCGACATCTCGCCCCACATGGTGCACGCGATCGTCGCCATCGAGGATCAGCGTTTCTACGATCACGGCGGCGTCGATCCGGTCCGCATCTTCGCCGCGGCGATGACCAATCTGCGCGCGCATCGCGCGGCGCAGGGCGGGAGCACGCTGACCCAGCAGCTGGCGCGCCAGAGTTTTCTCACCTCCGGCAAGACGCTCCGGCGGAAGCTGAAAGAGACCGTCCTCGCGTGGCGGCTCGAACATGAGTTCACCAAAGATCAGATCCTCGAGCTGTATCTGAACAAGGTCTATTTCGGCGACGGTCTCTACGGCGTCGAAGCGGCGGCGCTCGGCTTCTTCGGCATGCACGCGCGCGATCTCGACGTCGAGGAATCGGCGCTGCTCGCGGGGCTCGTCAAGTCCCCTTCGACCTACGCGCCGACGATCAACCTCGATCGCGCGATATCACGGCGCAACGTCGTTCTGCAGGCGATGCGCGACACCCGCGCCATCGATCGCGCGACCTATGAGGCAGCGCTGCGAAGCCGGCCCCATCTCGCCGACGCGCTCCGCTCGGAAGAGGCGTACGGGCAGTACTTCAAGGAAGAAGTCCGCAAGCAGCTCGTGCAGCGCTTTGGATGGGATCGCGTCTACCAGGGCGGCCTGAAGGTCTATACGACCCTCGATCTCGACATGCAGAAGGCCGCTGAAACCGAGGTGGCACGCGCGATTGGCGAGATCGAGCAGCGCAAACTGAAGCGGGCGCAGGGCGCAGGCGGATCGGATCCCCTCCAGGGCGCGCTCGTCGCGATGGATCCGGCGACCGGCGAGGTGCGCGCGATGGTCGGCGGACGCAGCTTCGATCACAGCCGATTCAATCGCGCGACGCAGGCGCGGCGGCAGGCCGGTTCAGCCTTCAAGCCGTTCGTCTATGCGGCGGCGCTCGAGGAAGGCTTCACGCCAGCCATGGTGATCACGGGACTCGACAACCCGATCGCCACGTTGCAGGGTCAGTGGGTCCCCGACGATCACGGCGGGAGCGACGCGATGACGATGCGCGCCGCGCTGAGGACGTCGAGCAATCGCGCCGCCGTGCAGCTGCTGCAGCAGGTCGGCATCCCGACGGCCGTGCGCTACGCGCAGCGCCTCGGCATCGGCAACCTGCCTGCGGTGCCATCGCTCGCCCTCGGATCTGGAGAAGTCACGCTCCTGGCGATGACGTCGGCGTACTCCGCGTTCGCGAACCAGGGGATGGTGACGCCGCCGTCGCTCATCCGGCGGGTCGATGATGCGTCGGGCCACGTCCTCTACATGTCGAGCACGCACGGGGAGCGCGCGCTGAGCGAGGCAACGGCGTACATCATGACGTCGATGCTGTCCGAGGTCATCGACGCGGGGACCGCATGGCAGGCGCGCCGGGTCGGCTTCACGCTGCCCGCCGCGGGGAAGACCGGCACGACGAACGATTACCACGATGCGTGGTTCATCGGCTTCACGCCGCACCTGGTTGCCGGCGTGTGGATCGGATACGACATGCCGAGGACAATCATCGCGAACGGCTACGCGGGCGAGCTCGCCGTGCCGCTATGGGGACGCTTCATGGCGGCCGCAACCCGGACCGACAAACCCGATCGCTTCTCGATGCCCGCAACGGTCGTCCCCGTGACGGTCTGCCGCTTGAGCGGCAAGCGGCCGGCCGACGGGTGCCAGCGTGCGGTCGTGTTCGACGCCGGCGGCCTGCCGACGTCCAAGTCGATGGTCTACACCGAATATTTCGCGCGCGGCACCGAACCAGTCGACTATTGCCCGCTGCATTCGCGGCCGTTCGATGCGGTTGCGACATCCGGCGACGCGGCGACGCGCCCTGTGGTTGCCGCGACTTCCGGCGATGCGGCGCTCGTGCCCGTCGATCACCGGCGAGACGCCATCGTCCCGAGCGGCGATGCCCGACTCGGCGAGAACACACCGCCCGCCGCTGTTCCGGTGGCGCCGCCGCCGACCTCACCCGCGTCAGCCCCGCGGAAACGCAGATTCTGGGGACGGATTTTCGGACGCTGAGATAATGCGATCGTGCCCTTTCGCACGATCGCCGGTCATTCCCGCCTGCTGTCGCTGCTCTCGCGCGTCATCGCCCGCGATTCGATGCCGCCCGCCGTGCTCCTGGCGGGACCCGCCGGGGTCGGCAAGCGCCTGACCGCCGTGGCCGTCGCGCAGGCGATGAACTGTCTGCAGTCTCGATCGTCCAGCGAATTCGAGCGCGACGCCTGCGGCGAGTGCCCGGCGTGTCGCCGCATCGCGCGAGGTGTTCACCCCGATGTCATCGTCGTGGAACCTGGCGAGACCGGCGCGATCAAGATCGAGCAGCTTCGCGACGTGATCGATCGGTCGCAATACCGGCCATTCGAAGGGCGAAGACGAGTCGTCATCATTGACGAGGCGGACGCGGCGGGCGCCGACGCGCAGAGCGCGCTGCTGAAGACGCTCGAGGAGCCGCCGTCTGCATCGGTCTTCATGCTGATTTCGTCGATTCCGGACGCGTTGCTGCCGACCGTGCTGTCGCGCTGCCCGCGTCTCCGCTTCGGGCCGTTGACGCCCGCCGACGTCGCGCGGGTGTTGATGCAGGATCACGGGTACTCCGAACACGACGCGAGGGCCGCCGCCGCGGATGCGGACGGAAGCATCGGCCGCGCCCTTCAATCGCAGTCCGATGATCTGACCGAGGCGCGCGACGCCGCACAGCGAATCCTGCAGGAGACCGCGCGCAGCGCCGATCCGGTCAGGCGCATCACCCTCGCCCGCGACCTCACGGAGGGCAAGGGGACGCCAGCCGAAGAACGAAATCGCCTTGCCGTCCGCCTTCGATCGCTCGGCTCGCTCCTGCGCGACGTCGGCATCATCGCGAGCCGTGCAGACCGTGTGATGCTCGCCAACGCGGATCTGGAATCGCAGCTCGAGACGCTCTCCTCGTCGTTCGATGCCGAGCGCAGCCTGCGCGCGTACGCCGCGGTCGATCGCGCGCTCGCCGCGCTCGATCGCAACGCGAGCCCAAAGGTCGTGGCCGATTGGCTCTTGCTCGAGCTCTGAAGGTCATAGGGGTGCTGTGAAACCGATCGTCGCGATTACGGCGGGCGATCCTGCGGGCATCGGTCCCGAGATTGCGAGCAAGGCGGCCGAGGATCCTCGCGTCACGGCCGTCTGTGAGCCGGTTATCTACGGGCCGCCTGCGGGATCGCGCTTCGAGCCGGGCGTCTTGTCCGCCGAGGCCGGACGCGCCGCGTACGACGCGATCTGTTCGGCGGTTCACGACGCGCTCGAGGGGCGCGTGTCGGCCATCGCAACAGCGCCGGTCAACAAGCTGGGATTTGCTCGCGCCGGCCTGCGCTGGAAGGGACACACCGACCTGCTTGCCGACCTGACGCGCGCGCCGCGCGTCGCCATGATGTTCTGGTCCGAGCCGTTGAAGGTGGTGCTCGCCACCGTGCACGTGCCCCTCGCCGAGGTGCCGCGGCTGCTGACGCGGACGCTGCTCGGCGAGATCATCGACCTGACGGCGCGCGAGCTGCCGCGGTTCGGGATCGCGCGGCCGCGGCTCGCGTTGGCCGGACTCAATCCACACGCGGGCGAGGAAGGGCTTCTCGGATCGGAAGAGACGGATGTTCTACGGCCCGCGGTGAAGGATGCGCGCGGCCGCGGCGTGGCGATCGACGGACCATTTCCCGGCGATACGATTTTCGGCCGCGCGGCGCGCGGCGAATTCGACGCGGTGATCGCGTGCTATCACGACCAGGGATTGATCCCGGTGAAGCTGCTCGCGTTTGGACGCGCGGTGAACGTCACGCTCGGGCTGCCGATCGTGCGGACGTCCGTCGATCACGGCACCGCGTTCGACATCGCGGGCAAGGGGATCGCGGACCCGTCGAGCATGGTCGAAGCGGTCTTGCTCGCCGCGCGCGTGTCGAAGCCGCACGGCCAGCCTTCAGGTTCATAGGTCCGACTGCCTTTCAGGGTCCGGTGAATCGCAATGGTGATGTGTGACCCGTCGCGAATATCGAAGTGGCCGGCCGGGACATATTCCGCCCTGAGATAACGTTCGACGTCCGGGTACGCCTTCGCGAACTCCTCGTTCCTGCTTTCGTTGATCAACACGATGGGAATCCGGTCGTGTCGAATGCGCTCGAGCATCCGTTCCTGGTCGTGAGCGGTCGTGAACGCATCCGGCGGGAGGAAGAGCGCGTGGCCCGCGCCGAAGCGCCGCCGTGCGAAGAAGTAATACTCGGGCGCCGCCCACGTGAGCAGCACGGCATCGTCCCGTGTCGTGCAGGCGTTGAGATAGCGCACCGCCGGGGGAAGCTCGCCGGCCGGCCAGAATCGCTCCCAGGGCCACACGGTTCCAGTTTCTTTCACGCCCTCGATGGTGCGTTCTATGGTGCCGGGGCCATCGATGACCCGCGTTTCCATGATCCGGCTGCCGACGTCGCCGAGCATCCACATGCTGGCGGTGCTGGCAAGGGCCACCGTTGCCGTGAGCAAGAACATCGCGGCGCTGGCGATCGCGGCGCGGTTCCAACCCGTGCGTGCCGCGATCGCTGCCCGGCGCGCGGTCTCAACAAGGGCCCACGCACCCATGATGGAGAGCAGAGCACCGACGTCCTGCACCCGTGTGTCGATCGGATGGCGGAGCACGATAGCGAGGTACATCAGGAGCATGGCCAGGCCGCCCGCGGCCACCGGCATCCGATCGGACCGCGGTTCCTTGGTCCTCACGAGGAGCACCAGGGTCACGACGGCAAGCAGGTTCGCGGCGTAAAACAGGAACACCGCACAGTCCATCCGGCTCCAGGACGCAAGACCGCCGACGGCGCTCCAGAACGGAAACGCCGGTGGTGCGAGGAAGCGCTGGTGAGCCTCACCTTTCGCGAATTCCAGCGCTTCGTGGAAGTGCTCGCCGATTCCTTCGGTCCACTGAATGAAGATGACGTAGGGCAACATGACGGCGACGACCGCTGCCTCGTACTCGATCAGCGCGCGCGTCATCCGTTTCCAGTCGGCCGCGCGTGCGACGACAAGCGCAGTACCGATGCCGGCTGCGGCATACAGCCCCAGGTCGTGCCGCAGCAGGACCGCCACCTCCGTCCAGACCGCGAGATAGATGACTCGCCGGCGATCGGGTCGCCGGATATATCCCTGGATCAAGAGGAGCGCGACCGCGGGCACGAGGATCTTCGGGTACGAGTAGAGACGCGGCGCGAGCGCGATTTCGAAGAGCGACGCTGCGATTCCGATGACGATCGACCCGGTCAGATCGGTGGCCACGACGAAGGTTGCCGTCGCCGCGAGCGCGATCAGGACGCAGCTCAATGCGGCTTCGCTGAACGGACCCGGCCAGATCCACTGGACGATCGCCGAGAGCGTGTACATCAACGGCATTCCGGGATCGACGAAGTCGCGCCCGGGGAGTTGGCCGAACAGCACCTGCTGGGCCCATGCGAGGTGCATGTAGTGATCGTTGGTGAGATCGCGAAGCGTCGTGAGGCGGAAACCGAACGCGACAACGCCGACCGCCACCGCGACGCTGCGAATCAGGCGCCGGCGATCGGCAGGCTCCATCGACTATCTGGCTCGATCGACCGGCAGGCGCACGCCGGCGCACTCTGGTTCGGCTGACGATCGCGCGTCGAGAATCTCGCGAACGCCGGAGTCGCGGCGCGTACGTTCGAAGCAGCGGAGGACGAGCAGTTCCTGGTCGTCCACGACAGCGCCGTTGGCAAGCAGCATTCGCAGCGAATCCGCGCGCTGCGCGCCGACGGCCGCCTCGACGGGCGTGACGATGACGTCGTAGCCGTTGGTCAGCAACCCATCGCGGACGCGCGCGGCGCGATTCGGATCGGCGCCGTGCGCGATGAGCCGCAGCGCCTCCGCATTGTTCCTGCTTGCGACGGCTTCGGAAAGCGTCACAGTGTCCGGCGGCCAGAGGCCTCCGCCGCTCAAGCCGCCGGCCGTCCACCACGAGCCGAGACCAGCAAGGGCCAGACACGGGAACGCCATGAGCAGCGTCGAGACGCGCGCGAATCTCTGCAGGAGGCGCACGCTACTCGACCCAGTAGCGGTCCGCCCAACGCGGCAGAAACGACGGGCTCGCCACGCGGCGATCGATGGCCTCGGTGCGGATGCGTTGGGTGATGGCGAGCTCCTCCGGATCGCGTGGCCAGTCTTCCCGCTTGTCGGGGCGAAGCACGTCGATCCAATCGTTGCGGGTCTTGAACGCATCGTAGCGCAGCTGGTAGTGCATGCCTACGGTACGAAAGGTCCACAGTGCCGAGCCGGCTGTCACGAGCAGCGGGATCAGCAAGGAGGCGGGTACGGTCTGTCGCGGAATCGATTCAATCAGGGCCCGTACTGCGACGAACGTGGCGATCGCATAGAAAAGTCCGCCCACGCCCATGATCTCGTCTTTCATGTACGCGGCATTCAACGTCGCGTTGATTGCCATCACCGCGCACGCCGCCACGAACATGCGATCCGCATCAGACCAGGTCGATCGGTTCGTGGTCAGACGGGTTGCCGCATACCACACCAGCAACGCCGTCGTCGCGAGCGACGAGACGATATTGATGACGACCACCGGATGGATCTCGCGCGCGTGCCACGCGGCAAGCAGGCTGTAAACACCCTGCCGGGGCTCCGCGAAGAGCAGCGATGCCAGGCCGCCGGCGACGTTGTAGATCATGAAGCCCAGCGGCTGCGCGCCAAAGCGCTGCGCGAGCTCCTCCGGAGAATAGAAATGATCCCCGAAGCCGCTGCCGTGACCGCCGATGCCGGGCGTGGAAATCCCGAGCGAATGTCGAAGGAGGAGGTACGCGCCGAAGACCACAGTTGCGGCGACGATCGTCGATCGGCTCATGCCCCGCATGCCGGCTGCGGCGCAGCAGATGACGGTGACCCACACCATCGCGCCCGATTCGATCACCGATAGCGCGAACGCGAGCAATGCGCACGCGATGACGGGGACAAACCAGCGCGGTGGATGCCGCGCGAGGACGAAGACGGCCAGCGCGCAGACGCCGACCTCCGCGTAGTGGTTCACTGGAAACGCTTCCATCAGCATCGCCACGAATGTCTGAATGCCGATCAGGACGGGGAACGCGACGCTGAACGCCACGAAATCGATCCAGTCGCGCACGCGGACAGCGATCAGAAACAGGAGGACGAGCAGGGTCATCAGCGCGACGTGAACGGTCCGGAACACGCCGTTGTACGTGAATCCCGTCGCATCGACCACCTGCAGCAGCCATCGCGCCTGCAGGTACCGCATCGGCCGGAACGTCGTCGGCGAGAACGTGACGCTGTCCTGGAGCAGCTGCCGCGTCGAGTGGTACCGGGTGGCAATGACGATCGCTTCCAGGCTGTCAGACACCTGAATTGGGATCCGAAAGAGCCCGTCAGCGATCGGAATCGTAATCAGCGCCGCGACGACGAGAGCGAGGAGCGAGGCGGAGGATCGGGCCGGCGCCTGGACCATGTGGGGGCAGGATAACACTCCGCCGTCAGCGAACCGGGCACGGAAGATCCGTCGAGGGCTCGCGGGGCGCGGCCGCCGCCGCATGCGGCAGCCAGACGCGAAGACGCGGATTGATCGACGAGACCGGGTACTCGTCGAAACCGCGATCGCGAATCGACTGGATAATCGCCGGCCAGGATTGGGCGACGACATTGGTCCCATCCAACAAGACCGCGGCGCCGAGAGGCTCCTGGTGGAGGCGCGCAACCGCGCGGCTCACGTCCGCGGCGTCCTCGTAGTATCCCGGTATCCACGTCGGCAATCGCGCAGCGAACGGCCTGTGCGCGAGGACAGGAATCTCGGGGCCGAACCCGGCGACGAAGACGCGCTCGTCCGCACGAGTGCAGCGCGATAAGTACGTCACGAGTGGAGCGACCCCAGGGTTGGGCATGATCTCCGGCGACACCTGCCGGAGACGGCGCGTGATCCGAACAACGCGGCGTGCGACATCCGCTGGTGTCGGGATCGCGCGTGACTTGCTCGCAATCTGCACCGCTGCGACGAGAACGACCGCCGCCACGCCGACCAGTGCAATCCGTTTCGTCGTCTGCGTGGAGAACACGTGGCCGGCGACGGCGGCAGCCACAACCGCGGTCGGTGCGATCACGTCAGGGACCCGCGCGGCCAGGACGTCGCGCAGGAAGACGATATCCAGCGAGAGCAACATCACCGAGGCTGACGCGAGCTGCGCGCGGTTCAGGCGCGGCCCGGACCTGAACGACGCCAGCACGCCGGCAACGGGAACCGCCACCAGGAGAAAGAACATCGCC
>Ga0209515_10005643_pt1 | contig 16095 bp, 20 predicted proteins | sample Subgroupgradi54m_FD_187454 | JGI IMG/M metagenome (GOLD analysis project Ga0209515, IMG submission 187454) | Subsurface groundwater microbial communities from S. Glens Falls, New York, USA - GMW60B uncontaminated upgradient, 5.4 m (SPAdes)... ...
TTTTCCACCTAATTTCGCTCTCATTCTTCGGTAATAATCTCCTATTGGACTTTTATTTGTTGCTAATCCTGAAGCAGCTTGTTTTAAATATTGACCTGCTTTATTCTTTTTCCGAGTCATCTAAAGCTTATTTAATCTTTTAAACTCTTTACTCAAAGTTGATGGTAATTCATTTTCTGATTCTGAACCTAATCTATAAGGCATAATTATTAGTTTTAAATATTAATTAATTATTCCACCTCTTTTGATTCAAAAAGGTTTCAGGGTACATTTTCGCAACTTTCTGTATTGCTATTTGGGTTTCATAAGTAGGTAGCCATTTCAACGCTTTTACTTTTTCGGTATCAGGTAGTTTATCCCATGTTTTAATTGCTTTTTCCTTGTTACCTACTTTGTTTGCGTAGACATCCCAAAAGGTTTGAAATGATAAATCCATTGCTATTTCCTTTATTTTGGCTTTCGTGTTGGTTTTAAACCATTCTAAATCTTCTTTTATTCTCGGAAATTTACCATTAAAAAAACGCACCTGGTGTTCTGTGAATTCTCCTTTTGATAATTCAAATTTTGTCATTAAACCCAATTCATCATATTCAACTAAAGCTGACGTATTGGTTTCTTGGAATTCTATTAAATATTTAGACATGCTTGATTTATTTTTCCGTGAATATTTCTTATTGTCATACTTTCAAAAGGATTTACAGGGTCTAATTGAGCTAAAACAAAATTTAATGATAACAATGTTGCTGAATCTAGTTTAATTGAAATTTTAAGGTTTAAATCCATTGACCGCTTGATGATTTGAATTAGAAAGACTTTTAAAATTTGAGTTATTAATTTCCGTTCTAAATCACTGTTAAATTGAATCTCGCCAATGTCTTGTTGCATAGAGTGAATTAATACGTTTAATTCATCTTTGTTTAGTTTTAGTTTCATTTTATACGTTTATAAAGTTGTTTATTTAAGTCCGATTCGTAGAATTCTATGTGGTGTTTTAAACCGTCAAATACGATTTTATCAGTAGTTAAAACTGTTATTAAAAATATTTCAGTTTTCCTGTATTCAATTCTGAAAGCATCATCTTGAACTAATTGATAAATAGCTTTTTTCATTGTCCTTCGATAAATGTTTTGTAAACCTGTTCTGCTTGAGACACTAACTTGGTTAAATCTGCTCCGTGGTAATCATTCAACATTTTATGTAAATGTCCGTGGCTCATACACCAACCGTTTATTTTATACATATCAGGCTTTTCATTCTTCACATAACCTTGTTTACAGAATAATGCAATCACTTTTCTTCTTTGGAGGTTTTCGGCTGGATTTAAAACTTTTGGTTGTACTATTGGAGCAGCTCCAAATCTAAGATTAAGCCATTTTAAGAGTTCTTTATACTCCCAGTGACTCAATTGTGATAAACCTTTCTTTTTACCATTAGAGAACTGCGAAATAATATCGGAACGTTCTACATCAAAACCTTGGTTTTTTAGCTTTGATTCTATTGCGAAGTATTCTTTGTATGTAGCCATTAATATACGTTTTTAAGATTTAACTTTGTCTTTTGTGGAAGACCGTATTTGATTCGGAGTTTTTCTCTATGGATTGTTTCATTTCTAGTGATTCTCGATTGTTCAGGATTGTTCTTTGGAGTATGCCCCTTTTTAAATTGATGTTTTTCTCCTCCTGGTACCACAAACCCTTTTACTCCTTTCATTGGGTTTGACTGTTTATTTTCTTGCGCCAATCGAGTTATTTCATTTCTATTTTGATCTAAAAAGTTATCAATTTTTTCTAGGTTCAATTCCCTAGCTTTTCTAATTACTGTTCGAATACTAATGCCCATATCTTTACCGATGTCTCTCGAAAAACGATTTGGAAATTCTGTTTTTAATTTATCAATCATTTCATCAGACCAATTTGTTTTAAGACCTTTCATTTTTGATTAATTTAAATGTCAATTTCTTCACCTAAAAGGTTTACTATTTTTTCATTCCAAGCTCTAATGCTTTTCAGGTTATTATTATCAAATATTTCTTTTGAAACTAATGTCTGACAAACTGGTTCATGTATGAAAACTGTTCCACATATTTTTTCAATAGTTGGATGAATCAAACCCATATTTTCAATTTCAGTGTAAACAGTGTGAATCTGTCCAAAAGCTTCGAATTTTATTTGAAGACAACTAAATAATTCAATTCTAACTAATTCAACATCTTTTTTATGTTGAAACACGTTCACAATATTTTCGGTAGCTTCTTTAGCAGCTGCACCTGAATTAATTGATTTAAGCCTATTCAACCTATCTAATTGTTCAATTCTATTTTGTTCCGCTTTATCTTGTTTTGTCATTTGAGAGGTATTAAACCTCTCCGAATTTTTCGGAGAGGAAGTGTTTATTAGAGATTATCATGCTGTTTTCTACTTATTTCCTTGTCTAATTCTTCTCTGTAAGGAAAAATGTCAACTATTGGAGAAAGTGTAATTGTAGGAATACTAAAGTCATGCATTAAGGTAGAAAGGCTTTCTTTCATTTTTGCATAAGCATCTCCAGTAGAAAAAGCAGTAACTAACATATATTGAACAATCTCTCTCATTTTTTCATCTCCACCTGTTGTTCCTCTAAATGTAACTTTACATTTATACCAAGTATCACATTCTTTATAATGAAAAATATCGTGTATATCTGTTCTTGAAATATCTGTAACATTAAACTCACCTCTAATGATAGTTCCTAACTCTTCATAAATTCGAGTTTCTGCATCCGTGAAAGTTGTTCCTGCTAATAAATAATGTTCAACAACTCTTTTAAATGTTCCGTTTTCTAACTGTTTTGTATATTTTACTTTTACTGTAAACCAATTATTCATAATTCTATTGTTTGTGTGAATGAATCCCCTCCGAACTTTTCGGAAGGGATATTATAAAATGATTAAATTCTTGGTAACCAGTCCCAATAAAATAGATCAGGAGAAGTTTTTGATTTATGATCAACACTCCAGGCTAATTGTACTGGTTGACCATTTATATCAGCTGTAAATACATTTAGATTTACTAGCGTACCAAATACTTGTATTACTATTGCTGGAGCAGACTGCATATTATTAGGTAATTGCAAACCTGATCCATTTTTGTTTGGGAAAAATTCTACTATCCTTCCGATTGTTACTGTTTGTTCTGACATAATTATTTTGGATTTTACAAAGCCCTTCCAAGGCTATTTCATCTATCGTTATCGACGTCTTTCGATGATATTAAAAAGAGATATAAACCAATTATTAGAATCGCTACGAATGAAATAATGATCATCCAAAGTGGAATAAAAACAATCATCCAAGGGAGTTTTTCAGGAGAATCTATCACAATTAATTTTGTAACAAAAAGAATTATTTGAAGCTCGAAAATTGCATCAAAACTTTTTCGTAAATCGAATTTCCTCTTTTTCATATCCTTATCTTTTTACATGAATATCAGACACTCTGATTTTGAAGTTTGTTTCTATTTTTTCAGATACTTTGACTCGAGAGAAACCGAATTCTGTAACATCAAATTCTCTGATAATTTTACCATTGTAAACCATTGCACATTTTGCGATGTATTGCTTTGGCTTAATTTTTCCTAATGGTGTTCTTGGAGCAACCCCAACAAACCTTTCAATCGGTTGTTTCTTCTTTCTTTTGAAAATATTTAGAATCCACATACTTACAGAGATGAAAGGTTTGTATCAATGTTTTCGTACTTCCCTTCTTCGTTTCTAAGCGCAATTCTGTGGTACGTTTTAGAATCAGGTCTTCTGATTGATGCTTCCAAGTGTTTCATAGCTTCTAAAAACAATGGAGCTTTCACTCGTTCTTTGTAACGAAGTAATGACATTACTTTCTTAGCGTCTAACTTTCCTTTTTGCGTAGCGAAAGCATCTTTAATTAATTCAGAAATAAAATCGTCTTTTGATTGTACATTTTCAGATATGTACTGATTCAATTTTTCTTGACAAGCCATTATCTCTAAATCATCAAAATCAATTCTTTCATTTACAGAAACTTCTACTTTAATTGATCTGTTGAAATTGTACCAAGTGTAATTTCCTTTACTGTCTTTTGTAGTTTTTACACCTTCAACTACAGCGCATTGAATCTCTGCCGACTTTTCTGCAATTTCTTCTTTAAATGCGATAAGTTTACTTTGAAGCTCCAATGCTTTTTTCAATAATAAACTTGCGTTTTTTTCTTTTAAACGTTCCACTGGAGTAATTCGTTTTGAAGGTATTTGAATCCCTGATTCATCCACCCATACTTTGTCTTTCGACGTTTGTGTTGTTACTGTCATTTGTTTTACTTTATTTGATTAATTATTGTTTCTACATTTGTATGGTCTGGAAGATTTACCTTTCTTCCATAGTTATCAATTCGACTTTGAAGTGTTTGAATATCTACCGACTTGATATTGATTGCTTGTTGTGTATTGTACCAGTTTTCTTTGTTGTGAGAGTGTGAATCCCTCTTTTTATACAACTCTTGTAGTTGTTTTTCTTTTGCTTTTTTCTGAGATTTTAAGTCTCTGATATAATTGTCCGACATTATTTGAACAGTTTTAAATATTGATAAAATGATTGTTCTGTGCTTGAGTAATGAACCAATTGTCTCATTTCTTCTGTGAATATAGAAGGCAGTAACAACGCTTTGTGTTCAATCAAATAATTCACATAATCTTGAAGTTCCAAATCCCATTCACTTCTCCACCATTTCCAAAAGGTTGCTGTTGTCGAAATATCAAAGAAGTGTTTTTTATAAATGAGAGAGTCTTCAGGGTGAATTTCATTTAAGAACTCTAAACCTAAATTGTATTTGATGGTATTGTATTCTAAAACTGTAAGTTCTAGTTTTTCTATCATCCACTCGTTGGTCATTTCTCCTTCAATGCGTTTTAGGGAGATGTGAGATTGTTTTTTGGTTGTTGTTTGTGTGTTTGTTTTCATGGTTTTAGTTTTTATTTTTCCAATATTCCTCTGCGCCTTCTTCCCAAATAACAAATGGTTTTTGACCGCCAAATCTTGATATCGTGAAAGCTTTATATCCTTCAACTCTTATCTTCACATCGGCATCAAATCGAATTGAGTTAGCAGTTGCTCCAGTTGGTTTTTTACCTTCAGCATGAGAAAGGAAAATGAATAGCTTTGTCGGGAATTCATTGATAAGAGATTTATAAGTTCGTTTGTCTAAATCGGTATATTGAACAGAATCGATAATGATAATATTGGGAGATTTTTGTTTTGTTAATCGTTCTCTTAATTCCGTAATTGTTTCTCCTTTTAGAATGATAAACTTTTTTGCTACTGATACCATTCCTGTTTGTTGGATTGCTCTCTTAAAGGATAGCGATGCACCTTCTTCTAGTGAATTGTAAGCCACTTTACCAAATTGAGTAAGGTATTTTGCTAGTTGTAGAGTAAAACGTGTTTTTCCGTTTCCTGAATCACCCCATATTAACCAACTTCTCGATATTTGGGGTGTTCCAAAGGATGCTTTAAACTCACCTTCAAACTTCATTGTTTTAAAGTTGGTACATAACAGTTGATTAACTGAAATAGCTCTATTTGTTGCTCGTTTAGTCATTGTTTAAATAGTGATTAATTAGCGGTTAACATTTTGATTCCATGAATCTTTCTTTTCACTCTTCTCAAATCGTATTCAGAGTCTTCAAAAATATCTTTGATCGCTTTTGTATCAGTAACTCCATTCGCTCGGCATATTTGCTCAACGTCGGTAGAACCAACTCCTTTCAATTCAATAAATTTTCTTCCAATTCTTGAATAAATTTCGTTGTATCCCTTTTTATTTAGCTTTCTTCCTCTGTTGATTCTCTTTGCTAAATGATCAGTTGCGCAAATCACTATTCCGCAATGATCCTCCAATTGGTTGTAAATTGTAATAAAGAAATACAGTACCTGGTCCGAAAGTTTATCAGCTTCATCCAAAATCAAAAGTGGCTTATCTTGAATTTTTAAAGTTCTTACTGCTTCGTGCATCATTTCAGCAACTGTTAATCCTGAATAATCACGTCCCATTTTTGTAAGAAGTTCTGCTAAGAAGAATTTTCTATTCCAGTATTCAGCACATTGAATTAAGTAAGCTTTTTTATTATTTTCTGAAAATGTTTTTAAAGTGAATGTTTTACCTGAACCTGCAGAACCTGTTACTGCAAATACATTTGAATGTTCTTGAGCATCAATTAATGTTCGAGTCAATAATTTGTAATCTCTCGTTTCAACTCCGTTCCATTGATTTTCTTCGAAACCAATTTGAGAAGCAATGTTTCTCCACATTTCATCTTTAATCAATTCCCAATTGTTATTCTGAATTTGTGAAAGTGTAGCAGATGAAACGCTTGATAAAGAATTAGCCGCTTTATTTTGACTGTCGAATCTTTCGATATAACCTGTTAACTTTTCTTTAATTGCTTGTTTTGTTTTTGTATTCATGTCGTTTGTTATTTAAAGTGATTTGTAAAAATCGTCGTCGTTGTAATCTTCTTCAGTTGGAACTATGTTGCTTAATACTTTTTGAAATTCTCCTATTTCTCCTGCTTTCACTTTAGATTTACTGTTTGTTTTCTTTTTGGTATGTAAACCTTTGAGTGGTGCAGTATTTAAACCATATTGTTCAGGATTTCTACCTTGTGATGTTAGAAGTTGATCCATATAAACAAAAACATCTTCTCGGTCTTTGTTTTCTTGAATTTGTACATTTCTGATATATGATAAACTTTCTGTTGTTTGAAATTGTGCTGCTCTTTGAACTTCAACTTTTGTTCTTGCTTCACATACGAATCGAAGACCTAACGCATCTTTTTCGTAAAGGAAAATCAACGACATATCATCAGGGTCAAATTTGATATGGAATTTATTGTCTACATTTTCTCTTAACCATTTTGTATTCGGTAGTCCGTCTTCTCCATAAACTACATAAGAATATCTTACTTTTTTTTCTGTAAATTCAACCCCTGAAGAAGTAACCATAATCGGTTTTTCACGCTCAATCCAAAACAAATTGACCATTTCCAGTAATGATATTTCAGGAGTTTCAGGATTTTCCGAGTTTCTGTACATTTCATTTCTAGGAATACCTGACTTGAAGTGTATTGCTGAATTCCATTCATTACGTAATTCTCTATAAGCATTGCATGCCTCTTGTAATGTTGGTAAATTCGCTTTATTTGCAAGGATAAACTCCATATTTGCACGTGATTCAAGTGAAGTTGCAGTAATATTTTGACCTGTGAAATACCATAATTTGTTTAAAAACAGTCGTTGAAACCTACCAAATGCACTTTCAATTGTCTTAGATTTACCATTGTAAGGCTTCGTTTTTACTGATAATCTAGCAATTTTATTTAGATAATTTCCAGCTTGTAATTTTCCATGACCTCCTTGGTTATCAAATTTGATTTCAAATGGTTTATGACCGCTGGTCTGAATTGCCATTTTATAAGCATGAAACTGTGCTTCGTAATCCTCTGATTTAGAAATATGATATCCTAAGAAACATTCAGAATAAGCATCCATAACTTCGTATACATTGCACGTTGCCATTTTACCGTTTTCATCTAAATAATAAAGGTTCATTTTTGTACCATCCGAATACCAAAGAGCATCTCTCATTATTGGAAGTACAGTTTTGTGAGTGTAGCTGAATTTTTCTTTTGCTTTTAATTCACTATATCTGTGACCGTACCATAAATGTTTTACTTTCCCATTTTCAAGGTAATTTCTTAATGTCTCCTCTGATTTAAGTTTAGACCATCCTTTGTTTTGGGCATAATGGTTGTATTCCGTTAAAAGTTGGTCATAGTTAACGCATTTATTTACTGGGGCAGCCCATCTGCTTAAAATCCATACGCCTGCATTCTCATTTATCTTTTCAGAATTGTTATTTCCAAAATTCTTATGAATCAAAGCAACATACCCCTCTTTTTTATATGCTTTAAATTTGTCTTGTAACTTTCGTTCGCTTGTAGGTAATTTGTGTTTAAATTCATTCGGAGGAAGTGAAGCAACAACCTCGGCAATTTTTCCCCAAACTTGGTTTGAATTACCGCCCATTATTTTCAATTGTCCTCTTTTGGTTTCAACCCAAATTCCTACGGCATTTAAAATTGAAGCTTCAATTACATATTGATCTTTGTTTTCTTCAGGCAATTTAACAGAATCATTGTTTTTTTGATAAGTATGAAGATTGTAAAAATCAATCGCCTTTTGATCTCTTATAATGCTCTGAATAAATGCTTGATTTTTATTTAATTCGTATGGATTACCAGTTAATTGAATAACCTTTTCTTTAATATCTTGTCGCATTGTATCGAATTGGATTAAAGATGTTCTACCGTTACCGCCTTTACGCGTGACATTGATATGATTTCTTCGTTTTAGATTATCAAAAAATATTTTAGTGATAACTCCCGACTCAATCAGCCAACCGCCCTGTACGCAAAGTGTATTATTATGGTATTCGAACATTGTTTTTAATTTTATTTATTATCTGTTCCTGATAGCGACTCGAACTCTGAAATAAAGATTGTTTTTTGAATAACCATTTTTCCGATTTATTTAATTGCTTCTTCTATTTTTTGAACCATTGAATTGTAATCCTTAGTAATTGTATCAGCTGTAATGCATTTTCTTCTACCTGATACACATTCTCTCACGTACCTTTTACTGAACCCATATTTAATTGCTAAACCAGCTATTGCATTTAAATTGTACTTAATCTCCATTGTTTTTCTATTTTTACAGATTATTAATATTGTTCCGTTGTATGGAGACAAATATATTAAGATATATTCTAATAAAACAAACATTTATTAAGTTATTTTCTAATTAAATTATGAATACACTACAAAGAATTAAGCAATTTATTGATTTAAAAGGTATTACGAATCAAAATTTTGAAAAGGAAATAGGGTTTTCTAATGGAGCTTTTGCTTCTCAATTAAGAAACAACAAGACAATTGGAGTTGATAAGTTAGAAAATATCTTAACTAGTTTTCCTGAATTAAATCCAAACTGGCTTTTGACAGGAAAAGGAGAAATGACTGTTAATTATCAAAAATCAAAAACTGATAATCCAATTTCATATTTAAAAGAAGCACCAACAGATTTTCAATTAAAACCAACTAATCAAGGAATACCAATAATACCATTTGAAGCATTTGGTGGTTACGGAGACGGAACTATTGAAGGTGTAAATATTGAAACGATTCAAGATAGATACGTTGTCCCATTATTTCATGGAATAAAGATTGATTTTATGATCCCTGTAAGAGGTTCATCAATGTATCCTAAATATAACTCAGGAGATGTAGTAGCGTGTCGAATAATAAATGATATATATTTCATTCAATGGAATAAAGTATATGTAATTGACACAATCAGCCAGGGAACAGTAATCAAGCGTTTAAAAAAGTCAGATAATTCTGATAATGTTATTTGCAAATCAGACAATAAAGATTATGATGAGTTTGAATTACCAAAATCAGACATTAGAACAATAGCAATGGTTGTAGGTGTAATTCGTATTGAATAATAACGAATTGTACAGGATGAATTAGAAAAATATAAAAATCAATAGTTTATTAACTGAAACAATCGCTATAACTCAATATTTATAAAGGTTTTGAAAATTTTAATATAGTATTAACCCCTTTACAAAACATATATTAACAGGGATAATAATCATATTAAAAAGAACTATAAGCCATTTTAAACACTATTATTATTTAAAATTTGACTGCCCAACTGACTGCCCAACTGTCTGCCCAACTCAAAATAAACGAAAAGTACAAAGTTTATTTAAAAGCCATTTAATTAGCAATTAAACACTAATAAAATCAATATAAAATAAAGCGGTTTTATTTCAAAGACCTACATTTTTAGCCATTTTAAGGCTGTTTAATATCATTATTGGGGAGTCAATGGTAGTAGGTGGTATTTTTACTTTTAAAAGCGGTAATAGAATGGTAGTAAAATGATAGTAAATGGTAGTATTTTGCGCAATTTGTTTTTTATAGGTTAATTGGTTAAATCGGCTATGTTTGGCGTTTTTATTGGCTTTTTTCGGCTTTTTTTGGTTTATTCCTTATGTACCTTTTGTTTTAGGGGGTGTATTTATGAATGGTAAATAAATTCAAATCTTGAAGAATAAAAGTAGTTTTAGGAGGATCAAGAGGAGGAACTTCTTGTTGTTCATTTCTCTTTTTTATTTTCACTTTTTTATTTTCTTTTTTTCTAAAAATATCTAAAAATGATTGTAATATTTTAGAATCTTTAAAAGAATTAAATTCTTCTTGATATTGTAAACCTGCCCCTTGAGTAAATAAACCTAGTTTACTCTGTAAAACTGAATTTTGATTTGATTCATTAAAAATATTGATTTTAAAAGTTCCTGATTCATTTAAAGAGTATTCAAGATTTACATCCCCAATTAAATTATTTTGATTTTCGCTAACTGTTCCTGAATTACCAACTCCAAAACTACCTGTCAATACTAATCGATCGTTGATTACTTTTGTAACTCCAACTGCTACAGATTCTTTACCAGTTAAATTGTTTTTTGCTAAATCAACATTTAATAAATAATCTTTTGAAACTTGTGAAAGCATTGTATTGATTTGACTTGATACTAAATCCAAGGCAGCACTTTCGCCTCCACCAGTATTTGTTTGACCATCAATCCGTTGAAATTTATTAAATAAGAGAAGTGAAAAAAATTGTTTATTCAATAAATCGGGATCAGATGTAATTCTATCCAATAATGCTTTTTCAGGTCCTTTCGTATTTGCTTCAATATTAAAAGAAATTGTTGGTTTAAGAAGGGTTTCGGTTAATTCAATTAAACATTTTACTTCCTGTTTTTTAGAACCCGACGAACCTAGATTTTGATTAGGAGAAATTTCATTTAAATTAGCGTTGACAATGTAATAACATTTGAAATCCAGATATGCATTGTATGGATCGCCTGTCCAAGTGAGTGTTCCTCCTTTTTCAAAATCAAATCGTTGATTAATCGGTCTCATAACAAAGTCATAATGACCTTCATTTATTTTAAAAGTTCCATCTAAAGTAAGATTGTCATGATTATCTAACGAAACAGTAATGTCTCCAGATCCATTAGTGAAAATTTCGTCTCCGGTTTCTTTGTTTAATATCACTTTTAATTCAGCATCGGGTGTAACTTTGAAATTCAGATTTAGTGTGACACCAGTAAAATCAATTTTAGGATCTTTTGCTTTATCTTCAACCGCTTTTTTGAATACTATAAAAAGTTCTTCTTCTTTCAAATCACTAGATCCATACATTGGAAAATTTATTTTTGTACCTTTTTCTGTTTTTAAATCAACATTAATTTCAATGTTATCTGTGTAACCAAAAATATTAACCATTCCTGTGGCATATCCTTTTCCGAAATAAACATTCCCTTCGACATCTTGTGTGTTCATCACTAAAAATTCATCGAGAAAAGGAGAGAATTCAGGGCCAACACCAAACCTTTTTGCATTGTCTTCTAAATTAAAATTTAAATCGAAGTTAAAGTTTTCAAAATTATCATGATATATAGATCCAACAAGCGATCCTGTATTTCCTTCTTCATCAATTACAGGTATATTATTAATGTAAAAACCGTCTTTATCAACGATTATTTTACCATTTAATCCAAAGTTTACACCAAGTATTTCTAATTTAGCATTTCCTCCTTCTAATTGAATTTCACCATTTAATTCAGGTTTAGAAATCGAACCGCCCACTTTTAACTTACCTATAAGTAATCCTTTTACATCTTTTACAACATCGTCATCAAGAAATGAATTAACAAATTGAATGTCAGTTTTATCAAAAATTAAGCTTAAATCTAGTTTTTCTGTCAATCTTTCAGCATAATAATGACCATCAAATGAAAATGATTCATGCCCTTTGTACATTAAATCACCTGCCATTCCATAACTGTTACTTTCTTGATCCCATTGCGATTGAATGAAAATATTACCTATTTCACGATTATTTACATGCAGATCTTGAATATTGGCATCCCCCATGTATTTTAAACTTGTGTATGGATTTGAAATATATCCCCAGCCATTGACTACACCTTTTATATCAACAGGTAAACTGAATAGTGAGCTAAAATCATCTAATTTGAAATCGCTCATTCGAAAGTTTAATTGATCTTCATTGCTTCTTGAAATTCTTCCGTTGACAGAGAGGTATTGCTTTTCTCTTTCTAATAAAAAATTCTCAATATCTATTGTTGATCCGTTGATATTGATGATTGAATTATTAATTACATTCCATTTTTTTTGTTTCAGACTAAAGAATGAAGGTAAAAGTGTAATGTTGTACTTATCCAAACCTAAGACAGATGTTGTCCATTTTATCGATGATTCATTACTGGAAGAAGGATTCCATTTTAATTGCGAATTTAATGAGTCTTTTGTACCATCCACTTTAAAAGAAAGATTTTGTACATTTAATGAGTCGTTTAGAGCAAAATGTTTAATATCAATTGTTGCTTCTAAATCTTTTGAACTCATTTTTTGAATGACATTTACATCAGTAAAAACCATTTTTTGAAATTGAACAGATGGAGAGTAAATGGTCATTGAGGCATCTTGGCTAACCCCATTATAGAAACCATTGATATTCGTTCCAGATTTGATAATTAAATCAGGTGCAAATAAAGCTAATAATTGATCGACATCTTTTATTTGAATGTCATATTTAAATATGTTTTTCGTTTTGGATTGTTTTTTTAATGTCTTATTAGGTGGTATTATTGCAGGAAATAGCTTACTAACTTGATTTTCTAGATCTGAAATGATCGTGTTGAAATCTACTTTTCCGATTATTTCTATACTGCCTAAATTACTTGTTATTTCTAAGTGATCACTTTCTGGTGTACGATTAATATCAATTGTTATTTTAGGAGTGTGCTGTATTGTGTCCTTGTTTTCAATATAAAGGAATTCTTTTAATGTAATTTCCCCTGATAAATTATTAGCTTGATTACCAATTAGGTTAACTGTAAATATTGTTTTTAATTTTGTGTTGTCAACATCAGAAAGATTAAGATTGTCCAGGATTGCTCTCGATAAATCAATTGAGAAGTTCATGTGTGTTTTCTCTTTAAAATCAATTGAGCCGTCATAAGTTAAATTTAAATTATCATCTTTAATATCAATTTTTGCTTCAAATTTTTTATTTTGAAATGATCCTTCGTTAACGATGATGTTTTTATAAGAATAGTCTAGATAATCAAATTGTTTGATGTCTCCTTTAATAGAATTGAAGTCAATTGTTGAAATAGAACTGGCGGTTCCGCTTAAAGAAAAACGACCATTTACTAGACCTAAATCATTGTTTTGTAAAAAATACCCTAAATTAAAATTATCGACTTTGATATCATACATACTTGAGTCAGAAGTTTTAAATGAATAGATATGTTCAATATTTTCTTGAACTTGAATTCCATTTGTTATTTCAATAGTACCTAATTTTGTTTTTATTTTTTTTGAATCCAAAACAAAATCTGAATGAGAACCGACTAGTCTTAATTTATTTGTTTCGAAATAATTTAAGCGACTTAGATGTTCTTCAAAGTTTAAATAAGGTGATGAAGCGGATTTTGGAAGTTTAATTTTTTCTAAATCTTTCAAATCAACATAAGCGTAATCTATTTTTTCATTGAAAAAAGCTTCTTGAAATTTTCGAAAATTAGGTAAAGTTAAATTTCCGTATAAAACAGTTTTATTGCCAGTTTTGAAAGTTAAATTCCTTATTTTTAAATTAGGAACTTTGTCGTAAACATTTGCTTTTACATAAACAATTTGATCCATTCCTTCTAATGGTGTTGCGAAATAGGATACATCTAACATTGAAACTTTACTCATTTTTAAATGAGAACTAAAAGAAACACTGTCTTCAAAAGTTAAGTAATCTTGATAATCATTCATTATTAAATGAACTTTTGGCGCATGAATTTTTGAAAGAGGGGTTAATATTTTCACATTTCTTGCATCGATCCCTTTTTTAGAAACAGTTAATTTGGCGCTAAAATTTGAAAGGTCAAATCCACACGATTCTTTTGTGGAAAAAGAGCCGATTCGACATTTAATTATTTCATTTTTAAAAGAAATATCATTTGCTTGAAGGTTAATGTTATCGAATTTAAGATGACTGTAATCCATTCCAAACTTTTTGTAAGACTTTCGATAGTCGTCATATTCAAGATTTACACCTGTTAAATTCAATTCATTTAATTCAATTGTAAAAGGTTTCGATTTCGATTTCTTATCGGATGCAAAATAATCGGCTATAAATTGATAATTAAATTTACCTGTCTTTTTCTCTCTTTTTAATTTAAAAACCGAATTTTCAATTTCAGCTTTCTTTAAGATTAATTTATGTTTTTTATTGAATCCATTCAGTGTTATGTATAGCGTAGAAATAGATGCTAAGGTATCATTTTGCTGGTCTTTTATTAAAACTCCATCCATAGCAAAACGGTTGATAAATGCAATTGAAACATGATTTATTTTGATTTCAGTTTTTAATTCACTTGATAAATATCCTGTAATTTTTTTTATTACAAAAGTTTGAATCGGACTGGTATGGATCGCAAATGAAAAAAACAGAATGAAAATAAGTATCCATTCAAAAGAAATACCAATCGTCCGTCCTATTATTTTAAGTAATTTTACCATCCAGTACAAATCTACAAAAAGTTGAGTCAAAAACACACATTCATTTTAGGTATTGAATCATCATGTGATGATACTTCGGCTGCTGTTCTCAAAAATGAGACCATTCTTTCCAATATTATTGCTACACAAGATGTACATAAAATGTATGGAGGAGTTGTTCCCGAATTAGCAAGTAGAGCGCATTTGCAAAACATTGTTCCAGTTGTAGATCAGGCTATTAAAATGGCAGGAATAACCTTGGATCAACTAGATGCGATTGCTTTTACGAAAGGTCCTGGTTTGTTGGGGTCATTAGTGGTTGGAACCTCTTTTGCAAAAGCATTTTCCTTGGCGTTGGATATTCCTATGATTGATGTGAATCATATGCACGGTCACGTTTTAGCTCATTTTATTGATGATGAAGGAAAGGATAAACCTCAATTTCCATTCTTATGTTTAACCGTTTCGGGAGGGCATACCCAAATCGTTTTGGTAAAAGACTATTTAGAAATGGAAGTTATCGGAACAACAATCGATGATGCTGCAGGAGAAGCTTTTGATAAATCGGCAAAAATATTAGGATTTGAATATCCAGGAGGACCATTGATTGATAAATATGCTCAACTCGGAGATTCTTCACGGTTTGAATTTTCGAAGCCAAAAATGGAAGGATATAATTTCAGTTTTAGTGGATTGAAAACATCGATTCTCTATTTTATTCAAAAACAGCAAAAAATAAATCCAACTTTTATTGAAGATAATTTGGCAGATCTTTGTTCATCTATACAAAAATCGATAATTGATATTTTATTTAATAAATTAGTAAAAGCATCAAAAGAATTAAAAATAAAACAAATAGCAATAGCTGGTGGAGTCTCTGCAAATTCAGGATTAAGAAAAGAGTTAATTCGAGTAGGAGAGGAGTTGAAATGGAAAACATTTATCCCTAAATTTGAATTCTGTACAGATAATGCAGGAATGATTGCTATTACAGGTAAGTATATGTATGATAAAAAACAATTTGCAGATCAATCTATAGCAGCATGTTCACGCTTAAAAATAGAATGATTTTGATAAATGTTATTAACTTGTTCATTAGTTTTTATTATATTTGTTCTTTACTTTAAAATAAAAGCTTATATTAGAAGCTTAAACCAAGAAATTATGCCAGAAATTAAACAAAACCCAGAATTAATAGAAAAAGAAATGGTTGCGGCATTATCGTTTCATGATAAGTCGCCTATTGAACAACATCCAGATCTTTTAACTCAAATTGAAACTGCAGTTAGATTAGGAAATGCGCATCACAGCAAAGTTTCAATCATTTTTCAAGATGATTCAGGCTTAAAGCGTGTTGATACGACACTTTGGGCGA
>Ga0209515_10005648_pt1 | contig 16079 bp, 26 predicted proteins | sample Subgroupgradi54m_FD_187454 | JGI IMG/M metagenome (GOLD analysis project Ga0209515, IMG submission 187454) | Subsurface groundwater microbial communities from S. Glens Falls, New York, USA - GMW60B uncontaminated upgradient, 5.4 m (SPAdes)... ...
CAAAAACAGGTCGCGGCATCACCATCACCGCTGCGGCCACGACCTGTTTTTGGAAGGGCAAGCGTTTGAACTTGATTGATACGCCCGGACACATCGACTTTACGATCGAAGTTCAGCGATCGCTGCGCGTACTCGATGGTGCCGTCGTCGTTTTTGACGGCGTGGCCGGCGTGGAACCGCAATCGGAAACCGTGTGGCGTCAAGCGGACAAGCATAACGTGCCGCGCATTTGTTTTATCAACAAGCTCGATCGCATGGGAGCGGATTTTTATAAAGACGTGGATTCGATTCACAATCGTTTGACCAAGCACGCGTATCCCATTCAACTCCCCATCGGTGCGGAAGAACATTTCAAGGGGATCATCGATCTCATTCGGATGAAGACGGAAATTTACAAAGATGACAAGGGAGATCTTGGAACGGAAATTGAGGAAGCGGAAGTGCCAGCTGACATGTTGGAAAAAGCCAAAACCTATCGCGCCAAGCTCGTGGAAGCGATCGCGGAAAATGACGAGACGCTGATGGAAAAATTTTTGTCCGGCGCGGAACTTTCCGTGGAAGAACTGAAAGCCGGTTTGCGCAAAGCCACCATTGCCGGAGAGATCAACCCGATTTTGTGCGGTTCGGCGTTAAAAAATAAGGGCGTGCAGTTTTTATTGGATGCCATCGTGGAGTACCTTCCATCACCGCTCGACATTCCGCCAACCAAGGCGCACGCGATTGATCATGAGGATGAGGTTGTTGAGTTGCATCCTTCCGATGATGAACCGTTTGCCGCTTTGGCCTTTAAAGTCATGTCTGATCCGTTTGTGGGCAAATTGATTTTCTTCCGCGTGTATTCCGGACATCTTTCTTCCGGTTCGTATGTGATCAACGCCAAAACCGGTGACAAGGAACGGGTGAGTCGCATTGTTCGGATGCATGCCAATGAACGCGAGGATGTGAGCGATGTGTATGCCGGAGAAATCGCGGCCGCTGTCGGTCTTAAAGCAACGTTCACGGGCGACACATTGTATGACGAGCGTCGGCCGCTCGTGCTTGAATCCATTGTGATTCCGGAGCCGGTGATTTCTGTCGCGATTGAACCCAAGACAAAGGTGGATCAAGAAAAAATGGGCGTAGCATTGCAAAAGCTCGCTGAGGAAGATCCGTCGTTTCGTATTCGTACGGATGAAGAAACACTGCAAACGATCATCAGCGGCATGGGCGAGTTGCATTTGGAGATCATTATCGATCGCATGAAGCGTGAATTTAAAGTTGACGCAAACGTGGGTAAACCGCAGGTGGCGTACAAAGAAGCCCTTCGCAAGTTGGCGGAAGGCGAGGGTAAATATATCCGTCAGTCCGGTGGGCGTGGGCAGTATGGCCACTGTGTCATCACCGCCGAACCCACGGAACGCGGAAAAGGGTATGAATTTGTGGATGAGATTAAAGGTGGAGTGATTCCGCGCGAATACATTCAACCAATCAACAAGGGGATTCAAGAAGCGATGCAGCGTGGAGTTTTGGCCGGATACCCAATGCTTGATGTCAAGATCACACTCACGGATGGAAGTTATCACGAGGTGGACTCTTCCGAAGCGGCTTTCAAAATTGCTGGTTCATTTGCTTTTCAGGATGCGTGTAAAAAAGCGGGGATGTATCTTCTCGAACCGATCATGAAAGTGGAAGTGGTGACTCCGGAAAATTTTATGGGGGATGTGATCGGAGATTTAAATTCCAAACGCGGACAGATCCAAGACATGGGAGAACGCGCCGGCGCGCGCATCGTGAGCGCCCTCGTGCCTCTCTCCGAAATGTTCGGCTACGCCACAACGATTCGTTCCATGACACAAGGTCGCGCGAGCTACACCATGGAATTTGGTCACTACGGAGAAGTGCCGAATAATGTGGCGTTGACGATTATCGAGGGGAAGGGGAAGAAGTAATAAAAGAAAAAAAAGATTCGGTTGATACCGAATCTTTTTAGATCTATTGCTTTTCAGCAAACATTCGAGCTACTGCCAACACTCTCTCAATGTCTGCTTCAATGCTCAAACTGCTAGGACTCGAACTATCAAATCCGGCGGGGAAACTACCATAATAGTCATTATAGATGTTTAGATGTTTGCCCCCATGTTCGATATCTACGGATACGCTACCATCTTTCCCGTTCACAAACTTTATTCGTATGGCAAAGCCCGCAGCCTCCAGATCTTCCGTATGGTTTGCGATCACCTCTAATTTTTTGCTAAAGGTCCAAACAGCTCTACCACCATATCCATCATTATAATTAAGTTCTTTTGCATATCGAAGCAGTGTTTTTTTCGCCCCTTCCTTGTAAACACGTTCTCTTTCTATACTGTGCTTTTTTTGCTCAGCGTCCATCATGTTGTTTGCTGTTTGCATTTCCTCGGCTGATGGCTGATACTTCTCTTTCGGCATAGAATCTGATGGATTCCCGCCTGTGCGGGAATGACAAAAATGAATTCAGCCTTCATTCTACCCCCCCCACATGGTATGCAAGCGGAGGTCAAGGGATCATCGATCTGGCCATGATGATTATCATTTGTTCATCTTGAGTCCCTGTGTTATCTTTGGTGGCATATGACGGTTAGAGTTTTGACCGCACAAAAAAAGGAGGACCTCACCAAAATGCACGCGAGGGACATGAATCAAACATGGCAGGCATGGCAAGCGATTCGTGGGTTGTGGAGAGGGCACAAAATTCACGCGGTGAAATATCAGCGGGCTCTTCGTCGTGTCGCAGATCGCTAACGCCGTATGATCGTTTTGGATACCAATGTTATTATTTCGTACATTCAAGACGATCCCTCCATGGTTCGTTGGATTGATCAAGCGCTCTTGCGCGAAGAACGTTTTGTTATCTCTAGTTTAACCATTGTCGAGTTGTTGGGTTTTAAGAAATTAGCAGAACGAGATGAATTTCTGATTGAACAATGGATACGGCAAGTGCTGGTCATCGATGTTGATTCCTCTATGGCGCGAACTGCCGCTCGTCTTCGCAGAAATTTTACCCTCACGGCGATTGATAGTGTGATTGCGGCCACGGCCGAAACTCTACGCGTCCCACTGGCATCTCGAGATCAAACTTTCGTAAAAGTTAAAAATTTACGGATCATTGTTCCGTAAAGAGTATCAACATCGGACGTGACACCTTACGCTCGATGACGCAAGGACGTGCGAGCTACACCATGGAGTTCGGCCACTACGGAGAGGTGCCGAATAATGTGGCGTTGACGATTATTGAAGGAAAAGGAAAGAAATAGGCTCGGCGGCGGATAAAAAATATCGCCCTGGAAAAATTGTTAAAACAAAACGGGTCCTGCCGCTGCGGCACCCATCAAACGCTCTGTCGCCATCGGCCTGCGCGTCTTGATGGGGCCCGCCTCCGCGTCACCCGTTTTGTTTTATTTTTTTTCGGTCGATATTTTTCTTCCCAGCCGAGTTGGAGAGAAAAAGAAAGAAAGAGAGAAAGAAAATCGCAGCGGAGCTACGACCTTTTCCGTTCACAAAAGCTATCGTTTATAAGCTAGTTTTTATTGTAATTCGGACGATTTATAATCCTCCATTCGTTTCAGGATCTCATCGTTTAATGCTTCAATTTGATTCTCGAGACTTCTAATTTCCACTCGTATGGAATTTTCCCAACCATGAGGAGCCGCCTGCCGCAAGAAAGCCGCAAGTTTTTTATTAGCGCTCGTTAACTCCTGAATAAGTTGCGGATTACTCAATGTTTCAGACTTTTTTCTATGGTCAACCATCCAGCTTTCGTGTGCCCCCCTACTCTCGCTGCTTACATGTTGTTCCTCCGTCATCATCTCCTCCGCTCTTTTCTTCTCCTCTGTCGATGGTTGATATTGTTCTTTCCGCATAAAACTACTTTTTAAGATTAAAATTTCGCCCTCATTCTACCCCCCCCCACATTGGGCGCAAGGCGATGTCAAGGGTCTGGTTGCAGGGATCGTTTCGGTGCGGTATCTTGTGTATATTATGATCCCAAGCTTAACGCGTCTTGGTTCCCGAACGTACACCTTTCCGGTGGATCTTCATCACGAAGATGATGATACGTGGTCAGTTGTGTTTCCGGATATCTCCGGATGTGTGACTTGGGGAAGCACGCGTGAGGAAGCGCTTGCAAATGCGCAGGAAGCAGCCATCCTCCATTTGGAGGGTTTGCGCGAGCACGGCGATTCCATTCCGATGCCGTCCGTTGCGACGCAGAATCAGGAGGTTGTATTCGTGAAAGTATGACCCATCCCGGTCTTCGGGGCATAACGGTCGGCAGACTGATCGCGGCTCTTGAGCGCGATGGATTTCTTTTTGAGCGCAGTCGCGGAAGCCATCTGCGTTATCGCCATGCAGATGGACGACAAATTACTGTCGCTTTCCATCATTCCGGAGCCACGTTTAAACCTTGGATGCTCCATTCGATTATCCGCGAGACCCGTTGGACAGATGCAGATTTTACACGGCTTGGATTGATCGGATAGCATTCGATCAATATTTTTATCCGCCGCCTTCGCGGAAGCGCAAGAAAGAGAGAAAGAAAAAAATCGTCCAGAGATGGGCGGTTTTACTTTTTGTGGACTGCCCTTGCGCTTTTTTGGTTTTTATATTGAGATACATTTGATCTCACATTACTCATTACGCATTACGATCAAATATGTCATTTCAACGCATTGTGGAATTGGCGCGGCAACGGGGGTTGCCCATTATTGTGACGGATATTGGTGCTCGTGCACCGATGGTGGTTTTGCCGTTGGAAGAATATGAACGGTTAGCAGATGGGGCGATGAGCGGCAGAAAAATCCCCATTTCTCTTGGAAAGTCGGATGCGCCAACCGTGTCTTATACGAACGTTCAGGAGGCTCAAGAGAGCACTCCTCAAAAGAAAGAAGTCATGGGCGAAAAGAGTCAAACGGAGTCTGAACCGTTGGCTTCGGATTTGGGGGGATCGGTGGATGTGGAAGAATTTTTAAAGGCCGGATCTTTGGCTGATGATGGGTTGCTTTTAGAGGAGCGTTTTTACCTTGAACCACTCGACGAAACGCTAGATTGAGCCAAAAAAGGAAGCAAGAATCAAGAATCAAGAAGTAAGAAGTTTGGAGCATTAGCCGGGGCTTGCGCGATTTTTTAGGCTCTGTTATCATTTCGACACTCTCAATAAAGAGAGGCCTATCTTATCAATCTTTATTCTTTCTTCTTAATTCCTAATTCTTTGAATGTATGGCGGATAAATTTTTGCGGACAAAACCGCATGTTAACATCGGCACCATCGGTCACGTGGACCATGGAAAAACGACGTTGACCGCAGCCATCCTGGCAGTCCTCGCGGCTCACGGAATGAAAGCCCAGACCAAGGGCGTTGATGATCTTGATAAGGCCCCCGAGTCAAAATCTCGCGGCATTACCATTGCCACGGCTCACACGGAGTACGAATCCGAGAAGCGTCACTATGCTCACGTGGATTGTCCCGGTCACGCGGACTATATCAAAAACATGATCACGGGTGCCGCTCAAATGGATGGCGCGATTTTGGTTGTGTCTGCCACAGACGGTCCGATGCCTCAAACACGTGAACATATCTTGCTCGCGCGTCAAGTGGGTGTGCCGGCCGTTGTCGTTTTCTTGAACAAGGTTGACATGGTGGAAGATGCAGAACTCATCGACTTGGTTGAACAAGAAATTCGCGACCTTTTGAAGAAGTATGAATTTGATGGCGACAAGACCCCGATCATTCGTGGTTCAGCTTTGAAGGCGTTGCAGAATCCGAAAGATGAAGCCGCGGCAAAACCTGTTCTCGATTTGATCAAAGCTTGCGACGAATTTATTCCGGAGCCGGTGCGTGAAATGGATAAGCCGCTTTTGATGCCGATCGAAGATGTCTTTTCCATCGAAGGTCGCGGCACGGTCGTCACGGGTCGTATTGAACGCGGTCAGGTGAAGATCAACGAAGAGGTGGAAATTGTCGGCTTGGGTGAAACGCGCAAAACGGTTGTCACAGGGATTGAAATGTTCAATAAGCAATTAGATTCCGGTATGGCCGGTGATAACGCGGGCATTCTCTTGCGTGGCACCAAAAAGGACGAAGTGGAACGCGGCATGGTGTTGGCCAAACCGGGTTCGATCACGCCTCATACCCAGTTTGAAGCCGAGGTGTATGCTCTTACCAAAGAGGAGGGCGGTCGCCATAAGCCATTCATCACCGGGTATAAACCGCAGTTCTACATTCGTACCACAGATGTGACCGGAGAAGTAAAATTGCCGGAAGCGGTCGCCATGGTTCAACCGGGCGATACCGTCAAGATGGAGGTCACATTGATTAACGCGGTCGCTATGGAAGAAAAGATGCGCTTTGCTATTCGCGAAGGCGGAAAGACGGTTGGCGCCGGTGTTGTTACCAAGATTATTAAATAAACCAAACGGGGGAGCTTCGGCCCCCGTTTTTGGCAGCCTGATCGGTGTCAGGTTGGCAGAAACGGGAGCCGAATGTCATGGCTCCTTCCGTCATTCATTCATGTCTGCATCTTCCACTGTCGCAAAGACGACCGCCAAAGAGACGTCTTCTCATCGTGTGCGGATTAAGATTCGCGCCTATGATCATAAAATCATTGATCAGGCGACGCGAACCATTATTGAGACGGCGGAGCGCACCGGCGTAAAAGTGGTCGGTCCGGTTCCGTTGCCCACGGAAAAAAAGAAGTGGACGGTCAACCGTTCAACGTTTGTGCATAAGAATGCACGCGAGCAGTTTGAGATGAGGATTCACAAGCGCATCGTCGATATTCTTGACCCGAACGCCAAGACGATAGATGCGTTGACCTCGCTCAATTTGCCGGCGGGCGTGGATGTAGAGATAAAAATGTAGATGATCGATTCTTGAGGAGTAAGTTGCTGTCCGGGTTTTTCATCGGACAAGTGAAGCGCAGCGACGCTTCATGAGAGCATAACCTCCCTAAGGGGCTGCTGAAAATCAGCCATCTTGCAGACAGATGTAAGATCAATCCTTCATCGATTTCGTTCACATCAATAAAATTGTTTCCGTTCGCTGCGGAAGCCGGGAATTTGTTTCTCGACGATAAACGTCGGGAACCGGATTTCTGGCTTTTGTGTAAGTCAGACAGAGTATGAAATTCATTCTCGGAAAAAAAATTGAGATGACGCAGGTTTACGGAGATGACGGAGGCGTCATTCCGGTGACCTTGGTTCAGGCCGGGTCATGCGTGGTTACCCATGTGAAGAAAGAGGAGACAGATGGGTATAGCGCCGTTCAAGTTGGATTTCTCCCTATCAAGAAATTGACCAAACCCGAAGAGGGGCATCTCAAAGATCTCCCTAAGCTCCACCATCTGTGTGAGTTTCGTGTGGCTGAGGGTCATGCCTTTAAACGCGGTGATGTGGTTGAGGCGAGCGTTTTTCAGATCGGGGATCTCGTTCAAGTGTCCGGAGTTTCAAAAGGAAAAGGATTTCAAGGGGTGGTCAAGCGCCATCACTTTCACGGACACCCAACGTCCCATGGTCATAAAGATCAAACGCGTATGCCCGGTTCGATCGGCGCCGGCGGGGTACAGCACGTGCTCAAAGGTCGGCGTATGGCCGGTCGCATGGGGAACGAGCGGGTGACGGTCAAGAATTTACGCGTCGTGGAAGTGCGAGAGGGTGGAATTCTTGCTCTGAAAGGAGCCGTGCCGGGAGCGCGTAATGCGATTCTTGAGATTGTTGCCAATTAGCATTATGCCAAAGATTTCTCTCTACAATCAGGAAGGCGAACGGCTGGGAGACGTGTCTCTGTCAGACACGGTTTTTGGCGTGAAGCCGGACCAAAGTTTGGTGCATGAGGTCGTCGTGGCGGAACAGGCCAACGCACGTCGCTCGATTGCTTCGACCAAAACCAAGGGTGAGGTACGTGGGGGAGGAAAGAAACCTTGGAAACAAAAGGGCACGGGCCGCGCTCGTCAGGGCTCGATTCGTTCTCCGCAGTGGGTGGGCGGTGGTATCGTGTTTGGACCGAGGAGCGAGCGGAATTTTCATGTCAAGATCAATAAAAAAACAAAACGCAAGGCTCTGTTTATGGCTTTGTCGGATAAACTCATACAGAACAAACTTGTGGCTATTGATGTGATTAAAACCGAACCGAGTAAGACCAAGTTGATGGCGCAGACGATCAAGAAGCTCCCTGTGTCCGGAAAAGTTTTGTTTGTCACCCCCAGTTCCAATCCTCTGTTGTTGCGGATGGTTCGAAATTTGCCTTCCATCAAACTCGTGACGGCCAATTCAGTGGGATTGCTTGATGTGTTGGCTTATGGATCCGTGGTTTTTTTGAAGGACGCAATTCCGGTTTTTGAAAAACTTTACACCTAACTTTATGGGATTTTTTGATCGATTTCATACACGATTTCATAAAAAGAGTCAGGCGACCCTCTTGTCCACCAAGCGGGATGAAAGCGTGATCAAGAAATCGGCGGCTCCATCGAATGCAGTTGCAGCCCCGTCAGAAGAGCGCTTGACCGGTTCTTCGATTTCCCCTCGCCACGAATTGGCCTTTCGGTTATTGCGCAAGCCGCACGTCAGTGAGAAGGCCGCGCATCTGGGTCAACTGGGAACGTATGTGTTTCAGGTTCCGGTGAGCGCCGAAAAGGTGGGGATTCGCAAAGCGGTGGAAGCGCTCTATCAGGTCAGTGTCATCGGGGTGCGTACGGCGCGGTATCAAGGGAAGCCTGTGCATCGCGGTCGTCGATCAGGCGCGCGAGTCGGTTGGAAAAAAGCGTTTGTCACTCTCGCCAAAGGTCAAACCATTCAATTGTATGAAGGTGTCTAATCCTCCCTATGCCAATTAAGATTTATCGACCCGTAACCAAGGGACGCCGACTTTCATCGGTGCAGGATTTTTCTGATATCACTCGTTACGAGCCGGAAAAATCACTGGTAAAGAATCGCAAAAATTTCGGCGGTCGAACCGGCGGGAAAATCACCGTGCGTCACAAGGGCGGCGGACATCGACGCTTGATTCGCGACGTGGATTTTCAGCGGCAGCGTTATGATATTCCGGCCAAGGTCGTCTCCATTGAATATGATCCAAGTCGCGGGGCGCGCATCGGGCTTTTGGTTTATAAAGATGGCGTCAAGGGATATTTCCTGTTGCCGAACGGAATCAAAGTGGGGGACACGACTCTGTCTTCAAAAACAGAAGCGGAAATTGCCACAGGCAATCGCTTGCCTTTGGAAAAAATTCCGGTGGGAACGTTGGTGCATGCCGTGGAACTTTTTCCCGGGAAGGGGGCCCAGTTAGCCCGTGGTGCCGGCACGCAGATTGAATTTATGGCGATTGAGGGCGATCTGGCGACACTGCGTCTGCCTTCCGGAGAAATTCGAATGGTGCCAAAAACGTGCGCGGCTACGATCGGGACAGTCTCCAATCCGGATTGGCATTTGGTGCGTTGGGGCAAGGCCGGCCGCATGCGTCATCGTGGGATTCGGCCGACCGTTCGTGGTAAGGCGATGAACCCGGTGGATCACCCGCACGGTGGAGGAGAAGGCAAGCATCCGATCGGGATGAAATACGCCAAGACCAAGTGGGGCAAGCACGCGCTGGGTGTTAAAACACGCCGAAGTCATCGCTCTTCTGATCGTCATATTCTTACGCGTCGTCGCGGTAATAAACTTTAAACCCTATGTCACGCAGTCTTAAAAAAGGTCCGTTTACCGATGCCAAGCTTCTCCTCAAGGTGGGAAAGCTTGCGCCGGGAGATAAGACGATCATTAAAACATGGTCGCGTGCTTCGGCGATCACCCCGGAAATGGTGGGACGCATCTTTGGAGTTCATAATGGTCGTGTTCATATCCCGGTGCTTGTGGTGGAAAATATGGTGGGTCACAAACTCGGAGAATTTTCCGCCACGCGCAAATTTGTTCGCCATGGAGGAAAACTCACCAAGTCATTGGAAGCCGGCGGAACCGCACCGGCAGCCGGTGCAGCGCCGGCCCCGGCAGGGGCCCCGGCGGCTCGGCCTAAAAAATAATCTATGGATGTCCACGCTTCTCTTCGTTTTCTTCGCATGTCGCCTCGCAAGGTGCGACTCGTGATTGATGTGGTTCGAGGGTTGTCCGTTGGAGCCGCGGAAACGCAGTTGTTGTTTATCAAAAAGGATGCCGCTCTCCCGGTCCTCAAGCTCTTGCGCTCCGCCATCGCCAACGCCGAGCATAACGCCCATCTTGACAAAAAGGATTTATTCATTCAAAAGATCACGGCAGACGGGGGACCGACGCTCAAGCGTTCTCGTCCACGCGCTTTTGGACGAGCGGCTCCGATTCGTAAGCGTACGACTCACATCGAGATCGTTCTCGGAACCCAGAAGCCGCAAAACAAGAAAGAGAAAAAACAAGAAAAGAAACAAGCGTTACGCAAGCAAAGGAAGGAAGCAAAAAAATCAACGTCAAACACCGTTCAAAGCTAATCCTATGGGTCACAAAGTTCATCCAATCGTCTTTCGTCTCGGCACGACCACCACATGGCCGTCGCGTTGGTTTGCGCGTGAAGGATTGTATCGTGATCAGCTGCGACAGGATTTGGGTTTGCGTGACTATTTCCGAAAGGCGTTAAAGGATGCGGCGTTGAATCGCGTAGATATTGAGCGATCTCGAGGAGCTCTCTCGGTAACGCTGTACACAGCAAAGCCCGGTCTTGTGATCGGTCGTTCCGGTACGGGGATCGAAGATCTTAAAAAGAAGGTGCTGAAAGAGTTTTTTCCCGGCAAAGCTAAGTCCGTTCAATTTAATCTGTCCGTGCAAGAGGTTGGACGACCTGCGTTGGAAGCCACCCTCGTTGCTCAAGGGGTTATTCAGGAACTGGAACGTCGCATGCCGTTTCGTCGTGTGTTGAAGATGGCCATCGAGCGTGTCAAAAAAGCCGGAGCATTGGGCGTCAAAATCGCCGTATCCGGGCGATTGAACGGCGCGGAAATCGCTCGTCGTGAATGGTTGGGTTGGGGAAAAATTCCTCTCACCAATTTGCGTGCGGACATTGACTACTGTCAGTCTTCGGCGCATACCACAGCCGGAGCGATCGGGGTGAAAGTGTGGATTTATCGTGGCGACGTGTTTGAACAGGACCGATTGTCCCAGTATCAGCCGACCACCCCGGCCCGTGCGGGACGTGGCGCCGATCGTGAATCCGGACGTCCGTCGCGTCCTTCAGGCACGAGTTATTAGTCACTCTCTCTTATGATGATTCCCAAGAAAGTTAAACATCGCAAGTGGCACAAGGGCCGCGGACGCAATATCCGTGTGGCTACGGATAAAATTGGTTTGGCTTTTGGCCAGTACGGTTTAAAGGCGATCACCCCGTCTTGGGTTTCCAGTCAGCAGATTGAAGCCGCACGTCGCGTGCTTAGTCGTCACATCAAGCGTACCGGGAAGATTTGGATTCGTATTTTTCCGGACAAACCCATCACGAAAAAGGGTAATGAGACGCCGATGGGTGCAGGAAAAGGCGCGGTCGATCACTACGTCGCCGTGGTGCGAGCCGGAACCGTGATGTTTGAGATGGATGGAGTCACCGCCGCCGTGGCCAAGGAAGCGTTGCAAAGCGCGGCCTACAAACTCTCTTCGGTCTGTAAGTTTATTAGTCACTCATAATATGGATATCAAGGAACTCAAACTAAAATCTGTGGACGAGCTTAAGCGCTTGGCCAAGGAGCAACGTAGTGAGTTGCGTGATATGCGTTTTAAAGTGGCGACGCGTCAATTAACTAAGGTGCGTAATGTGAGAAAAGGAAAAAAAGATTTGGCTCGCATTGAAACACTCCTTCGTTCACCCTCTACCCCTTCATCCGTATGACTTCTCTTACCCCCTCTTCCATAAAACAGCGACGCCGGTTGCAGGGAACCGTTGTTTCGACCGCCATGAAACTCACGGCCGTAGTTCGCGTGGACCGGCGTGTCGCGCACGAGAAATACGGAAAATATTTTACCGTGTCTCGGAAGTTTAAGATCCATGATCCGGCTGGTGCGGCTCATGTCGGGGATACGGTCGAATTCGAAGAGTGTCGTCCGGTGAGTAAAGACAAACGCTGGCGTTATCTTTCCACGGTTAAGAAAGCCGTTTCCTCCATATGATTCAACATCGCACGATTCTCGTTGTCGCGGATAACAGCGGAGCAAAACGGCTTCAGTGTATTCAGGTACACGGGGGATACAAAATGCATTACGCGGGCGTAGGGGATATGGTCACGTGTGTCGTGAAAGAAGCAGTGCCGCGCGGTTTGGTGAAAAAATCAGACATTGTGAAGGTGGTGATTGTGCGCACGCACAAAGAGACACGCCGACCCGATGGAACGTATATTCGATTTGATGACAATGCGGGCGTCGTTATCGATCCAAAAACCAAAGAGCCAAAAGGCACACGTATTTTTGGTCCGGTGGCGCGTGAACTGCGTGCGCGAGGATATACAAAGATTATTTCTTTAGCCCCCGAAGTCTTGTAATCTTATGTCCAAACTTTTAGTAAAAACCGGGGACCACGTTGCCGTGACCTCCGGGCAGGACAAAGGAAAACAAGGAAAAGTTTTACAAACCTTTCCCAAGCTTGGACGTGTGGTGGTTGAGGGGGTGAATGTGAGCAAGCGTCACTTGCGTAGCCAGAAGCGCGGAGAGAGGGGTCAGATCGTAGAATTTCCTATGCCCATTCCGGTGTCACGCGTGCAATTTGTGGGAGCGGATGGCAAAACCCTGCGTCTTAATAAACGACCGCAAGCTTAATGATTTCTCTTGTATGACTCTGAAAGAACGCTACCAAAAAGAAATTGTGCCCCTCTTGCAAAAAGAGTTGGGTTTGAAGAATGCTTTGCAAGCTCCAAAGGTAGAGAAGGTTGTTGTGTCTGTCGGATTATCGCAAGGGATCAAAGATCAAAAAGTTTTGGAGACGGTTGAGCGCACCTTGGAGCGTATCACCGGTCAAAAACCGGTAAAAACAAAAGCCAAAAAATCCATTGCCAGTTTCAAGATTCGTCAAGGCATGGTGGTGGGGATGATGGTCACCTTGCGCGGACCGCGGATGTGGGATTTTTTGACCCGTCTTATTTCCGCCACCTTCCCTCGGGTGCGGGACTTTCGTGGAATATCTCCCAAGCAGATTGATGGTGGGGGAAATTTATCTGTCGGTTTTCGCGAGCATCTTCCGTTTCCGGAAATTCATACGGATGAAGTCGAACGCGTACACGGTTTGCAAGTCACGGTAACAACCAATGCCGGTTCAGCAAAAAATGGTTTACTCCTGCTCCGTGCCCTCGGCTTTCCTTTTCAACAGACGGAAGTCTCAAAGCTAAACGCTAAACGCTAGACGCTCCCCCCTATGGCCACTCAATCCCAAATAGCTAAATCGAATCGCCCGCCCAAATTTTCTTCGCGTTTGGTACGTCGATGTTGGCGCTGTGGACGAAAACGCGGTTTTATGCGAGACTTCAACCTCTGTCGCATTTGTTTTCGTGAGTTGGCAAATCGAGGCGAGCTCCCGGGAGTAACAAAATCCAGTTGGTAACTTTCTATTTATGAATACCGATCCTATCAGCGATTTTTTGACCCGTTTGCGTAATGCGCAAGCGGCGCATCATGAACAGATGACCCTCCCGTCTTCTCGTTTAAAATTGGCCATCGCAAAGATTCTCGAACGGGAAGGCTATGTGGGTGCGGTGCGGGAAATGGTGGATCAAGGAGGGAAGAAGATCTCGGTTGATCTGAAGTATATTGGAAAGGCCCCCTTTGTCCGTTCGATCAAGCGAGTGTCTACGCCCGGGCGTCGCGTTTACCGTAAGGCTACAGAGCTCCCACGCGTGTTATCTGATCAGGGCATTGCCATCATCTCAACCTCCATGGGTCTGCTCACAAATAAAGACGCTCGTCGTCGCAAGTTGGGAGGCGAGGTTTTGTGCGAGATCTATTAATTGATTATCTATGTCACGAATTGGAAAAAAACCCGTTCTCCTTCCCGCCCCTGTTGAGGCGACTATTGAAGCAGGGAAGGTCATCGTCAAAGGACCGAAAGCTACGCTCACCGTTCCACTCCCACCGTATGCGAGTGTGTCTTTGCAAGCCGATCCTCGAGCGCTCCTCGTGACGGTTTCTGATGGCGAACGTGTTGAGGAGCGGGCCATTTGGGGGCTCACGCGACAACTTTTGCAAAATGCCGTGGATGGAGCGCAAAAACCATTTCAAAAATCATTGGAATTTGTTGGCGTGGGATTTAAGGTGGCGTTGGAAGGAAAAAATCTTTCCATGGACGTTGGTTTATCTCATAAAGTGGTTTTTTCTTTGCCACAGGAGATTGAAGCGAAAGTGGAAAAGCAGATTCTCACGTTGTTGAGTTCAGACAAGTATCTTTTGGGAGAAACGGCCGCTCAAATTCGTCGCATCAAGCCGCCCGAGCCTTACAAAGGAAAAGGGATTAAATATATTGATGAGGTGATCCGTCGTAAGGCGGGAAAGACGGCCAAGACCGCCGCCTAATTGTCTATCAAAGTATGAAAAACACGATTGAACAAAAAAAACGTCGCATCGCCCGCGTTCGCGCGAAGGTGAAAGGGGCTCCCGAGCGTCCGCGTTTGGCGGTGCATCGAAGCTTGTCTCATATTTCGGCGCAGATCATCGACGATACAACCGGTCAAACGCTCGTCGCCGCTCGTGATCTTGAGATTCCGGCGGATGGACGAGCGGGCAAGAAAAAAACGGAGGTAGCCTCTTTGGTTGGAAAGTTGCTGGCGGAACGAGCCAAAGGAAAAGGGATTGAAAAAGTTGTTTTTGATCGTCGGGATAAGCGGTATCACGGCCGCGTACGTGCTGTGGCCGAAGGCGCTCGTGAGGGCGGTCTTAAATTCTAACCATTATGATTGACGAGACACAGCAGCAACCGGTCGTGCCAGCCAACGAGGCGCCGATCGCTCCACCGGCAAGCGCAGCAGCTTCGACCCCTGACGCGGGACGACGTCCCGGCGGCGGATTTCGTGGTGGTCGCGGAGGAGGTGGCGGAGGCGGATTTCGTGGTGGCCGCGGAGGAGGTGGTGGTCCGGGAGGTCGTCGGCGCGATGGTGGATCAAGATCTGATGTGCCGGCCGAAGCGGATTATGAAGAAAAGAATATTGAGATCGCTCGCGTGACGCGTGTGACTAAAGGTGGTAAGCGCATGCGGTTTCGTGCGCTCACCGTTATTGGAAATCGTAAGGGTCGCGTCGGTTTTGGGTTGGCTAAGGGCGCGGACGTGGCTCTCTCAACTTCCAAAGCAACCACGCAAGCGCGTAAGGCGTTGCTCACCGTTCCCATTGTTTTTGAAACAATTCCGCATCCGGTCAGCGCTAAATTCGGTGCCGCTTTCATCTTGCTCAAGCCGGCTCCACGAGGAACCGGGATCAAGGCCGGGGGAGCTGTGCGTGTGGTGTTGGAACTGGCAGGAGTTCCGAATGTGGTATCCAAGATTTTAGGTTCATCGAACAAGATCAATAACGTGAAAGCAACGTTCGCCGCTCTCAAAAAATTGCGCGCCGTCAGTATCCCCAAGCCACAGCTAACAGCTAACAGCTAACAGCTACTTTTATGTCTTTAGCTTTGAACACTCTCACCCCTCGTCCGCATTCACGGACCAAGAAATTTCGTATTGGTCGCGGCCTCGGTTCCGGTCGCGGCAAAACAGCCGGACGTGGTACCAAGGGTCAGCGCTCACGCACCGGTGGTCGCAAGGGTTTGGGTTTAAAAGGGTTAAAACAAATGTTGTTGGGATTTCCCAAGTCGCGCGGATTTAAGAGCCGCCGCGAAAAACCGGTCACGATTCCTCTGGAGCGCTTAGCCAAACATTTTCCGGACGGTGCCTTGATTCAGATCAAAAATTTAAAAGAGGCCGAGCTGATGCCGCGCCGATCGAATACCGCCAAGATTGTCGGCTCGGGGAGCGTGGAGAAAAAATTCACGATTCAAGACATCCACGTTACCGCTGCTGCCAAAGTGGCCATTGAAAAAGCGGGAGGGAAAGTGACGCGATCTGTCGTGCGCCACGTAAAGCACGAAAAGAAAAAACAAGGAGGAAAAAAAGTTTC
>Ga0209515_10005650_pt1 | contig 16077 bp, 12 predicted proteins | sample Subgroupgradi54m_FD_187454 | JGI IMG/M metagenome (GOLD analysis project Ga0209515, IMG submission 187454) | Subsurface groundwater microbial communities from S. Glens Falls, New York, USA - GMW60B uncontaminated upgradient, 5.4 m (SPAdes)... ...
AAGCCGGCGGCGCCTGCGCCCGAGCCGCGCGAGCGGCGCGTGGTGCGCCGGCTCTCGGTCGAGACCCACCCGTGGCTCTTCGATCACACCTTCTTCCGCCAGCCGCCCGGCTGGCCGGTGGTCTCCGACCGGCACCCGGTCGTGCCCATGACCACGTCCATCTTCTTCATGATGGCGGAGGCCGAGGCCTTCGTGCCCGGCACGGTCGCCGTCGGCATCGAGGATGTGCACGCCTTCCGCTGGCTGGCCATCCCCGCGCCCACCGATGTGGCCTTCGAGCTGCGCTTCGACGGCCGCGATCGCGTGTCGGTATCGATCGACGGCTTCGCCGAGGGCACCGTGGTGCTCGCGCCCGCCTACCCGGCCGCGCCCGACGCGCCCGCGCTGCTGCTCGCGCCGCTCGTCGCCCGCCCCAACGTCACGCCCGCCGAGCGGCCCTCGCCCATCCCGGCCGAGCGCATCTACGTCGAGCGCTACATGTTCCACGGGCCGGCCTACCAGGGCATCCGCGCCGTCGGGCCCATCTGGAACGCGGGTCTGCGCGGCGAGCTCGAGTGCGGCGCCGCGCCCGGCGCGCTGCTCGACAACGCCGGCCAGCTGTTCGGCTTCTGGATGATGGTCTCGGCCGAGACCGACCGCCTGGCCATGCCGGTGGGCATCGAGAAGATCCGCTTCTTCGCCGCGCACCCGCGCGCGGGCACGCGTCTGCGCTGCGACGTCAGGATCACCATGGTCGACCAGCGGCGCGTGATCGCCGATCTGACCCTCGCCGACGCGTCGACGGGGCGGGTGTGGTGCGAGATCGGCGGCTGGGAAGACCGTCGCTTCGACACCGACCCGCGCCTGTGGAACGTGCTCATCTGGCCGGAGCGGCACGCGCTGGCCGAGAGCACGCCCGAAGGCTTCGCGCGCTTCCACGACATCTACCGCGCCGCGGCCACGCGCGAGCAGCTCATGCGCCGCTTCCTGGGCGAGGGCGAGCGCGCCGTCTACGAGAAGATCCAGCCGCGCGGCCAGCGTGCCCACCTGGCCGGACGCATCGCCTTGAAGGACGCGGTGCGCGACTTCCTGTGGAAGCGCGGCCACGGCGAGCTCTACCCGGTCGAGATCGCCGTCGACGTCGACGACAAGGGCAAGCCGCATGTGCGCGTGCCTGGTGAGCTCGACCTGCGCGTGTCGCTGGCGCACAAGGGCGACCTGGCCGTCGCCATCGTGGCCGAGGGCCGCGACGTCGGTATCGACATCGAGACCATCGAGCCGCGTCCGGTCGGTTTCGCCGAGCTGGCCTTCGCCGAGGAGGAGCTGACCCTGCGCCTGCCCGGCGAGGACGAGGCCGAATTCATGACCCGCCTGTGGACCGCCAAGGAAGCGGTGGGCAAGCTGCTCGGCACCGGCCTGGCCGGCAACCCGCGCCGCCTGCGCGTCACCGACCGCACCGGTGAGCGGCTACTCTGCCACGGTCACCACGTTGACACACGTCGCGACGGCGACCATGTGATTGGATGGACGTACGCACCATGAGCCAAGACCACGTTTCGTCTGAGCAAGTCCTCGAGCGCCTCTCTGCCATCCTGCGCGAGGTCATCGGTGAGGCCTGGGCCGAGGACGTGCCCATCTCGACCGAGACCTCGTTCAACCGCGACCTCGAGCTGGAGAGCATCGAGTTCGTGTCGCTGTCGGAGCGCCTGCAGACGGAGTACGGTCGCAAGGTCGACTTCGCCGGCTGGCTGGCCGACATGGAGCTGGATCAGATCATCAACCTGCGCGTGGGCCAGGTCGTCGACTTCATCTGCAAATGCCTCACCTCGAACGCAACGGCCTGAGCTTCCACGCCCAGCTCCTGGGCGAGGGTCCACCCCTGGTGATGCTGCACGGCCTGTTCGTGGGCAGCCTCGCGGCGTGGTATTTCGGCGCCGGGCCGCGCCTGGCGCGCACGCACCGCGTGCTCATGTACGACGCGCGCGGCCACGGGCTGAGCGCGCGCGCGCCGGCAGGCTACGATCTGGGCACGCTGGGCGCGGATCTGGGCGCCTTGCTGCCCGACGCGGGCGAGCGTGACGGTGTGCCCGCGGTGCTGGTGGGCCATTCGTACGGCGCGCTGACTGCCTTGAAGTTCGCGCTCGCGCACCCGGCGCGGGTGGCGCGCCTGCTGCTCGTGGACCTGCCCGCGCCGCCGTCGAAGCTGCACGAGCTGCAGGCCTTCCTGAAGGCGGCGCCCGAGCAGATGGTGGGCTCCTTGCCTTCGGTGCTGCGCGAGCACGTCGTGCGCGGCGGCCGCCAGGGCGCGCGCTTCGTGGCGCAGATGAAGTTCCTCGCCGGTGAGAGCACGCTGCTCGCGGATATCGCGGCGGAGGCGCCGCTCGACGAGGTGGCGCTTCAGCGCCTGCGCTGCCCGGTGTCGCTGGTGTACGGCGAGACCTCGTCGTGCCGGCCGGAGGGCGAGCGCCTCGCGCGTCTGATTCCGGGCGCGCGCCTGTCGCTCCTGCCGGGCGGACACTTCCTGCCCGCCGAGTCGCCCGCCGCGGTGGCCGACTGGATCGACGCCGAGCTGGCCGTCGGCGGCGCGCGGGTGGGCGCTTCGCATGGCTGACGTCACGGTCCGCGGCATCCGCCTGCACGTGCAACGTCTGGGCGCGCCCGCGCCGGGCGAGCCGTCGCGGCCGGTGGTGGTCTTCCTGCACGGCCTGGTCATGGACAACCTGTCCTCGTGGTTCTTCACCGTGGCCAATCCCGCCACGCGTGTGGCCGAGGCCATCCTGTACGACCTGCGCGGCCACGGGCTGTCGGAGCGGCCGCAGACCGGCTACACGCTCGCCGAGCACGTCGCCGATCTGGCCGCGCTGCTCGACGCGCTGGCCATCACGCGCAAGGTCGTCATCGTCGGCAACAGCTTCGGCGGGCTGCTCGCGCTCGCCTTCGCGCGCACGCACGCGGCGCGCGTGGCCGGCATCGTGCTCGTCGACGGTCACCTGGGCGACGAGGGCTTCGGCGCGCAGATGTCGGCCACCTTGCGGCTCACCGGCGAGGAGCGCGATCGCAAGATCGCCGAATCCTTCGCCGCCTGGCTCGGGCGCCACTCCGAGCGCAAGCGCACGCGGCTGGCCGACAACGCGCGCGCCCTGGTCGAGGGCACCACGCTGGTCGACGACATGCAGCGCACGCCCGCCCTCGCCGCCGCCGACCTCGCCGAGGTCCGCGTGCCCGTGCTCGGCCTCTACGGCGAGCGCTCCGACATCCGCGTTCGCAGCCAGGCCCTGCTCGCGCACGCCCCCTTCGCCGAGTTCGTCGTCCTGCCCGGCTGCTCCCACTCGGTCCTCTGGGAAGCCACCGACGAGGTCCGCGCCCGCATCCTCAACTTCGTCGCCGCCGTCGCCGGGGGACAGGATCATGGGTCGTAGGTCATTGCAATTGCAGGGGAATTTGGACCAAACGCGCAATTTGCAAAATGCGCGTTTGGTGCCAGAAGTAGAGCAATTCCAGGTGCTTGCGGGGGTAGATCCTGTCCCCCGGAGGAGTGCATGAGTCGCTTTCTGTTCGTGGTTCCGCCGCTGACGGGGCATGTGAATCCGACCGTGTCGGTGGCGCGGGCGCTGGCGGCGGATGGTCACGAGGTGGCGTGGGCGGCGCATGCGGATGTGGTCGCGCCGCTGTTGCCGGCGGGCGCGAAGCTGTACTCGCTGGGCGAGGCCAGGGCGAACGAGTTCTTAGCGCCTCAGGTCGAGAAGTCGCGGGATGTGCGCGGGCTGGAGAGCCTGCAGTTCCTGTGGGAGGAGCTGATCGTGCCGCTCGCGCGGGCGACCCGGCCGGGCATCGAGAAGGTCATCGCCGGCTATGCTCCCGATGTGATCATCGTCGACCAGCAGGCCGTGGGCGGCGCGCTGGCGGCGCGGCGCTCGGGCCGGCCGTGGGCCACGTTCTGCACCACCTCGGCGGGCGTGACCAACCCGCTCGCGGGGCTGCCCAAGGTCAAGGCCTGGGTCGACGCACGTCTGGGCGAGCTCGAGTCGGAGGCGGGCCTGCCGCCGGCCGTGACGCCCGACCTTTCGCCCACGCGCGTGATCGTGTTCTCCACCGACGCGCTGGTCGGGTCGACCGACGCCTTCCCGCCCAGCTATCGCTTCGTCGGGCCGTCCATCGCCGATCGACCGGAGGCCACGCCCTTCCCGTGGGAGGCGCTCGAACCGGGACGCCGCCACGTGCTGGTCTCGCTGGGCACGGTCAGCCACGATCGCGGCGGCGACTTCTACGACGTGGTCGCACGCGCGTTCGGCGAGACGCCCTGGCAGATCATCCTGGTCGCGCCCGACGGGCGGATGGCCACGCCGCCGGCCAACTTCATCGTGCGCCCGCGCGTGCCGCAGCTGGCGCTCTTGCCGCACATGCACGCGGTCGTCTCGCACGGCGGCCACAACACCGTGTGCGAGAGCCTGGCCCACGGCGTGCCACTCGTGGTCACGCCCATCCGCGACGACCAGCCGGTCATCGCCGACCAGGTGGTGCGTTCGGGCGCCGGCCTGCGCCTCAAGTTCGGTCGCCTCACGCCCGCGGCGCTGCAGGCGGCCATCACCCGACTCTTCGACGAACCGTCCTTCGCCACGGCCGCGGCGCGCGTGCGCGCGTCGTTCGCGGCCGCAGGCGGGGCGCAGGCAGCCGCACGGCTGCTGCTGGAGCTGGCAGCATGAGCAACACGATGAGACGTATCCTGATCGCGCTGGTGATCGTGGCTGTGGCCGCGGGCATCTTCCTGTGGCGCTCGCGCTCCGCGGCGACGACCACGCCGCCTCCCCAGGCCGCCGCCACGCCGGCGGCGCCAGGCGACCAGCCGCGCACCGGCGCACCCGCGACCAAGGCGGACGACTCGCGCCGGGCCCTGGCCGCGATCCCGCAGCTGCCCGCCAACGCCAGGCCCCAGGGCAGCCTGTCCGATTTCGAGCACGAGGCCGAGGCCCATCCCGACGAGGGCACCGCGCTCAGGAATGCGCTCTTCGACGCCTTCGCCGACTTCGACCTGTTCTCCTGCCTGCCGTCCTGGGGGCTCAAGGGCGACATCACGCTGCAGCTGACCGTGACCGTCTCCGCCACCGACAAGGAGGCCGTCTTCAGCGACGCCAAGCTGGTCGGGGTCGAGCAGGGCATGCAGGTGCCGCCCGAGACCGCACGCTGCGTGGCCGAGCGCTTCGGTGAGCGGCACAGCAAGGCCGCCCCCGACGCGCCGCTACTGCCCTACAGCGGCGAGATGAACCACTCCATCACGCTGCACCTCACCGATTCGAAGTAGCCGCCTCGGCTCCTGCTGACTAGCCTCCGCCGCTGCCGGTCGGCCCCGGGCCCAGCGCGGGCAGGCCGCCGGGGCGGTTGGAGGGCAGCTCGCCCACGTCCTTCATGGCGCGCTTGTCGACCGTGACCATGCGCTGCGCCGACAGCTGCTCGTCCATCTTGTACAGCACACCGTCGGGCGGCTGCACGATGAGGGCGCCCGCGGGCACCTCGCGGCCACCCGCGATCCACACCCCTCCGGCAATGCGCGACCACGGCCCCAGGCACACGGAGAGGAAGCGATCGCCGCAGTCGACCACGCGGCCACGGTGCGCGACCTGCACGTTGCGGGTGAAGTTGATGTCGTAGAAGTAGCTGCCGGTGAAGGCCACGGCGGCCTCGCCGAAGACGCACAGCTGCATCTTGTGCTGCGCCGCGAAGGCGCGCGGGTAGAGCACGGCGCCGGTGACGGTCGAGCCGCTGGCCACCCACGCGCCCGGACCCAGCACGGTCGCGTTGACCACCGCGCCGTCCTCGACGCGCGCGCCCTTGCCGATGTAGCTCAGCCTGACCACCGCGTTGACGCCGATCTCGGCGCCCTCCTCGATGACCGAGCCGTCGACGTAGGCGCGGTGGTGCACCTTGGCCTTGGGGTGAATCTGGCGCATCGACGCGCCCATGCGGCCACTGGCCCAGGGAAAGCCGAGCAGCGCGCGCCACAGCATCCACAGCCGGCCGGCGGGCTGGTTCCAGCGCTCCATCCACCAGGAGATGATGGCCATCTGGTTGAAGCGCAGGATGTGCGCCCAGTGGTCGATGCGCACCATGTACGAGTCGCTGACCCCGACCGACATCTCGTCCACGCCGATCATGCCCACGGGGATGGGGAACTTCTGCACGTGCTCCTTGAAGGGCAGCACGATGGTCCTGGCCTCGACCACCTTGGCGCCCGGTCCCAGCACCCACAGCGGCACGGTGAACGCCTTGGCCCCGTCGACGACGATGGGCTCGAGCCCGTCGAGATGCGACAGCTTGAGCGCGGTCTCGCTGTGGGGCAGCGCCGCGCGCAGCGCGGGCAGGGCGCCGCGATCGAAGGCGGCGAGCAGGTTCTTCAGCACCGGCCAGGAGAAGGCGACCGAGTCGTCGGCGACCAGGGCGCCCGCGGGCGTGCGCGCCACGGCAGCCTCGGCGTCGGCGAGCGACTCGACGCGCTCGACCACCAGGCCGGCGCGCTCGAGCATGCGCCGGGTGCGGTCGTAGAGCGGCGCGTCGAGCACCCAGGCCTCGGAGGCGGGCGCTCCCAGCGGCGGGATGAGGGCAGATTCGCGGACCAGGAAGGCGTGGCGGGGCTTCATCTACGGCTCGGGCGCATCTTAGCGGGAACGTGGCGGCGAGGGGACGCCGGATGCCGCGCCGGGATACTGACGCTGACAGCGGCCGCGGCCTGCCCGACGCCGCGTGCATCGGCTAGAGTGCACGCGCGATGGAAGCGAAGCCTCTGCCGTCAGCCCCGCCCGGTGGCGACCTCTCGGTCACCGCGCTCTACACCTGTGGCGCCTGGGCCTGGGCCAGGCTGCCGGGCGCGCAGCTCCTCGATCATGTCGACGCGCGCCGCGTGTTCGGCGCCACCAACGCGGCGCTGCGCCTGGCCCGGCCGTTCCTCGCCGGGCGGCACGCGCCCTCGCTGCGTCACTCCCTGGTGCAGCGGCACCTGATGATCGACCACCTGCTGGCCGAGTCGGGCGCGCGCGTGGTGCTCGAGATCGCCGCCGGGCTGTCGCGCCGCGGCGCGGCCACCACCATCGCCCACCCGACCATGCACTACGTCGAGCTGGATCGCCCGCACGTCATCGAGCGCAAGCGCGAGCTGCTCGAGCGCAGCGAGGAGGGGCGGGCGGCCCTGACCAACCCGCGCTGGCGGCTCGTCGGTGGCGACGCCGCCGACGTGTGCTTGCCCGATCTGCTCGACCTGCCCGACCTGGCGCCCGCCGCGCCGCTGTGCGTCATCGCAGAGGGGCTGCTCATGTACCTCGATGCCGTGGCGCAGCGTGGCCTGTGGCAGCGCGTGCGCGAGCTGTTCGCCACGCGCGAGGGCACGTTGGTCTTCGATCTCGTGCCCGCCGAGGAGCAGCCGCGCCCGGGTGCGGTCGGGCGCGGCCTGGAGTGGGCCATGAAGCGCTTCACCGGCGGGCAGGCGTTCGCGCGCGACACGCGCTCGCGCGACGACATTGCGCGCGAGGTGGAGCGGGCCGGCTTCACCGTGGAGCTCATCGACCCGTCGACGGCGCCCGAGCGCTGGCAACTACCGTTTGCTGACGTACCGACTCAGCAGTTGTTATTCGTGGCCAGACCGGCGCGCTGATCCGATCGCGACGCGATCTGCCATGCTCCGCGCATCATGAAGACGCGTGACCTGCTCGGCGCGGCGGCGGCAATTTTCTGCGCGGCGTGCGCGGCGGCCTGCGTCGGCACCATCGTCGATCACCATGACCCTGCCCTGGGCGACGACGACACCATGCCGGGCACGCCCGACTCGGCGGTGCCCATGGGCACGCCTGACGCCAACCTGCCCATCATCGACGGCGCCATCATCCCGCCCACGCCCGACGCGACGCCCGAGCAGACGCACGACGTGCAGCCGCGCCTCATCGCCGGCGGCGGCGTGGCCGACGCGCCCATCGGCGGCGAGCTCAACGTGCACGTGATCGACGCGCGCACCGGCGCGCCCTTGAGCGGCGCCAGCGTGCGCGTGGGCGATGCCGCGGCGAGCACGCCGCTCACCGGCACCACCGACGGCAGCGGCCTGGCCGTCCTGACCAGCGGCGGGCTCGCCGGCAAGCAGACCGTGACCGCGAGCGCCAGCGGGCACGCGGCCGCGACCTGGATCGGCGTCGGCGGCGCCAACGTCACCGTCGCGCTCGCGCCCACGGCGGCGCCGCCCACCGCGACGGTGACCGGCAACATCAATGGCTGGGACAGCCTGCCCGCGCCGCCCAGCTTCAACGACTACAACCTGGCCATCGTGCTGTACACGTTCCTCGACGATCTGAACGCGGCGGAGAACTCCATCCCGCAGCCGACCGCGAATGGCACGCCCACCAACACCTGCCTGCGCACCGCCATCAGCAACTCGTGCGCGTGGAAGATGACCGCGCGCGTGGGCCAGCAGCTGCACTACGCGGTCATCGTGCGCGGCAACACCCGCGGCACGACCAACAACCAGGCCGACGACACCTACACGCTGCTCGGCTACGCGGTCGGCGCGGCCACCACGCTCACGCCCGGGCAGAACCTCAGCAACGAGACGCTGACCATGATCTCCGCCGGCGCCATGACCGGGCTGCAGGTCAGCTTCGCCAGCGCGCCCTCCGGGCTCTCCGACGTGGTCGCCATCCCCATGATCGACCTGGGTGCGCGCGGCCGGGTCATGCTGCCCTTGCCCTCGGTGACGCCGGCTTCGACCAGCCTCAACATCCCGGGCGGCGGCGCCTTCGCCGGCGGCACCACCGAGGTGGTCAGCATGGCCACGCCGCCGGGCGCGCCGTCCACGCCGTTCTCGCTCGCCTTCGCGCGCGACGTCGGCGGCACCAGCGCGTCGCCGGGCGCCTTCCCGGCGCCGCCCGCGGGTCTGTCGGCGGGCGGAGGCAGCTACGCCTTCTCGCCCATGGCGGGCGCGTCGCTGCACGTGGCCACCCTGACCGCCACGGGCGGCGCGACACTTTACTGGAGCGTGGTCATCCTCGACGGCACCACGTCGTTCAACCTGCCCACGCTGGCCCAGGATCCCTTGCCCTCGGGCTCGCTCGAGCTGCACGTCACCGGCACGCAGGTGGGCAGCTTCGCCGCCACCGACTTCGCCATGCCCACGGTGACCGCCAATTTCACGCGCGCGGGCGGCGACTCGGTCACTTTCGCGCACTGACGTCCCGCGCGTATGCTGCGCGCATGGAATTCCTCGATGTCCTGCGCACGCGCAAGAGCGTGCGCGGCTTCCGCAAGCAAGAGGTGCCGCGCGCGCTGCTCGCGTCGCTGTTCGAGGCGGCGCAGCGCGCGCCCTCGTGGTGCAACATCCAGCCCTGGCGCGTCTTCGTCAGCGCCGGCGAGGTGACCGAGCGGCTCACGCGCGGCTACGCCTCGGCCACGCGCGCCGGCGTCATGGCGCCAGATTACCCGTGGCCGCCCGTCTATCCCGAGCCCTACGGCACCCACCGGCGCGAGTGCGGCAAGGCGCTCTACGGCGCCATGGGCGTCGCGCGCGACGACGCCGCCGGCCGTGCCGAGGCGTGGATGCGCAACTACGAGGCCTTCGGCGCGCCCCACGTGGCCATCGTGGCGCTCGACCGACGCTTCGGCCTGTGGGCGGCGGTCGACATCGGCTGCTGGCTGCAGTCGTTCCTGCTCGCCTGCACCGACGCCGGCCTGGCCACCTGCCCGCAGGCGACCCTGGGCGCGCACGCCCAGGTCGCGCGCGACGTGCTCGGCATCCCCGACGAGCTGGGCGTGCTCTTCGGCATCGCCATCGGCTACGAGGACGCTGCGGTGCCCGCCAACGCCTGCCGCACGGCGCGCTCGCCCGTCGACGACAACGTGAAGTTCATCGGATTCGGGAGCTGACATGCCGGCACGCGTGGCGATAGGCACGAGCGGCTACTCGTACAAGGAGTGGAAGGGACCGTTCTATCCCTCCGACCTGCCCGCGGCCCGGATGCTGGCCTTCTACGGCGAGCGCTTCCCGACCGTGGAGATCAACAACACCTTCTACCAGATGCCCAAGGCGGCGGTGCTCGAGGGCCAGTCCAGGCAGGTGCCGCCCGCGTTCAGCTTCGCCTTCAAGGCGCCCGGGCGCATCACCCACCAGAAGCGGCTCAAGGACGTGGCCGATCCCGTCAAGCACCTGTGGGACACCGTGGCCACGCTCGGTCCGCGCCTCGGTCCCGTGCTCTACGGCCTGCCGCCCAACATGAAGAAGGACGTGGCCCGTCTGGCCGCGGTGCTGGCCATGACGCCCGCCGGCCGCCGCGTCGCGGTCGAGTTCCGCCACGAATCCTGGTTCGACGACGAGACCTACGCGGCGCTGCGCGCGGCCGGCGCGGCGCTCTGCATCGCCGACACCGAGGACTTCACCGTGCCATTCGTGGCCACCGCGCCCTGGGGCTACCTGCGCCTGCGCCGCAAGGACTACGACGACGCCGCGCTGGCTTCGTGGGCGGCGAAGCTCGCGGGCGCGACGTGGGACGACGCGCTGGTGTACTTCAAGCACGAGGACGAGGGCCGCGCGCCCGCCCTGGCCGAGCGGCTGAGGACGGCGCTGGACGCGGCGGGCTGACGGTGTGGTCGGAAATGGACGTGCCGGCCGCAGGGTTGGAGTCAGGGTGAGCAGGCAGCTGCGACCGGCACGCGACCACGGATAGTACAAGAGCGATGCCAGCGCGGGGACCGCGAAACTCTTGGACCGAGCGGCTTCGCTGCTGCCGCGAGCTAGCAACAGGATGAGGACACATGAGGCAGGACGTTCTCAGCATGATGAGGGTCGTTCTCAGCTCGACCGGCGAGCCCAGCGAGCCCGCGAGTGGCTGCGGCCCCTGCGTACTGGCGGGCTGGAAGCTCGCGGCCGCGTTGCTCGGTGGTGTCATCGCGGCGCTCGCGCCGATGCCGGCGCACGCGTGCAAGATGGATGGGCCGCATCGATTCGAGGTGGCGGTGATCCGGGTGGCCTCCATGCCCATCCATGCGCGCGTCAGCGCCGAGCTCGTCCGCAAGAGCAGCTTCCCGCTTGCGCCTTGTGCGCTGGAGTCGGCGGTCGTCTTTCGCGTCGACGGGCTGCCCCCCGGCGCCTGGGGCCTCGTGGTGAAGGCCGCCGGGTCGAGCAAGCTGCCGCTTCCGGCCTGGCCGATGGACCTCGGGGCGGATCGAACCGCCGTGGTGTCGTGGAGCGACTCGTTCGGACCGTGGCGCTCCGGTCTCGATGAGCAGCTCGAGGTCTCGCTCGTCGATGCGCAGGGACAGCAGAGCGCCGCGCACGCGCTGCACGTCAGCGCGTACGGGTCACCACAGTGGCTCGGCTGGATGCTCGTCCTCGTGCTGGTCGGCGTGAGGTGGTGGCGACGCAGGCGCGAGCGCGAGCGTTCCAGGCTTGCACCGCCGGCGAAGGTGCTCCGCGACCGCATATGAGCGACCGCACCCGGAGCCGTTCGGCTCCTGGCCCGCCGAATGGCTCCTCCCGCGCGCCCCGCCGCTCATGATTTCAGTGTCTTGCACACCGTCGACGAAGCTGGCCCGCTGGCACGTGGCTTGGATATGCTGAGGCCATGCGTCTCTATATTCTCTCCGCAGTCGTCGTCTCCGTCGTGCTCACCGTGCCGGTGGCCGCGCGCGCCGAACCACCGGCGCACGCCTTCGGGCTCGGCATCGAGCTGGGCGCGCCCACCGGCGTGGCCGCCAAGTATTACCTGGGCGCGTCGAGCGGTCGCGGCGGCATGGTCGCCGTCCAGGGTGGCCTGGGTGCCATCCGACAATGGGGCCCCGACGGCTTTCACCTGCACGTCGACGTGGTCTGGCACCCGGCCGTGCTGGTCAACGATCCCGCCTTCACCATTCCGTTCTACGTGGGCGTGGGCGGGCGCATCCTCGACTGGAGCGGCAACTACTGCTTCTACGACAACGGCAACCGCTACTGCGAGGGCGACGGTGACACCGATATCGGGCTGCGCGTGCCCGTGGGCCTGCTCATGGACTTCCACAACGTGCCGCTCGACGTGTTCGTCGAGCTCGCGATGGTGCTCGACTTCATCCACGTCGGCAACGACACCTACTACAACCACGACATTCTCTCCATCAACGGCGTCCTCGGCGTGCGTTACTATTTCTAGCCGCTCCCGCACATAGATCGCGCGCGCGAGCGGTGCGTTGGACACTGTGCGCGGAGGCGCGACGAATGCCACCGTTCCGAAGACTGCTCGTCAGCACGCTCCTCGTCGTCGTCACCGCCAGCTGCCCGTCACCGTCGCCAAAGCGCGCTGCGCTGCCGGGCACGGGCACGCCCGGCGCGCCCGTCGCCGGGACGCCCGCCGCGCCGGCCGGTCCGCGCGACCAGGGCCCACTCGTCGCCGTGCCCGCCGATGCCGCGCCCGGGCTGGAGCTGCGCGTGCACGAGATCTCCGCCGAGGATCCCGCCGAGCCGCGCGCACGCACGCTGCCCGGCACGCCGCTCGCCGACGCTGACGCGGCGGCGCTGCTGGCACGCCTGCCTGCCATCGTCACGGATCCCGACGACGCCAGGAGCTTCGCCCTGCGCGAGTCGTCGCTGCCGCCGCCGCGCACCGGCCGTACCATCGCCGAGGTCTTCCCGCCCGCGGCGGCGCCGCCCGCGCCCGACGCGAGCACGCGCGAGCCGCTGACCGTGCTGCGCCACGCGCCCGACGGCGACGTGGCGCTCGCGCCGCACCTGTCCATCACCTTCTCGCAGCCGATGGTCGCGCTGACCGCGCTCGACGACCTGGCCGCCAGCGCGCCGCCCGTCGTGCTCGAGCCGCAGCCGCCCGGCAAGTGGCGCTGGGTGGGCACGCGCACGCTGCTGTTCGAGCCCAGCGCCGGCCGCTTGCCCATGGCCACCGACTATGTGGTCACGGTTCCCGCGGGCACCCGATCGGCGCTCGGCCACAGCCTGGCCGCCGAGGCGCGCTGGAAGTTCTCCACGCCGGTGCCCGAGGTCACCACCATGTTGCCGCAGGGCGGGCCGCAGAGGCGCGAGCCCATCGCCTTCGTGGCCTTCGATCAGGCCATCGATCCCGCCGCCGTGCTGGCCACGATCCGCATGAAGTCTTCCGGCAAGGTGCTCGAGACGCGTGCGGCCACCGCCGCCGAGGTGGCCGCGGATCCGGTGGTGGCGCGCGTGGCCGAGAGCGCCCAGGCGGGCCGCTGGCTGGCCTTTCGCGCCAGCGCGCCGCTCGACGTGGGCGCGCGCGTCGATGTCGACGTCGGCCCGGGCACGCCCTCGGCGGAAGGCCCGCGCCGCAGCCTCAAGGCGTACAGCTTCAAGTTCGCCGTCTACGGTCCCATGCGCATGACCGACCACGAGTGCGGCTGGGGCGATCGCTGCCGTCCGCTCGAGCCGTGGTCGGTCTCGTTCAGCAATCCCATCGACGGCAAGAAGTTCGACAAGACGCGCGTCAAGGTCGAGCCGGCGCTGCCGGGCATGAAGGTCGCGGTCACCGGGCAGTACTTCACCATCTCGGGTTACTCCAGGGGCCGCACCACGTACCACGTGAGCCTGCCCGCCGGCGTGCCCGACACATTCGGGCAGACCAGCAACGACCCGATCGGCTTCGACGTCCAGGTGGGCGCGGCGCCGCGCAGCCTGGCCGGACCCGAGCGCGAGTTCGCCGTGCTCGATCCCGCCAGTGGCGCCAGGCTGTCCATCTACACCACCAACCACAAGTCGCTGCGCGTGCGCCTGTGGTCGGTCAAGCCGGAGGACTACCCGCGCTACAAGAAGTGGATCGACGACGGCTACTGCGTCGATGGCAAGGACGTCAACCCGGCGCCGGGCAAGCTGGCCTTCGCCGGCAACCTGGCCATCCGCGCGCGCGCCGACGACATGGTCGAGACCCTGGTCGACCTGGCGCCCGCGCTCGACGGCGGCCTGGGCCACGTGATCGCCATGGTCGAGCCGCCCGGCCAGCCGCGCGCGTGCTGGAAGCGCGAGTACGTGGTGGTCTGGGCACAGTCGACACACCTGGGTCTGTCGGCGTCCATCGACGAGAGCACGCTGGCGGCGTGGACGACCGCGCTCGACACCGGCAAGCCGGAAGAGGGCGTCGAGGTGTCGCTCTTGCCGGCCAAGATCAGCGGGCGCAGCGGCGCCGACGGGCTGACCGAGCTGGCCCTGCCCACGAGCGGCGGCAAGCTGCTGCTGGCGCGCAAGGGCAAGGACGTGGCCTTCCTGCCCGAGGAGAGCGGCTGGTGGAGCGAGGACGAGCCCGGCTGGCACGCGCAGAAGCCGGGCACGAGCGCGGCCTGGTACGTGGCCGAGGATCGCGGCCTCTACAAGCCGGGCGAGACGGTCAAGGTCAAGGGCTGGATCCGTTCCATCGACCAGGGCAAGGGCGGCGACGTCAAGGCCTTCGACGCCACGTCGCGCGAGGTCGCCTGGCAGCTGCACGATCAGCAGGGCCGCGAGGTCGTGAAGGGCACCACCGCGTTGACCGCGCTGGGTGGCTTCGATCTGTCGATCGCGCTGCCCAGGACGATGAACCTGGGCTACGCGTCGCTCTTGCTGTCGTCCAACCGGCAGAGCACGTCGCACCCGCTGCGCGTGGAGGAGTTCCGCCGGCCCGAGTACGAGGTCAAGACCAGCGCGTCGGAGGGTCCGTACCTCGTCGGCCTGGGCGCCGAGGTGACGGTGAGCGCGAGCTACTTCGCCGGTGGCGGCCTGCAGGGCGCCGACGTGCTCTGGTCGTTCGTGACCCAGCCGGGCAGCTTCAGCCCGCCCGGGCGCGACGAGTTCGCCTTCGGCCCGGCGCCCGAGTGGATCGAGCGGCCGTGGCGTCGCGTCGTGGGTGGCCGGCCGCAGCCCGAGGAAGGCGTCGACCACCAGCAGCTCTCGGCCAGGACCGACGCCACCGGCAAGAGTCGCGTCGGCCTCGACTTCCTGTGGGCGCGCCCGGAGCGGCCCTACGTGGTGCACGCGCAGGCGACCGTGCAGGACGTCAACCGGCAGAGCTGGTCGTCGTCGAGCGAGCTGCTGGTGCACCCGGCGCGCGTCTACGCGGGCGTGCGCCTGGGCAAGCAGTTCTACCGCGAGGGCGACGTCATCGCGGTCGAGGCCATCGCCGCGGATCTCGACGGCAAGCTGGTCGCGGGTCGCGTCATCGACGTGACCGCGGTGCGCCTGGAATGGCAGGAGCAGGGCGGCGAGTGGGAGCGCGTCGAGGTCGACGCGCAGACGTGCAAGATCTCATCCGCGCCGGCAGGCGCGGCGCGCTGCGACCTGCGCGCCAAGAAGGGCGGCCAGTACAAGGTCAGCGCCGTGGTCAGCGACGAGCGCGGGCGCAGGAGCCTGACCACGGTCAACCTGTGGGTCACGGGTGCCCATGACACGCCCGATCGCGGCCTGAGCGAGGACCAGGCGCGCCTCATCCAGGACAAGCCGCAGTACCGCGCCGGCGACAACGCCGAGATCCTCGTGGTCGCGCCCTGGTTCCCCGCCGAGGGCCTGATGACCGTGCGGCGCTCGGGCGTGCTGCGCAGCGAGCGCTTCACCATGAGCGGCCCGACCCAGACGCTGCACGTGAAGATCGACGAGGGCCAGGTGCCCGACCTGTTCGTGCACGTGGACCTGGTCGGCCAGAGCGCGCGCCAGAACGACGCCGGCGAGGCCGATGCGCGGCTGCCGGCCCGGCCGGCCTTCGCCAGCGGCGAGGTCACGCTCGACGTGCCGCCGCTCCAGCGCACGCTCGCGGTGGCGGTCGAGCCCGGGCTGGCCACGCTCGAGCCGGGCGGGCAGACCGACGTGACGGTCAAGCTCACCGACGCGAAGGGCGCGCCCGTGGCGGGCGGCGAGGTGGCCATCGTGGTCGTCGACGAGGCGGTGCTGGCCTTGACCGGGTACCACCTGCCCGATCCCATCGCCACGTTCTACGCGGCGCGCAGCGCCGACGTGACCGACCTGCGCAACCGCGAGCTGGTGCTGCTGGCCCGGCCCGACCTGGGTGCGGCCATGAACCGCGCGCTCGAGATCGAGGAGGAGAAGAACTGGCACGGCAACATGCGCGACGGCGGCGGCGGTGGCTACGGCGAGGAGATGATGGACGGCGGCGGCGA
>Ga0209515_10005651_pt1 | contig 16077 bp, 20 predicted proteins | sample Subgroupgradi54m_FD_187454 | JGI IMG/M metagenome (GOLD analysis project Ga0209515, IMG submission 187454) | Subsurface groundwater microbial communities from S. Glens Falls, New York, USA - GMW60B uncontaminated upgradient, 5.4 m (SPAdes)... ...
ATTTATCCCCTTCTCGCGTCAACACGGTCCCGGATTTCACTTTCTGGCCGCCGCTCACCTTGATGCCGTGAGTTTCGCGATAAAACTTTTTCGTCGTCCCGCCTACTTTAGTCATTGAAGTTTCTCCTATTTTCGTCATGCTGAGGCCTGTTTTTTAGGCCGAAGCATCTCTTTAAGAATTAATTCTGTTAAGATTCTTCGTCGCTCAAAACGCTCCTCAGAATGACAGAACGGCTATTTCTTCTTGAGTTCATTCAATATTTTATCGATTTCGGTTTTATAAGAATTAAAATCCCGGGCCATTGTTTTATGGCCGTTGATATAATAGGTGGGCGTTCCGCGGACATCGACCTGCGCGGCTAACGTCATATCCTTTTGGATGACATCTTCCCACTGAGCATCTTTTTCTTTGTAATCTTTCATAAATTTGGAAACATTTAAACCCAAATTCTTGGCCAATTCCTGGAATTTACCTTCATTTAAATCGGCGCCGCCTTGAAGCAGCGCATCCGCCATTTCAAAATATTTTCCCTGCTCTGCGGCGGCTAAAGCTGCTTTCGCCGCGGGTTTCGCCTGCGGATGAAACGGCAATGGGTAATTGCGCAGCACATAATTGACATCCTTGGGGTAAGCTTTCAGCGCCTCGGTCACCATGGGATGAAATCTCTGACAAAACGGACATTGGAAATCAACAAATTCTACGATCGTGACAACGGCATTTTTGTTTCCACGAATCCGGGCATGACTCACATCCAAATCATAAACCTTCGAGAAATCTTCCGACGGCGGCTGGGGAGGCTGCTGCTGGGCTATCCTTGGAGACGGTAGCTGGAAGCGTTTCATCTCATTGACGATCGCATTTGTTTGTGTTTCCATCGTCGATACGCGGTTTTCAATAGTCTTTAGGGAATCCGCGATCTCCGTTAATTTTTCGATATTTTTCAGTGAGCGCGCGATGCCGGATAATTGTTCAATAATCACCGGATTCGTCGTCCTTTGAACCGCCAGGGCAACGCCAATGATGATACCTGCAATAACTGCTGCCATTAATGTCAAAATTTTCTTTTCCACAGCCGTGTCCTTTCTCTTATCGTTTCTTTAACGTGCTTTGAACAGCTTGATGGTGTTTGAAACCTTCCCAATCTAAATCCGCCGATAACGACTGAACTCCTGCATGAACTTTTTGAGACATCGCATCAATTTTCACAAAGATAACCGCGGCAAAAATAAATATCCCTATATTTAAGAACAAAAATATCAAAGATTTTTTGATGTTATCATTATAGGGAAACGACATGATGGGAAGTATAACGTAAAATCCCGGCCTTTTCAATTGTTTTTCAAACATCCTTTTTCATCTGGAAAGCGCTGTTTTTCCATAACGGCGCATAATATAATGGATGTCCTCCCACCGACGGCTGCAGCCGAAGACAGCAATGATTAAGGTATCCTTTCCTCTCATCGTGTAACCAATAAAACAAGCCCGCGCTGCTTTGGTGTATCCTGTCTTACCGTAGATGTGATCTCCCCAGCGGGTGAACAACATCTTATTATGATTTTTCAAAGGGATCTTCCGTCCTGCTTGAGAATAAATTGTTTTATAAGGGGCATTGATGATTTTTCTAAAAAAGCTGTGTTTCAAAGCCTCTTTAAAAATGAGCGCCATATCGTAAGTGGTTGTGTATTGCCTCTGACGGGGGGAGGGAAGGCCGTTAGAATTGGCAAAACGGGTATGCGCCGCACCCAATTGCCGGGCGCGGTCATTCATCAATTTAACAAATTCCGGCTCAGAACCGGAAACCGCCTTTGCTAAAACAATACTGGCGTCATTCGCCGAGTTCAAAAGAAGCGCATACAACAAATCAGAAACTTTATACTGTTCGCCGGAGGCGAGATCAATTTTGCTGGGCTGAACGTTGACGGCTGCTAAAGGGACCGAAACAACGGAATTCAAAGACAGCTGTTCCAAGGCCAGTAAGGCGGTCATCACTTTGGTGGTGCTCGCGGGATGAACGCGGCGGTTAACATTTTTACTAAACAGCGGTTGATTGCGGCTTAGGTTGGAAAGCAGGGCGGATTCCGCTGAGAGGGAATAAATTTTATTTTTCCCGGAAACAGCCCTCTTAGAAGAGTGCTCGGCGGCAAAGGCCGAGGCGGATAAAAAGCAAAAAATACACAATCCAATAAAAATAAACCGTTTATTCATCAACTGTTTTTCGCGCCGCTTCATACACAAGTTCCATGGCCTTCACACCTCCGGGTGTCGGAATAAAACCAGATCCCGCTAAAGGCATCATCATCCAGACCTTGGGTTTCTTAACAATCGTAATCCACAGATGCTGCGTCATCTCTTTTTCTACAACAAGCACATGCACCAACCCCGTGAATTTTTTGGGATCATAAAAATATTCCTTAAAAATAATCCCGTTCTCTTTTTGATCTCCCATCAAAAAGCGTTCCGGATGGAAACTCTTTAAAGAAAAATTTTTCAATGCAACGTCCTTAAGTAACGGTATATCGACGTGTCCGATTTTAAAAAGCCGCAACTCAAGAAATTCTTTCTGTCCTAAGGAAAGCCATTTGCGTTCGAATTTGGTATCAAACTGCGGAGGAATGATTCTTTGTTCCAGGCGAAAAAGCTCTGTTGGGATCTGGCTGCGGATCCATTCCACAAAGGGGTGATGATCCGTAACAATCCTCAGGTGTCCGTTAGAAACTAAGCGGCTGTTCAGTAAGCATAAAAAATCCCGGGTAAACAGCCGGTGTTTGGCGTGGCTCTGTTTAGGCCAGGGACAAGGAAACAAACAGTGAATCACCTGAATACTTAAAGGCCGTAAAAACCTTTGAAACACTAACCGCGCATCCGCCGGTAAAATACGTACGCTGCTAATCTCCTTTTGGCCCAGATTCCTTAAACTCTTAGACACTCGTTCCCAATTATTTTCAATGCCCAAAAAATTTAAAGCCGGGCTCTGCGTGGCCCGGCGGATCATAAACTCTCCTAAGCCTGAACCGATTTCCACCTCGAGCCCAGCACAACGCCCGAATTTTTTCCCCCAATCACCCGGACGCTCGGTCTGGTAAGGATGAAGCAAAATACCTGCGCCCAAAACGTTGCTCGTCATGTCACAATCGAACGCAGATCAACCATCTCCCGCACAAATGGGGAGGCATATTATTTCTCCGCCGACACATGCTCCAGTGCATCCTCTGGTTGATCCGCTTTGGTAATATCCTCGACGATATCCTGCTCGGTTATACGATCGGCGCGGCTGTCGGTTTCATCCTGCAGCATGATCACCCCGCAGCCTATTCTTCCCCCCGCATTGCCCGTCGGCTGGCTGAAATCATCCTCTTTTTCATGAAGGATGACCGCCTTGCCTTCGACGTTATATTTTTCGCCCGTCAAGGTTAAGCCTGGAATAACCATCTTCAAAGTTCCGGTTCCGTCCGGTCCGACTTCAATGTTGCCAAAATCTCCGGCGTGGGCGTGCTGAAATCCATCTTTCATGACCATGCCGTGCGCGACCCCATCGGGATTATAATGGCTGCCCGCGGCTTTTCCTTGATCGGAACAATTCCCCTTTTCATGAATATGAAAACCGTGTTTTCCCGGCGGGACATTGGCTACTTTCACGTCCACCTCGAGGCCCGCGGGAGTTTCATTCAACGTGACCTGGCCATTCACGCTCGATCCTTGCTGTGTAGCGGTAATCAGCGCGATCCCCTTGGCCGCAAAAGCTGGGGAGGCCATCAAGACAATGACAAATAAGGCGTTGCTTAATACATATTTCTTTTCCATCTTCCTCTCCTTTTTATTGGGTTGCGACGATACATATCCCAGCTCCATCCGCCAGCTGAACGCATCGATTTTGGTCAATCAATAACGTTTTTCCGGCTTCAATCGCGATGCATCCTGCCCTGGCTTTGATCATGGATTGAATGGTTCGAGGGCCAATCACCGGGACATCAAAACGATTATCCTGTTTGGGTTTGGCGGTTTTGATGATGACCGCCCCCTGCTTAGCGATTGTCCCGCCGCGGATGATCGTTCGATCGGTGCCCTCCATGGCTTCGATGGCCACAATCGCTTTGTCCTTGACCACGACCGTCTGCCCCACGTCCATGGCCCCCATCGCCCGGGCAATGGTCTTGCCAAATTCAATATCGGCTAACTCGCCTAAGGTGGGGCCGCGACGGGTGAGGGTTCCCTGCGGCGCCAAATAATCGTTTAAAAAAACGGTGGAATCCAAAAGTTCCATTCCTTCAGATTTCAATTGATCCGCCACCGCCCGAAAAATGGTATCGGCCTTACGGTCTTTCATCGCTGCAAAAAGCTTCTGGAATTCTTCATCCAGTTTCAAACGCTCATCAAAAAGATTTTTGGGATTCACCTGGCCGGCCATGATGACCTTGTGCACTTTTTGTTGTTTGAAATAACAAAAAAGCTTACGAAGTTCCCCGGGGCCGACCCAGATCATTTCATCGACGAAAAACCTTAGAAAAAAAGACGTGTCGCCCCGGATGGCCGCCGCCGCGACTTTCATGCCTTGGGCCTTGGCCCCCCGGGCAAAAAGGATGGGGAATTTTCCGTTACCGGCGATCAAGCCAATAGTTTGGGATGAGATCATCGCTTTACTTCCTGCCATGCAATTCAATTTTTAAATCAAAGCCTGAGTCGTACTCGTTCATCTGGCATCCGTATGTTTCTATGGTGAAAGTTTTTTTCGTTGCACTATCGTTCACGTAATTTCCTCATTTTTTCATCATGCTCTTTCCGCCAGCTTAAGTGGTTCAAAACTTGTTTCAAGCAATAAGCAGGTGTCGCGGTTTTAATCTTAAATGATTCGTAAATTTTATCCGACATGCCATTATCTATAAAGTGCTTCGTGTTTGCAGTTACTACATGAGTATGTCCATATTTGCGAGCATTAAATAGTATTAAAGCATCTCTGCCATCGCCAATTGATAACTTTATTTTATGTGGGAAAAGCAATTTTTCCATCTCTTTAATTTGATCTCTTTCAATCTGAGTATTAGCTTTTGTTAGGCATACTATCATCCCATCAATTCGATTCTTTATCTTATTAGGAATATTGTTTAACTTAGATAATTCTTGTTCCGTAGGTTCAGCTATTTCCATTTTTTCAATTTTATCCATGTCTTCTAACTCAAATAATTTTTCAATAGCGTTCTTATCCTCTAATCTGGGAGGGTACAGAGCGCAAGTATCCAAAAGAATCGAAAGACTCATCTTTGAAGAATATTCTCGAAATTTCTATTCAATATTTTAAGGGGCTTTATTTAATACATAAACCATTCCAAGAATCAGCCAGAATAAACCAAAACACCATGCTGGAAGGAGAAAGAGGCTGCCTCCTTTAGAGGATTTAAACAGGCTTTTATCTTTTGATCTTAAACGATAAGCGATATCTAAAATAGCGATGATTGGGCCAGCGATAATCATTAAATGTCCTTCGGACATTGAACCAAGGAAACACTGAGCTAAAAATGCGAGGCCGAATCCAATTACACAAATTCCCATGCCAAGCCAATTGAATATTATAATTGATGTCATTTCCGCTCCTTCTAGGGCTTAATTTTTCCAAGAACATATCTTGTTTGACTTGTATTTCCAGCATTAACGAAGGCGGCCAAAATTGTAAAATTACCACTATTAAGCATTTTATTGAGAGTTTCATCAAATGCTCTGCTGTCTCTCGAAATGTCCAGTTGTTCTACTGCATAAATAACTCTATTTTTACCAGCATTTTCTTCATTTGTTTTGAGATTTTCAGCATTGAGTCTACGACCCTCACGTATTTGATAAATTGCTATACCCAAAGCTAAAAGAAATTGAAATATTAATGCCTCCATTTTTGCCTCCTATTTAAAAATTTAGTCTTCCCTCCCTACAGCATTGACTAATTTCAACAGCATCGTACCAAAGGTGTTGCGGTCAGCCGTAGGTCTCAATAAATATATTTTTCATTTTGTTTCTTTCATTACGTCCCCAGAATTCGACATACACATCTCTCCATTTCGAAACTTTGTTGGCCAACGGGATTGATGTGTAAATCTATTACTGGGCGCTGGATTCTAAGGTATTTGTGCGTCCTAATAAAATATCTTCCGCGACGGTTTGAAGATTCGAATAAACTTCATCAAGATTGATGTCTGAAGCCCATTTAATAAGTTTCAATTCTTCTCGGGGGAGAGTTTTAATAATCTTCGAGGCTTCAACAGGATCAACGGGAGATTTCTTATTAGCAATCTCCATAACTTCTCGCCAGGAGAAGGGCAAATGTTTTGCCAATGCCCAAATATCGGCCATATCTTTGACTTCATACCGGCTGATGCAGGTGATCTTATTGGAAAGGATATTCATTTCATTATCAACGTACGGGAAAAGAGGAAAACTATTCAAAGGCCCCCAGTGAAAAACCGCTTCATTGACAAAATCAATTTTTAATGAGGTCCCCTTGTCTTGGGCATAGACACGAAAAAAATGATCTGAAAATGTCTCGATCTCGATCGTAAAAGTTTCTTGTTTTGTGGAATTCAAGATTTTCATCAATATCTCTCGAAAATCTTGAAGTTCTTCAATGCTAAAAAAATCCAGATCTTCAGAATATCGGTGTTGATAATAAAACCGGCTTAAGGCAGTGCCTCCAGTCAGATAAAACCGGTTGTTGTTCTGCTTTTCAAAAAACGTGAGGAATTTATCCTGCAAAGGATAGAGATGATCGAGGTAATGCTTATGATCGGGCATGGAGAATTTTTTGGGCGTAAATAAACTTTTCTCGAATGTCTTTAATCCAAATAGAATTGACCACTTCGTCGGTCAGGATTTCTTTGAGGCCATTTAACCCTAAACAGTCCAATAATCTATACCATGGCGTGCTGAGCAACAAACGCGAATAAAGTTTATTTTTGTTCAATGAAAACGTCCTACTTTTCCCTTCAAAAATATCCCACAGGGTCTTTTCATCAACGGAATAATCCCAGACGATACGCTTGAGCTCTTTTTTTATTTCAGAAGTTATCTTCATAGCGATAGTATATCATATTCGAAATCTTCTGATTTTATTAACCTTTTCCTTTTCAATGCATGAGTCGGTACGATGGGTAATACTGACTACCATTGAAAACAGAAAGGTCAGTAAGATTCTTGTGATTCTTTGTATTTAACTGCACAATCCTCTCTTCGAGGTTTTTGCAAATTCAATGAGATGCCTGAGGCGCAAAGATGGCGCCAACTCTTTTTCGATTCTTTCGATCGCGTGCGGCTTGCTCAGCCCGGAGTGAAATAAAATTTTAAAAGCCTTTCGTAACGAATTGATCGTCGGCGCGGAGAATTTGGCGCGCTTGAGCCCCACGGAATTAATATTGTAAACTTTGGCCGGATGGCCGTCGCACATCGAGAATGGAGGGATATCCTGAACGACTTTCGAACACCCGCCCACGATGGAAAGCTCTCCCAGGCGGACAAACTGATGGACCGCGGTTAAGCCGCCCACGACCGCCGTATCCTCTAACGTCACGTGCCCGGCGAGCGTGCCGCTGTTGGCCATGACACAATTGTTTCCAAGGACACAATCATGGGCGATGTGGGCATAGGCCATCAAAAGATTATGGTGACCGATTGTGGTTTTTCCACCGTCACCGGTTCCGGGATTCACGGTTGTGTATTCCCGAAAGACGTTATGCTCCCCGATGATTAAAAAAACTTTTTCATGATCATTATATTTTTTATCCTGCGGCATACTCCCGATGACCGCGCCGGTAAAAAACTGGCAATGTTTGCCGATGGTTGTACGGCCGGTGATCACACAATGACTGCCGACCTGACAGTTTTCCCCCAGCGTCACGTTCCCGTTAATAATAGAATACGGCCCAACGCTGACGCTTTTGCCTAATTTTGCTTTCGGATCAACGATGGCAGTTTTGTGAATGTGTGTTTCGCTCATTTCTTCAATCCAAATAAGAGGCGTCGGTAAAAGAAAACATCATCTCCGCCTCGGCCACAACCTCTCCTGCCACTCTAGCCTCGGCGCGGATCTGGGCGGTCTTCTCACGATCGCGCAAAACTTTTACCTCTAAAATCAATTGGTCGCCCGGAACAACGACACGACGAAATTTCACCTTATCCACCGCCATAAAAAAAGCCACTTTGCCGAGGTGTTCTTCGTTGGTTAAAACCGCGACCCCGGCGGTCTGCGCCATCGCCTCAATCATCAAAACCCCCGGCATGACCGGTCTCGTTGGAAAATGTCCCCGAAAAAAACTGTCGTTGGCGGTGACATTTTTAATCCCCACCGCTCTTTTCCCTTTCTCCAGTTCGATCACCCGATCGACCAGCAAAAAAGGATAGCGATGAGGAAGAATCTTCATGATCCCCTGAATATCAATCTCTTTTTTATCTCCCAACTGATAAGGCGTAACGATTCCCTTACTCTGATATTTCATCTTCTGCTCATAAATTTTCTTCAAAAGCGCCATGTTGAGCGCGTGCCCGCTTTTAACGGCAAAGACCTGAGCGCGGATCGGCATTCCCAGAAGATAAATATCGCCGATAAAATCCAATACCTTATGCCGGGCGAATTCATCTTTAAAACGGAGTTTGTTTTCTTTGACTCCATGTTCACCAACGACCAAAGTATTTTCATAACTGGCGCCTTTGCCTAAACCTCTTTTGCGCAGCTCCTGTGCTTCCCGCTCTAAACAAAACGTCCGGCAGGGCGCGATCTCCCGCTCAAAGGTCGAAACGTCAATCTTCGCTTCAAAAAACTGAGAGTGTAAAACCGGATGATTATAATCCAGGGTATAGGAAATGCGGAAATCCCCGCAAGGCACCAGAAAAATCGAAGAACCATTCTCTTGCACGCCGATCGGCTCTTGAATGTCAAAATATTCCCGGGGACTGTTTTGTTCAATAATTCCTGCCTGTTGAATGGCTTTTAAAAAACCGAGGCCGCTGCCATCCAGGCCCGGGAGTTCATTGTTGTCAATCTCAACCGTCAGATTATCAATGCCTACTCCCGCCAGCACCGACATTAAATGCTCGACGGTGTGAATCAAAACATCCCCCCGGCCGATCGAGGAACAGCGCGGCACATCCGAATTCATCACAACATTATCCGGATGGATCTTCAATACCGGTTTGCCGGGTAAATCGATTCTCACAAAAATGATACCGGAATTTACAGCAGCCGGGTTAAAATAAACATTCACCCGGTTCCCGGTATGTAAACCGATACCGGATATCGAAAATTCTTTTTGAATTGTTTTTTGCTTTTCGATAACCATTGTTTTTTATTGTCTAAAACAGAATAAAAGTGCGGGAAAGAAATCGAAGAGAAAAAAAGAATCTATGCCTGTTTATTGTTTAACTTAGCCTCTAGTTCTTCAATCCTCTTTTTCAAATCATTAATGACCTTAACATAGTGGGGTAACCTCTGGACGTGCGCATTGACCTTCTTGGCAATCCTTTCAGGTTTCGCCGGAAAACCAAAGACAGTTGTATGCGGCGGGACGGACTTGGTCACGCCTGTCCGGGACATGACAACAGAACCTTCTCCGATTGTGAGATGCCCATTCACTCCTGACTGTCCCGCCAGGATTGAATTCTTTTGCACCCGCACACTGCCCGAAATACCCACCTGGGCAATGATGATACAATTTTCTTCAATAATCACATTGTGAGCAATATGGACGAGGTTATCAATCTTGGTCCCGCGTCCGATACTGGTTTTATCAAATCTCGCGCGGTCAATCGTGACACACGCGCCAATTTCCACATCATCTTCAATGATCACGGTACCGAGCTGCGGGATTTTTTCCAGCGCCCCTTGATGATTTGTAAATCCAAATCCGTCCGAACCGATGACCGTCCCGCTATGGATGATCACCCGGTTTCCAATGGAAATTCTTTCGCGGATAATTGTGTTGGGAAAGATGAAATTCTTTTCCCCGATGGATGTGTGATGCCCAATAAAACAGCCGCTAGTGATCACGGTCTCATCACCAACCCGGACATGATCTTCAATCACCGTAAAAGGGCCCACCGCGACATTTTTCCCGAGCTTGGCCGTCGGCGCGATCGCGGAGGCCGGATGGATCCCTTGAATCTGGTGATGTTCTATCCCCAAAACCAATGAAGCCATCTTGGCAAATGCCAGCGACGGATTATCGGTACGAATGATCGATTTGCCGGAAACCGTCATCTCTCGAGGGGTGATGATCGCGGAAGCGCGGGTCTTTTCAGCTAAAGGAAAATATTTGGAATTAGCGACAAATGTTAAATCCCCTTCTTGTCCTTCTTTGATACCGCACAATCCCGTAATAACCAGATTACGATCGCCGATCACCTCACCCTCGATAAATTCCGCTATCTCGGCTAAGGTTTTACGCATAACAATCCTATTCATGACCTATTTTTTCGGAGAATAACTATCATTTAACAACTTCAAAACTTTTTCAGTCAAATCCATTGTTTTCTCGCCGTAGATCAAAACCCGGTCATTTAAAATGAGGGCGAATTTCTCTTTTTCGGCGAAATCATGAACGACTTTTTCTATTTCCAGCAAGATCTCGCGGATTTTTTCATCTCTTTGTTTTTTTAATTCCGTCTGCTGCTGGCGGTCAAATTCCAGCAGATCGGCCTTGTCTTTTTCGATGGAGTCCTGCAGTTTGGCTTTTTCATCTTCTTTAAGGAGGGCTAACTTTCCCTGCGCCTCCCGGATCTTATCCATCTTCTTATTGCGGACACCTTCATATTCAGTATGCTTTTTTTCTAAAACCGCGTCGTATTCTTTAGTTTTCGTATATTCATCAAAAACCCGGCTTAAATCGACATAGCCGACTTTTTTCCCATCCAAACTCTGCGCCTGCGCTGCCCCCATACTTAGAGAGAGGATCAAAATTGCGACCATGGAAAAAACCTTTACATTTTTCACCGAACTCCTCCTTCTTTTTTAGAATCCTCGACTAACACTGAAATAAAATTTCCCGGATCGTTTTTGTTCCCCGGGTTCGTTGTTTAATGGATATCCGTAATCCAAATTGATGGGCCCGATGGGAGTTTTAACCCTGAAGCCCAAACCAGCGCCGGATTTTAAATTCCCCGACCCGAAATCCCGCGCCTTCGACCAAACGTTACCCGTATCGAAAAATGTCGCCAGCTTTAAGAAATCAACCACCGGAATCGTATATTCAACGTTTCCCACCAAAAGACTTTCACCGCCAATGGGATCTTGACTCGAGGGGTCGATGGGGCCGACTTTGCGTTCATTGTACCCGCGGATACTTTTCGCGCCGCCGGCAAAAAGCCGTTCAAAAATCGGGACCGAATCTGTTCCATTGTAGGCCTTGGCAAAACCCGTGCGAAGACTCAAATCCAAAACCGAATCAAATTTAAAGGGAATGTCGTAACTGACTCTGTTTTGTAAACGCGTAAAATCTTTATCTCCCCCCAAAACACCGCCGGCCACATCAAAGGTTCCGTTTAAGTATAAACCTTTGCTGGGATTAAAAACACTGTCGCGGGTATCCCGGGTCAAGGAAAAATCCAGACTGCTGACATTATTGGTCCCCGCTTCTTTGGCTAAATCAGCCGAAACTCCGTCGGCCAGGTTAGCGATCCGAATCTGCTCTAAGCGATAGGTGATCCCGGTCGATACATATTCCGAGAGTTCTTTTCCAAAACGCAGATCCCCGCCGAGGCGTCTTTCGTCATAGGCATAGCCCACATCTCTTTCTCGTTTGCGTTCGCTGCGATAAGCGTCAAACCCTCCGGAAATCGGATAATCGAAAATCCACGGTTCCGTAAAACTCAGACGTGTGTTGTTTCGAAATGACCCGGTTTCGGCGCGCAAAGACAAATCCTGCCCGCCTCCGGCGAACGTGGACCAATTCGCAAAATCGAAATTCTTCTGCTCAACCTCAGCAAATCCCACGACCTGATCGATCGTCGAATATCCTCCGCCAAACGTTAAAGAACCGGTCTTCGCCTCCTTCACCTGCACCACCAAATTTTTATGCTCGGGAGTATCCGTATCTTCGATATCGTAACTGACGTCCTCAAAATACCCCAGATTCTTTAACCGCTCCTTGCTTCGCCTCAACTTCGCCCCGTCAAACTGATCGCCGGGATAAAGCCGGATTTCCCGTCGGATCACAATGTCGCGGGTACGGGTGTTCCCTTGAATTTTCACCTGCTCGACATACGCCAGATTTCCTTCAGAAACGTCAAGCCGCAGCTCCACTTTGCCGTTTTCCGGATTGAGCGAGGTCGAATCCTTGATATCGGCAAAGATATATCCACGGTCAAAATACACCGTCCTTACGCTCGCAAGATCTTTCTCTAATTTTTCCCGGCTAAAGATCTTCCCTGTTTTAACGGATTCCATGGTATTCAAAATTTCCGGGGTACTTAAAATTCTGTTGCCCTGGACCGTAATGCCGCCCACGTAATAGCGCTTGCCTTCTTCTATATTAATATTGACCGCCAGCCGTCCCCCGGGCAAATGTCCCATACTGTACTCGGCATGCGCATCAATAAATCCTTCTTGTCCATAAAAAGCCTTGAGTCGATCCATGTCTTCTTTGAGAATATCTTCTTTCAAAAATCCTGAATTAAAAAGCCAATGCGATCTGGTTTTGATAATTTTGATAATCCTTTTAGCGGGAAATGCCTTGTTGCCAATAACCTTGATCCGTCCGATCTGGGCCCGCTGTCCTTCTTCAATGACAAAATGCAGCGTGGCCTTGTTCGTGACCTCATCCACCGATGTTTCAGCGTCGATCTTGGCGGCAGTCAACCCTTTTTTGGCATAAAACTCCTGCATGGTTTTAATATCATCACTCAGAATCTTTTTATCGAGGAACTTTCCTTCTTTAGTTTTGATTTTGTTCTTCAAAGCCTTGGGATTTAACTGACGGATTTTGGAAAAAGTGATCTTTTCAACAATGGGTTTTTCAGTCACATAAATAGTAACCTTGAATCCCCCGTTAAATTCTTTACGATCCACGCTCACATCGGAAAAATAACCGGTATTATAGAGCCGCTTCAAGTCATCGCTGATAATATTCTGAAGATATTCCTGGCCCACGCGGATTTTGATCTTGGCCAGGATGGCGGCAAGGCTGATGGTTTTGTTGCCTTCGACATCGATCGCCTTGATGATTTTTTTTTCTTCGGGGACGGGTTTAAAGGAGGCGGGGATTTTTTCTTTTTTGTTGGAATCGAGAGCTCCTTCCTGCGAAGGATGAACTGTGGACGGGGCCTTTTGATCAGCGGGCTGCGCCCATAAAAAATTTGTAAAAAAGAACGCATTCCCGACTAAAAATAAACCAATGAGATTTTTTTTCATGGAGTGATTATAAAAGCATTCTCTGAGGCTGTCAATCGACATGTGCAAGATTTTCAAAGCGGACGAATTCTTTTCGAAAAACCAGCTTCACTGTTCCCACGGGGCCGTTACGCTGTTTGGCAATAATACAATCGGCGAGGTTCTTATTCTCTTCGGTGGGCAGGTAATATTCCTCGCGGATCAAAAGAACGACCAAGTCCGCGTCTTGTTCGATGGCCCCCGACTCTCTTAAGTCGGAGAGCTGCGGCCGGTGATCCTGCCGGCTCTCCACCGCCCTGGAAAGCTGGCTGATGGCAATGATCGGCACCTCGAGCTCGCGGGCCAGGGCCTTCAAAGACCGGGAGATCTCGGAAATTTCCTGCTGCCGGCTTTCAATCTTCTGGGGCCCGCGCATCAGCTGAAGGTAATCAAGAACAATCAACTGAATGTCCGCGCTGGACTTCAATCGCCGGGCCTTGGCCCTTAACTCCAAAACCGAAATCGCCGGCGTATCGTCAATAAAGATCGGCGACTCCGATAACTTTCCGGCGGCAGCGGTCAGCATCGGCCAGTCGGAGGGAGATAAAAAACCGGAACGGACATTGTGCGCATCCACCCGGGCATGGGAACAAAGCATCCTCTGGACCAGCTGTTCTTTCGACATCTCTAAACTAAAATAGGCCACGGGAAATTTTTTTTCAACAGCTGCGTGTTCGGCCATCGAGGCGGCCAGCGCGCTTTTCCCCATGGAAGGGCGGCCGGCGATGATGATCAAGTCTGACTTTTGCAGCCCCGAGGTCATTCGATCAAATTCATAAAAACCCGTCGGAATACCGGTGACATATTCTTTGCGCTGATAAAGCTTATCGATAGTTTCGATGGCGCCTTTAATAATCTCTTTGATATGAACGGACCTTTGCCTTTGCCTTGCGGTTGCGATCTCAAAAATCAAGCGTTCGGCCGAATCAACCAATTCATCGACATTGGCCCCGGGCTCAAAACTAGCGCTGACAATTTCGGTGGCGTTTTTAATGAGCCGGCGCTGGATGCTTTTTTCTTTGACGATCGTCGCGTAATGTTCGATGTTGGCGGAGGTGGGAACCAGGTCAATCAAGCGGGTTAAATACGAGACCCCTCCGATTTTCTCGAGCAGCCCCTTGGTTTTTAAATAGTCAGAGAGGGTGATTAAATCAACATTTTTTTGATTGTTATAAAGCTCGATCACCGCGAAATAGACCAGACGGTGGGCTTCTTCGTAAAAACAGGCGTGATCCAAAATTTCAAGCGCCATGCCGATCGCCTCTTGATCGATCATCATGGCCCCCAAGACGGACTGTTCGGCCTCGGCGCTTTGCGGAGGAATTTTTACTTCTTGGCTACCCATAATCTTATTTTGGCCATGACGTCAGATTCAAGCTTAATACCTACGTCATAAATCCCAAGTTCCTCGATCGTTTTTTCTAAAACGACCGCTTTTTTATCAATGGAAAACCCTTCGACTTCCAAAGCCTTCGCGATATCGGTTTCGGTCACCGACCCGTAGAGTTTATCCAAATCATTCACCTCAACCGTCACCGTGCAGGAAAGCTTGTTCAATTTCTCGGCTAACTCTTCGGCCTCTCTTTTCTTTTGAGCCTCCAAAGCGGCTTGTTTTATTTTCTGCTGCTCAATGCGTTTAAGATTATCCGGGGTGGCCGCATACGCCAGTTTTTTGGGAAAAAGATAGTTTCGGGCAAAGCCGTCTTGGACTTTCACCACATCCCCGACTTTTCCTAAATGATCGACCTCTTTAAATAAAATGACATTCATAATAATAATTTCTCCTTTAATTAGTATTTTTTACGTACGCCGATCGTTATAAGACTTAAAAATCTTGCCCTTTTGATCGCATTCTGCAGTTCTCGCTGCTTCTTGGCAGAGATCCCGCTCATCCGGCGAGAAACAATTTTGCCTCGATCGGTGACATACCTTTGCAGTAAACTGATATTCTTATACTCGATCTTTGTCCCCGCGGGCATTTGATACCGATTGGAACGCATTTGCATGGCAAGAGCATTTTGTTCCCGTGGGACCCTGGGCTTGCGATTTTTCTCAGCTCTCGTTTTTCTTCTTGTCATTTTCAATGGATCCTCCTTGCTTTATTCTTCCCAAGCGACATCGTCCGGCTTGGATTCTTCAATAACTTGCGCTCCCGAAATCGGTTCACCGCTTTCCTCCGGCGCGAGCGCAGAAGGGGCGGCACTTGCTGCTTTTCCCGGGCCTAAAAACTGAATGCGTTCGACCCGCACGTCAATGGTGCTTCTTTTTTGTCCGTCGGGCGTTTCCCAGGAACGCGACTGCAGTCTGCCCTCGACAAAAACCGCCCGTCCTTTTTGCAGATACTGATTACAGATTTCGGCCTGTTTATCCCAGGCGGTCACCGTGACAAAACAGGTATCTTCTTTAAGCTCGCCGCTTTTATCTTTGTATTTGCGGTTAACCGCCAGACGCAGATTCGCCACCGGAACACCCGTCGAGGTATATCTGAGTTCCGGATCTTTGGTTAAGTTACCAATTAAAAAAACTCTGTTCAAACTCGCCATATGAATCCTCCCTTAGAGCAAATTATCTACTTCGCAATAAAAAATGAACGCTTGTATTTGTGGTTCGACTTTGCTCACCATCGTTTGAACCATCCTGAGCGAGCCGAAGGACTTCGTAAAAATATTCTCCTTCGGAATAATTC
>Ga0209515_10005652_pt1 | contig 16074 bp, 16 predicted proteins | sample Subgroupgradi54m_FD_187454 | JGI IMG/M metagenome (GOLD analysis project Ga0209515, IMG submission 187454) | Subsurface groundwater microbial communities from S. Glens Falls, New York, USA - GMW60B uncontaminated upgradient, 5.4 m (SPAdes)... ...
TGTTCGTCGCCAACGACATCTCCTTCAACAACTTCCGGACGTTCGAGATCTACGGCGCGACGGCGGTGCTCTACGTCATCCTCGTGCTCATGCTGACGCGCCTCTTGAGCGTGACCGAACACCGGATGCTCGGGAGCTCATGAACTGGTCGGTGGTTGTCGAGAACCTGTCCTACCTGCTCCGGGGCGCCGTCAGCACGCTGGCGATCTCCGCCGGCGTCGTGATCCTCGGGACGGCGGCCGGAGTCCTCTGCGGGCTCCTCAGGTTCGTGGTGTGGAAGTGGCTCGGCGCGGGGATCACCGGGGTGATCGAGTTCGTCCGGGCGATCCCGCTCCTGCTCCAGATCTTCTTCGTCTTCTTCGGGCTGCCGGCCCTCGGTCTCAAGATCGCGTCCTTCCCCGCGGTGGTCCTGGCCATGAGCCTCTGGATGCTGGCCAACACCGCCGAGGTCGTCCGGGGCGGCATCCAGTCCCTTCCCCGCGGGCAGTTCGAGGCGGCCAGCTCCATCGGCCTGTCGACGGTGCAGGCGATGCGCCACGTGATCTTCCCCCAGGCGATCCGGCGCATGCTGCCGCCCTTCGTGGGCCTCTGCACGATCCTCATCAAGGACACGTCGCTGGCGGCCATCATCGGAGTGTTCGAGCTGACGCGGGCGGCCCAGGAGACCATCGAGCGGACGTTCCGCTCCTTCGAGATCTACCTGGTCACGGCGGCGATCTACTTCGTCATCTGTTTCCCGTTAACCCAGTTCTCCCAGCGGGCCGAGGCCTGGCTCCAGCGCCCGTGATGCCCGTGGGAGGCGCTCGGGAGGCAGCGCGACCTCTGCCCGACGGACGGGGCCGAGCGTGAGCGCGACCCCCGTAGACATCCGTCGCGTCGAGAATCGAGAGATTCACATCCTGTGGGCCGACGGCCACAGGACGGTCTTCACGAACAGGTTCCTCCGGCAGACATGCCCCTGCGCCGGCTGCGTCAGCGAGTTGACAGGCGAGCGCGTCCTCAGGCCGGAGTCGGTTCGCCCGGACGTTCGAGCCGAGGAGATCTCGCTCGTCGGTCGCTACGCCATCCAGATTCGCTGGAGTGACGGGCACTCGACGGGCATCTACAGCTTCGAAAAGCTCCGGGCGGAGTGTCCGTGTGAGGCCTGCCGGCCCGGCGGGGCGCCCGAGAGGAGGGAGACACCGTGCTGACCGGCATTGACCATCTCGTCGTCGTCGTCCCGGATCTCGAGGCGGCGATCCAGAACTACGAGCAGCTCGGCTTCACGGTGGTGCGCGGCGGCCGGCACCCGGTCGGGACCCACAACGCGTTGATCGCATTCGCCGACGGGTCCTACCTGGAGCTCATCGCCTTTTACGAACCGAGCGCTGACCACCGCTGGTGGAAGCCGCTTCAAGAGGGCGGCGGGCTCGTGGACTTCTGCATGCAGACCGACGACCTCCGGGGGGACACGGCGGCGTTCCGCCGGGCCGGGGTGGACATCGAGGATCCCACGCCCCTGAGCCGCGTGCGCCCCGACGGCTACAAGCTCAGCTGGGTGCTCTCGATCCCCCGCGGCCCGCACCGCGGCGTGGCGCCCTTTCTGATCGAGGACGAGACGCCCCGGGCCGAGCGCGTGCCGTCGGCGGTGACGCATAGGAACGGGGTCAGCGGCATCGTCACGGTGACGGTCGCCGTTGCCGACCCCGACGCGGTCCGCCGCTGGTACGAGGGCGTCCTGGGGGGCGGCGGGCAGGGCATCGAGCGGAAAGACCTGGACGCCGCCGGCGTGCGCTTCAGGACCGGGCGGCACGCGCTAGACTTCGTCGCGCCGGGAGGATCCCGGAGCCCCGTGGGCGCTTGGCTCCGGGCTCGGGGGCCCTCCCCCTACGCCGCCATGCTCAGGACGGCGGGAGGGAAGGCCGGCTCGCTCGACGAGGCGAAGACCCTCGGGGCCCGGCTGGCCCTGGCGCCATGAAACGGCCCGGCGTCGCGCTCTCGCTCCTCCTGGCGTTTGCCGCCGGCATGGCCGTCGGGGGCGCGCGGGGCCAGGGGACGCCCCGCATGCGGGCCGACGTTCTCCTGGATCTTTCGACCGACGAGATCCCGAGGCGGACGCGGATCCACGTGAACCTCGACCACTGGGAGCCCGGCGCGGGGACCGGTCGCCACAGCCATCCCGGCCCCACGGTGATCGTCGTGCTGGAGGGGGAACTGGGGGAGGTCCTGGCCGACGGGCGCCTCCGCCCCCTCGAGGCCGGCCGGGCCTACTGGAGGCCGGCGCGCGCGGAGCATGACGTGAAGAACGTCGGGGGACGGCCGGCACGCGCGCTGGCCGTCCACCTGGACCCAGCCCGCTGACGCCCGGCGCTGCTAGGCCGGGTTCCCTCGGGGCGGCACGAGCTTCTTCAGGCGGACGAATTCGGCCGTGCCGAGGTTGATGAAGACGATGGCCTGGCCGTCGCTGTCCGTTCGCCACACGAGCCCCTTCATGGTCATCGGGGGCTCGCCATCGGGCGGGGCCAAGCGGAGCTGGATCGTGGCTCCGTCCGACGGCCGGGACTCCTTGGACCGCAGGTGGAGTTTCGCCCCGAACGGGTTCAGCCCCGAGAGCCTCCCCTTCTGGGCGCGGCGGCCGGGCGTCTCCACGGTCACCTCCCACTCGGCCCGAGCCCGCGGGAAGCGGCGCGCATCGGGCCGTCTGAGGACCAGTCTCGGGCGACGCTTCGCCCTGGGTTTTGGTTGGCGCCTGGCACGTTTCATCTCGCGACTCCCAATTCTATCCAAAAGAGCGAAGAAAATGCCATTCCTGATGTTGTCGCGGGTGCCGCGCACAGTGACAGGAATGTGCTAGACTTCCGACAGACAGGGCACCCCATGCCGACTCGCCGGGCCCTCTCATTCCTCATCCTCGTCCTCCTGGGCCCCTTCGGATGCGCGACGAAAGAAGGCCCCCTCTGGTACAAGCCGGGGAGAGACTATACAACGGCGGAGTTCAACCGGGACAGGGAGAGCTGCACGAAGGACAAGAAGCTGGATGAGGGCTGCATGAAGGCCAAAGGGTGGGTGGCGGTGACCCAGGACCTCGCGCGGCCTCAGCCCCCCCAGACCCAGGGGCCCCCTCCCCGCTACTAGGGCGCTCAGGGTTTTCCGTCGAGCGCCCGCCTCATTTGGTCCAGGTGATTGTCATCGTGCCCCGCGATGAGCGCGACGAAGTCTTCGGAAGTCATTCGCCCGCGGGTGGGATGAATGCCGCCCCGCCGCCACTCTTCCGGTGTGAGTTCCCCCACGAGCTTCAGCGTGTCCGCCCGCAGGCGGCGGAAGCTGGCGAGCGCCTCCGCCGCGTCGTTCCGGAGGTACTGGCGGTCTCGGGCCCACGCGTCGGGATCGATCGGCAGGAGCCTGGGCTCCTCGTTCGCGAGGATGGTCCTGAAGCGCCCGAGAAAGAGTCCCTCGGTGTCCCGGAGGTGGCAGACCACCTCCGTCGCGGCCCAGGCGTTCTCGGCCGGTCGCTTGCTCAGGGTCGCCTCGGGCTTTGTCCCCAGGGCGGCGGCCAGATCGTCGGCGGTTCTGCGGATCCGCTGAAGCGCTTGATCGAGGGTGCTCATGTGTCCTCCGTGGCGAAGAGATCGCTCGGTCCCGCCGCGCCGGGCACCAGAGCCTCCTGCCCCTCCATGAGGCGGTGAAAGAGGCTCGACTCCCGCTTGTAGAACCCCTCCGTATGAAGGGAATCCGCGAGCCCGAGCAACCGGTAGTCCAGGTGGTGGCAAAACTCGTGCAGCAGCGTCCGGAGGAACGTCCGAAAGGCGACGACCTGGCGCCGCCGGGCCGTCCGCATCCACACGGTGATCTTCGGCGCGCCCCGTCCGCCTGCGGTCGTGTAAAGGCCGTGGAGCTCTCCCCAGTGCGCGTGGGGCCGGGCCGCCAGGACGAGGACCCTGGCCGGGGGGACCCCGAGCGACCGGGCCAGGGCCTGGAGGAGGCGCTCCGTCGCGGCCTGGGTGAGGTCCCGGTCCTCGCGCCGGAGCGCATCCGCCACCCTGCCCACGAGGGGGGAGAGCGCGTCGGCCGCCGGCAGGGGGAGCTGGCTGATCGCGTCGCTCCGCTGGTAGATGGCCTTCTGCCGCGGGCTGAGTCGGGCGTAGTAGGCGAAGGGCACGGCGATGCCATTGTAATGTCGCGGCGACGGCTTGACAATCGGCGGATGCCGGCCCGGCCCGCCGCGGCACGGGCCGGGGGTATATAATGAAGGCGCCTCCGGTCCCGCGCGATGAATGCCACGGCCCCCGCGCACGCTCAGACGATGGCCCCGTCCCTCAGGGAGCCCGGGGCCATCGTGCTTGTCTCCTGCTACGAGCTGGGTCACCAGCCCCTGGCCCTCGCCTCGCCCCTGGCGTTCCTCGAGCGGGCCGGGTACGCCCCCGGGACGCTCGACATCTCCGTGGAGCCGTTCGACGCCGAGAGATTCGCTCGCGCCCGGTTCGTCGGCATTTCGGTCCCCATGCACACGGCGCTGCGCCTCGGGGTGCGGGTGGCCGAGCACGTGCGTCAGATGAACCCGGCGCGCCACATCTGCTTCTACGGCCTCTACGCGTCCCTGAACGCCGAATACCTGCTCGCCCACGGGGCAGACTCGGTGATCGGCGGGGAGTTCGAGTCGGCGCTCGTGGCGCTGGTCGAGGCGCTGGAAGCGGGGCGCCCGGGCCCCGTGGAGGGAGTCCATCTGCGGGGGCAGCCGGCCGGGCCGGTCCTCCGGCGCCTCTCCTTTCCGCTGCCGAGCCGCGCTCGGCTCCCCCGGCTCAAGAAGTACGCGCACCTCGAGCGCGAGGGCGCCCGCGGGCCCGTCGGCTATGTGGAGGCCAGCCGCGGGTGTCTGCACATGTGCCGGCACTGCCCGATCCCGCCCGTGTACGGCGGGCGCTTCTTCGTGGTGCCGGAGGAGATTGTGCTCGCGGACATCCGCCAGCTGGTGCGCGCCGGGGCGACCCACATCACGTTCGGTGACCCGGACTTCCTGAACGGCCCCGGCCACTCCCTCGCGATCGTCCGCGCCATGCACGCCGAGTTCCCCGCCCTGACGTTCGACTTCACCGCCAAGGTCGAGCACATCCTGGAGCGAAAGGATCTGTTCCCCGAGCTGGCAGGGCTGGGCTCTATCTTCATGATCTCCGCGGTAGAGTCGCTGAGCGACACGGTCCTCGCCAACCTGGACAAAGGGCATTCGCGGGCCGACGTCCACGCGGCACTCAGGATCGTCAGGGACGCGGGCATCACGTTCCGGCCCACCTGGGTTCCCTTCGCGCCGTGGGCCACCCTCGAGGACTACGTGGAGATGCTGGAGTTCGTCGAGACGGAAGGGCTGGTGGATCACGTGGACCCGGTCCAGTTCACGCTCAGGCTCCTGGTTCCGCCCGGTTCGGCGCTCCTCGGCCGCGCCGCGATCACGCCCTTCCTCGGGCCGCTCGACCAGGCTTCCTTCAGTTACGTCTGGACCCATCCGGACCCGCGCATGGACCGACTCCAGCGGGAGGCGAGCCGGCTCGTGGAGGCCGCGGCCCGGGCGGAGGAGGACCCGGCCGAGACCTTCTCCCGGCTCCGGGACCTCGCCCACGCGACTCTCGGCGTGGCGGCCCCGGTGCGGTTGGCCCCGTCGCCCGACCGCCCCCGCCCTCCGCGGCTCACCGAGGCCTGGTTCTGCTGAGCGGAGCCCACCGAGGGCCAGTTCGGCCCTCTCCAGGCGGCGTTGCACGAAGGGGTTGCGGGCGTGGTATTATGAGGGCCTCCGGGAGCGCCCGGGAGAATCAGGGACACACACGACAGGGGGGACACCATGGCTACTGAGCTCAAGGAACGGGTCCAGGCTTTGCTCAACAACTCCATCAACCCGGCAGTGGCGGGGCACGGTGGGTACATCGAGCTGATCGACGTCAAAGACGACACCGTGTACATCCAGATGTCGGGCGGCTGCCAGGGCTGCGGGGCGGCCGACGTCACGCTGAAAGCGGGGATCGAGCGGATGATCAGGGAAGAGATCCCCGAGGTGAAAGACATCCTCGACGTCACCGACCACGCGGCCGGCCGGAACCCGTACTACTCGCCCTCCAAGGGCTAGCGTCCTCTCCGATCGATCGACCCCCCCGAGGCCGCCGCGCGGCCGGCGGGGTTCTTCGTCAATGCTGCGCCTCCTCCTGCTGGTCCCGACGACGACCTACCGGACCCAGGACTTCGTCGAGGCCGCGCGCGGGCTCGACGTGGACATGGTGGTGGCCTCGGAGCGCCCCAACGTCCTGAGCGAGCGGCTCCCCGACAACCTGCTGACCCTGGACTTTGCCGACCCTGAAAAGGCGGCGCGCGCGGTCGCGGCCCTCGCCCGGATCAAGCCCTTCAACGCGGTGGTGCCGGTAGACGACCGGACCACGGTCGTGGCCGCGGCGATCGCGGCCGCCCTCGGCCTTCCCGGCAACTCCGTGGCGGCCGTCGCCGCGACCCGGAACAAACACCGGATGCGGGAAGCCCTGTCGAAGGCCGGCGTCCCCTCGCCGCCCTACCTCCTCTTCACGCTGGCCGACGATCCGGCGCGCGCCGCCCGGCAGGCGCCCTATCCCTCAGTCCTCAAGCCCACCCTCCTGGCCGCGAGCCGGGGCGTGATCCGCGCGGACAACGAGCGGGAATTCGTCGCCGCGTGGAGACGGATCGAAGCCATCCTGAAAACGGATGAGGTGGCGGCGCTCGGCGCGGGCGCCGACCAGATCCTGGTGGAGGGGTTCATCCCGGGGCGGGAGGTGGCGCTGGAGGGGTTGCTCGTCAAGGGCGTTCTCCGGGTGCTGGCCCTCTTCGACAAGCCCGACCCCCTCGACGGGCCGTTCTTCGAAGAAACGATCTACGTCACGCCCTCGCGCCTGCCCGCCGACACAGAGACCGCCATCGCCGACGTCACGGCCTGGGCGGCGCGGGCGCTGGGCTTGAGCGATGGCCCCATCCACGCCGAGCTCAGGGTGAACGAGGGCGGGCCGTGGGTGATCGAGATCGCCGCGCGCTCCATCGGCGGGCTCTGCTCGCGGACGCTCCGGTTCGGCACTGGCCTGACGCTCGAGGAGCTGATCCTCCGCCACGCCCTCGGCATCGAGATCGAGAGCCTGGAGCGCGCACCCGGCCCCACCGGCGTGATGATGATTCCGATTCCGCGCGGGGGGATCCTGGAGGAGGTTCGGGGGCTCCCGGCCGCCAAGGCGGTGCCGGGCATCGAGGAGATCACGATCACGATCCACCCGGGGCAGGAAGTGGTGCCGCTTCCCGAGGGGTCGCGCTACCTGGGCTTCATCTTCGCCCGGGGCGTGACGCCGGAAGTGGTGGAGGTCGCCCTGCGGGAGGCCCATCGACGCCTTGACTTTGGCATCGCCCCCCGCGAAAGAGCCTGATAACGCGGCGCGACATCGAGGGCGGGGGGCTCCTTGCGGATGGAGTTGTCTCGACAAAGCCCTTCATGTAGAGTCCCCCTACCTGCCGTTTTCCAAACCCTGCTTCACGGGAGGAAGCGCCATGAGTCGGTTCCCTCGGTTGGCGTTGGTGTTAGGGCTTGCGGGGCTCAGCGCGGTCACGGGCCTGACCGCCACCCCCGCCGTCGGGCAGGCGCCCAAGTCGGGGGGGGTCCTGAACATCATGCAGCGGGAGGACCCGCCCCAGGGGTTCTCGATCCATGAGACGGCGACGATCTCGACGGTCTGGCCGGGCATGCCCTGCTTCAACAACCTCGTCCTCTTCGACCCCTTGAAGAAGACCGAAAGCATGGACACCATCATCGGCGAGCTGGCCGAGAAGTGGTCCTGGCAGGACAACTACCGCAACCTCGTCTTCTTCCTCCGGAAGGACGTCAAGTGGCACGACGGCAAGCCGTTCACCTCGAAGGACGTGAAGTACACCTTCGACATGGTCCGCGAGGCGCCCGACGCCCAGGTGAAGCTCCGGATCAACCCGCGCAAGGACTGGTACGCGAACGTCGAGAAGATCGAAGCGGCCGACCCGTACACGGTGGTGTTCCACCTCAAGCGCCCGCAGTCCTCGCTCCTGATGATGCTCGCGTCCGGCTATTCGCCCGTCTATCCCGCCCACGTGCCCCCGGCAGAGCTCCGCACGACCTGCGTCGGGACCGGGCCCTTCAAGCTGAAGGAGTGGAAACGCGGCGAGTACATCGACTTCGTGAAGAACCCCGACTACTTCGTCAAGGGCCGCCCGTACCTCGACGGCCTCCGGTACATCCCGATCCAGGAGCGCGGGACGAAGTTTGCGGCGCTCCAGTCCGGCCGGCTGGACGTGGCGTTCCCGGGCGACGCGAGCAAAACGATTGCCGACCAGGTCACCAAGGCGGAGCCCCGGATCAAGCTTACGATCGCCCACCAGAACGTCAACGACAACTTGCTGCTGAATGTGACCAAGCCTCCCTTCAACAACGTCAAGGTCCGGCAGGCCATCAGCATGGCGATCGACCGGCGCGCGGCGGTGCAGGCGGTGCACCAGGGCGGGGCCGTCGTCGGCGCGTCCCTGGCCCCCAGGCCGTACGGCGTGTGGGGCCTGCTCGAGAAGGACCTCGCCGGGCTCCCCGGGTATGGCAAGTCGGCAGACGAGAAGGCCAGGGCGAGAAAACTCCTCATCGAGGCGGGCTTTGGACCGGCAAACCCGCTTAAGGTCGAGATGGCGACACGGAACATCCCGATCTACATCGACCTGGCGTCGTTCGTGATCAGCGAGCTGAGGCAGGTCGGGGTGGAAGCCACGCTCAAGCAGATCGAGACGGCCCAGTGGCACCCGCTCGCCACGCGCAAGGAGTACCAGGCGGGGCCGAACCTCACCGGGATCGGTCCCGACGACCCGGACGCGAACTTCTACGAGAACTACGCCTGCGGCTCGCCGCGGAACTACACCGGGTACTGCGACGAGCAGGTCATGAAGATGATCGACCAGCAGTCGCAGGAGCTGGATCCCAAGAAGCGCGTCCAGATGGTGTGGAATGTCCAGAAGAAGCTGGAGGAGGACGCCGCGCGCCCCATGATCGACTGGCGCCTGGAGCACTACCTCCAGTGGCAGTACGTGAAGAACCTCATCCCACACCAGTCCATCTACAACTACGGTCGCATGCAGGAAGTCTGGCTGGACAAGTAAGGGCTCGCACACGCGCACCTACATCGCTAGTCGCCTCGGCATCGCCATCGTCACGCTCCTTGGCATGTCCCTCGTGATCTTCGTCCTGCTGCGGCTGGCCCCCGGCAACATGGTCGATATCCTGTTCTCGACGGGCGGCTACGTCAGCGAGTCGGACAAAGCAGCGATCGAAAAAGAGCTGGGGATTGACCGCCCCATCTGGGTCCAGTACGTTGACTGGCTCCGTGACATGGCAACGGGCAAACTCGGCAAGTCCTACCGCTATGATCTACCGGCCTGGGAGCTCATCAAGCCGCTCATTCCCGTCACCGTCGAGCTGGCGGTCCTCTCGACCATCATCGCGATCCTCCTAGGCGTGCCCACCGGGGTCATCAGCGCGGTGCGCCAGGACACCTCCCTCGACTACGTCCTGCGGGTCTTCTCGCTCGCGGGCCTCTCGATGCCGTCGTTCTGGCTGGGGATGGTGATCATCTTGGCACTGGTCGCGTGGATCGGCTGGATCCCGCCCATCACGTACGTTTCGCCCGCGGAGAACTTCAAGATCCACCTGGTCCAGTTCCTCCTCCCGGCGCTGGCCGTGGGGTACCGCTCGTCGGCGCTCATCACTCGCATCACGCGCTCCGCCTTGCTGGAGGTCATGCGGGAGGACTACATCCGGACCGCGTGGGCCAAGGGTCAGAGCGGGCGGATCGTCATCTGGCGTCACGCGCTCAAAAATGCGATGCTGCCTGTTATCACCGTCATCGGCATCGAGTTCGCATTTCTGATCGGAGGGCTCGTCGTCACGGAGACGGTCTTCAATCTGCCCGGGGTCGCCCGGTTCCTGGTTCAGGCCATTCTCTGGCGCGACTACCCCATTGTGCAGAATATCGTCATGTTTATCGCGATCGTGGTCGTCTTATCTAACCTGCTGGTGGATCTCCTGTACGGCTGGTTCGATCCGCGCGTGCGCTATGGCTGACAAGCGCTCGACGGTCACGGGGGATGCGATCGAGCTGACCCTGCCGGTTGGCCTGGGCCTCCCACGTGCGGGCTTCGGAACCACGATCTGGCGTTTCTGCCGAAGGAAGCCGCTGGGCGCCGCCGGCGGGCTTCTGACGCTCGCGATGGTGGTCACGGCTGTCTTGGCCAATTTCCTGGCGACCCAGGACCCGATCGCCACCGACGCGGTCCATACTCTTGCCAGGCCCTCCTCGCAATTCTGGCTGGGCACCGACCACCTCGGCCGGGACATCTATAGCCGGATCGTCCACGGCGCGCGCGTCTCCCTCATCGTGGGCGTGCTCTCCACGCTCCTGGGCTCGGTGCTCGGAGGCATCATCGGCCTCCTGTCGGGGTACTTCGGCGGCCGGATCGACCTGATCTCTCAGCGGGTCATGGACATCCTGCAGGGGTTGCCGTTGCTGGTCCTGGCGCTTGTCATGTCGGCGTCACTCGGTCCCTCCATTCAGAACGTCATCCTCGCGATCTCGATTCCGATCATTCCCCGGGCGGGGCGCGTCATCCGCTCGAGCGTCCTGTCCATCCGCGAAATGCAGTACATCGAGGCGGCGCGCGGGCTCGGGATCGGCCACCTCCGGATCGCCTTCCGGCACGTGCTCCCGAACACGATCGGCCCCTTCATCGTGCTCACCACCGCCCAGCTCGGCAGTGCGATCCTCGTCGAGGCGGCCTTGTCTTTCCTGGGGGTCGGCGTGCCCGAGCCCTACCCGTCCTGGGGGCGCATGCTTTCGGTGTCGGCCGCGGAGTACGCCCAGAAAGCGCCCTGGCTCGTCCTCTTCCCCGGGATCGCCATCAGCCTGGCGGTCTTCGGCTCGAACCTCCTCGGCGACGCGCTCCGGGATACCTTGGACCCGCGCCTCCGCGGCGGGTGACCCCTCCGTGCGGCGGGTCGTCCGGACGATGTGCCCGATGAACTGCCACCCGACTCTCTGCGGCATGCTCGTCGAGGTGGAGGACGGTCGGCTGATCGAGGTCAAAGGGGATCCCGAGAACCCGGACAGCCGGGGCTTCCTCTGCGTGCGGGGGCAGGCCGCCCGCGAGATCATCGGCAACCCGGTCCGGCTCCTCCGCCCGCTGATCCGCGCCGACGGCGACGGCTGGCGCGAGGCCGGCTGGGACGAGGCCCTCGACCTCGTCGCGGAACGGATGCGGGCTGTCGGACGGGAGGCGGTGGGTCTCTGGTCCGGGCACGGCCTCTTCGCCAACAACTACGGCACGCGCATCGGCTCCGAGCTGCTCCGCCGCTTCGCCAACCTCTACGGCTGCCAGTGGTGGAGCCCCACCATGATCTGCTGGGGCCTCGGTGCCTTCGGCATCGGGCTCACGGGCGTGCTCGAGACCCACACCAAGGAGGACATGGGTGCCCACGCGGCGCTCGTTCTCCTCTGGGGCGCCAATCTCGCGAGCCAGCCGAATACGGGGCGTTACCTGGCTGCCGCGCGGCGGCGCGGGGCCTACGTGGTCGTCGTGGATGTCCGGCGGACCGAGGCCGCCGCCCAGGCAGACGAGGTCCTCATCCTCCGGCCGGGAACCGACGCCGCGCTCGCGCTGGCGATGATGCACGTGATCCTGGCCGAAGGGCTCCACGACCGGGAGTTCGTCGCCCGGCACACGGTCGGGTTCGAGGAACTCCGGGCGCACGTCGCCCGCTATGGGCCGGCCTGGGCGGAGGGTGTGACCGGCGTCGCCGGGGACCGCATCGCTACCCTCGCGCGCCGCTATGCTACGACTCGGCCCGCCATGATCGTCCTGGGGGGCAGCTCCATGCATAAAGGGGCCAATGGCTGGCAGGGTGGCCGCGCGGTCGCCTGCCTCCCCGCCCTGACCGGCAACGTGGGCGTTCCCGGCGGCGGGCTGGGCCCACGGCACGGCGGCAAGAGCCACGGCCAGGCGCTCGGGAGGATCGACGCGGCAGAGCGTCGCCCTCCCGGCCAGTACGTGCCGAACCAGATGTCCCGGATCACCGAGGCCCTCCTGGAGGGACGCGTCAAGGCGCTCTTCCTCTTCGGCACCGACATGCTCTCGTCGTTCGCCGACGCCGGTCAGGTGGCCAAGGGACTCGAGCGGGCCGACCTCCTCGTGAGCTACGACCTCTTCATGAACGACACCGCGCGGCGCTTCGCCGACGTCGTCCTGCCGAGTACCTCCTGGCTCGAGGAGGTCGGCTGCAAGAGCACCAATACCCACCTCTACCTGATGGAGCGGGCGCTGGATCCGCCGGGGGACACGCGCCCGCTCGTCTGGATTCTGCGCGAGCTCGCGCGGCGCCTGGGCGTGGCCGACTTCTATCCGTGGCAGGAGGACGAGGGCCCGATCGACGCGATCCTGGACCATCCCTCGAGCGGCCACGCCACCGTCGCCAGGCTCAGGGCGGAGGGCGGCATCAGGGCCCTCGGCATCTCACACGTGGCGCACCCCGACCGGCGCTTTCCGACGCCCTCGGGCAAGGTCGAGTTCTATTCCGAGCGGGCGCTCGCCCTCGGGCTTCCGCCGCTCCCCGTCTACGAGGAGCTGCCCGCCTCTCCGTACCCGCTCGTCTTCCGCCAGGGCCGGACGCTGACCCAGTTCCACGGCTTCTACGATCACGGCCGTGCGCTCCCGACCCTCGCGCGGCTGGACCCCGAGCCGTGGCTCTGGATCTCGCCGGCGGACGCCGCCCAGCGCGGGCTCCGGGACGGCGTCCCGATTCGCATCTTCAACGAGCGCGGGGCGTTCACGGCGCGGGCCCGGGTGACGGATCGGGTGCCGCCGGGGACGGTCTGGATGCGCGACGGCTGGGAGGGGATCAACCGCCTGACGTCCGGCCGGCCCTCGATCCCCGACGCGGCGGTGGACGCATTCGGCGCTTTTTCCGGCGGGCAGGCGGCGTTCGACGCCCGGGTCGAGGTCGCGCCCGAAGATACGCGACGCGACCGATAGGAGGCTCCCATGAAGATGTACGTGGCAGGAGAGTGGGTGGACAAGGCGAAGAAGATCGATGTGGTGAACCCGTACGACAGTTCGGTCGTTGACACCGTGCCCCGGGGTGAGGCGCCCGACGTCGAGCGCGCCCTCGAGAGCGCGACCCGCGGCGCCCAGGTGATGGCCCGCCTCCCCGGCCACGAGCGCTGGAAAATCTTGAAGAAGGCCGCCGAGATCATGGCGGCGCGGCAGGAGGAGCTGGGGCAGCTGATCTCGAAGGAGGAGGGCAAGATCATCGCCGAGGGGCGGCTCGAGGCCAGCCGCGCGGTCGAGACGATCATGGGCTCGGCGGAGGAGGCCAAGCGGCTTCACGGCGAAACCGTCCCGCTGGACGGCGCCCCAGGCGGGGCCGGCAAGTTTGGCGTCACGCTCCGGGTCCCGTGCGGGGTGGTGGTCGCGATCAGCCCGTTCAATTTCCCCCTGAACCTGGTCTGCCACAAGGTGGGCCCGGCGCTGGCGGCGGGCAACGCCGTGGTGATCAAGCCCGCGACCGACACGCCGCTGTCGGCCCTCAGGTTGACCGAGATCCTGCTGGAGGCGGGGCTGCCTCCCGAGGGGATCCAGTGCCTCACCGGGCCTGGGGGTGAGATCGGCGACCTCCTGGTTTCCGACCGGCGGGTCAGGAAGATCACCTTCACGGGGAGCCGCGACGTCGGCGAGCGCATCTGCCGCCTGGCGGGGATCAAGAAGGTCACGATGGAGCTCGGCTCCAACTCGCCGGTCATCGTGATGCCGGACGCCGATCTCGACAAGGTCGCCGCGGCCGTGGCGGCCACCGGCTACGCCAACGCGGGGCAGGTCTGCATCTCGACCCAGCGCGTGCTCGCGGCGGGGAAGGTCTACGGCGACTTCCTGGACGCGCTCACACCGCGGGTGGCGGCGCTCACGACCGGGAACCAGCTCGACGAGAGGACCAAGGTCGGCCCCATGGTGCGCGAGAAGGACGCCGCGCGCGTGGAAGAGTGGGTCAGGGAGGCCGTATCCTCGGGGGCGCGAGTCGTGGTGGGAGGCCAGCGCCGGGGCGCGATCTACGCGCCCACCGTCGTCGCCGACGTCAAGCCGGAGATGCGCGTCTCGTGCGACGAGCTCTTCGGCCCGGCGGTGGCCGTGACGCCCTTCAACGGGATCGACGAGGCGATCGCGCTGGCCAACGACACCATCTACGGGCTCGCGGCCGGGATCTTCACCGGAAACCTCGAGTGGGCGATGAAGTTCGCCCGCGAGGTGCACTCGGGGAACCTCCACATCAACTGGGGGCCCCAGTGGCGCGCCGACCTGATGCCCTACGGCGGCCTCAAGGAGTCCGGCTTCGGCAAGGAGGGCCCGCGCTACGCGGTGGAGGAGATGACGGAGTTGAAGATGGTGGTCTTCCACCTGTCGGGCTAGCCGGCGACCCCGTGGCCGACGACCGGCTGTGCTGGATGTCCGCTGTCGAGCTGGCCGCGGCGATCAGGCGGAAGAAGGTCTCGCCCGTCGAGGTCGTTGACGCGGTGCTATCTCGGATCGAGAGGCTGAACCCGACCCTCAACGCCTACTGCACGGTGACCGTGGAGAGAGCGCGCCGGGCCGCCAAGGCCGCCGAGCGGGCGCTCACACGGAAGGGCGCGCGGCTGGGTCCGCTCCACGGCGTGCCGTTCTCCGTCAAGGACCTGATCATCACCAAGGGGGTGCGAACCACCTGGGGGACCCGCCTGTACGCTGAGTACATCCCCGATGAGGATGCGCCGGTCGTCGAGCGGCTCAAGGCGGCGGGCGGCATCCTGCTGGGGAAGACCAACACGCCGATGTTCGGCTGGATCGGCGCGACTCACAACCTCCTTTTCGGCCTCACGCGGAGCCCGTGGAATCCGGAGCGGACGCCCGGGGGCTCGAGCGGCGGGGCGGCGGCGGCCGTCGCCGCCGGGATGGCGCCGCTGGCCGTCGGAACGGATGGGGGCGGCTCCATCCGGATTCCCGCTTCGTTCTCCGGGATCTTCGGCTTGAAGCCCTCCTACGGGCGCGTGCCGACCTACCCGTTCAGCAGCGCCTGGAGCCTCTCCCACGCCGGTCCCTTGACGCGCACCGTGGCCGACGCGGCGCTAATGCTCAACGTAATCGCGGGGCCGGACGAGCGCGATCAGTTCTCGCTGCCGCCCTCGGGCGTGGATTACGTCGGAGCGCTCCGGGGGAGCCTCAGAGGCCTCCGCGTGGCGTGGAGTCCCACGCTCGGCTTCGCCAGGGCGGTCGATCCCGAAGTGGTCGAGGTCAGCGAGCGGGCGGCGCGGCGCTTCCGGGAGCTCGGCTGCCGGGTCGAGGGGGTGAATCCGCGCTTTTCCGACCCGAGCGAGGCGTGGTACGCCATCTTCTGCGGCGGCATCGCCACGCGGCTCGCGCCGTACCTGCCCGAGCGCAAGGCGGACATAGACCCGGGGCTTGCCCGGATGATCGGGGAGACGCTCCGGTGGCCGCCCACCAAGTACGTCCAGGCGTGGTTCGACCGGCTCGGCTTCTGGGATGCGGCGCGGCGATTCTTCGCCGGCTACGATCTCTTGCTGACGCCCACCGTGGCGTGCCCGCCGTTCAGGGTCGGCCTCGATAACCCGACGGAGATCGCCGGTACCCCGATCCGCGACTACGAGTGGATCCCGTTCACGTTCCCCTTCAACATGACCGGCCAGCCCGCCGCCTCCGTGCCGTGCGGCTTCACCCGGGACGGCCTTCCCGTGGGGCTGCAGATCGTGGGACGCCGATTCGACGATGCCACGGTGCTCCGTGCCGCGGCCGCGTTCGAGCGAGTGGAGCCTTGGACCGCCAGGCGTCCCCCGATCTCGTGAGGGAAAGTCGCGTGCGGCTCGCCCCGCCCCCCGCGTATGGGTAATTGGACATTGACAGCCAGGCGGGCCTTGATCAGGCTGGTGTGCGGCGCAGTGCCGCTTCGATTCCGGCCGGGAGTCCCTGCCCACTCCCCGCTTGCGTGGTGCGCGTGGAGGGAGGGCG
>Ga0209515_10005654_pt1 | contig 16071 bp, 12 predicted proteins | sample Subgroupgradi54m_FD_187454 | JGI IMG/M metagenome (GOLD analysis project Ga0209515, IMG submission 187454) | Subsurface groundwater microbial communities from S. Glens Falls, New York, USA - GMW60B uncontaminated upgradient, 5.4 m (SPAdes)... ...
CGTGTGTAAATCGAGGTGATGGTATCGCCATGAATTGCTTCACCGGCAATCACCATTTTCAAGCCGTTGTATTCGGGCGGGTTGTGGCTGCCGGTGACCATGACACCGGTGCCCGTCTCCAGTAAGAAGTTGGCGTAGTAGACCATCGGCGTCACCACGCTGCCAATGTCGATCACATCCACCCCGGCATCCATGATGCCCTCGGCCAACGCGCCTGCCAGCTCAGGCCCGGACAGGCGGCCATCACGCCCCACCACCATCGTGCGCACGCCCTTGGCCTGCGCCATCTCGGCCAATGCATAGCCGATGGCGCGCACCACTTCGACGGTCAACGTTTTGTCGACAATGCCGCGAATGTCGTAGGCTTTGAAAATCGAGGGGGTGGGCGTGCTGGTTTTGAAATAGTGCGGCATGGTGATTCCCGTAATAGTCCCGTGAATAATTTGGTATAGCGGATTGACTCTGGGGAGAGTCGATAATCCATTAGAATCCGTCCATCAACACATAGCGTCTGGGAGAACAAAATGCTGATACCCGTTATTCTATCCGGCGGTTCCGGCACCCGCTTATGGCCGGTATCGCGCGAAGCATTTCCCAAGCCCTTCATGAAACTGGGTGCCGAGCATAGCCTGCTCCAGCGCACCTTGCAGCGGGCCAGTGCCTGCGCCACCGGCAGCGATGTCTGCATCGTCACCAACCGCGAATATTATTTCAAGACCAAGGACGAGGCGGAAGCTGTGTTGCCGTCGGGCAAGCAGGCCAGCTATCTGCTCGAGCCGGTGGGCAAGAATACGGCACCGGCGATTGCCCTGGCCGCGTTGTGGGCCAGGACGCGCACGGGCAACGACAAGGCTTGTCTGCTGATTCTGGCGGCCGATCATTTGATCGCCGATCTCAAGGCGTTTGAACGCGCCGCGCAGCAGGCCGAAGCGCTCGCGGAAGCAGGACAGATAGTGTTGTTCGGCATTCGCCCGAACCATCCGGAAACCGGCTTTGGCTATATCGAGATGGGAGCGCCCATCACCACCGGCGCAGGTGGCGGCGAGGCGTTTCAGGTGGCGCGCTTCGTTGAAAAACCGGATGCACAGCGCGCGCTGGAATATCTGCAAAGCGGGAAATTTTTGTGGAACAGCGGCATGTTCTGCTTCCGTGTCGATGCGATTCTGGAAGCGTTCAAACAACATGCGCCTGACGTATTGAAAGCGGCCGAGGCTGTCTGGGCGAACACACAGGAGAGTGAAGGACGGCGCTACGAATTTTCTGCGGAGTCGTTCGAGACACTACCGAACATTTCCATCGACTATGCGGTGGCCGAGAAAGCCAAGGCCATCACCGTCATTCCCGCACCGTTCGACTGGAGCGATATCGGTTCATGGACGGCAGTGAGCGAGATGTATACCGCCGATGCCGACGGCAACACGACAGTGGGCAGTGCCGTCGTGATCGACTCGAAGAATACGCATGTGCACAGCGACACGCGCTTGATTGCAACCGTGGGGGTGGAAAATCTGCTGGTGGTGGAAACACCGGATGCCGTGCTGGTGACCACCAAGGATCGCAGCCAGGATGTGAAGTCGGTGGTGGCGCACTTGAAAGCCAGCGGCCACGAAGCCGCCAAGTTGCACACCACGGTGCAGCGCCCGTGGGGCAGCTACACCGTATTGCAGGAAGGTCCGCGCTTCAAGATCAAGCGCATCGAAGTCAAACCGGGCGCATCGCTGTCACTGCAAATGCACCATCACCGCAGCGAACACTGGATCGTCGTCACCGGCACCGCCAAAGTCACCAACGGCGACCGCGAATTTTTCGTCGCCACCAACGAGTCCACCTACATCCCGATCGGTACCACCCACCGACTGGAAAACCCGGGAGTGCTACCGCTGGCGATTATCGAGGTGCAGTGCGGGGACTATCTGGGGGAAGACGACATCGTACGGTTTACGGATGTGTATGGGCGGGTAGCCCAAAAGACTGCACCAGCACTTTGACTCTTAAGACGATCCATTTAAGCGATTGATCTAAATGATATTTTTTAAGCAATCTTCGGACGATTTGCGGCCATGGCCCGATTACTACACTAACCAGTAGTTTCTGGCCGGTCGGGGAATAACACCAGAAAATGTCCCGGCAACATCGCGAGATAGGCCAAGACAGCGGCTACTGCCCCGGGATAACTGCCATAATGAATACAGAGCAGGAAAGTCAGATATAACAGCCAGCCAACGAATAGAAATACGATAGTGAACCAGTCAACGTGCCCAACACGATGGATCATAACAAGCAGTGATGCGGCAGAACACAATACACCACCCGTAAGGGCCAATGCGATGCCACCGACCCCGAAATATCGCATCAATACCCAACTCATTATCACGCTCACCGTCAAACCAGCAGCAGCGCTTATTAGAATGGCGCGGTTCTGCCCTGCTGCTGTGGCAAATTTCCCGAGTAACATATTGGCCACAAAAAACGGGAGTTGAATTACACCGTACTGAATTACATTCTTCAATACTTCAGCATCGCCCAGTTTAAAAGCTCCGCCCTGGAAAAGTATGTCAACCAGCCAAGGAGCGCTCCAATAAATCAGAATACTTGCCGGAGCCGCCAACAAATTGGCGGAAAGTAAAAAGAAGGCCAGCTCATTACGCGCCTCAATCCAGTGATTCCTCACCATAAAAAAAGAAAAATAAGGCAGCATTACTGTAGCGATTCCTGTACCCAGCAACCCTGTGGCAAATATCACGACCTTGGTTCCAAGATTGAGTGCACCGATGCTGCCCTCCGGCAGCGATGTGGCCAGCGCATTTGCGAAAGGTAGCGTAAGCCCCATACAGGCGGCAGCGACCGCTAGCGGCCAGAATCGCTTCACCGCGAGATATGCTTCGGTAATTCCGCTGGTTTGCCAACTCGGCCACAAACGCAAACCCTTCCGTCGGCACGTGATCATCAAGATGGCAAGATTGAATAATTGACCAATCCCAATACCTGCCACCACGGAAGCGATACCAAACACATGCCCGCCCAATAAAAGCGCAAGAATCGCACAGAGAGGCACAGTCAATTGCGCGAGACTGGGGAGAGCATATTCCCCAAATGCATTGAGGAAAGAATTGCCGATAATGACCCAAGCACTGAATAGCAGAATCGGCAGGCCCAACACCATCAGGAATATCGTCTCGCTTGCGCCTGATGTAACACGCGCATCTATCCATTTCATCAAATAGGGTGCGCTGGCCCATAGCACCAGACAAATGGCTGCGAGGATCAGTCCGGTCAGGGCGATATTGAATGAAATCAACCTCTGTATCGCATCCATACCACCACGCTCCCGGGCTTTCAATATTTCAGGAATCAGCGCCGCACCATATGGAATGCTCAAGAGGGTGACCATCAACATGGGAACAATCATGGCCAAGTAAAAATTATCCAGCGTTTGCCCCAAACCAAACCATCGCGCCATGTAAACATCACGCATAAACAATCCTGCGTACATTGCCAATGTTGCCGCTATCACCATGAAACCGGAATTTGCAACCCTGACCCGCTGATTAGCGGGTGAAAGCGTTTGAGGCGAAGCGGACTCTGGCGAATAGAGAGGATCTTTGGCCTTCTCCCGGTATTTACCCAACCAACTCAACCATCCTGCCACACCTATCATGATAAAAATGAACATGAATGGGTAACGGATACGATATAAAGACCCAAGATTTGCGATCGTCACACCGAAAAGCGTTAGGGTACTGATCCCGATACACAACAAAAACAACAACGCAGGCAATTGGCTGCGGCGAAATCCGAGCACAAAACCGCAAAACGTCAAATAGAAAATTGTGGTTTCCATCACGGCGACCATGCGTGTCGGGCTGATGACTCTAAACCAATCGGTCGGGAAAGGCGCAAACAAGGCAACTGTAAATGCTCGAGGCAAATACTGAATAACTTCCATGGCGGAATTTGGAATAACATCTGCATCAATCACCGATTGAGCTTGCACAGCTTTCCCATGCTCAATCAAACCCAAACGAATACGGACAATCGATTCAAGATGATTATCGACCGCACGAACTATGCCCCGCAGAAATTTCGGTCCATCTGAAGCCTGAAATTCCCAATGCAGATTGGCCACGGTAAGGGACTCGCCATTCATATAGCTTTTTGCTGCTGATTTAGCAGGTTCGATATATCTGGCGCTACCTAACATGACCACGCAGACAACCAGTAGGCCAAATGCCCGCAAAATATTTACGCGCCATTGATCTCTCCGCATGCCAAAAGCGCCATATAGAATCAGAAAGAAGGCGATACCCCATCCCATTATTCTTAAATAATGCGGCCTGACAGCACTGAACAGTAATATTCCTACAAGCGCCCATAGCAAGGCGCGCCAGCCAAAGAGTTTTTTACTATCCGCACCAAGCCAGATTACACCGCCATAGAACATCATCAGCAAACCTAGCGAGGTAAAACCATCCTTGTGGATCTGGCCGTACCAGTTGATTGCGGAAGGGAAGAAAACAAATAGGCAGCCTGTGATCAATCCAGCGGTACGCCCGATACGCCCGGGCCAAATATTTTCCGCAAGCCAATACAGCATCAAGCCACTGAGCGCGTGAACCGCAGCATTAATCGGGATCATCAAGACAGGGTCTGGACCAAACAAGGCGTATAAGGCCCCCAACAATCCGATAGTTCCGCTATCCCCAGCTATTGGCCGCAACGACCATGCGCTCCAGCCATATTGGTGAATGACATCGGCCAGTTTGATTGCGGATTGGTGAAAATATAATGAGTCGGCATTTAACAGACCATGCGCACTCTGCATGGATGGAAGCAATGGCAAAATGATTTTCTGGAACAAGAGCGCAGCACAGGTCGCGTAACTGAAATACATGATCCAGAGAAAACCAGCGAGGCGACTCGACTTGCTAAAGTATTCGGCACGGGCTTTAAAAGGCATTTTCTTGTAGTGATTAGATTAAATTAGCAATCGTGATGAGGTTTGCAGTCAAGAAACCACTTCCTCTGCTTGCGTTACCCAGTCGACCACTGCCTCGGAAGGTATATAGCCGTCCACAAGTTCAGCGAGCTGAAGTCTTAACGTGCCGATGTCGTTATTTTCCGCAGAATGACGGATAGATTGCAATTTCTCTCGGAACATCGGCCAGGGCATGAAATTCTCTCGCGCACGCAGAATACGTTGATGCCGGGTAGGCTGGGGGTCATTTCCTATCAACAGTTCTTCATAGAGCTTCTCGCCCGGGCGCAAACCAACCACTTTGATTTCGATATCGCCATTCGGCCTGACTTCATCGCGTATGCTTAGCCCAGAGAGCTCCACCATGCGTCTGGCCAGATCGACAATACGCACTGGTTCACCCATGTCGAGCACGAATACATCGCCCCCCTCAGCCATGATGCCTGCCTGAATTACCAGTTGCGCCGCCTCAGGGATCGTCATGAAATAGCGGGTGACCTCGGTATCGGTAATCGTAATAGGTCCGCCTTCGGCAATCTGCCGACGAAACAAGGGAACAACGGACCCAGATGATCCGAGCACATTTCCGAAACGTACCATCGCAAAGCGAGTGCGATTTATCGTGGACACAGTAAAAGGTAAACGCTGGGCCGTCATGCTTTCTCGCTCTTGAGCATGCAGTGTTCCCCATTCCCCAGGCAGCCCCAACATCTCTGATGTCAGTGCAGGCTTGCGCTCGGCGGCTAACGCCTGCAACACCAACTCTGCCAGGCGCTTGGTTGCGCCCATGATGTTGGTAGGCCGCACTGCCTTGTCGGTAGAAACAAGAACGAAGTTGGGTATGCCACACTCCAATGCAATGCTGGCCAGGTTGAGCGTAGCCATGGTGTTATTCAATACCCCTTCAGCGGGGTTATGCTCCACCATGGGCACATGCTTATAGGCAGCCGCATGATATATCCATGCCGGATTCCAGGTACGCACGATCTTGCGCATTCCCCAGTAATCCCGCACCGAACCGAGCAGAGGAACAATCTGCGTTTCAGAAGATATTTGCTCGGACAGTCGCTCAAGTTCTGCATGGATCGCATACAAGCCGTATTCGTTGTGATCGACCAGCAACAGTTTTGCCGGGCGAGTGGCGAGAATCTGGCGGCAAAGCTCACTCCCGATGCTTCCACCGGCCCCTGTCACCAGAACTACCTTGCGAGCGATTTCACGAGTCCACAACTGTGTATCCGGCTCAACCGGATCACGACCCAGCAAATCCTCTATATCGAGTTCGCGCAAATCCGCGATATCTATCTTGCCCTGAGCGAGATGGGTAACACTGGGTAAGCTGCGTACATGCACGGGATATTCCCGCAGGCACTCAAGTACTTTTTTTCTTTGTTCACGCGATGCCGATGGCATGGCCAGCAGCACATCCGTTACACCTCGATCATCAACCAGCCAGGACAACTCATCCTGCGAATAAACTGTCTTGCCATTTATACTACTGCCCTGACGATTGCGCGCATCATCGATAAAGCCGACCACCTTGAACTCAGACCGTTCACTTAGACTCTGCGCCAACTGAGCACCGGCATCACCCGCCCCATAAATCAACAGATGCGTCCTGCCGCCTTTACGAATCGCACTGAAATGTCCGCTTAACCAGAAACGCGCGGCAGCTCGCATACCCCCAGCCAGCAGTAGCAACAATATTGGCTGAAGCAAACCGACGCTACGCGGTACGCCATAACCAGCCCCATGCAGATAGAGAATCAGAACTGCATAACCTAGCGAATAAACTGCGACCGCTTGAACCACGGCGCCCAGTGCACCATATCCGCTATATCTGAAAATAGCCCGATACAGACCAAACCTGATGAAAATAGGAATCGCAAGAACAGGTGCAGCAAGATAAGCCCAGAGATCTTTCACTTGCGGCATATGCAATAGATCAAGCCGCAATGAGAAAGCCGCCCATACGGCGATGAACGACAAAACCAGATCGAACAGTGCTGCAACGATCCGCTTCATGGGGCGAGGCCAGGAAAGAATCTTGTGTCTCATTGTCACTTGCACGCTTGCCTCATTACCTGACTGATGGCATCTGTAGTTTCAGCAACTTCGGCCTTCGTCAATGTTGGATGAACCAGAAACATCAAACTCGTTTCCCCCAGTTTTTTTGCTCCTGGCAATCGCTCTGGCGGCCGCCAGCCAGTCCCATCAAAGGCCTTTTCCAGATAAACCTCTGGACATGTGCCTTGAAAACAGGGAACCCCCAGGCTATTGACCTCTTCAATGATCCTGTCACGTGACCATCCGCTCACCAATTTCTCAAGCCGCACAAATACATAGAAGCGGTAATAGGCATGAACAATGTCATCCGGCACGCTTGGCACCCGTAGCGCGGGAAATGGGCGACACGCCCCAGCGATTTGCATTGCATTTGCAGTACGCTGGGCGGCCCATGCCTCCATCCGCCGCAGCTGAATACGCCCGATAACCGCCTGCATTTCCAGCATGCGCCAGTTGGTTCCAAAGGATTCGTGCACCCAGCGATATCCAGGTGGATGTTCACGCTCGTAAATGGCTTCCCAGTCTTTTCCATGATCTTTATAGGACCACATTCTTGACCATAGTTCGTGGTCGTTTGTGGTGACCATGCCACCCTCACCGCCGGTCGTCATGATCTTGTCCTGACAAAACGACCACGCCCCGACGTGACCGATCGTCCCAACACTGCGTCCCTTGTACCGTGCCCCATGTGCCTGGGCGCAATCTTCAATCACGACGAAGCCATATTCGACTGCCAGATCCATGATGGGATCCATGTCACATGGTTGACCCGCAAGATGCACGCAAATCACTGCTCTGGTTCTGGGAGAAAGAGCCCGCTTGATAGTCTGGGCAGAAAGATTCTGGCTGTCGTCGTCCACGTCCGCAAATACAGGTATCGCACCTGCATTGACCGCACAGGAAATGGAAGCGATGAAAGTCCGCGGGGTAACAATAATCTCATCACCAACCCCAATGTCCAAGGCTTTCAGTGCCAAATCCAACGCCAAGGTGCCATTCGCCAATGCCACCGCGTACTTCGCACCACACCATGCTGAAAATTCTTTCTCGAATTCCCGGCATTCGCTACCTGTCCAGTAGTTGACCCGATTGGAAAGCAGCACCCGGCTCACCGCGTCAGCTTCTTCAGTCGTGAAACTCGGCCAGGGGGAAAAAGAGGTATTCAACATGAACGTTAGAAATTCAGGACTTGTTCAATGGCCGTGCGGGATTCCCCGCTATAGTCATGCAGGACGGTACATTTTTCATCACTACCGTTCCCTTATCTGGCGCCGATGTGCCCGTAAAGCGCGGCATGGTTGCTTCGCCCGCTGCGCTAATGTCATTTCGCTTGAATACTTTATTAGCGGTCAACCACAGAATCCGAATATCCAGCCATAGTGACTGATGGTCGACATACCAGACATCCAGTTTGAATTTCTCTTCCCATGGGATTGCATTTCGTCCATTGACCTGCGCCCAACCGGTGACACCTGGCCGCACTTCGTGACGGCGGGCCTGCTCTGCCGAATAAAGTGGCAGATATTCCATTAACAATGGTCGAGGGCCTACGAGACTCATATCGCCCTTGATTACGTTCCAGAGTTCTGGAAGCTCATCCAGGCTTGAAGCCCGCAGAAATTTCCCAAATCGAGGCAGTCGATCAGCATCGACCAACAATAAATTATTCAGGTCAATTGCATCGGTCATGGTGCGAAATTTCAGCATCCAGAAGGGCTTGCCATGAAGACCGGGACGAAGCTGTCTGAAAAAAACTGGCGAACCCAGATAGAAATGGACAAAGAGCGCCACCATCAACATCACGGGCAACAGCAGGATCAGCAGGATCAGAGCAACCGGGAAATCAAATAGACGCTTCACTGAGTTCCTCTTGTCTCGATATTCAGTCGCAAGTAATCAAGGAGTGCCTGGGTCACCCGCTCCGCAGGAAAATCGCGCAATGCTCTTGCTCTTGCAGCATGGCCCATCGCCAAACGTCTTTCAGGTGAATCAATAAGCATGGACAGGCAGCGAACAATATCGCCCACATTTCCCGGCTCATGCAAGATTCCTGTGACGCGATCTTCCACTGCATCGGTCAACCCATAAATTCTTGAAGCCACCGCAGGAATACCTGTCGCTGCTGCTTCGATGACTACTGAACCGAATCCCTCTCGATAGCTTGGCAAACAGAGAATGTCTGCTGCTGCCATGAATGTTTCCGGATACGCAGTGAAATCGATAAAGTGCAGCTGGGTTGCATGGTTCCGACATATTACTGCGATCTGTGCTCGCAACCCTCCTTCATCCGGCCCGACGAATGCAAGATGAAGACTATTGTTTCCAAGTCCAGCAAAAGCGTGCGCCAGGTCAAGCACACCCTTCTCCCGGTTCTGCCTCCCCAGAAACAGCAACAGTGTCGCGCCCTGCGGAATAGCTAGCGACCCCCTGACTTTCTGACGTGACTGCTGATCTGGCTTAAAGCGCATTGCATCGACACCGCAAATCGAACCGCCCGCAAGAACGTGACAACGTTGGTCGGCAAGAATAGTTTCGCGGATCAAAAATTGCCTTTGCGATTCGCTGTCCGCAAGCAAATGTGTTGCAGCGAATGCCAGGAGAAAATCAAAAAATTTCAGGAAGCGCCTATCTATTCCTCTTCGTGTTGCCCATACCTGCCCGGTAAACATGTGTACGCGCAAGGGGATGCGCACAAGCAGCCCAGCAAACATGGATAGCAATCCTGCTTTTGGAGTGACCGAAAATATGACATCAAAGCGTCGGATATGAAAATACCGAATCAACCGGATGAGGCTTGACAAATCCGAAACAGGTTTGATGGAGCGCGCTATATCCAGATGATGTACTTGAACATTCATACCCATCGTAGCAAGAAACTGTGGAGTGCCTGTATTGGTAATGACGGTCACATCATAATAATCGGCAAGCGTCCGAATATGTCCAAGCAGGAATGCCTTTACTGTCATGTCGGTAGAAGTAATAATGGCAATGGATTTTCTATTCTTCATCGCCCTTACCGCTTCAGGAAAAATGCTGCGAGATGAAATAGTCGCGCCCAATTTGCCAGCCAGACGGCCTTCTTCAATACTGGCCAAGGCCCAAGCCTGAATAGCTGACTATCTACCCATTTATTCAATGCCCTGTCGGCGGAACGTGCCGAGCGTAAATATTGCTTACCAAGCCATACTGTTTGCAAACAAGCTGCCAATAACCCTGTCGGATTTCCAGCACGCCCGCTACGGATATGCTTGTCGATAACAGTCAGTTCCCATTTCCCTATTTCATTCAGATTCTTTGAAAGCCCAAACGGATTGTAATAATATCGATACAAAGGGGCGCGAATGCGGGCAACCGTTCTGCCTTGCGACAAGAGACGCAGCCAAAAATCCAAGTCTTCACAAGAGCGTAATGTCTCGTCAAATCCTTCCAGTTCCTTGAAGGTTGCTTTATGAATAAGCATTGAGGCACCGGTAAGCCTATTCTCGAAAGCGTTGCGTCGTGCATCGCGATAGAAGAAAACACGGGGCGACTGTACTATCGGGAAACGATCCGGTTTTGCATCAAAACCGACACGCTCAGTGTCGCACACCACAGCATCAGCATCTATCAGGATCGACAACTGCATTGCGATGCGTTGCGGATGACATTCATCGTCCGCATCAAGAAAACATATGACATCTCCACTAGCCAACTCAACGCCACGGTTACGTGTCGCCGCCAGACCTATATTGACTGGGTTGCGAAAATATCTAACAACCGGGTATCTTGCCAAAATTGTTTCGATGGCTTCTGATTCGGGTGAATTGTCATTTACTAAAACCACTTCGTCAGCGGGTCTGGTTTGCCGGAATACAGAATCCAGAGCACGTGCCAACGTCAATGAATCCCGGTAGGCGGGGATAACTAATGAGACCCTATACCGCGAATTTACGCCCTTGCTTTGCATTAGTGCGCCAGTCAACAACCTACCCTCCAGCGCAAACGCTCCAAGAAATGCAAGGATATCCAGCTGAGTCCAAAGGCAAGTGCAAACTTTGGATCCAAGACATGTTTCAGAAAATATTGGCGCGCACCTGAGCTGTTCCCCTCCCTCCATAGCACCTTACCCTGCTGGAAACAAATATCTTTTTCCAGGGTGGCGGCAGCTCGGCCATACTTACTTCCAAACTCCAGATCGTTATCTCTCAATTTTTTAAGCGTCTGCGCACGCTCCATTGGCCCAAGCCGATATAATTTAGCCGTTGCTGCTTCAGAATGAAGCCGATAGGCTGCCAATGGCAGATCAATATAGTCGGCATCACATATATACGCATACCGCATAAAAAAATCGTAATCGTCGCAGACTTGGAATCGATTATCGAACCACTCTTTCATTTTAACCAGCTGCGAACGACGGATCACGGTAGTTAACATGGGGATTGCGTAATGACTTAGCAATGCGGGATAAAGATTGCCTCTCGGCGGCTTATATCGATGAGTTTTGAAGTAGCCCCTATGATGTGATGAACCATCAGCAAACAAATCACAATCACTAAATACCAATCCAACATCAGGGCGGCCTTCAAATAACGGAACTTGCATAGCGAGCTTTGCAGGGTACCAGTAGTCATCTACATCCAGAAATGCGATCAATTCACCGCGAGCTTCTTGCAGCGCTTGATTTCGTGCTTCACCCAGTAGCACGGTTTTCTGATTACGGAAATAGCGAATGCGTGCATCGAAATTGTGGACGATTGCAGACGTGCTGTCTATAGAAGCGTTATCCAGAAAAATAATTTCCCAATGAGGATATGTTTGTGCATACACACTTTCGATGGCTGTTCGCACGAACCGCTCGCCATTGAGGCAGTTCATGATCACACTGACGGTCGGCTGGTCACTCATGCCTTTACTCGACAAAAGTATTCGCACATAAACGCAGGATGGCATCTAGTTCCGCATCGACCGAGCCAGCCGGGGCAAATCCAGTCGCTTTCAGCTTGTCAATGCTGTAATTCAACGGCGGCTGTTCTGTGCCACAAGTTGCACCGAGCTTTTCAATGACGGGGCGGAATCCGAAAACCGCCTCGCATCGCTCAGCAATTCGTTCAGTGACATCCAGCACACGTAACGCCAGTTCACCTCCAAGATTGAATAACCCATTGCCCACTCGCTCCGGCTCCACCTGCAATAGATGAATGACCGCTCGACCAACATCGTGCAATGTAATGAAATCGCGCCATTGTAAACCGCTGGATTTAAGGACCAGCTTGCGCTGCATGACAGCCTGCCGGCATAAATCATTTACCAGCAACATCCAGCAATTGGCCCGGGAATCCGCCGCCGCCCCGAACCCGTTAGAACACCGTGCCACAATCCCGGTTAATGTCTTGCGGTCATGTGCGGCTAGCACAAAATCCTCAGCGACACGATGCGTGATCGAATAAGGATGACCGGGACGTGCCAATGTTTGTTCCGTAATCACTCCCTGCAAGGGTGAGCCATAGACGTGCGCCGTGGAAAAATACAGAAAACGTTGCACGCCAGTTGCCTCAGCAGCGCGCAATAGCTTCAAAGTGCCCAGTCCGGTCACCAACAATGCGACCTCAGGATCGCGCGTCGAATCGCCTTCATTCAATGCGGCCAAATGAACAATCGCATCAACACCCGTGCAGGCTGCTTCCAATCCAGCACCGGAAAACAGATCGTAGCCGACGCATTCAAGCTGAGCAGCCCACGCAGGAAAAATATCCTTGCTAAGCGTCTGCTTGCGACTACCGATGCGAACCCGATAAAGCCCGGTCGCCAGCAAGGCAGGAATAACGCGACCGCCGATAAAGCCTAACCCTCCCGTAACAAGAACAGTCTTGATTGCTGTAGTCATCGGTGTTTAATCGCCCAGTCGTAGGGAATTCTTCGATCGCAAGGATCCATGCGGTCGATCTCGGCGGGGTCGTGGGGAATCGATGCGCAGTTCGCAACAATGGCGGTTTCATTACCCACCCCTTTGAAACCGTTCCACACTAGCGGGGGCACGGTTACCAGACAGTAATTATCCGCACCCAGAAAGAGTTCCTGCAGCTCGCCATGAGTGGAGCTTTCGGGCCGATCATCGTACAGAACGAACTTGATCTTGCCATGCGGTACGGCATAGTTCAGCACCATGCGTGAGTGGATATGCCAGGCTTTGATGGCGCCAGGGTGCACGCAGGAAAAATAAATTTCTCCGAATCCCTGAAAATGAGCCGCATCAGCACGCAGCATATGCATGATCTTGCCGCGCTCATCCAGTATTTGTTTAAGCGGTGTGATAACGACACCATCGATCATGACTGTCCCCCTTCAGAATCCATAAATTGTCTGATTTGTGCGCACGATTCCGCCACTGGGTCTTGTCCAGCATGCACTGCCTTGTACCAGTCCACCGTAGAAGCAATGGTCTGAGCAAAATTCCAACGCGGCTGCCATCCCAGTTGCGCCCGCGCCTTATCGCAATTCAAATGCAGCAAACGCGCTTCGTGCGGAGCACCTGCTTCGCTTTCATGCATCACCGCTCCACCGCCCCAGCGACCAATCACCTGTTGCGCCAGTTCACCGACCGTACGCATGGCCTGTTCGTCAGGACCAAAATTCCATGCGCCGGAATAATGCGATCCGTAGTTAGTCAGTAATAACGCTAACAGAAGATAGCCGTACACAGGCTCCAATACATGCTGCCATGGCCGAGTCGCCAAAGGATTGCGCAGCCGGATCGGCTGACCCGACTGCAATGCGCGCATAGCATCGGGAATGATCCGATCTCCCGCCCAATCTCCGCCGCCGATCACGTTACCGGCGCGCACGCTGGCGGCAGCGAAGCCCTCCCGGTGAGGGAAGAACGAAGCCTGATAGGCGTTAAAAACAATCTCCGCAGCCGCCTTGGAAGCACTGTAAGGGTCGCGTCCACCAAGGCGATCGTTTTCCCGGTAACCCCAGACCCATTCTCTGTTTTCGTAACACTTGTCGGAAGTGACATAGATCAGTGCACGAACGCTGGCGGTTGCGCGCACAGCTTCCAGCAGATTCACTGACCCAGCGACATTGGTGTCGAAAGTGCCTTTTGGATCCTGATAAGACAAGCGTACCAAAGGCTGCGCCGCCAGATGAAAAACGAATTCCGGCGCAAACGACTGCATCAACGATTGCATGACATTCAAGTCGCGAATATCGCCATCGACATGCCGGTAACGCTGCGCCAACCGGGTAACCACGTAGTGATCCTGATCTGTATAGGGCGGCAGGGCAAAACCGCACACCTCGGCACCCAACTCTGTGAGCCAGAGCGCCAGCCAGGAGCCTTTGAAACCGGTATCCCCGGTAATAAATACCCGGCGACCGGAAAACTCGTTGAGCGAAGTTTTGGGCGAGCGCATCATTTCCAAATGAGCCAGGGAGCCTGCCCCTTGTCTGCCAGACCATTCAGGTACGCGTAATCGCGATAAGTATCCATCGGCTGCCAGAATCCAGGGTGATCGTAGACCATCAATTGCTCGTCGGCAACCAGCTTGCGCATGGGCTCCTGCTCGAATACCAGATCGTCGCCCTCACGCAAATAGTCGAACAATTCGCGCCGACAAACGAAATAACCGCCGCTAATGACGCCGGCAGTCGCCTGAGGTTTTTCGTTGAACTCTGTGACTTTACCCGTGGCATCCTTCATGATTTCGCCAAAACGCCCCGGAGGGCGCACACCGGTGACGGTCAGGATTTTGCCGTGCGCTTTATGGAAAACAATCAGTTGTTCGATATCGATGTCGCTCAATCCATCTCCATAGGTGCACATGAAATGTTCATCATCACCAATATAGCGTTGGATCTTTCGCAAACGCGTGCCTGTCATAGCTCCCAGTCCAGTCTCAGCCAAAGTCACGGCCCAGTCTTCGGAATGCGCAGTGTGGTATTCCACCGAGCGCTGCGCACCCAGGCGCAAGGTGAAGTCCCTCGTATTGGCCTCATAGTTCAGAAAAAAATCCTTGATGACCAAGCCTTTGTAGCCAAGGCACAAAACAAAATCGTTATAACCCCACGTCGAATAATATTTCATGATGTGCCAAAGAATAGGCAGACCACCTACGGGAATCATGGGCTTGGGAACATCGTCCGCAACATCGCGAATACGAGTGCCATATCCGCCACACAGAATCACAACTTTCATGCAAAGCTCCCATTATTGGACGGCGACAAATAAGTGACGGGATCGAGGTAAAAATGGATTGTACAAAATATGTGAACACCTAACGCGGCAATCCAAGCAGGCGATTTAAACCATCCACCTGCCGCTCAAGCAAGTACAGTTGTACAAAGCGCTGCCGCGCCCCCGCTCCCCAATCCCGCAGCTCTTCCGGATGCACCAGCCAACGCTTCCAGACCTGTGCCAATTCCTCCGCATGCTCACCGGCCAATACCCAGCCGGTCTGCCGATGTAGCACCATCTCCTGCACCCCTCCCGCCGGGGTGGCAACCACTGGGCGTCCGGCACGCATGGCCTCAAGCACACAAAGAGGCATGCCTTCAATGTGCGAGGTCAGTAACACGGCATGGCTGTTGTCATACCAGGCATCGACATCGGAAACAAAACCAGCAAAGGTAATCTGTTTATGGACGTTTTCGGTATTGATTAGTACGCGCAATGCATCGAGACAGCCAGGTTCGGCTTCCTTGCCGATCAGAGTCAAATGCACATTGACGATGCCCGCGCGTTTAAGAATACCAAGCGCGCGCACGGACAGAGCGTGGTTCTTGTTGCGGTCGAAATATCCGACCTGCAGCAATTGCAATACCCGTCCGGAAGGAAGCGGAACAACGGCAGCGCGGTCAGGCAGCCCGTTGTATAGAACCGCCGGGGTTTGTACGAAAACGCGATTCGATTTCAGGGAATCGGCAGCCGCGCGAGAAACCGTGACCATCACCGCGGCACGATCAAGCAGGCGATCCAGCAGATGCTCAGGCCATTTCAGCAAAGGCCGCGGCGGTTGGGCAAGACTGTGAACGAGATGAATGGATTTGCATCC
>Ga0209515_10005655_pt1 | contig 16071 bp, 14 predicted proteins | sample Subgroupgradi54m_FD_187454 | JGI IMG/M metagenome (GOLD analysis project Ga0209515, IMG submission 187454) | Subsurface groundwater microbial communities from S. Glens Falls, New York, USA - GMW60B uncontaminated upgradient, 5.4 m (SPAdes)... ...
GGCGGTTTTGCTTTTAGCCTGCATATCCCGGCAATTCTCGATGATATCCCGCTGCGGCCATCCGCGAACACACGAACAAAAGCAGTTGGAGTGTGAAATATGCAGGCTACGGGGCCACGTCCACCCAGAACGGCACGAATATCTCCTTTCCGCCAAGATTCACCTGCGCCCAGATGACGTAGCGGCCAGGCGACGGGATGGTGACCTTGAAATTCAGCACCGGGTGCAAGGGCGCGGGCGGCCTGGCCAGATCCGTTTCAATCGGATGCAAATGGGCGAAGCCGCTGCGGGCCTCGTCGAAGGCGACGAGATGCGCGAAGGCCCCCATCACCGGCTGGAGCGGCACGGGCCGCTTGACCACACCCTGGCTCTCGATGTCGAAACGCAGGTCCGCCGGCTGGCCGGCGCGGAACGAGGGCGGCAGGGTCAGCTCAAAATTATAGCCCAGCGCCTGCCAGGTGTGGTTCGGGCTCTGGATGACCGTGGCGACCGTGCCCGGCACCGTGAACTCGGCCAGCGCGTAAACTCCCCGCTGCGTGGCTGCGGGCGTGAAATCGGCGAACACCCGGTAAAGGCCCGCCCGTTCCGGTGCCAGGGCAAACTGCCACTCGCCGGCCCGCCGGCCCGGCTCCGGATGGATATGCTGGTAGTCGGACAGGGTCGGATCGACGACCAGCAGGTGCATCTTGCGCGTGTGGGCCACGAGCAAATCCCCGGGGCCGATGGGTTTCCCGCCGGCCGTTTGCAGCGCAAGCGTGAAATTCACGGGGCGATTGATCGCGGGCGCCTGGTCGGCCTGGAGTGCGAGCACCACCGGCGAGCGCAACTGGACCACCGGGATGAACTGGGGATTGGCGGGATCGCAGAATTCGAGCGCGCCTTTGCCCGTCAGGCGAAAATCCATGTGGTTCAGATTGGTGCCGGTGGGCAAAAGCCGGGCGCCGAGGTAGAGGGCCAGCGCCGCGGCGGTGATGAGGATGATCGAGCGCCATGGGTAGGACGCGACCGCTGGGCGCGCCGCTTCAGCGTCCCACGGACGGCCCGGCGGTCCGTCCCTGCCTTGTTCAGTCCCACTCATCCCTTTTTCAAACGCCGGACAAAATCGTCGACCAGCCAGGTGCTGCCGTCGACGCGGTAGGCAATCTTGCCCTGCTCGTTGATCAGCACGGTCGCCAGCGTGTGCTTGATGGTGGCGCCTTCAAACTCACGGAGGACACCCAACTGCGCCAGCAGATGGCGCACGGCCGCATCGGGACCGGTGAGAAAACTGAAGTTCGACGTGTCGATGCCGCGCACTTCGGCATATTCCCCCAGCACCCCGGGCGTGTCGAACTCGGGGTCGAGCGACACGGATACGAGTTCGAAGTCCTTCGCGCCCGCCGCCCTGGCCGCCTTTTGGAGTTCCATCATCCGCAACGTCGCGGCCGGGCACATGGTGGCGATGGGACAGCGGGTGAAGATGAAATTGAGCACGACCTGCCGGCCGCGGAAACGGCTGGCGGAAACCGGCCGGCCCTCCTGGTCCAGCAGGGTGAACTCCGGCAGGTTCTCGCCAATCTCGCGATAAGCCTCCTTGCCCCGCATCGCCGTGTCCTGCGCGAGCGCCTTGGCGGCCGCGTCGAGCGCGCGCCGCGTCGCCGCGTCGTCCGGCCAGATTTTTTCGAGAAAGAAATCGCCGTCGCGCTGGACGAGCTCGGCCCGGATGTGGCTGCCAGGCCGGGCGATGGCGAGGTCGCCCTTCGACACCTTGAACTCCATCGTCATGGCCATCATGAACCCCTTGATCTCGTCGTGCGCGACGATGAGGACGTTGCGCTCCGGGTCGGCCTTGATGATCTCGCCGGTCAACGGATAGCGCTTTTCGGCCGGCTGCGCCGCCGCGGGGGCGGCCGACGCGGCCACGGCTTCCTTTTTCCCGCAACCGGCGCCAAGCAGCGCGATTCCGGCCATAAGCAAACACGCGGCCGGCAGCGTGTGGGGCGAATAACTGGGCTTCATCCCGCACACACATTTGCCACCGGGGCCAATTGTCAAAAGGTTTGCGCTGCGCTTGCGCGCGCTATCACTTCCAATTTTCCGCCATCGACTCCACGCTGATGCACCGAATCTCCACCTACCAACCCGGCCTCGCCTGGTTCGCCGCGCTCGGCAGCGCGTGGGTTTTCGTGCTTGTGGCGCTCGGCGCCTTCACCACCAGCATCGGCGCCGGCATGGCTTTTCCCGACTGGCCCCTGTCCAACGGCTCCGTCAACCCGCACGGCTGGCTGACCGAAGTCGACAAGTTTGCCGAGCACTCCCACCGGCTCTCCGGCACGATGATGGGATTGATCACCCTCGGGCTGGCCTTCTGGCTGCACCGCCGCGATGCGCGCGCCTGGGTGCGCCGGCTCGGGTGGTGGGCGCTCGGCATCGTCGTTGTTCAGGGCGTGATCGGAGGCCTGCGGGTGCAGCTCAACGCGATCCATGTGCCGGGATTTGAGATGACCCTCGGTGAAATGCTGCGCATCCCGCACGGTGTCCTCGCCCAGGTGTATGTGTGCCTGCTGTTCGCCATCGCCGCCGGCGTCTCGCGCCCGTGGGTAAACAATGCCCTGGGATCGACCGGCACCCGGGTTCGGCGGCTGGGCTGGTGGTGCGTGGTCCTCCTGCTCCTCCAACTGGTCGTCGCCGTCACCATGCGCCACAATTACGCCGGCATGGCCATCCCCACCTTCCCCTTCTCCACGCCCGAGGGTGCGCTCCTTCCCTCCGCGTGGAACTACCGCGTGGGCTTGCAGTTCGCGCACCGGGTCGTGGCCGCCCTCATCGGCCTGGCCGTCCTCGCCTACGGGCATTTCCTCTGGCGGGAAAAATCCCTGCCGCTGCCGCTGCGCGCAACGAGCTTCCTGCTGCTCGCCCTGGTCGCGTTTCAGATCTACCTCGGCGCGCAGATCATCTGGACCGGCCGCAGCGTGACAATGACCACCGGACATGTGCTGGCCGGCGCGCTGACGCTCGCGACGACGTTCGTGGTGGCTTTTTTCACCCAGCGCGACTCGATTGAGCGGACGCACGCATGACCGAGGTCCACGAACAACTCCCGCCGACCGCACTTTCCCCCGCCGGCAAGGCGAACTGGCGCCACTATCTCGAGCTGACGAAGCCCCGGCTGAGCATGCTGTCGGTGAGCACGGCCATGGTCGGCTATCTGGCGGCGGTGCCCTATTCCTACGTCGACTGGCGGCGCACGCTGTTCCTCGTGCTCGGCACCGGGCTTTGCGCCGGCGGTGTGGCCACGCTCAACATGTGGATGGAGAGCGACACCGATGCGCTGATGCAACGCACCAGGGACCGGCCGATCCCGACGGGCGTCGTGCAGCCCGGCTCGGCGTTTGTCCTCGGCTGGGGGCTGTGCATCGCCGGCCTGGCGGTGCTGTTCAGGCAGGTGAACGGCATGTCGGCCTTTCTCGCGCTCGCCACCCTCGTGGCCTACCTCGCCATCTATACGCCCGCCAAGAAGTGGTCGCGCTGGTCCACCGAACTCGGCGCCATCAGCGGGGCCCTGCCACCGATGATCGGCTGGGCCGCAGCGGGCCGCTCCAATCCCGCGCTCGGCTGGACCCTGTTTGCGATTCTCTACACCTGGCAGATGCCGCACTTCTTCTCGCTGGCGTGGACCTACCGCCGGGACTACGCGGCGGCCCACATGCCGATGCTGTCGGTGGTCGATCCGACGGGCAACAAGGTCTCCCGCCGGACCTTCGTGTGGACGGTGCTGCTGGTGGCCGCGAGCGTGATGCCGACCCTGCTCGGCTATTGCAGCGGGTATTACTTCGCCCTGGCCGCGGTGCTCGGGTTGTGGATCCTCAAATCGGCCTTTGTGTTCCTGAACCCCGCCAGGCGCGAGACGGAGGCCCGCCGGCTGTTCTTCATCTCCATCGGCTACCTGCCTTTGCTGCTCGGGCTGCTCGTAGCCGACCGGTTCATTTTCAAGCTGTGATTTTCACACCAAGGTCGCAAAGGCCGCCAAGGAGACCTTGACCCAAGGATATCTCCGCTTCGCTCTCTTCGCGTTCTTGGTGTAAAAGCTCATTCCCTCATGACCGTTCACGAAATCCCGACCCTCAATGCCGCGCTCAACGCCACCTCGACGGTGCTAATCACGATCGGGTTCATCCTGATCAAATCCGGCAAGCGCGACGCGCACCGCGCGGCCATGCTGAGCGCCGGCGTGGTCTCCGCCTTGTTTCTCGTCGGCTATGTGACGCACAAAATCCTGGTGCGCGGGGTGCATACGCCGTTCGGCGGCGAGAGCCCGGCCCTGCGGGCGATCTACTACACCATGCTGGTGACCCATATCCTCCTTGCGATCAGCATCGCCTACCTGGTGCCGCGCACGTTCCTGTTCGCGATCAAGGGCGACTACGCCACCCACAAGCGCTGGGCGAAATTCACCTTCCCGATCTGGTATTACGTCTCGGTGACTGGCGTCCTGGTCTATTTCTTCCTCTACGTCTGGTGGCCGGCTTGAAAATTTCCGGGGGCCGACCCCGGAAATTTTCACTTCACGACCATCACGCCCTTCATGCCGGCAACGAAATGCGCCGGGAACGTGCACAGAAACGGATACTCACCGGGCTCGGTCGGGGCCTTGAACTTGATCTCGTCGCTCTGCTTGGGCCCGAGCAGCTTGGTGTGGCCGATGACCTGGCTGGCCAGCGCCGCCGGGACGTAATCGGTGGCCGTGGCCATCACCGCAGCGTCCGAATAGGCCTTCGCGTCGGCGCTTTTTTGGAGAATGACCAGATTGTGCCCCATGACCGCCTTCGGGCTGTTGCCCATGTTGGTCAGGCTGACCGTGACATCCTGCCCCGCTTTGACCTCAAAGCGGGTAATGCTGAACTTCATGGAGTCGTTGGCCGTGAGTTCGACGACGACCGGGCCCTCGGCAGCCAGAGCCGTAGCGGCCGCTGGCGCCGCCGCGGTCGATTCGTTCTTTTTGCCACAACCCGCGAGAACGAGGCTGGCGGCAAGGACCGGAAAGAGCAGGTATTTGTTCATGCGGCGCGGACTATTGCACAGGCCGGGCCGTCGCGCAATGACGCAGGTCAAGGTTTGTGTGTCATCTCCTGAGTCTCGTATAACAGAGTGATGCGATTCGACTGTAGGTCGGGGTTTATCCCCGACTGGTATCCCCAGCGTGTCGGGCGTAAAGCCCGACCTGCAAGAGCATCGGTCCACGTCACTGTAATTCGCGAGACTCAATAATACCGGGACCGCCGGGAATTATACCCATTCGCCCGATCTAATAGCTCGTTTTCAGGGGCGGTTTTGTAGTTGAAATGGGTGATTATTTGCGAACTCTGGCCCGATATTATTGGCCAAGCGCACGACGCTGCTGCCTCCCACGATACACATGATCCGCCCACGCTTCGACCCACGCAAAACCTACCGCTTTGCCACCGCCTTGTTTGCCGGGCTCGGCCTTGTTCTCCTCTCCGGCTGCAAACTGGCCGAGGTTTTCAGCCTCAGCGGCCACCAATCCACCGTCAATGTCGACGGCCCCGTGGCACAGTCCCAGCAGGACCTCTTCATGGTCACCGTTTGGGTATGCACGAGCATTTTCGTGGTGGTCGGTGCGGTACTGGCCTACGCCCAGATCAAATTTCGGGCCAAATCCGACGCCGACGAGCATGCCGAGCCGCCGCCGCAGGGCCACGGCAACCCGCTGGTGGAGATCGGTCTCATCGCCGCCTCCGTCGTTCTTCTTGTCTTCATCGCGATCCCCACTCTGCAGGGCATCTGGTATACCCACGATGTCCCCGAGGAAGAGCTCAAGAATGGCCCGGCCATCGATATCACCGCCACCGGCTACCAGTGGTGGTTCAAGTTCGAGTATCCGTCCGAGATGGTCGCGCTGCCCAACAACGCGGGCGAGGCTCCACTGGTGACCGGCAATGAGCTGGTCATCCCCGCCGGCGTGCCGATTCGCGTCCATTTGCGCACGGTCGATGTCATTCACAGCTTCTGGATCCCCAAGCTGGCCGGGAAGGTCGACATGATGCCCAACCGCCCCAACTTTCTCTGGTTCAAGGCCAACAAGCCGGGGTATTTCTACGGCCAATGCGCCGAGTATTGCGGCGAGTCGCACGCGATCATGAAATTCCGCGTCATCGCGCTGTCCGCCCGGGACTACTCCCTCTGGCTGGAAAACCAGAAGCAGCCCGCCCGCACGGTGACGCCCGAGTCGCTGGCCGCCGAGGCCAATGCGCCGCGGGTCCAGTTTGCCAGCCTGAAGATGGCCCCCGGCGAAGCCCTCTCGGCCTCGCCCCGGTTCGACGCCGACCCGCTGGGCGCCTGGCGCGATAGGCAGAAAGCGCCAGCCGGCGAAGACGCCGCGCTCGTCGCCTCGGGCCGGAAACTTTTCCAGGACAAGACCTGCATCTCCTGCCATACTGTGCGCGGCCACGAGGGCGTGGGCATCACCGGCCCCGACCTCACCCGCGTCGGCGCCCGCACCACGATCGCCGCCGGCGTGTTGGAAAACACCCCCGAACGCCTGCACGCGTGGATCAAGGATCCGAACCACTTCAAGCCCGGCAACAAGATGTTCAACGGCGGCTACACCGACGTCGAGACCGGCCAGCCCAAGTTCACGCTCAACGACGGGGAGATCGACGCGCTGGTCGCCTACCTCCACAGCCTGAAATAAACCGTCCCCATGCCTCTCCTTTCTGTCATTCTGAACGAAGTGAAGAATCCATCGGCACGACCGCCTGCGAACATCCGGCTGGATTCTTCGCTGCGCTCAGAATGACAAACTAAACGGCAACCCCTTTTCTCACCACGCATTTTATGGCAGAAGCACTGGCAAAAGCCGACTACACCGGGACGGGGCACGCCCCCGCCAAATCCTTTGAACTGTTCACCCGCCCGACGGCCAAGACCGGCCTGATCGGCTGGCTCACGACGGTCGATCACAAGAAGATCGGCATGCTCTACGGCGGCTTCGCCATCCTGTTCTTTCTCATCGGCGGCCTCGAGGCGTTGATGATCCGCACGCAGCTCATCGTCCCGAACAACCGCTTCATCAGCGCGCAGCTCTACAACGAGCTGTTCACGATGCACGGCACCACGATGATCTTCCTCGCGGTCATGCCGCTCAACGCCGCGTTCTTCAATCTGCTCATTCCGATCCAGGTCGGCGCGCGCGACGTGGCCTTTCCCCGCCTGAACGCCTTCTCGCTCTGGGTCTGGGTGGTCGGCGCGGTCCTGCTCAACGTGGGCTGGATCTCGCATTTCGTGCCCAACTGGAATTTCGGCGGCGCGCCCGACGTCGGCTGGTTCGGCTACGCTCCGCTCACCTCCAAGGTGTTCTCGCCCGACCTCTCCACGGATTTCTGGGTGCTCGGCATCCAGGTCCTCGGCCTCTCCTCCATCGTCGCCTCGCTGAACTTCATCGTCACGATCATCAACATGCGGGCCCCAGGTCTCACGATGATGCGCCTGCCGGTGTTCACCTGGATGGCGCTCGTCACCAGCTTCCTCCTCATCCTCGCGCTGCCCGCCATCGCCATCGCGCTGGTCGAGGTGATGATGGACCGCAACTTCGGCACTAACTTCTTCGAGGTGTCCGGCGGCGGCCAGCCCATCCTCTGGCAGCATCTCTTCTGGGTGTTCGGCCATCCCGAGGTCTACATCCTCATCCTGCCGCCGATGGGCTACGTCTCGGAGATCCTGCCCACCTTCGCGCGCAAGCCGCTGTTCGGCTACCCGATCATTGTCTTCTCGGGCGTCGCCATCGGCTTCATCGGCTTCGGCGTGTGGAGCCATCACATGTTCACGACCGGCATGGGCAACGTCGCCACCGCCGCGTTCGCGCTCGCCACCATGGCCATCGCCGTGCCGACGGGCGTCAAGATCTTCAACTGGATCGGCACGCTCTGGGGCGGACGGATCGTCACGCGCGTCCCCATGATGTTCGCCCTCGGCTTCATCTGGATGTTCATGATGGGCGGCTTCTCCGGCATCATGCATTCCGCCGCGCCGGCCGACGCCCAGCAGCAGGACAGCTACTTCGTCATCGCCCACTTCCACTACGTGCTGATCGGCGGCGCCACCTTCGCGCTGCTCGCCGCGATCCACTTCTGGTTTCCGAAGTTTTTCGGCCGGATGGTGCCCGAGTTCTGGGGCAAGGTCTCCTTCTGGCTGATTTTCGTCGGCTTCAACGCCACGTTCTTCCCGATGCATTTCCTCGGCCTGAACGGCATGCCCCGTCGCACGTGGACCTACGACTCCAACATGGGTTGGAACGAGGGCAACCTGTTCGCCACGATCGGCGCCTATCTCCTCGGCGTCGGCATCTTCACTTACTTCGCCGTCCTCATCTGGTCCTACTTCAAGGGCACCAGGTGCGGCAACGATCCCTGGGACGCCCGCACCCTGGAATGGTCGATCCCGTCCCCCCCGCCGGAGCACAACTTCGCCGCCATCCCGCTGGTCCACGCCCGCGATGCCTGGTGGTATGAAAAGACCCACCAGGACGAGATCGCCCAGGAAAAGGCCGAACATATCAAGGCCGAGGAAGCCAAGGGCGGCATTCACATGCCCGACCAGTCCTGGTATCCGCTCTTCGCCGCCGCCGGCCTGCTGACCGGCGCCTACAACTTTGCCCAGCTGAGGCATCCGGTCGTGCTGTTCGACCAGCAGGTCCTGGCCTCCCACCTGCCGCTCGCGCTCACCGGCGGCGTTATCCTCCTCGCGTCCTGCTATCTCTGGGCGCTCGAGGGCCCCGGCGGCTACCACATCCATCTCGACGCCGACGGCAACGCCACCGAGTCCCGCGGCGGCCACCACTGATGAGGGAAAAGTGAGGGTGAAAGTGTCCTGAACCAGCCAGCCTGCCCAATCACCTTCGCCCTCTCACCTTCACTTTCACCTCCTCATTTACCCACGAATGAACATCAAAGATAATTTTACAGGAGCCAACGGAGGAAAGGCAGGAGGGATTGTCTCAGTTCCCTTCGTTACCTCCTGTGAAAATGCCAGGGATTCAGCCCTTCAGCCTTTCCCCCTCTGCGCCCTCTGCGTTAAAACTTCCCCTTCACTCTCACTTCTTCCATGAGCAGCCACGCGGCCACCGGTCACATCGACCACCATCACGATCACACGACCTCGACGGGCATCCCGAACAAGAAGCTCCTATGGTGGGCCTTCCTGGCCTCGGACTGCATGTTCTTCGGCGCGCTGATCTCCTCGCATCTCGTCTACCGCCTCAACCCGCCCCCGGGCAACGCGGTCCCGACGCAGATCTTCAACATCGAGCTCACGTCCTTCTCGACGTTCATCCTGCTCATGTCCTCGCTGCTGATGGCGCTCGCCGTGAACGCCATCCAGCGCGGCAACGTGAAGAGCACGCGCACCATGCTGCTCGGCACGATGTTCTTCGGCTGCATCTTCCTCGGCGGCCAGGTCTACGAGTTCACCCACTTCGTGCATGTGCAGAAGATGACGCTCTCGAACAGCATCTTCGGTTCCACGTTCTATACGCTCACCGGCACGCACGGGACGCACGTCGCCATCGGCGTGCTGCTGCTCGGCATGATGTATGTCCGCTCGTTCAAGCCGGTCAGCGGCGGCGGGCTCTGGGTGAACTTCGCCCACCTCGCCGCCGTTTGCGTCGTCATGGGCGTGTCCTTCATCTGGATCGTCCCCGGCGGGATCGAGATGATCTACGGCCTGCCCCCGGCCGATTTCCTGCGGCACAACGCTGCGCCGCTCGTCGCCGCCGCCGTCGGTCTGATCGCCCTCTTCTGGTTTGCGCGCGGCCACCCCGTCGTCGAGTTCGGCGAGAAGAACGCCATCGATGTCGAGTCCATCGGCCTCTACTGGCACTTCGTCGACATCGTCTGGATCATCATCTTCACCGCCGTCTACCTGCTGGAATACCTTTAAACCAGGAAGGAGTGAGCATCGAGTAGCGAGCATCACAATCCCACCGCCCCAAGCGCTCCCTGCTTTTCCCCACCATCTCCCGCCACCGCTCTTTCTCTGCCTTTCCTCCTCGCTACCCGCTACTCACTACTCGCTACTCACTACTCGCTACTTCCTCTTTCCCATGTCCGCTCCCGCCGCCACCACTCCCTCCGCCCCTGCCCTGAGCCCGTCGAACGGGGCCGGCCATCACGAGCCGAGCAAGTTCCATTTCTACATCCAGATCGCGATGATCCTCGCCGTCATCACCGGCGTCGAGGTCGTGCTGGTCTACCTGCCGATCGCGAAATGGTTCGTCGTCACCGCCCTCGTCCTGCTCTCGACGGTGAAATTCATGTTCGTCATTTTCTTCTTCATGCACCTGCGCTGGGACAAGGTGTTTTGCACGATCCTGTTTTTCATCGGCCTGGTCCTGGCCGGCTTCACGATGTTCGCGCTGCTGCACCTCTTCGCCGCCGACGCCAGCAAGCCCCTGACCGCTGTCGCTCTGGACGCGCCGGCGGCCCTGATAGCGCGAGTCTGAGAAAAGCGCCCGTGGGCGACCGGTGGCTTGGAGTAGCGCGGTGCTTTAGCCCGCGTTCCGAACATGCCGTCTGGTCCAGGCGAGGGCTGAAGCACCGCGCTACTTTTCGATCATCCGGGCGGTGAAGCCCGATCCACGGCAGGGCCTCAAGCCGTCTTTGTCGGTCGGGCCTTACGCCCAATCGTCAGCAGCGAGCGTCCGGGGGGCCACCGGGTGTTCCGGCCAGGTCACCTTATTTCCAGCCCGCGGAGGGGCGCAGTCTTGCCCGTTCGATTAACTCAGGGCCTTGAGCCAGCCGAAAGGCTGCGCCCAAGGATATTCGACGTAGGGGCGCAGTCTTGCTGCGCCCTCTCTGAATAAAACACGGAGCACGCAGAGCGCACGGAGTTCCCACCGCCTTTCCTCTCTGCGCCCTCTGAGACCTCTGTGTTAAAACCTAATAACCCATTTTGCCCGCTAATCACGCAAATGAACCCGAATCATTCACAGGAGCCAACGGAGGCAAGGCGGGAGGGATTGTCTCTGTCCCCCTTCGCTCCCTTTGCTGCCTTGGTGTAAACCGGTCTCAGCCCATCCATGATTCTTCAACCGCTAATACTCGCTAATCGACGCTGATGAATTCCCCAACCAAGCAGTTTTAACCGCAAAGCTCGCAAAGACGCCGCGCCCTTTCTCTCTGCGTTCTCTGCCGTGAAAATTTCTGACTCCTTACCCTCCTTCTTTCCTTCGGAACCCTCCGTCTTCTGCTTTCCGCGTTTCAACCCCTGGCCGTGGCCACAAAAGGCTCAGAAAGCACAGAACCTACTCGCTGCTTTTCTCCACCCTCACCCTCACTTTCACTCTCACCAAACCTCCCTGTCCGGGCGTCCAGGAGCGTCCAACCGTGACTTGAAACGGGGCGGAAGGCCCCTACTCTGCCGGACATGAAACTCCTACTCCGCATTCTCGCGATCGGCGGCCTGTGCGCCGCGATCCACGCTGCCGCCGCCGAGGCCTTCGAGGGCAAGGTAACCTTCAGCATGACGGCCGACAAGGGCCGCATGCAGGACATGAACTACTCCATGAAGGCCGGAAAGGTGCGGATGGATATCGCGGCCGAGGGGCACCCGATGAGCACCATCATGGACCTGGCCAAGCTGGAAATGCTGATGCTCATGCCGGAACAGAAAATGTATATGGTGATGCCGATCAAACAGCCGGTCGAGACGGCCATGGAAAAGGCCGCGGAGTCGACCGCCGACATCGAGCGCACCGGGAAGACCGAAAAGATCCTCGGGTATGACTGCGAGCAGATCCTGGTGAAGGACAAGGGCACGGTCACGGAATTATGGGTCGCGTCGGGCCTGGGCACATTCATGGGGCTCGGCAGCGGCGGCCCGATGGGCGGAGGCGGCATGTTCGGTGGCGGCCGCAAGGGCGGTGGCGCGGCGGGCGCGAAGTGGGAGGAGGTCCTCAAGGGCAAGGGCGGCTTTCCGCTGCGGGTCGTGTCGCGCGACGCCAAGGGCAAGGAAGCCTTCAAGATGGAGGTGAAGAAGATCGAGCCCGGGGCCCTGCCCGATTCGCTCTTTGTGCCGCCGGAGGGTTTTCAGAAATTCGACATGGGCGCCATGGGCGGCATCCTAAAGCGCTGAGGCGAGAAATGTCGGGCATAAAGCCCGACCTACGAAACAGCCATCCACCAAAACATGTCGGGCGGAAAACACCCCGCCACCCTGTAGGTCGGGCTTTACGCCCGACAAAAACTCACCAACACCATGCCGGATCCTCGCAAAGGCTATGGCGCTTTGCGAAGGGGGCGCCATTCGTCGCCGGGTGCCGATTATTTCCTCACCATTTGCCTGCAGCGGCCGGCGGGCATTCTCGGCGAGGACGAACTTCGCCAATCTTGTCTGACAGAAATTCGTCGATTGGAGGTCGAGCAATCCTGGAAGCTCCGTTGTGCCGTCCTCATGCCTGACCATGCACATCTTTTGGTCACGCTTGGGCAGACCGCCGAGCTGTCCGCCGTGGTCCGCCTTTTCAAAGGCCGATTGACCCCGGTTCTGCGCCGGCGCGGTGCAGCCTGGCAGCAGAGCTTCTACGACGAGGGGTTTCAACGTGTCGGGCGTAAAGCCCGACCTACAAATTCGCCTCTCTCGGCTCAATTGCCGATCTTCAGGAGTTCGTCCGCGGTCCAGGGCGCGGTGCGCCCGGCGGCTTCCGCCCGGATGCGGGCGACGGTCTCGGGTTTCACCTCGGGGGCCGCGTTGCCCCATTCCGAGCGGATGAAAGTGAGGACATTGGCGACCTGGTCATCCTTCAGGACAGCGCCGAGCGAGAGCATGGCATTGTTGTATTCCTTGTCCTGAACCGTGATCTTGCCGTTGAGGCCGTGGAGGACGATGCGGATGATGCGCTCCTCGCTGCCCGTGACCCACTCGGAACCGGCCAGCGGCGGATAGACCCCGGGGACACCCTGACCGGCCGGCTGGTGGCAGGCCTGGCAGATGGTCGTATAAACGCGCTTGCCGAGGTCGTGCGGCGTGGCGGCGGCGATCTTGACGGCGCCGGGCTTCTCGCGGCTCGCATGATCGTTGTAGACGAGCGGGTCGAAACGGACGCAATTCTGCGCGAGATAAATGGAGCCGAAGAATACGGCCGAGCACATGAGGCCGAGGATCGCGAGCGGCAGCAGGGAGTAGCCGGTGGCCTTCTCGGGCTTGGTCCGCTGCAGCTGCGCGTGGACCTGCTGGATGGAGTCGTCGCTGGCGCAGGCCTGCTCCAGGCGGAAATGTTTGTTCGGCTCAGCGCTCATCGGATAGTGACTCAGTTTGATGTAGGTCGGGCTTTATGCCCGACAATGGACCGCCGTCGGGGATAAACCCCGACCTACAAAGACAGCCCGCCACCGGACGGAACAGAATCAAGCCGTTGCCTTTCATCTTAGTGTCCGCCCTCCTTGGGCTTTGCGGGGGGCGCGTTCCGGCTTTTCTCCACGGGATAGTCGTAGGTGTCCTTCAAGCTCTGCAGGTAGGCGACGAGCGCCTGGGCCCGCGGGGTGGGCACGACCTCCATGCCGGCGGGCGGCGCGTAGCGGGTGGGCAGCTTGAGGGCCTTGGCCGAGGGCTGGCGTCCGGCGACCGGGTGCACGTCGAAGAGGAAGGCGTGAGGCGGCATGTTGGAGCCGGCCGCGACCGACTGCGGGGCGTAGAGGATCTTGTAGAACCACTCCTCGTATTCCCCGGGCTGGCCGCTGTCGCCGAGCCGGCTGCCGACGTTGCGCAAATCGGGTCCGAGGCGGCTCGAGCCGAAGAAGACGGTGTTGTCCCGAATGTAGTCGCGGGCATAGCTGCCGCGCGAACCCCACTTGCGGGCGAGGTCGGAGCCGTAGCCTTCGCGGCGCACCTGCTGCGTGTGGCAGGAAACGCAACCGAGGTCCTGGTAAACCAGGCGGCCTTGGTCCGCGAGTCCGGACATGGGTTGCGGATAAAGCGTCTCATCAGCCGGGTCCTTGTATTGGGCGAGGCCGCCCAACTGGCGGTGCGCGGTCAGCAGCAACCCGGCCCAGGAGAGCGCGAGGGTCAGGAAAACCCAGAGGAAAAGGGCGAGGCCGTTCTTCATGGGTGGCCCTCCGTCGCCGGGCTTTCGGGCGGATTCGGCGAACTCACCGCCGGCAGTTCGAGGTCGGCGGGATTCTGGAACTGCGCGGGCGCCGTGCGTTGCGAGCAGCACGGGCAGGCGAGCCAGATAAAGTTGAGCAGGAAGGCGACGTGGCCGACGAACAGCAGCCCCAAGCCCACGGTGCGCGCGATGAGCCAAGGGGTCAGGGCCTGGGTCAGGCCGCCCCAGGTCATCTCGGGATTGTTGAGCAGGCGGCCCTGCTGCCAGCCGCCGAGGGCCAGGCCGGCGGTGAGGAGCACGACGCCGATCACGGTGGCGCCAAGGTGGGTCTTGACCATCGCGGACGAACGCCATTCGCGCTCGGTCAGGCGCGGGAGCATGAAGTAGGCGGCGCCGAACATCGCGGTGGAGAAGCAGGCGTAGAAGATGAGCCAGTCACGCAGCTCCGTGACCAGGGTGAACTGGACAATCTCCGCAAGGCCGCGCAGCGACAACGCGAGGTTGAACACCGAGGCGAGGACGAAACCGGCCATGCTCAGCAGGATGAAGCGGAGCGTCACGCTGCCGCTGAGGGCGCGGTAGGAACCGGAGAGCGTGCCGAAGAGATTGAGCACGATGATGACGACCGGGACGACGAGAAGGAAGTTGGCCACCACGCCGAGGGTCGGGATCCACACCGGCACGGGCGAGCCGATGAGCCGGCTGCCGCCGGCGAAGGCCGTGGCGCAGGCCAGCCACCAGAAGCCCAGCGGCGCCAGGTAGTAATTGGCGATCGGCTTGCCGAGAATCTTGGGCAGAAAATAGTAGGCGGCGGCGAGCGCGACCGGGATGAACCAGAGTCCGTAGAGGCCGTGGACATACCAGGCGTTGACGACCGGCTGCAGGACGCCGCGCACGGGTGCCTTGAAGAGCATGACCTGTGCGATGGCGTAGAGCCACGGGAACCAGAACGCCGCGCCGAAGAGATACCATTGCGAGGCGAAGACGTTCTCGGTGTTGCGAATGCTGAAGGTGGTCACCGCCCAGACCCCGATGAGCGCGTAGGCCGCGAGCAGCAGCAGCGTCACGAAGCGCGGCATTTCCAGCAATTCGAAGGACGTCGAGTAGCCGGCGAGGATGCCGAGCACGCCGAGGGTGACGGCGAGGTTCCAGAACTTGGCGGCGACGAAGAGCCACCCGCCGTGCCGCAAGGTGATCGCGGACAGCCGGGCCATCAGCCAGAGGCCGAAGGCGAAGGCGGCGTTCATGCCCCAGCCGTAGACGAGGGCGTTCTGCGCGGCGGGGGCGAGGCGGCCGTGCGCGAACCAGGCGCAATTGGACAGGAAGGCCGGCGTGTGCAACTGGATGGAGGCGATCAGCTGGAGCACGCCGCCCGCGAGGAGCCAGAGCAGCGCCGAACCGAAAAAGGCCAGCACCGGCCATTTGGCGGATGCATCGATCTCCATCTGTTCCGTGCGGGAGGTTTTCGCTTCGCTAAAACCTGAGCCTGCGGCGGCCGGATCTGAACTTGGGTGGCTAGACGACATTGAGAGATGATATGTCATCCTGAGCGAAGCGAAGGATCCATGCGTCCGAACGTGACGCCGCACTCGTGGCCGTGGATTCTTCGCTGCGCTCAGAATGACTGTATTGATATAATGGGGTCATTATGAAAACGGCGGGCTATTTCTTGGCGTGCTCCGCGGCGGTGAGCTCGATGGCGCGGTCGATCGGCAGGCGGACGATACCGGCCTTCTGGTCCACCCAGCCGTAGGTGGTGGAATCGGCCAGCTCCTTGGCGCGGTGTTCGGTGAGGAGGGCCTTGCGCTCGGCGGGGGTCTTGACGCCCTCGACCCTGTCCACCGTGTAGGCGTGCGGGGTGTAGATTTTCCGCGCCAGCCAGCCGAAGAAGGCGAAGCAAACGAGGACCACGACCGCGGTGAAGACGGGTGTGCGGTGCGGGAAGGAGAAGTTGGCGGAATCGCTCATGGCTTGGG
>Ga0209515_10005659_pt1 | contig 16062 bp, 11 predicted proteins | sample Subgroupgradi54m_FD_187454 | JGI IMG/M metagenome (GOLD analysis project Ga0209515, IMG submission 187454) | Subsurface groundwater microbial communities from S. Glens Falls, New York, USA - GMW60B uncontaminated upgradient, 5.4 m (SPAdes)... ...
GGGTGGCTGAACGGCTGTTACCGTTGCTAATACATTTTGTCGCTTGTGGAATTTTACCAATTTTTCGATGTCGACGTTTGCGACACCATCGCCATAAGTCATACAAAATGTTTCATTACCAATGTATTTTTGAATTTTTTTGATTCTACCTCCAGTCATAGTACCCTCTCCTGTATCGACAAGGGTAACTTTCCAATTTTCCGCTCCATTTTTGTGAATTTGCGATGAATGCGCGCCAAGATCAAAAGTGATATCAGATTTATGAATATGATAATTCGCAAAATAGTCTTTTATCACGTCGCCCTTATAACCCAGGCAAATAATAAAGTCGTTGATACCATAATGAGAATAAATCTTCATGACGTGCCAAAGGATCGGCTTGCCGCCGATTTCGACCATCGGTTTTGGCCGAACTGAACTTTCTTCTGAGATTCTAGTTCCATATCCTCCGGCTAAAATTACTGCTTTCATTTTTTAACCTCCTCGATTGCTGACAGTAAATCTTCGTTGCTTTTTCCCCAGCTGAAATTCTTTGACCAAAGTTGCGCTTCTGCCTCTAACGACTTTCTGAAGTTTTCGTCTTTAATAACTTTGCTAATGGCATCGACCCATTTTTCCTGGTTGTCCCATGTAACCAAAAGGCCGGTATGAGGGTTTCTAACAGAATCTCGAAGGCCCGGAACATCTGAGGCAATTACTGGAGTTCCGGAAGCATTGGCTTCAATAACGGTAATCCCCCACCCTTCTATTTTTGAAGGCTGAGCAACAATCCATGAATTTGCTAAAATCTCTGCCTTTGCTTTTTCACTCACTCTGCCTAAAAACTTAACTATATTGGTAAGTCCAAGTTTTTTAACCATTTCTTCAAGCTCCAGACGGCTTTCCCCCTCACCGGCAATGGTTAAAGTCGCCTCTGGTATATCTTTGGCAACCTCTGAAAAAGCGGCAATGAGTCTGTCAATTGATTTATAAGGTTTGAGTCTTCCTAAATACAAAATTGTCGGGTTTTCGGTCTTTTTAGACGCCTTGAACTTCTGAAGGTCCACTCCTGGATTAATAATTGAGATTTCTATTTTTTTACCAAGGCCTATCGACTCCATTGCTTCTTTTGAGGAGTTGGAAACGGTGATAAATTTCGTATTTTTGTAAACAAACGGCATAAGTTTTCCTTCCAAAAATCCAGCGATTTGAGCAAGCGGAAATGATAGATGGGCTCGGAATACTTCCTGGTGGACATGGTGGACAAGGCCAATTATTGGAATGCCTGCGTAAAGTGGTGTAAAAAATGGGATTCCATTTTCACTGTCGATAATAAGGTCGAACTTACCACGAAATTTTAATAGATAATAAATAGCCGCCCAAGCGTAGACAGTGTAAAGACCACCACGGCGATAAACTTTGATCCCAGCAACTTCTTCAAAATTTGGATTTTTGCTGTCGTTGCCGCAAAACATTGTAACCGTATGACCCTTTTTAAGTAGCTCTTTTGAGAGTTCGTGTAAATAAACTTCGGCACCACCGCCCCAGACATGTTTCGTATCTCGCCAATTAAGGATAAGGATTCGCAGCCTGCCGGGAGACACCGGTGATTTGTCGATTTGCAGGGAAAAGATCGCGAAAAAGTCGTTGATATTTCGTGCGATGACAGTAAGCGGCTGGTAGGCGAAATGGAGAGATAATATCACCACTAAGCTGACAACACCAACGGTGTTCATCACATAGACTATTTGGTTTAAATCTTGGTGATATAAGGCAATACCAACGATTTGAGCAAGAGCAATTAGAAAGCTAACGAAGGTGAGTAAGTATTTTCGTCGAACTTGATAATAGGTAACGAGACTATTAGTAATGCTAAAACAAAACATGGCCAGACCATAGACTGGGAGAAAATAAAGGATTGGACCTGTTTTTTCGCCAAGAAGCAACGGGATAGTGTAAGCACCAAATAAGCCCACAGCCAAGTAAGCTGTGAAACTAACTAAGATTGAGGCGAAAAATAGTTTGTAAAAAACATGACGGCTTTTACGCTCCGCACCTTCTTCTCGGGAGACTAAAGGATTAATAAATGAGCTAAAAAGGGAGCCTGAGAAAAAGACCATTTTACCTGTTAGGGAAAGAAGCGCATAAAGACCGGCTTCCTGGGGTGGCAAAAAGTGTTTAGCTAAAATAAGATCAAAGCTTAGAAAGGCGATGGTTGAGAAATTTGTAAAGATAGAGGTCACAAAGAACTTGTTGGGGAAATTAAGAACTTGCGGGTCTATAATTTTTCTCTCTTGTTTGATACGAGTTGCGAAAAACCATCCAACTAGAAATGAGGTGGCCATAGCTATAGGTGTGGCGGCATAAACAAGGTGGGAATTGCCACTTTCAACGAAGGCAAAAGCCGCTAAAAATTTAACAATAGATTCAACGATGATGAGGATTGCCAAAACTTTGAATTTTAAATTTCCGCTTAAGAAACCACTGTCAACGGCCGCGGTTGCGCCAATAAACCAAACTGGGGCAAAAAGAAGGAATGGGCCGTAAGAAGCCGATTTAAAGAAAATTGCCAGAAGTGGAGTCACAGCAAGCCATACAAGGGTAGCGATGGTTCCAGCAATAATGGCGCGCAGTCTGATATGAGACCAGAATTGTTTGACAGGTATTTCGTATTTACCAAGTAAGAAAGCAGTCCTATGTGTAACTGTTTTACCAAGAGCGCCCATGGGGACGGTTGAAAGATAGAAAAAACTGCCAACAAGTGAGATAAGACCGAAATCTTCAACAGAAATGCTCCTTCCCAGATAAGCGTTGTAGGCAAAATTGGCAAAATTACCAAAGATGGATGCAGCTATTAAGGCGCCACCCGTGGCTATCCCTGACCTGGCAAGAGCGTAAGCACTAGCGAGCCTTCTTTGACGGCTTTGAGCCTTTTGGGCTTTGATTTCAGCCTGGATCTGTTCCTGGGCAACTTTGGCATGGTGAAATCCGTGAACTGTTTTTTCCCAGTAATGGGGCTTAACGATTAGTTGATATAAAGCGATTACAGATGCAAAGCTAATTGCAAGCCAATAAAAAGGAACCAAGAAAACATATTTAACAAGTGACCAATGACCGCGTTTGGCGCAGCCAATCATGTAGTAGTAAAGGTAAAGGAAATTGCCAAAGATTAACGAGATAACGGCTATATAGAATATGGGCGCAGGATAAAGTGCCTCGATGGTTGGGCCGGTAATGCTATTAAAGGCAAAATAGGATATGGTCGCTGCCCACAAGATGGGATTGATAAAAAGAGAGGCGATTTTGCCACCGACTACAAGCTGAAAAATAAAAGCATGAATGCCATGGGTTTTTACAAATTTTACCGGGTTTCGCATATGGACCAGGTAGGTTTGCATATAACCTTTGATCCAGCGTGAGCGCTGTCTGAGCCAATTGATGGACCTGCTATTAGCTTCTTCTAGGGTGGTAGAGTTGAAAACGGCTGTTTGATAACCGTTTTTAAAAATACGGACGCCAAGGTCTGCATCTTCGGTTACATTGAATGGGTCCCAACCTTGAAGTCTCTTAAGGCTTTTGATTTTGAAATGATTGCTGGTGCCGCCAAGAGGGATAATTGTTTGAATAGATTGTAGGGCGGGTAAAATGACATCAAACCAAAGTGAGTACTCAGCGGTAAAGAATCGAGTGATGAGATTCTGGTGAGGATTGTAATAATTGAGTTTGGCTTGTAAGCAAATTACGTTGGGACTTGTCTTTTGGAAAGCCAGATACGCCTTTTTAAGTTGGTCTACCTCAGGAATGTCCTCGGCATCGTAAATTACGAGATATTGCCCAATCGCTAGCGATAATCCATAGTTGCAGGCTTTAGGTTTTGTCTTTGGCATGGACTCGGGAACGATGATTGGCCGAACATAAGCAGGTAATGATAGTTTTTGGATAGCTTCTTGGGTCTCGTGGTCGTCCTCTTCCAAGAGCAAAAGGACGTCGAGTTTATCTTTGGGCCAATCTAACTTGTCTATCGCGGAGAGAAAATGCGGCAGGATATGTGCCTCTTTGTAAAGCGGGCAGAGAATGGTATAGGTAGGTAGATTTTGATCTTTGAGGCTGGCGATTTCCTCGTCGGTAACGTTAATTTCAGGGGGGTTATGCAGACTTTTGATGATTAAAAAAAGATTAAAGATAACATCTGCAAAGTAGATGACGCTTAAGGCGGCAATCAGAGCAATAGCTGCCTCTAGTGGCCGAAAATAGAATGATGAAGCTAAGCTTGCAACTATCAGAGCGATCGCGAGTTTTTGCCATAAAGCAAACCCCCGCAGAGCACCTTCGCCATGCGGCAAAGTAGTATGAGTAATGTATTGTCGTTTTTTCCAACCGATTCCGGCCCCCTGCATAGAGCCAGGAGTATGAGGCGGAATTGAATGCGGATTGATTTTTTTGGTTTTAAGAATCAGTGCATTGGCGCCAATCTCAAAAGTAGTTCCAAGGATACTAAGTTTGGAATGGCCGTTTGTACGAGAGTTGAAGTCAATATCTAAATTTTGCCCGGTAAAACCAGCCTCGCGAGCGCGGTATAAAAATTCCAGATCAAAAGTCCAAGGCGATTTAGGTACAAATTTAACAGTTTTCCAAACCTTACGCTTAAATACTTTAAGGCCTGACTGGATATCACTGTCTATTCCAAATAGCAGTCTGCCAAAGGCAAAACGGAAAGTGCGGCTTAAAAACTTGCGCACTCTAGAATCATTATAGGTTTTGCGATTGGCGACAACGAAATCTGCGCCTTTGAGGGCAGCAACCATTTGAGGGATTGCCTCAGGTGGATACTGCAGGTCGGCATCGATCATGACAAGTGTGTCACCAGCGCTCTTCGCAAAACCTTCATAGAGAGAAAATGATTTGCCCCTGAGGCCTTCTTTTTTGAAGATTTTTAAGGGATAGTTGTTTTTAAGTTGCTCTAATAGTTCCCAGGTACCATCTGTTGAATGATCATCAACAACGATTATTTCATAGACTTTATCGCTGATAAAAAGGTCGGCAATGCGCTTGAAAAGCGCTTCAAGATTATCTTTTTCGTTATAGGTTGGAACAACAATGCTAATCATATTTTCTATAAACATGAAATACTCTCAAATTGCTTTGAGATTATAGGTTTAATATATTTTGGGCAGGATTCCGTCTTAGCTATTAACTAAGACGAGACTGGGCAGGAGTTAAATCTGAATAGTATTATATAGTTTTATATTATAAGATGTCAAATTAGTTGATCCTGATAGTTTTTGTAGAAAATGTGATTATATATTTACTAACAACAAATTGGCCTGTTAGTCAATCATTCGAGTGTTCAGGACTATAGTTATAGCCAGCTTAAAGTTGATTTTGAACCCAAAAAGTTCTAACATTATCTTCGTGCACGCACAAGTGAGTTTTGATCTGATGTGCGGGAGTAGTTGAGTGGTACAACGCTTCCTTGCCAAGGAAGAGATCGGGGGTTCGATTCCCCTCTCCCGCTCCAATTGATAGTTGTCTAGATAAATGTATTCAAAATGACAGTAAGGTAAAGGTTAATACTTATGAGTTTTTCTTCTAAAGGCACTTTCTATTCTTATACTCAGATGACACTCACTGCTATCAAGCAACGTTAAAAAATTTACTAACAGAGACTACTATTGGAAGAGTGGAAGTTCTATGAACTTACACAAAATAGGATTTAATATTGTAGATATCGATGATTCCAATATTGAAGAATTTATAAAAGATGACGAAAAGTATTTAATAAAAAAATACGGAGAAGAAGTTGGAAGTGTACAAAAATCGAACTAATTCTTAAGAGAAATTATTGAAGTTGTTATTTTACCAACTGCTAAAACCATTGTTGAAGTTGTTATTGTAGTTATTATTATATCCATTGTTATAATTATTGTTGTAGTTATTATTATAACCGTTGAAGTTATTATTATATCCATTGTTGTAGCCATTATTAAAATTATTATTGTAGCCGTTGTTGGAAGAGGTAGGTGTTGATTGACAGGTAAAGTTTATATTTTGCGCAGCATAGGTAACATTACCGAGGTTCCACTGCGTTCCATTGACAAAAAAAGGAAAGCCAGCTACTGGGTTGTCAGATCTTAACCAGTTAGTTTGAATACCCCCAGTACCAACTGCAGGACAAAAACATTGCAGGAAATTATTGTTTTCAAGACTATAGACGTCATCACTACCCGAGAGTACTGATCCACCTATAACTTGGTGATTTCCAGTTGTGTAATGTGCTTTATCACCAGGTGTTGACAACGGACAGGAAGGAAAATTGAAAGTATTATCTGCAGAACATGAAGATTTATTAATTGTCGTATTGTTAAAAGTAATCGCGCCTGTTTGGGCAATCACTCTACCGTTAAGCGTTGCGCCTCCTCCCGGAAAGGTGACTGATGTATGAGCCAAGACGGTTCCTACAAACTTTGTGGTTCCATTAAAGGTAGCTGAGGAGTCAACCTTCCAGAAGACATTACACGGTTGAACTCCTGCGCCAAGAACCACCCTGCTTCCCGAATCTGTAATAAGGGTAGATGTCAGATGAAATATAAAAACGGAATTAGCATCACCATTTAGTGTGAGGTCCCCGGTAAGATTAGTAGCAGCAGCCGGCACCTCATAAACACCCTGAGTTAAGCTTTGACCACCAAGTTGAGCAAGTAAAGTCGTGTCAGCTGTTCGTCCCCCGATGTTGGTAACGGCGGCACTCGCATCAGTCTGACCTGTCGTTGCAACCCCATCTTCATTATGAATCACGCCACCAATTACTGTTCCTTTAGTACCCGGGGTTGTACAAGGAGCGGGGAAATCAGTACAACCAGCATTTATCCCCAAATCTCCATTATTAAGTACAGTTCCGAGTAGCGGAGAGCTAACTGCAGTAGCTGCCAGAGCGGCGAAATTAGTAGCGGTCAACAGAGGAACCGTCGCTGGATTTGAGTAAGCATGCGCTTTCGGTACGGGTATAAAAATGAACTGCATTAAAACAAGGAGTAGTAATGCTATAAACTTTTTCATATATTTTGTTTACTTAGTTAGTCAATTTTGTAAACTAGTTTGTCTGTATAGTCTTTTTTCACTTTCCTGTCAAGAACAAAAATGTCTTTATTGCAATTTTTCCCAGATATCCCCATAGGTATCAGTTTATTTTTATATATTTTTTTAAATGGAGTGCTTGTGCGATCTACACCATAAATATACTCCAATAAGTTATGTGGCTTGACACAACAAGGTATTTGATTTAAACCAAGCTAAGTGTTGAGCAAAGACGAATTTAGACTTCTAAAAATCATTACTGCTTGGGCAGCCGGACTGCTCGTGGCTACTCTTTTTGGTTCACATATTATTGAACATGTCCCTAATGGTGGCATTGGCGCGCCATCTGCTTTTCATCAGTTTAATTATGTCCGCTCACTGGCTCAGTGGGATGGTGGCCACTATCTGACTATTGCCGGCCAGGGTTATACCTATCCCTCACAACATGCTTTTTTTCCACTCTACCCCGCTATTTTGAAATTTTTTAACAACGTTTTTGGTAGTGTCCTTGTGCCTGGACTGATTTTTAATTTTTTATGTTTTAGTGTAGCGGCAATTATTTTCTATCGTCTAGTGAGAATTTACTGGGATTCGACGGCTGCCTTTGAGACAATTATTGCTCTAATTATTTTCCCCACCAGTTTTTTCTTTTTAGTTTTGTATACGGAGTCACTTTTTATCTTCTTAAGTATCGCTACGGTTTATCTATGTCTTAAAAAGCAATTTTTATACGCAGCAGCTTTTGCGGCCCTTGCCTCGCTCACTCGATCAATTGGAGTATTTCTGACAATAATTATCATCATTGAATACCTTAAATACATTCGATTTTCTCTCAAAAAAATCGATATTCAAGCGATATCAATACTGGTAGCACCTTTTGGGTTTATCGCTTACAATTTTTACCTTTTTAAAACTTACGGCAATGCTTTCTATTACCTCACAGCCCAAAGCGACTGGCAAAGGCATTTGCAGGATCCGTTTTTCACAATTTCTCAATATATAAAGGACCTTCCTTTGTTAATCCGTCCATCCAATGATTATCTCGACCTTGCTGTCTCGGTAATTGTGCCCCTAGCACTTATCTTTGGCTATAAAAAATTACCTTTTTCTTGGTGGATTTACTCGCTTGCTATCATCGTGCCTCCCTTGTCTTCGGCCACATTGTCCGGTATGCCGAGGTATGTCTTGCCAAGTTTTGGATTTTTTATGATTTGGGCCTGGTTTTTAAAAAGTAATGAAATGCTAAAATACTTATATTATTCGATTGGTTTTATGCTTCAAGTAATTCTTGCTTTGATTTTTATCAACGGACACTGGGCTGCATGAACGACTTTTCTTTTTTAGATGTTTGAAAATATTCGAGTGGAAAAAAGGCTTATTCGAGACTAGTCCTTTTAAGTATGTATCTTAATTGATATACTTAAGATAACAAGTGACAAGTTACGATAAAACTTCTCCTAAATTAAGTGTTATTGAAGGCAGTAAAATTTATGCCAAATTAGCAGAACAAGTTCGCCAAGATAATCTTTTGGACCGTTCTTACACTTATTACTTCTTTTTGATATCCTTTATTTTTATAGGGTTTGCTACCTCTCTGTTCTTTCTAATATTATCTAAGTCCCCACTTGCATACTTACCCCTTACAATCATTTTTTCGTTCTTCGCGGTTCAACTAGGCGGTCTAATGCATGATAGCGGTCATAAAGCCATTTTTAAAACAGCAAAAGCCAATGATATTTTAGGTCATTTTGTAAGCAGTCTGATAGGTATGACATACAATTCTTGGAAGATAAAACACAACCTTCATCATGCCAATACAAACCAAGTGGGGGTAGATGATGACGTCACTGATTTTCCTTTTTTATCGTTTTCTAGAGAAAGGTACGACGAAAGTAAGGGTCTTTGGAGAAAAATTCAAAAGCATCAAGTCTACTTTTATTATCCTTTTTTGTCTCTTTTCAATATCTCAATGAGGCTTTACCCTACGCCATATTTTTTTAGTAAATTTAGCCTTACCAAATTTATTGAATTGGTAGTTTTTGTGGTCAGTATATTTGCCTGGTTTATTTTGCCATTTATTCTATTTGACCCGCTAAAAGCTATACTTTTCTTTGCAACAGTAAATATAATAATGGGAATATACCTTGGGAATGTTTTTGCCCCCAATCACAAAGGCATGCCTCTTTTGAAAAAGGGACAAAAAATCTCATTTCTCGAGCAACAAATCATGACTTCCCGTAATATTTCAGGAAATTGGTGGAGGGATATTTTGTATTTGGGTTTAAATATTCAAATAGAACATCATTTATTTACGAATTGTCCTCGAAATAAACTTAGAAAAATCACTCCATATGTGAGAGCAATCTGCAAGGAATACAACCTCGAATACACTGAAACCGGGATTATCAAATCCAATAAAATTATCCTTGGCGAGCTTTCAAAAGTGGTAAGTGTAGTCTAAAAGAGTCTTCGAAGCAGATCCAGATAAAAATTGTAGTGATGATAGAAAATATAAGCGTTCAGAAGTAAAAACCCCGGAAAGACTATATATTTCTCCCTAAATCCACCCGTTGGCAGACGCAGAGCCTTGATTGGCGGAATTCCAAAGTTAATTGGGATCGGAAAAAGCCATGGCACGCCCCGCTCAGTAAATGTATCAGCTACCAAATGGGAAACAAAGGCGATCATAAACTCGCTATACTCGTTTTAATCGCGAGTTTAATGAGCGGATGCGATTATAAACGCATTCCACACCAAGCCCATATCCACTAAGAGAAACGTGTGGGCCCAATTCAAAATATGATTTAGGCCAAAGCCAAAGATAAAAATCCCGAGTATTGAATGGGAGATAAACCTATGTCCGCCCAAAAATGGCGATAAAAATTTACCGAAGATAGTACCAGCCGGGACCCGATGCCAGAGATTGGCCGTAGGTTGATCAAGATCCGGTGCCAACCCGCCAATAAATCCAGCAGTCAGGGCTACAAGGCCAGATGCGAGAGAAAAACTATTAACTTGAAAATATAGAAGTGAAGAACTGAGAGCCGTAAATGCGATTAAATCATGCGTTCTGCCGGTCATGACCTAAGTTTAGCATGAATTAATTTTGAATTATTATTCCGGTTCAGCTGTTTGTGTTTCGTTAAAAGTCGAGGTTATTCCGTCCTGATTAAAATCAACCTCAACTATCCTTCCATCTGCAAAATGAGCGGTGATTGGGTGTCCTGGGGTTCCACGCAGGGCTCCAGGCGTTCGGATAATGATATCAAGCCCTGAATCGGCCAGTCTTTGAACACTAGGCTCATATCTGGCAAACGGAGGCTCATTTTCCTTTCGGTGATTGAGTCGCAGAAGAATTTCTCTCATGCCCAAATCCTATACCTGGTTTTTAATGTTGTCAATGGATTTTAATAAAGCTGCCCTTTATTTTTTCTCTGGTTTTTTAGTTTCAGGTTTTTGGGGTTCTGGTTTATTGCTATCGGTAGTCGGCTTAGCGGGCTGTAATGGTGGCTGTTCCTTTGGTTTGTTGTCGCTAGGCTTTGGAGCTTCAGTTTTCTTAGTGCTTTCCTTGGCTCCCGAATCGTTTTTAGTAACAGTCACTGTCTTGGCTTGAATCGTGTTCACTGCATCAGATTTGGTAGTTTGGTTTTGGGTGGACTTGTTAGTACTTGAGGTACTCCCAGGTTGATTATCCTTTGTTCCCCCAGTTCCTCCCGTTCCAAAGACTGTCACTTGGGATCCCGGCTTTATACCTTCAATAGAAACACTCGTGTCTTTGGATTTAATCTGAGTCTGCTCATCGGTTTTGACTTCTTCTTGGGCTCCTTGAGGCGTCACGATTTTTAGGGAACTGTTGTCAGGGTTTACTTCTATTACCTTGCCTTGATGTTTGTCCGGAATATTTTTGGGGACGTTTCTCAAGATAAACTGAGGGATAATTTTGCCATCAGTGGTTGTTTGGCCAATGATCGCCACTTTCGACTCGACTTTCAACTTTGAATTTTTATCCTGACTTTTACTATTAAAGTCCCGTTCTGGGACCAAATCGCTGATAATTACCTCTTTGGTACCGCCATCTTCAAATTTAACAGTCACCGAGTTGTCGGTAACACGTGCGACAGTTCCGATGATGGGCTCCTGACTCGTTGATTGATTGGTTGCTAGCGATTTATTAATGACCGGTTTGATTTCTCGCTCATTATTTTTTATGTAGGCGTAGGCAATATTCACAAATTCCTCTTTTTTATCATCCGGAAGGTCTTTGGCAACATTAGCCAATGTTTTGAAATTGAGATCGTTTTCTTGTTTAATTTTTAGCAGGTTTTTGCCATTGACCCCTTCGGTGCCGGTTTCTTGAGCCGCTTGCTTTAGGTTTTGATCCGATTGCTTGAGTAAATCCTGGGCAACTGCAGTATTGCCGGATAAAATCTCATTTTCAAATTCCGCTAATCTTTTTTGAGAGAGTTTTATTTGCGCATTTAATTTTTGCTCTGGGGTTCTGGCAAGTTTTAAAATGAGGAATTCATCAAATTTTTTGATGAAATAAAGCGGAGACTTTGGACTGATGATAGCCCTTCTGACCTGCGCGCTGGGAGCAACAACAGTCGTCAGATCATTGGAAGTGATACCCAAATCAGCTGCCGTGATCTTCGGCACTTTTTCTTCACTTTGGGCCGCTAATACGTTGGATGATAAATCCGCTTGGGCCAAATAGTATGTTGGTCTGTTGGTAGCGATAGAATTCCTTGGATTCTTTTCGACCTTTGCTGCATTTTGTCCAACTGATTTTGCATCTTGATAGTAGGCAACCTTTGCAATTTTGGAAACAACGCTTGGATCGTTGCTGTTGGTAAAAACAGAAAGGACAAATGGTCTATTTTCCTTATAAATAATCCCAGCATCATGAAAAATTGGCGACCAGTCACCTGTCTTGTGAGCTACAATAAGATTGTTAGGTAGTAGTGCTGGAATCATATTGTTGATTTTTTGTTTTTTGAAAATATTGAGCATTTCGTCGGAATTCGGGATTTTATTCTGATACATTAAACCAAAGAGGTCAGCCAAATCTTTAGCCGTGGTAGTCACTGGTTGCCTACCCGGAGTTTCCAAATCCATTGCGAGCTGCCCATCGTCCAAATTCAACTTTTCACCAACCACTGTTTCGGTGATACCCAAATTTTTAAGAGTGAGGTTGATGTTTCTGCGGTCCAAAACATCCAAAAGAGTATTGTATGCGGTATTGTCACTCTGCTCAATCATAGCCTCAACAAGCTGACCGATATTGACAACTACACCTTCTCTAAGTCTTGGGAACTCATCTGTTTCAAGCTCGGTCGGTACTACGTTTTTGGCCGAAATTGTGACATTGTCGCTAAAATTTATGAGTCCCAAACGTCTTTGTCTGAACGCCTCAGGTACTACAAAAGATTTAATGGTGCTTGCGGGAATCCACGACCGGGTCGGATCGATACTAACTTCATTGGAAGTCTTAAAGTCTTTAAAATAAAGACTAATACTGTCGGAAACCCCTAAAAGCGAAGCTTCCACTATTAAATATTTTTCAAGATCGGATCTGGGGGAATCTTTAGCTGCAACCAGTTTGCCCTCAATTATAGAATTTTGGACAGGAGATGTATTAGAAGCTAATTTGACTGGTAAAGGTTTTTTGGAAGCTACTAGCAGCGCCACAACGATCACAGCAATGACAATCAGAACCAAACCTAAAGCAGCAAAACCTTTTTTCACTATTTACCTTAAATATCGCACAAATATTTAGGAAATTACAACAAGATTGACTTATTGGGAATACAATAATAATAATTGTTTATGTTTTTAATTCTGGTCGTAGCTTTAGAAATTTTTTCTGCTATCTTACTTTCAAGTGTTCCTCACATTAAAAACACTCCGTTTGTTTTAGGAACTCTAATTGCTCAAGAAGCATATGTTACGCCTCCCGATCAACCAGCCCTCTCACCATCACCAGCTGACACGACTCCGACAGACACGACTCCCGAAAATCCGGCTGCTGATTTAACTCCACCATCACCTGAGGATCCCTTCGCAACTGCTTCCCCTGACCAATACCCTCCAGATATTTCTCCTAGCGCTCATCCACAAGAAACGCAACCACCAGCATCACCCGACCAAAATCCCGTCAATCCAGAAGCCTCTCTTCCGGAAAATTCTCCAGAAGTGCAGGGAAACACCGTAGACTTCACACCAAGTCAAACCATGGCTTTGCTTGCCCCACTGGACACTCTTTCCAATCCTGATGCACTAAGTGCCAATATAGGCGAAAAAACCCAAGACGAAGAAAACCAAATTGGGAAACAACCAGCTGGTGAAGAAAGAGCAAGGCTGCTCTTGGCCTTCGCCCAGGACAAAATTGCCGACCTAAACCAATCCTTGGCGAATAATGATTTTGCCCAGGCAAACTTTAGTGCTTTGAGACTATCCGATCAAGTCCAACAGGCTTCTTTAAATGCTCTCTCATCTCCAAGCGTAACGATTCAACTTAAAACATTTTGCAAAAAAGCAGACTTTACCCTGCGCTGGGCAGAGCTAGTGGTCCCGGAAGTTTCAGAGCAAGACTTTGAAATAGGTCGGGGGATTTGTTTGGGCATTCAACTATGAGAGAAATAGTATCAACAATTTATCAAATAATAAAAAATAGGGCTCGAATCTTTAAAAAAGTCTTATTATTTACTATAGTTATTCTTCTATTGGAAAATATTCTTCTTGCGTATAATAATCTTCAAGCATCAACGCCAATTCTAGGTTTAAAAATTAACAATCAAAATGTTTCACTAAAAAATAAAGACGCACTTGCTGAATACTTTAACAACCTACCGGCATCCTTAAAACCTATTCAGCTCACTTATAATAGCCAATCTTTTCAAATTACGCCGGAAGACATAGGCTCTACAATCAATCCTCAAAAAGAGACCGATCGAGTGTTAAAAATTGGCAGAAGTGGTAACCTTCTTACAAATTTAAAAGACCAAAACTTGGCTATTTTGGGCCTTAAAAATACTCTAGCAACAGGTGATATCTCAGAGTCAAAGCTCGCTTTAAGAATTTTCGATATACAAACACAGGTCGACCTGGCCGCTCTCCCTCAAATGCCTGATTTTAAAGGCGACACTGCAAACACCCTTCCGGCCAGAGACGGCTTAAAAGTAGATACAAGCAAGTTAATCCAGTTGATTACCCAGAATGGTTTTACAAGTCAAAGCGCAACTTTTAACCTGCCGATACACAAAGAGTTTCCAATCAATCACTCATCCGAAGATATTGATCATGTAAGAGGGCAAGCTCAAGATTTGATTAATCAGCCGATTACAATCACAAGCGGCGGTTTGGCTTTTACCCTAACTCAAAAAGATTTAAAAAATATGCTAACTGTTGCGGAAAGACCTGATACTAAAAACCCTGCAAGGATTAACCTGACTTTAAGGCTAGATGACGTTGCCCTAAACAGGAAACTAGGCGACTTTGCCCAAAAAGTTGAAGCGTTAACCCATTCTGAATTTGACGATCATGATGCCAGAGTCGCTATTTACGCCCAATTCTACTCTGGTAAAAGGCAGGCGCTGGCTATTCCGACGGGCAGAAGGTTGCCTCCGCCGGTGCTTGGTACCAAAGACCAAAACCCTGAAGAAAAAATTGCTTATCTTACGTTTGATGATGGACCAAATTCAATCTATCACCCGCTTATTTTGGATATCTTAAAAAAGTACAATATCCAAGCTACTTTTTTCCTGGTTGGGAAAAATGGTCAAAAGGATCCGGATATAGCCAAAAGGACAAAAGATGAAGGACACGTCATCGGCAACCACTCTCTCACCCATTCATTTCTTCCCAATCTTCAGAGCGCAGCCATCCTTTCAGAACTTCAAAATACGAACGATATATTAAAGACTTTTAATAACGGCGAGACAATCGGTCTATTTAGACCTCCATATGGTGGTGTTAATGCTTACGTTAGAAACAATGCGCAGACGCTGGGCCTAAAACTTTTCTTATGGGATGTTGACCCGCGTGACTGGTCCGAACCGCCTGCCGACGAGCTAGTCAGAAGGGTCGTTACAGCTACCCACAATGGGTCTGATATCCTGCTCCATTCAAACCACATGGCAACTGTTCAGGCATTGCCTAAAATCATTGAGACCTTACAATCCCAGGGGTACGTCTTTAAAACATTAAATTAATGCTTCAAAAAAATCAAAAAGGCTTTGCTTTAATACCTTTAGTTATTCTATCAACGATTGTCGGGATTATTATCGGACTTGCTGCTCCCCATTACATTAGACAAAATTGGATGATTCAGCCACAACAACCTCCTGCCCCTAGTTTCCAAAAAGCTAATGACTTAAGAGTTGATTTGAATGCCGCGCTAAGGGAAAATGTAGCCCTGGTTATGACAGCCGCTCGCAGGGTTTATGACAACGATATATATGCCTCAGACGCGATACAGGCCCTTAGTGCCAACGCAGATGACATTGCCAAGATAATTGGAGATATTTATGGACCCAGTGTTAAAGAAGAATACAGTACTCTCTGGAAAAACCAGGATACCTATTTTATAAACTTCGCAAAAGCGTTAAGGGAAAACGACCAGTTGCAAAAAGAACAAGCTGAAAGAGACTTAGATAACTACGATGAGGAAACCGTCAAATTTTGGCGCAAACACAATCCAAAACTAGACCTCGACAATTATCAACAACTAGTTATAGACAGAGTGAGTTTTATAAAAAGTGGCATTGAAGCCTATTCATCCAGAAATATTGCCAAGTCGTATAAGCAGCAACACAACTCATATCAGCAAATCGGTAAAGTTGCAGACATACTTGCCGAAGCTATCGTTAAACAGTTTCCTGAAAAATTCAATCAATGAGCCTATCAGTCGGCCCAACACATATTTAAATACTGAAGTTATCACAACAATTCTAATCGGTCAATATATATTCCTTTTACTAATTGTTCTTTTCTTGATTTAGTCCATTTTTT
>Ga0209515_10005660_pt1 | contig 16061 bp, 15 predicted proteins | sample Subgroupgradi54m_FD_187454 | JGI IMG/M metagenome (GOLD analysis project Ga0209515, IMG submission 187454) | Subsurface groundwater microbial communities from S. Glens Falls, New York, USA - GMW60B uncontaminated upgradient, 5.4 m (SPAdes)... ...
CCTAATTTAGCAAACTCTCTGGCAAAAAAGCCTTGGCCGCAGGCTAGATCAACGATAGTCTCTCCTCTCTTAATTTCCAAAAGCCTTATTAAATTGGGTAAAATAAGCTTTCTTTGGTAGGAATTCTCGTCCTTTTCGATTAAATTGTTATACCAATTAGCCACGTTTCCCCAAGAAGTCGTTTTATTCATACAGTCATTATAGCATCCCCTCACCTCGCGCGAGGTGAGGGGTTGACATATGTCTTATAGTATGATACAATTCTTCATCTAATATGAATATTGTTGGACCTATATTATTTTTTATATTCTCACAGTTTGCCGCTTCTTCGGTGGATGGAAATGTTGTGCAGCAAAAAATTCTGAGCTCAGAACAAATATCTCTTGAGAAAAGATATGACAACAAGTTCGTAAACGATGTCTTCAAAGATAATATTCTCTTGAACATAGCTTACATGGACGGAAAAGTTACAAAAAAAGGAGATATCAATTGGGAAGATATTGAAAAGCCTTTTAGTTACAAATTTACATTACTCCCCAACCAAGCATTTGCATTTCATGATGATGTTCTCCCTGAATATAAAGAGAAAGTTGTTAAGACAACTAACGCCCATTTTAACTTTGACGATGGATTTAAATCTGATGGCTATTTGACAGGAGATGGAGTGTGCCATTTAGCTTCACTTATGTATTGGGTTGCTAAGACTGCAGGATTAAATGCTTACGCTCCTTCTAACCATAATTTTGCGGTAATTTCTGAAATTTCTAAAGAATATGGAGTCGCAATCTATAAAATGCCGGGAACTCTAGATTCAAATGCGATGCAAAATTTGTATATTACCAATAATAGGCAAAACCCTGTTGTTTTTGAATTTACCTACAAAAACAATGACTTGAAGCTTTCAGTATACGAAGCCGGAAAAAAGAAAGTTTAATTTTTTTTACAAACCCTGGAGATCTTTCTCGACCGCTTGCAGATCGCTTTCAGGGCTAATCACATTTAATTCGGAAGCAGATGCGGGAGTTGGTGTAGGAGAAGACTCCAAAGTAGGAGACGGTTGAACTGAGCTGGTACTATTTGTTGATGTTTTTTGCATATAATTTAGTTGTTTTTTTGCAAAAAGTACATAAGAAACAATTCCAAGTACCAGGATGAGAAGAATTACAACAAGAATAATGCCTTTTTTGCTTCCGCTCTTTGGAGCATCATTCATAGGCGCAGGCGAAGCGGCAGGCGTAGGAACAGGAGTAGGCTGCTGCACAGGTTGAGCTGCTGGTTGTTGAACCGGTTGAGCATTTGGTTGTTGAGTATTGTTATTTGGATCCATATTTTATAATTTTGCTGAACTCGTCGCTTCTTTTCTCATCATAGATTTGTCTGCATTTAATTTTTGGACTGCCTGTTTGGCATCAATAACCAGTTTATGTGTTGCCGTTAGGTCTTGTCGAAATTGACTGATGATTGTTCCGACATTTAATCTCAAGGTGGCATCATCTGTAATTTGTATGATGTATGTTTTGGCCGCTTGAGCTTCAACCGCTGTCTTGGCAGCATCAATTGCTGCCTGAGCTGACGTAATATCACTCAAAACTGTTTGGCTTGTCGCTGACTTCCCAATTTTGTCCAAAAAAACTTGCAATCTGCTAAGAACGTCTGTAAATCTCTCTGTTTGATTTTTATTAACCCTTGCCAGTTTTGCATCTATTCTTTCGACCAATGTCTTTCTCCTTTGGTCTTTGATTACTTGAAGTTTAGCTTTAAATTCATCTCTTTTTGTCTGTATCATTGCTTTTGCATCATCTCTTGCTTGCGTCATTGCAGCTTTTTTTTGCTCTTGGATCAGCTGTAATTGCTGTTTTAGTCTTGATGCGCTGTCAGTTGCAGTTTGGGCATTAGCATTAGAAACAAAAAAGACTACCAGAAGCAGAGGTAATAAGAATGGTAGAAATTTTCTAGTCATTGTTTTATGTTAGTAATTATTTCTTATCTTGTCAAGTGCACATTAAGATTTTTGCTTTCCATCTGTAATACTAACCTGTTCACCATCCAAGCCTTTGATTTGAGGAAGAGAGTTTCCTACGATTCCCTTTAAATCTCCGTGCATTCCGTAGGTACTGTCGATAACTTGGCGGATGTTTTTTTCATCTCTAGCCCACTTATTAGAAAAGTATCTTTTTTCTTTCTCTATCTCAACCTGCATGTTGGTAAATGCATCGATTATTGCTTCGACTCTAAGTCTAAATTCTGTTCCAGAAAGATATGAAAAAAGAAGATCTGATTTACCTTTCTTTCCTTCAATAGCTCTTTTAGCCATGGATATTTGGATAAGATTGAGTCTTAACGCACAAGCAAGACCTACCACGAAACTCTGTTTAGTTACCCATATATTTTTGTAAAAACGCGCTGAGTCAACATTTTCTGGTACAACTTCGGAAATTAAAACTGCATAATCTGCCACTGCTGCACGCTGGTCTCCTTTGAGTTTGTCTATCCACAGCTCACTCCAAGTTTTTGTGTTTTTTATTTCCCAAAGTATCTTTCCGCAAGCGTTTCCATTTCTGTCAATGATTTCTTGAATAACGTCTCCGCCTTTTGCGCCCTTTACTACCTCAATAATTTGATCATTGGGAAATTCGCTTCTCAGCATTTTTTCAAATTCCAACTCAAATGTTTCGCCTTGTGTTTGTTGCGACCCTTGCTGAAGCTTTCTTTTTGCGTTTTCGAGTTCTTTAAGAGTGTCTTGTAGCTGTTTGTCTTTTTGCAGTAGTTTTGTGCGGTTTTCTTCCTCAGCCTTTTTCTGCGCATCAAGTCTTATTTTTTCCTCTTCTTCCATTAATTTTTTCTGCATTTCCAATTTTGCCTCATCTTTTTCTTTTTTGGATTCTCGAAGCTGAATTGTGAGCTGAGTTAATTGCTCTAGGAGTTTTTTATTTTGCTCTTCTTTGGCAAGAGAGTCTTCTGCAGCTTGTTTTAATTGGATTTCAAATTCTTTTTTAGCTTTTTTTGCAGCATCACTGAGGATTTCTTTTTTTAGGTTTTCAAGCTCGGTTTTATGCTTTTCTCGTTCTTTCCCAACAACTTCCTTCTCAATTTGGAGTTTAAATGCTTCAGATAATTCCATTCCACAATTAGGACATTTCATGGGATTCATATGGCAATTATAATACATTTATTATAATTCAGTTGCAAGAGGTTAATGCGGATTTTTTATCAAAATCTTCAACCTTTGCAAAGTTAATCCATAAAAATCTGAAGAATTCCCTAATTCTAAGTGTCCAAGTACCAGCCATAAGGTGTGCATCACTTCAGCTGTTGATTCGTAAGGTAATTTCGAAAAGTGATCATCAAAATCTTTTCTACTCATTTGTAAATGTTCCAAAACAACCGGATATTTTGAATGCAAACGTGCGCGTCTTTCATATATAGAGTTATCATCAGTAGATCTAATAAATGCTTCAGTTGTCCATATTTTTAGGGCATTAAGTCTAGCTGATGTTTTTAGAGGCACATGTTTGAGTTGATTCAATCCTCTTATGAGATCCAGTCTGTCCAAAACTCTGTTGCTACCCGGAAAAACAGGAGGGAATTTCGGAAATCCGCTTGTTTCAACAATCCATGCATCAGGATTACGCACGCGTACTTCTTTTATAAATTGTCTCATCGGCTTTTTAAATGAATTGTTATTCCAGAATTGATCGGTAATTATAACGCTTACGTTGTTTAATTGAGTATTTTTTAGCTGGATCTCAAGTTCATTTGAAACAAATGGTCTGATTATTATTGAGGTGAACAATGGGAGATCTAAAAAATATCGAGCATAAAGTTCTCCAAATGTTATTTCGTCGTCCACAAATACCCCAATTGAGTAATTTCTGGGTCCTTTTTCCTCTCTTTTTATAGTTTGATCTTTCTCAGCTGCCGCCATAGGTGAAATGATTTGCGTATAATAGCATTCGAAGAGAATAAGTTCAAGGTTAGAATTAACCTTCTAGGTCAGGCCTAGGAAGCTGCCTGGAAGCTAAATAAAAGAAAGTTGCGTTGACACAAATCATTCTGTCTGCTAGCATTCAAAGGATGAAGTCGATTCTTAGAAAAATAGTATTCTACTCAGTAGCGCTTTTTCTTACTGCGCAGATTTTGCAAGGCGCACACGTTTCGGGAGGCTTACAGACATACATAATGGGAGGAATCATCTTGTCAATTCTTTTTATGATAGTTAAGCCCATTTTAAGCATAATCACGCTCCCTTTAAATATCATAACTTTGGGTTTGTTTTCCTTCGTAATCAATGCAATAATTCTTTATCTTTTAACAATTTTTGTAACGAACATTTCAATAACCGCTTTTACTTTTCAGGGTCTAAATTTTTCGGGCTTTATTATTCCCAAATTTTACGTTAATAATTTCTTCGCGTTTATTTTTTCATCACTTATTTTATCTCTTATTGTTGGATTTTTAAAATGGTTAACAAAAAAATAGTTTGCTTAGGTGGAGGCATTGGCACAGTTAATTTAATAAAAGGACTTAGTAAATTTACAGGCGATATCACTGTTGTAGCTTCAATGGCAGATGACGGCGGCTCAACCGGAAGGCTGCGGCGTCTTTACAGTATTCCCCCTCCTGGGGATTTGGTTAGCTGTATTGCTGCGATGTCTGAGGCCAACGATACTATGCAAAAACTCCTTGGTTACCGGTTTGCCGGAGAAAGATATGGAGCGGAGGAAGCGCTCGGTGGACACAAGCTTGGGAATCTTATGATGGTTGCTCTGACTTCTATAACAGGTGATTTTTCTAAGGCACTTTCTCAAATGCAAAAGATTTTTAAAACTCGCGGAAAAATTTTACCCGCAACTACAGAGAAAATTTCCATATGGGCGGAGACTAGTGTTGGAGAACGAGTTGATCGGGAGGAAAACATAGATTTGGGAAGATTTACCGGTACTTTGGAAAAGCTTCATTTAAATCCAAGTAATCCCAAAACTTCAAAAGAAGTAAAAGATGCAATAATTTCAGCAGACTTAATTATTGCCGGTCCTGGCGATCTGTACTCAACTATTTTGCCGGTATTGTTGATTCCGCAAATTCTGAAGAGCATTAAAAAATCGAAGGCCAAAAAGCTTTATGTTGTAAATGTTGCAAATAAGCTATTTGAGACCCCAAATTACAAGGTTAACGACTATATGAAAGCAGTTGCAAAACATTGCGGGGTTAATGTTTTTGAGCATGTTCTTATGAATAACAATATTTCCTCAACCATTCCAGACAAATACAAGCGCCAATACGAATTTGTTCCACTCTCTTACAAAAAAGAAAGTGGCTATTCTGTTACGGCTTGCGATATTATAAATACACAGTTTCCTCTTTATCATGACTCGTTGAAGCTTGCAAAGACAATAATGGAAAATATATAATCACGTTTAACGTGATATAATTGTATTATGTTCCTAAACATTTTCGAAGTTATAGTTTCTGTTCTTCTTATTATTGTAATTATGCTGCAAATGCAGGGAACCGGTTTGTCCAGTTCTTTTGGAGGCGGCGGAGAGTTTTATCGAAGCAAACAAAGCATAGATAAATTGCTTATATTTGCAACTGTTATCCTGACTATTCTTTTCGGGATCTTGTCGGTGATTCTTCTTATCCCCCATAAATAACCTATGATAGTCTTAAGAAAAAGACTCATGTTGTGGCTAATAAAAGCATATGTCAAAAGATGGGGAAGAAACATTGTTATCTACTTTGGAATCGGTCTTTTTGTATTTTTTCTCCTTAATTTGTTTTTATCTTATTTTATAACACGCTTGCCCTTTGTAGAAAAAGAGACCATAGGTATGGTTGGACCTTACACAGCAGATAGTTTACCTCAGGAAATCTTGAGCAAATTGTCTAGGGGATTAACGAAAATTGAAAAAGATGGAAGTGCAGCGCCTGACGTTGCCCAAAAATGGAAAATAGCGCCAAATGGAAAAGCGTACGCATTTTATCTTGCTCATGGCGTTTATTTTTCAGATGGATCGAACTTGACTTCGGATAGTATTAATTATAATTTTTCCGATGTTTCAGTTCTAAGGCCGGACAAATACACAATTGTTTTTAACCTGAAAGATAGCTATTCACCTTTTCTTACAACTACCTCTCGTCCAATATTTAAGAAGGGCTTTGTAGGAATCGGTGATTATAAAGTAAAAAATATAAAACTTAATGGTAATTTTGTAGAGTCTATAGAATTATATTCGGAAAAGTATCACAAAGCATATATCTACCAATTATTTTATCCAACCATAGGATCATTGAAAACTGCTTTCTTACTTGGAGAGATATCAAAAATTGTCAATTTGGGAGACTTGAATTTTAAAGATACAACATTTAGTTCCTTTAAAAACGCAAAGATAGTAAAGAAAGCAAATTATAACAAGCTGGTTACGCTCTTTTTTAATACCAAAGACAGTGTCCTGTCATCCAAAACTTTAAGGGAAGGATTGTGGTATACAATGCCCGATAATTTTTCCCAAGGTGAAAGAAATCCAAGTCCTTTGTCTCATTATTCTTACGCTAATCAGGAGGGAGTAAATACGTATCGAGAAGATTTGGAGCATGCGAAATTATTAATCGATAAGTCGGAGGAAGCTACAGGAAGTGGCAAAATTTCTCTGACAATTGATACTTTACCAAAGTACGAAAATACGGCAAAAGTTATTGCTGATGTCTGGAAAAAATTCAATATTGAGACAAAAATTATAATTGCAGATAGGGTTCCATCAAGTTTTCAAATATTTTTGGGAGAATTCAATCTATCTCCTGACCCTGATCAGTATACGCTGTGGCATTCGGACCAAATTAACAATATTACTCATTACGATAACAAAAGAATAGATAAGTTACTGGAGGACGGAAGGAAAGAATTGGATACTCAGAAACGCATAAGTATGTATTCTGATTTTCAGAAATATGTTTTTTCAGATCCTCCCGCCTCATTCTTATTCTTCCCTTACGAATACGAAGTCAGCCGGAAGTAAATAGCAGTCTTTTATAGAGTCTCTTTTCCAATTAATGTTCCCATTGTTTTAGTATTCTCAATGATTCGAATCATTGAGAATATGACTAAAATGCTTTTTTACTTTTTTTCATTCCTTTCTCCGCTTGGCGTTTTAAATATGTCCATGCTCCTCTTCCTCTTTCTAACGATGAAGGTGCAGATAATAATTTAATAACAGCAGTCTGAAGAAGTTTCATCAACGATTCTTCTTTAAGAATTTTTCCAATTACTTTTTTATATCCTATACTTCCATGTTGACGAGCTATATTTACAGACGTAATTGTTCCTGTGCTTACTCTAAGAATTTGTTGTATTGTCCGGTACTCGTAATTATTTTCAAGTAGAAATGCGATCGCGAGCCTTTTTGCAAGCATAACTTTTTCGGTTGGAGTCAAGAGATCTGAAATGAATTGATCTGCCTCTTCTTTATTCTTAAGATGAGTGAATGTGGTAAGAAATATTTCAAAAATACGATCTGCAATATTTTTTGAAATAGGATATTTTGAAATTTGCGCCATAAATTCTTGATGATTCGAATCATCAAGCTGTGATTAATTGTAAGGAATGACTTGGCAATTTGTCAAATGTTTTAAAAATTTGTAAGTAGATACTTATTATAACGTTTATGTTTGACTTTGCAGATTGTAAGAGTTGAAATAAAAGTCTCCAGTCTAGTGTAGAAATTTTTTTGAGCGAAGTTTGCGGTGATACGTAATTGCAAAACGGTGGGTTTCATCCCTAATTCTCATTATTAATTTCAATGCATTAGAATCTTTTGGCAAAATTATTTCTCTAAAATCCGAAGTAATTATAGTTTCTTCTTTCTTTGCGATCCCAATGATTCGAATCATTGTGTTCCGTTCTTTTAAAACCGAAACTGCCGACGAGACTTGGCCTTTTCCTCCATCAACAATTATTAGATCAGGATACAGCCACTCTTCATGTTTCATTCTTCGAGATAAAACTTCCTTCATCATGGCAAAATCATTTGGTGTGTTTATACTTCTAATTCTAAATTTTCTGTATTCAGCTCCATCTTTCTGCCCATTTATAAATACAACCATTGAACCAGTTGCATTTGTTCCGGATATATTTGAAATGTCAAAGCATTCAATTCGCTCTAAAGTTTGAACCTTGACATTGTTTTTATTTAATATTTCTTTAAGGTCAGAGATTTCTTTTTCTCTTAAATCTTCTTCGAAGTTTGGATCGATATCAAAGTCCGTCTCTTTTCTATAAAAGGGTCCTGTAATTAATTCAATTGCAATTATTTTATTTTGGATTTCGTTTGCTTTTTCGAAATTTTCATTTTTGCTAAAGATAATTCTTTCTTTTGTAAGGTCTCTAATTATTTTTTTTGTATTTCCATTCAAAAAATCAGTTATATGTTTTATTGTTTTTCTGTATTCCTTTTTAAATTCACTAGAGTCAAAAACAGGAGGGCAAGGGCAAAGATGCAGATGATAATAAAGGCAGATTTTTTTCGTGTGATTTGGAACCGATTGAAAAGGAAAAATTTTCCTAATTGTTCTCAAAACTAATCTCATCGCATTTGCATTTGGAAAAGGACCGAAATATTTTGACCTTTCGTCTTCGGGACGTCTCGCAATTAAAACCTTAGGATAATTATCTTTTACAGCAATTCTTATAAGAGGATAGTTTTTCCCATCAATAAACCGGATATTATATTTTGGTTTATACTTTTTTATGTATTTTATTTCCAAAAGAAGAGCTTCGATTTCAGAGGGAACAATAATTGATTTTATTTGCTTAGTCTGGGAAACCAATGCCTGAGTTTTAGGTCCAAGTTCTATATATTTAGCAAAATAAGAAGAGACTCTCTTTTTAAGATTCTTGGCTTTTCCAACATACAAAATACTACCTTTTTCGTCTAAAAAAAGGTAGATTCCTGGCTTTGTAGATAATGATTGATAATCCGATGCTAAGTACTGCAAATAAAATTCCTCCTCCAATAGTCCATTTGTTTAAAATAAATGGAGATATTTTAATTTTTCTAAAGATTGCATTTTCGTTGATTGCTATTTTAACCGTATCCGTTTTATTTGTCAAAACAGATTGTTTGTTAAAACTGACCGGAATTGTTATAGATCCGAAGGGGGGTATTTGCCCAAAATAAATTTCTTGAACAGTGGGCTTTAAGAAGTTTGCGCTAACAATAACTTTCGCAGGTGCAGATATTACATTTCCCACATTTTTAATCAATATATTTCCTGTTACATTTACACCTGAAAAGTAATTTTTGGAGAAATCTTCACTAAAAGAAAGAGATTGAGTCGGTGGGTCAAAGATGTCTGAGAAATCTACATTTATGTCTTTTGTAGTAAGGTTCTCTGAGATTTTGTATCCTCCACTTGGAATAGGATAAGTGCTGCTTTGTCCTTTTATAACAAATGTGAAATGGTCATAGTCTAATGTGTAAAAATAATCTACTCCTCCGGTTGTATTTCCCCAAGTTGGATCAACCATTACCCATACCTTAAGATCTGAATCATAATACTCAGGCCATGCGTGCAAAACATCTTTCACAAGAGAGAGCGGACGTTCCTTTGAGTTTTGTGTATAAGCAAACCCATTCACTTCTCGCGCGGGAATACCTGCTGCTCTTGCCAATGCTACGAAGAGATCGGTAAATTCAAGACAAACTGCAGACGTTGGATTTCTCAACACTTCCAATGCTCCTACTCTTGGTTTTTCGGACTCTACTCTTGTAAAATCATAAGTCAAATTTTTTACAATGTATTGGTAGATCTCATAGGGAGTTTTAAGTTTGAGAGCCAACTCTTTTATTTGGGTATTTGTAGTTTGCCAAAACGGCTGTTCTTTTAAGTATTCTTTTAATTGTTCTTCCGATAATTCTTCTTTTTTGGGAAGAAGCAAAATTTTTACTTTTCCAGTTACTTTGATATCGATTTTTTTACCAGGTGTTAGAATATATTGAGCCAACCAGTTGCCATCTTTATCTTGTAAAACATTCTGAGGTTTTGGATTTATATCTGAAATTTCAACATCTTGATAATTGGTAGACGGAGGAAGTGCTATTTCTGTTTTAATTGGAAATAAATTTGAATTTTTTAGGTGATACAAAAGATTGAATGCGTAAATCTCTTCATTTCCAAATGAAATAGAAATTCCCGATTCTCCCAAGTTTTCTTTTGTGAAATTTAAATTAGTGCCGTTGAATTTTCCGATGTCAGGCTTGATATAAGAAGGACTTCCTAAAAATTTGGGGACGATTACACTGACATTAAATGAGTTATATTCTATTTGTTTTGTAAGTCCCGGGATATTGATATCCCATATTTTTCCTGACTTTTGTGCTATATCTTTCGTGTCAAAAGAAATTGCGAAAGTAAGTTTTTTATCAAGGCCAACAACTTTTTTGTTAAAGTTTATTTCAATATTGTTCCCGTTGTCATTTTTGGTTATTAATGGTGTAATTTTTCCATCCGGATCTCTTGCCAGAACATTTTCTATATTTTTAAATCCGACTTGTATGGAATAGGAAGACGCATAATATTGGCTGGTTTTATTTGTGAATGTAACATCAAAAGTAACATGCGTCAGCGCATTTTCCAAAACATTGTATGTAACAGCGTAGTCAGTTGTGAAATTAGCCTCTGCAAAAACAGGCGTTAGAAATAATTGAAAAATAAAAAATAGAAAGGGGAAAAATATAAAAATTTTTCTCATCTCTCTAATCTTAGCACAATGTGTACAGCTTTAGCTTTCTTTTACCTGGACAAGTTGAAAATAATTACCATCAACATCTTCAAATGTTGCAATTTTTCCGTATCCTTCAATATGATAAATATCTTTAATTTTCTTAACCTTGTTCTTTCCTAATCTTTTTACTTCATTTTCAATATTATCGACTTCCAAATTAAAGATAACTCGATTGGGATTTTCGCTTTTTCCTTTAATTTCGGAATGGTCGTTAATATACAGACCGGCGCCTTTCATTTCAAATAAATAAACTTGTTCGTTATTGTCGCCCATAACTGCTTCGAAAGTCACTTTTAAGCCGACTTTCTTTTTATAAAAGTCTGCTAATTTTTTAGCGTTTTGACTTCCAATTAAAATCCCTTCAATTCCTTTAATCATTTTCTCACCTCCTTTTGTGTTCTAATTTCTTTTTACTCTTTATCAATTTATTAGTCAACATCCCGTTATTAAAACTCTCGAAATATTCCTTATTCTCTTCTTTCGTCATTCTTTTACCTTCCATACTCTGTAGTATGGTGAGTAACTTAGATTTTTCATTTTTCTTTGCAATCTTAAAGAATTCTTCAATTACTAGAAGAGGCCAGATGTGGGTTGGATACCTTCTGCCAATATTATGCCAAGAAAAGGGATCGAGTTTTTCTTCAAAGGTAGATTGCTTCTTTTCTTTCTTCATTCTGGATACTGCGATTTTAAATCCCTCTCCGGCAAGATTAAGCCAGGTGTTTATCCTTCCAATAGTAGAATAGCCCGCATTGATTTTTGCTCTTATCTGATCGTAAGTTTTTCCTTGGATGAGAAGTTTTGCTATCTCAAGTCTTTTTGCAACCATTTCAATTTCCGAAGGAGTGAGAAGATCTGTTAATACTTGCGCAGCTTCTTTGTCATCCTTAACAGAACTCACCGCTTGGCAAAGAGCAATTAACAATCGTTGTTTTTCAGATTTTGAAAGTCTATTAAATTTCGCCATTACTATTTACCTTCGATACTCTGTAGTATGGAAGGGAAAAGTAAAAATGTCAATAAGAAAAAATTATTAGATATAATTAAGAAATGAAGACATATTTGAATGAAGTGAATTTATAAGCTAAATCTTTGGGTTCGAAGCCAAATAACATCCGTGTTATTTTGTATCTGAACATCTGAATATGGTATGCTAATAATTAGCAGTAATATTTTACATATGTACGCGGATTTTTCTATATTTAGGAATTTATTTAAAGATTTAAAGCAAAACATGCTCTTTTTCAACCTGTTTTTAATAATAGGTTGTCTTTCTTTAATTGGTCAAGCCGTAGGTCTATATCAATTTCCCGACTTTAAAATTGAATTGATAATAAAAACTATGGTTTATTTAGCGCTTAGCACTTTGTTTTTTGGAATAGTTAACATCCTTATAGAGCTAAAAAAGAAAAATCGAAGGCCAATTGTCTTAGAGTTCTTATTTCTTATTTTGCCAATTGTGATATGTATTTTTTTCTTTTTCCGTAAACTAACTTAGTATTCTTTTTAGGAATTGGCCGGTGTAGGAGCGGGGATTTTTAGCAATTTCCTCTGGGGTTCCAATTGCAACTACTTCTCCACCTTTTTCTCCTCCATCAGGGCCAAGGTCAATTATGTAATCTGCGTTTTTAATAACATCCAAATTATGTTCGATTACAATAACAGTGTTTCCTCTGTTAACTAAATTTCTCAAAACTACCAACAATTTTTCCAAATCTGCAAAATGAAGTCCGGTTGTTGGCTCGTCTAAAAGGTACAAGCAACTTTGTCCTTTTTTGGACAGCTCATCGGACAATTTTACTCTTTGAGCCTCTCCACCAGACAAAGTTGGAGCTGGCTGACCAAGTTTTATGTATGACAGCCCAACATCATTTAAAGTTTGTAATTTGTGTGAAAGAACCGGTACAAAAGAAAAGAACTGCAAAGCTTCTTTAACGCTCATTGATAAAACATCCGCAATATTGCGACCATTTAATAAAATTTCCAAAGCCTCTTTGTTGTATTGTTTTCCATTACAGACCTCACAAGTTACATAAACATCCGGCAAGAACTGCATTTCGATTTTTATTTGTCCTTCTCCTTCACAAGCTTCACAGCGCCCTCCTTTTACATTAAATGAAAACCTACCCGGTCGGTAACCTCTAACCTTTGCTTCTTTACTCCTGGCAAAGATATCTCTGATGTACGTAAAAGCCCCTGTATAAGTCGCGGGATTGCTTCTTGGAGTTCTTCCGATTGGTGATTGATCAATCATGTAAACTCTTTTTATATTTTGGTAACCGTTGATACTTTCAAATTTTCCTGGTTTATCTCTGTGATACGGATTTTGCATTTGCATCAAGGCATGATACAAAATATCATTTATAAGCGTAGATTTTCCCGATCCGGATACACCTGTTACAACAACTAATTTATTTAAGGGAAAATTAACATCAATGTTTTTTAAATTATGTTCTTTCGCTCCAAGAATTGACAGCATTTTTCCCCGCCCGACTTCGCCTTCGAGCGAACTCGATGGCGGGCGGGCATTACCATAATCGTCTTTTTTCAAAGTACCAAGGGTTGATTTAATTTTTCTTTTCCCTGATAAATACTCCCCGGTTATAGAATTTGGATTTTTTTTAATCTCTTCAACTGTGCCTTTGGCAATAATTCTTCCTCCGCCCGCTCCGGCTCCCGGTCCAAAGTCCACTATGTAATCCGAATTCTCCATTGTTTCCTTATCATGCTCAACAACGAGAACAGTGTTTCCCAAATCTCTAAGTTTTTTAAGAGTTTCAATGAGTTTCTTATTGTCTTTCTGATGAAGTCCGATTGACGGCTCGTCCAAAACATACAAGACGCCTGTAAGTCCTGACCCAATTTGAGAGGCGAGCCTAATTCTCTGAGCTTCTCCACCGGCTAGACTTTGTGCGCCACGGGATAAAGTTAAGTAATCAAGTCCAACATCTACTAAGAATAAAAGTCTTTGTTTTGTTTCTTTCAAGATTAATTTGGAAATTTCCGTTTCACGGGAAGAGATGGTACTTGAAATTTTTTTGATAAATTCCAAAGCGCCTACTATTGACATATCACAGACATCAATAATTGATTTTTTCTCAATTGTTATTGATAATGATTCTTTTTTGAGTCTTGCTCCATTACAATCTTTGCAGGTTTCATATCTCATGAATTTTTCTATACGGGATTTTAAAAATAAAGATTCCGTAGATTGATATTTTTCTCTCAAGTCCCAGAGAATTCCCCTAAAAGTTTCGTGAATTTCAGTTAGTCTCCCCCACCTATTTTTTCCAACAACTTCATATATTTTTTCTCCGGTTCCAAAAAGCAGAAGATCTTTTTTCTTATCGCTTACGTCTAGAAGTCTTTTTTTAACAGAAATATCATTTTCTTCACAAAATTTAACAAGAGTTCTTGAGAACCATGTTTCATTTTCAAAAAGATTCGAATAAGGCAGAATTCCCCCCTCTCTTATTGATAAATTGTTATTAAATACCAAGTCTTTATCAACTGTCAAAAGTGTTCCCAAACCATTGCACGTTGGACATGCGCCGTGGGGAGTATTAAAGGAAAATATTCTAGGTTCTATTTCGGAAATTGAAATTCCGCAGACTGCGCAGGCAAATTTTTCCGAAAAAAGTTCATCCTGCATTTTTTTGGGTTTTTCAGAGATATTAAATCCCGCATCCTTTATAATAGCTACGATTAATTCGCTGTTACCTAGCCTTAGCCCTTTCTCCACGTCTTCCGCCACTCTAAGTCTGTCTGTAGTTTTAGATAAAACTATTTCGTCTATAATAACCTCTATGGTGTGTTTGTTAGTTTTTATCAGAATAAAACTGTCATCTAGTTTGAAAATCTGTCCGTCTATCCTGACTTTTCTATAACCTCTTTTCTTCAAATCCAAAAAAAGTTCCTTGTATTCGCCTTTTCTGTCTTTGACAATTGGCGCTAGTATTAATATTTTCACTCTTTTGGAAATTTCATTATTCAAAAGCGTAAAAATTGAATTGGTTATTTGTTCTTGAGTTTGGTGAGTAATTTCCCGTCCGCATTTTGGGCAATGAGGATGACCGATTCGAGCAAAAAGAAGTCTTAGATAATCATAAATTTCCGTAACTGTGCCAACAGTTGATCTTGGATTATGAGAAGCGGATTTTTGGTCAATAGAGATGGAAGGTGAAAGACCTTCAATCAAATCAACATCAGGCTTTTTCATCACTCCCAAAAACTGACGCGCATAAGAAGATAAACTTTCTACGTATCTTCTTTGTCCTTCCGCATAAATTGTGTCAAAAGCCAAAGAAGACTTTCCTGATCCGGACAAGCCAGTAAAAACCACAAGTTTATTCTTAGGAATTTCCAGATCAATATTTTTGAGGTTATGTTCCCGAGCTCCCTTAACAATTATTTTATCCATAAAAAGAAGACCTATTATTATACGCCAGAATTAGAGGATAAACAATAGAGATCCCGAAACAAGTTCGGGATGACACCAAAGAAAAAGTTATGCGCGGTTGGTATAGGAGCCGTCTCGGGTATCAACGATAATTTCATCTCCGATATTTATAAATAACGGTACTTTTGTTGTTAATCCATTTTCCAAAGTCGCATCTTTATAAACATTTGTGGCCGAATTTCCTTTGACTCCGGGATTGGTATCCGTAACCTTAAGTTTTACTTTTGGAGGAAGAGTCATGCTTAGAGCGACATCTTTATTAAAGCTAACTGTAACATTTTCTTCCTCTCTCAGATATTCGCTGCCCGCCAGATTTTTGGTCGAGACATTAATCTGTTCAAAAGTTTGTGGGTCCATAAAATAGCACGAATCATGATCTTTGTAGAGGTACTGAAGTTCTCTTTTTTCTATTTTTACAGGAGTTACTTGACCATTGCTTGAAAAACTTTTTTCAGTCGTTGAGCCTTTCCTAAGACTTCTGACCTTCACCTGAACTACGGAGCTTGTTTTTCGAAGATGCATATTGTTATATGTAATCACTTCAAAAATATCTCCGTGTTCTTCAAATGTTACACCCGGTCTAAGACTTGTTACAGGAATCATAAAATATATTTTAGCAGAATCTACGCGACTTTTCAGCACTTTGAGGGCTTACTTGATCACTTTGTTGATTTTTTAGCAAGGTTGTGGGCAACTGCGCAGCAGATGAGGCTTTCAAGTTCGCGCTCATTGATTTTATCGCGCACGTCAAAATCAATCGCTCGCCATCTTTTGCCTTGACGGCCGGCGTTGAAGAGCTTGTCCGGATCTGGAAGGCTTGCG
>Ga0209515_10005661_pt1 | contig 16053 bp, 19 predicted proteins | sample Subgroupgradi54m_FD_187454 | JGI IMG/M metagenome (GOLD analysis project Ga0209515, IMG submission 187454) | Subsurface groundwater microbial communities from S. Glens Falls, New York, USA - GMW60B uncontaminated upgradient, 5.4 m (SPAdes)... ...
GGGTCTTTGCGCTGTGACTGCAACAGCCAGCTCAAGAGCGCCATGAAAGCCATTGCCGAAAGCGGCACGGGCGTTGTGCTTTATATCCGTCATCATGAAGGCCGGGGCATCGGCCTGGTCAATAAAATGAAGGCCTACAATTTGCAGGATGACGGCATGGACACGGTCGAGGCCAATCAGGCCCTGGGGTTCGCGCCTGACCTGCGCGATTACGGCATCGGCGCGCAGATCCTCGTCGATCTGGGGGTCCGCCAGATCCGGTTGTTGACCAATAATCCCCGCAAGATCGTGGGTTTGGAAGGGTATGGGCTTTCGGTCGTCGAGCGTGTCCCCATCAAGATCGCGCATAATCCCACCAATGAGCAATATCTGAAAGCCAAGAAAGATAAGTTGGGGCATATTTTGTGAAAAAGAAGGTCCGCATTGCCATTGTCGCATCCTGTTTCAATGATTTTATCACCAAGGCGCTTCTCAACGCCTGCCGGATGGAGTTCAAGCGTTGCGGCCTTAAGGACGACCAGATCACGACGGTGTGGGTGCCCGGCACTTTTGAAATTCCGTTGACGGCCTTGAAACTGGCCGGAAAAAAGAACGTGGACGCCGTCATCTGCCTGGGCGCGGTCATCCGCGGGGAAACGTATCATTTTGAGGTGATCGCCAATGAAAGTGCCCGCGGCATCATGGAAGCCTCTTTGGCAACGGGAAAACCGGTCATCATGGGCGTTTTGACCGCGGATACCGTTGACCAGGCCCAGAAGCGCGCCCAGGACAAGGGCGGTCCGAATAAAGGCAGGGATGCGGCCCGGGCTGCTTTGCAGATGGTCCAGATCTTAAAGGCGATCAAATAATGCGCCGCCGCACTTTGGCCCGTGAACACGCTTTGAAGATCCTTTATCAAACTGACCTCACGCGCCGGTCTTTGGAGGATTCCTTCGGTGATTATTGGGACCAAGAGCCCAACAAAGACGAGGACGTCATTGGTTATGCCCAACGTCTGGCCGAGGGTGTGCGTAAAAACTTTAAGAATATCGACGACAAGATATCCGAATACGCCACCAACTGGCAGTTGTCGCGCATGGCGGTGATCGACCGCAACATTTTGCGCATAGGGCTTTTTGAGCTCAAATACACCACCGACATTCCGCCCAAGGTCGCCATCAACGAAGCCGTGGAACTGGCCAAAAAATACGGTGACCTGGAATCCAGCAAGTTCGTCAACGGTATCCTTGACAAGATCCATAAAAAAGAGATCGTTGAACCGCAGAATTAACCGACCATTTCGCGCGCCATGCCTACCCTTGCCGACCTTCACATGCACACCTATTATTCCGACGGGGCCTCTTCCCCCGAGGAAGTCGTGGCCGACGCGCTGAAAGCCGGGCTTGCCTGCATTGCCATCACAGACCATGATATTACTGAAGGGGTCGCGCCCGCCATCACGGCGGCCAAGCCGTCGGGGCTTGAGGTGGTCCCGGGCATTGAATTGTCGTCCGAGATCGAGGGCAAGGACGTGCACATTTTGGGGTATTTCATCGACTATGCCAAGGGCCCTTTGTTCGACCGTATCGCTACGTTTTTGGATGCCCGCGTGGCACGCATGAAACAGATGCTCCTTAATTTGAGGGCCGTCGGCATCGACAATATCGAATTTGACGAGGTTTGCGCGCTGACCAAAAGCAGGGCTGTGGGCCGGGCGCATCTGGCAGTGCTGCTGCAGCAAAAGGGATGGGTGGCGTCGTTCAAGGACGCTTTCGAAAAATATCTTTCCGAGGGCCGTCCGGGCTGGGCGCCCAAATACCAACAGACGCCGTTCGAGGCCATTGATCTCATCCGTCAAAGCGGAGGCATCGCGGTCATGGCCCATCCCATGCTCACGCAAAAAGACGAACTCATTTCGCCCATGGTCAAGGCGGGTCTGGGCGGCCTTGAGGTGTATTATCCCAATACCACGGACACCGTTACAAAGTTTTACGAAAAGATAGCGAAGAAATACGATCTGGTGATGACCGGCGGCTCCGACGCGCACGGGTCAGCCAAATCCCATACCCATGTCGGCAAGACCACGGTGCCGTATGCAACGGTGGAATTGATGAAGGCGCGGTGTGGGTAGGCCAACCGTCATTGCTCCGCGACACGGAGTATTTTTGCCGTCTGCTTCGGTTTACAGCTCGCCTGCGAAGCGCGCGATTCTCTAAAACACGCGGCAGGCTCACTGTAATTCCTCGCAGACGTTTGGCAAAAAACTCCTGACTGTGTCGCTTCGCAATGCTGGCTTAGCCGATAAAATAAGGGTTATCTGGAAACGGTCTAAAGATTATTTGAATTTAAGGCAAAAAAAGAATGCAACATTATTATGAGCATCTATTTCAGAAATCTTTGGAGAATATTGTCAGGGGAGAAAAAATTATTAGCCAAGATATAGAGAATAAGGATTTCAACACACAAATTTTTTGGCTTAGCACAAGAAGATTTATTAGTCATGCTAAAAGCATTGTTTATCTATGTGATAAAAAGCAAAATCTTGAGGCATTAATGCTGTTGCGTCCCATAATTGAACTTGTGGTAAATTTAAGATGGGTTATCGAAGATACGACTGGAAAAAATCGTGAACAATTCGTAAAAGCAACAGAGTACAAATTTAATAATGATATTCCAAGAATGGCTGGATATTGGTCAGATGAGTCTCTAGTGCAAAGGATGAAAACCATTGGATTTGATCAGGATTATTACAACGCCGTTGTCAAAAAATTGCACGAAGAGCTTCATGAAAATCCGGCAGTAATTGCACGTGCGCATAAGAAAGATTTAACTTTAATGGGTAGCGAGAGTATATTTTCGATAGTATGTCAATTTACAGGGCATTTATTAAAAGTTGCTAATGAACTTTATCCAAATAAGTACTTTTTGAGTTCGGGGGACGCCTACTGTAACCCGAATTGAACAGGTTGCCATTTGAGCGTTTGTGATGTATTATAAGCAATAGTTTCGTCGGCTCCTTGGCCGGCATGTTTGATCCGATTCCCCGATCGGAGCAGTGAATAAAAATTTTCCCCATAGATCGTTATTTAATAATCTTGACAAAGGTTAGCATATATGCTAACCTTAAAAAGGAGTATGGTTATGGCTTTGCCCAGCCGGGAGGAATATGTCCTTTATCGGGGAGAAAAATTTCAGGTCGAGTTTTATTTTACAGGAAAGGGGGAAATGCCGGCAAAGGAGTATTTCGATGCCACGGACCAGCGGATCCAGATAAAATTGTTGGCCCTGGTCAAATATATCGCGGATAATGGGAGGCTTTTTGATGAGACGAAATTCAGATTGGTTAACAGGCAGGAAAAGATTTTTGAATTTAAGCCCAAGGAGGAACGATTTTTTAATTTTTTCTATGAAGGCAGGAAAATCATCATAACCAATGCGTATCGCAAGAAAACGCAAAAGGTTGACCATAGAGAGCTGTTCAAGGCGATCAAGTTTAAAATGGACTATGAATTCCGAGACAAAGGAGGCGTATATTATGAAAGCCAATAAATTGCAAACTTATGCGGATAAGTTGTTCAAAGACAAGGGTTTTAGAGAGAAATTTGATCAGGAATATAAAAATCTCATTGTTTCAGAAAAAATAGCCCAGTTGCGCCATAAAGCCCATTTGACCCAAGACCAGCTGGCCAGAAAGATCCATACAACCAAGTCCGCCATCTCACGGTATGAAAGTAATAATTATAAAGGGTATAGCGTTTTCCTTCTTCAAAAAATAGCCTCTGCCTGTGGGGCGGACGTGCGGATATCATTCGTTCCCAAGAAGTGAAGATTTCTGTATAATGTCCCCGTCCATGAACAATCACCTATTATATATGCACCGCGCGTACGAGCTGGCCATGAAAGGCTGGGGCAGGACTTCGCCTAACCCGATGGTCGGTGCGCTTGTCGTCAAGAACGGCAAGGTCATGGCCGAGGGATGGCACGCGGCCTGTGGGGCTGACCACGCCGAGGCCATGGCTTTGAAGAAAGCTGGGGCCAAAGCCAAAGGCGCTGTTTTGTATGTGACGCTGGAGCCCTGTTCCCATTACGGCCGCACACCGCCATGTGTTGACGTCATCATCCGCGCCGGCATTCGCAAGGTTTATATCGGCGTTTCGGACCCCAATCCTTTGATGAACGGCAAGTCTGTTCAGATCTTGCGCAAGGCCGGTATCAGCGTTGAGATCGGATTCTTGCAACAAGAACTGACGCGCATGAATGAAGCGTTCAATCAATGGATCAGTGAGCGCATGCCGTTCGTTACGGCCAAGACCGCGCAGACCCTGGACGGCAAGATCGCGACGTTAAGCGGTGAGTCAAAATGGATCACGTCCCGGACCAGCCGTGATCTTGCCCGCCGCCTGCGTTTCGGTTTCGACGCCATTGCCGTGGGGGTTAATACGGTGCTTAAAGACGACCCGGTTTTAAATTCCGTGCCTGCCAAACGTTTGAAGAAAATTATTTTTGATTCAGACTTGAAAACACCGGCCCATGCCAAACTTTTTAAAGGCACACGCCGGGAAGATGTTTTGATCCTGACCACGGACAAGGCTTCGGCACATAGGATAAAATTATTGGGCCGCAAAGCCGAGGTCATTGTTGTGCCGGGTAAAGGAGGCAGGGTGGACCTGCGCCGGGCTTTGAAAATCCTTGCCCAACGGGAAATAACTGCTATGTTGATCGAAGGGGGCGCGGCTTTGGTCGGCGATGCACTTAAAGAAAATGTGGTGGATAAAATGATGGTGTATGTCGCCCCCAGGATCATGGGAGAGGGTTTGGATGCTGTCCGGGGATTGCACGTCAGGCATCTGGATGAGGCCATTCAATTGAAGCGCGTTTCCGTCGGCAAGATCGGCGAAGATATTTTGATCGAAGGATATTTATAATGTTCACCGGCATTATCCAGCACGCGGGAACAGTCAAAGCCATTGGGACAAAAGCCAATTTGATGGTCTTGTCCGTGGACGCCGGGCCTTTGGCTAAAGATGTCCGTTTGGGCGATAGTGTCGCCCTCAACGGCGTTTGCCTGACCGCGTCGGGTAAAAAAGGATCTGTTATTTTTTTTGATGCGATGCGCGAGACCATGGTCAAAACCGCGTTCAAAGACCTTAAGACCGGCAGCAAGGTCAATTTGGAATTGGCGTTAAAGGCCAACGGCCGTTTGGGAGGGCATTTTGTCACCGGTCACGTGGATGAGGCGGCTGTGGTCAAACGCGTTGAGCGCGCCAAGAATTGGGTGGCGCTAACCATTGGTATTTCCAAAGCGAACCGTCAGTATCTGGCGCCCAAGGGGTCTGTGACCATCGACGGTATCAGCTTGACCGTGGGAAAGGCGGGAGCGTCCGATTTCAGCATTTATTTAATTCCCTATACGCTGGCCGTGACCACGCTGGCCAATAAAAAAGCAGGGGACCTGGTGAATGTCGAGACGGACATTCTGGCAAAATACGTTTTAAACGGGAGGAAAATATGATCCTGGACATTTTAGAAATTCAAAAAATCATTCCCCACCGTTATCCGTTTTTGATGATCGATAAAATCGTTGAGTGCGTCCCCAACAAGAAATTAACGGCCATCAAGAACGTTTCGACCAATGAACAATTTTTTCAGGGGCATTTTCCGGGTGAAAAGATCATGCCCGGCGTGCTGATTATCGAGGCCATGGCCCAGGCGGGCTGCGTCTATTTTTATTACAGCAAAAATTTGCAGGGCAAAGACCTGGTTTATTATCTGGCCAAGATCGACGCGCGTTTTCACCATCCCGTGGTCCCCGGTGACCAGGTGCGCATCGAGGTTTCTTCCTTGAAACTTTTGCCCAAAACCGGCATCATCCGCGCCGAGGCCAAGGTGGGAGACAAGCTTGTCGCCGAAGCCGAGATTGGTCTCGGTATTAAGGAAAATTGACGGAATACCGTCGGGATGTTAAAATAATCAGATATATATGATCGGGAAGTAGCGCAGCTGGCTAGCGCGCTTCGTTCGGGAGGCGATAGCGGCGGTTTTCGTAACTGCCTTCCACGATTGAAAATACCAGTTTTGTTGACGAGAAACGCCCCCATCCTTCCTTTAATCACCTTTATCCATTTTTAACCAATCTGGACCAAACCTGGACACTTTTTGGACACCTGTCCTGTGATTTGTGCACAATATTAATGTGATTTGTGCATAATTATTTGTTGTTTTGTGCATGAATAAATTAGATGTCTTCGGATGCCAAGAATTGATAAAAATATTGACTCAATTGCTGTAATAATATACAGTAATCACTGTAAATGAACACAGTGAGGTAATTCTTATGATCAGCCTGCGTTCTAAAGTTTCCCAACAAATCCTCAATTATTTCATGCTGCAACAAGGGTCTGAGGTTTATGTCAATGACCTGGCCCGGATCCTTCATACAGAAAGCGGTAATTTGACCCGTAAACTGATCGTCCTTGAAAAAGAGGGTCTCTTAAAAAGCCGTTGGCAGGGCAAACAGCGATATTATTCATTAAACAAAAGCTTTCCATTGTTAAAGGAATATAAGAATATTGTTTCAAAGACCATTGGTTTGGAGCAGATATTAAAGACCTCGCTTGGCACTATTTCCGGTATTAAAAAAGCCGTTATTTTTGGCTCCTATGCCCAGGAGAAAATGGATTCCCATAGTGACATTGATTTTCTGGTTGTTGGAGACCATAGTACCGTAGAACTTCAAAAGGCGGTTGCACAGGTACAAAAGTCTACCCAAAGAGACATTAATGCCGTCAGCATGTCGCTTCAGGAGTACAATGACAAAAAAGGGAAAGATCCGTTTTTAAAGTCTGTTGAATCCAAGAAAACCGTGAGGATCATATGAGCTCATTTGAGCAGGAGTTCTTTCAGAAGTTCAAATTTACGGCGGCCCAGATCGACCGTTATGTTGAAAGCGCCATACGTGACCTGGATATTGCCCAGAAAGACCAATTCAGGGAAGTCCAATTTACCTATTGTTATCAGGCATTGATTAAAATCGGTATGGCTGTTTTGGCAAAGAAGGGCGGAGTCAAGGTCAGAAGTGTGACCGGCCATCATGTGAAGATTTTACTCAAGTTAAGTGAAATTTTAGGTGATCCGGATATCTTCACTGTTGGCAATGTTATGCGTATGAAACGTAATAAAGACCTTTACGATGCCGGTGGTACGATCACTAAGAAAGAGACAGATGATTATATTGCCTTTGTCGGCCAAGTAATCCAGAAGGCAAAGAAGGTCCTTACCGTTTAATTACCTGAACAGAACCAGAACAGAATTAGAACAAAACCGGAACAAGCGTGTTCCAGTTTTGTTCTGTATGAGGCACAAACAAGGGCACAAGTTTGGGCACAGAAAATGGCCAGATCTGTGCCTATTTTTGTGCCTTTTTTAATCTTGCAACCCTCCCATTTCCACGGGGTTTTTGGGCAAAAGCGGCCCAAAACCGTCCAAGACCCCACACACTCTACCATAAGTTTTTATGAGTGAGTGGGGTCTTGAACTACCCCGTGCGATATGGGAGAGAGGAGATATTTAAAAGAAATGGGTGGTTAAGTGATGTTAGTGAGGTTAGAAGGTAGGGGGAGAAGTATTGAGGTGGATTGGCTTTGGCGGTGGCGTTGGGAGGGCAAAATTTGGATTGATATAAATCAGCAAACAGTAAAATCCTACCTTGTTTTATCCTAAAATTTTTAAACTTTCAAATTGGCAAATCATTTAAATATCGTATATACTTGACCCATCATGTATTTAAATCCAAGAATAAGACGCTTTCTGGCCATGGGTCTACTTTTTGCCTTTTTGGGCAATGGCTTAGCTCTGCCACCAGCCCATGCTCAGGAGCTCAACCTACCGGCCCCCGGTATCCGTGTTGCCCTAAGCCCTGCCTTTAATCCTCCGGTCCTCAAAGGCCTCAAGGTCCATCCGGACAACCCCTTCAGATTTGATTTTATCCTGGATAAAGGGGATTCCACCCTGGCTAATGATCAGCTAAAGGAAGAATCTTCTAAGCTCATCAAATACTTCCTGGCTTCATTAACAGTTCCTGAAAAAGACCTCTGGGTCAACCTCTCTCCCTATGAGAAAGACAGAATAGTCCCAGAGTCCTTTGGCCAGACAGAGATGGGTAGAGATCTATTAGCCCAGGACTATCTCTTAAAGCAGATCACCGCCTCTTTGATCTATCCAGAGGATGAATTGGGCAAGACCTTCTGGAAGAGGATCTATCAAGAAGCCAACAAGAGATTTGGAACAACCAATATCCCCGTCAACACCTTCAACAAGGTCTGGATAGTCCCTGAGAAGGCCGTTGTCTATGAGAATGCAAAGGCAGGTACAGCGTATGTCGTTGAATCCAGACTTAAAGTCATGTTAGAGCAGGACTACCTTGCTCTTGAAAAGAACGTAGAAGGGGGACATGTTGGGCAAGCTGCCGCGACAGCGGCAGACCCCAACGTGTCCCCACAAAAGGATGTTAACGCCCTTGGCAGTCAAATCGTCCGTGAGATCGTAATTCCCGCATTGACCAAGGAAGTCAACGAAAACAAGAACTTCGCCCAATTAAGACAGATCTATAACTCCCTTATCCTTGCCACATGGTACAAGAAAAAGATCAAGGACAGCATCTTAAACAAGGTCTATGCGGACAAAAATAAAGTCGTCGGCGTCAACATTGATGACCCCCAAGAAAAACAAAAGATTTACCAGCAATACCTCAAAGCCTTCAAAAAAGGCGTCTACAACTACATCAAGGAAGAACAGGATCCTGTAACCCAGCAGATGGTCCCAAGGAAATATTTTTCGGGTGGGTTACTTATGAAGGTTCCTTTGGAAAGCACCTATGATGCCGCGATGGTTGGACCTTCGTTGAATAAGGCTTTGTCCGTCGTACAAATGAACATCCGTCCGATGGATCGGGCGATGGCGATTGTTCCGATTACTGATGGTTTATTAAAAGGGTTGCCCGATGCGGTTTTGTCACTTCAAGATCGAGATTTGACAAATGTCCGCGTATTATTGCGAACCAATCAGAATATTACGTTTAATAAGGAAGGAAAAATTGACGAGAAAACGGACGTAACACGTTTAAAGGAAACATTGCCAATTTTAAAATTCTTATTAGATAAAGGCGCATCTGTTATTTTAATTGGCCATAATGGCCGAAAAGGGAGTTTGCAATCTCTCGCCCCAACGGAAGCCTTTTTTCAGGAACAATTTCCTGACGTATCTGTACGATTTTATCCCAAGAGCATTGATGAACATGGGTTGAATATCACGGACAGCATGTTGATTAAAGATCCATTGAAGAAAGGTAAAGGAAGTTTACATATTTTGGAAAATGTCAGATTTGCTGAAGAACATGAAACAGGAGAAAATGGGAGTGAAAAACGGGATGAATTTGGTCGCAAACTGGCCGGGCTGGCAGAAATTCTCATTACAGACGCTTACGGGGACATTGGTTCTGAAGGAGCTTCTATTGAGAACTTACCAGGACAGTTTGTTCGTATGGGCAAAGAGTTTTTTGTCGGCCCGTCAATGATTCAAGAGGCGGGTAAATTAGCTACTGTTGTTCAAAGTGGCGTTCATGCGGTGATTATGGGTGGTGTTAAGCCAGACAAAGTAGAGCCTGTTGTAGACATTGTTAATAAAACATTGGTTAAAGACGGCTTTGGATTATTAGGCAGCGCTCCATCATCAAAATTGGCTACGAATCATTTATTGAGAAAAGACTCTCGGGTATTGACGGCCATAGATTATAACGCTCCGGGAGAAACATTGGACATTGGCCCTAAGACCATTGACGCTTTTTTAAACAAACTTGATACTTTAAAAGCTGGACAGAATGTGATTGTCAACGGAACAATGGGGTGGGTTGAGGGAGGTTACGTTCAGGGGACCAAAGATATCTTTATTAAGTTAGGAGAATTGGCTAAGCGCGGGGTAAATGTTATTTTTATTGGCGGAGATGGTAGTGCCAATGCCAGAGAATATGGACTGGATCAGCTTGAGCATGTCATTCTGATTACCGGTGGAGGCGTTCCTCTTAAGATTTTGGCTGGCAAGAAATTAGTCGGCGTTGAAGCCATGAAAGAAGCAGAGGCGAATAAGGCAATGACAGGAGAGCAGAGGATCATTTTTCCAGAAAATATCCAGGGAGAAATTCCTAACGATCTGGGTGAAAAATCGGAAAAGTTAATTAAGTTAAAACAATTGGGCTTCAATGTTCCCCAATTCTTTGTTGTCAAATCTAACGGGAGCGGTCAGCTTGTCGTTAATGATGAATTGCGACAGGCGTTTGATCGTCTGAAGAAACCCGTCATTGTTCGTAGTGCCCATCCTGAAGAGGGCCGCAAACATTCCTATTCCGGTGTTTTTGAAAGTTTCCCTGATATTAAGGTTTTGGCTGAAGCAGAAGCGAGCAATCCTGCAATAAAACAGTTGGAAGCATCCTACTATGCTGTCCCTGAAAGCGTAGAGGCAGCCTATGCTGAAATGGTTTCTTTGGCAAAGGAAGGCGGCTATAGGATTGATCGGTATACGCAAGCTAAAGGGATCACAGATTTTAATCCCAGCACGATGAACGCGGTAGTAATGGAACAGGTGAATGTTGACGTATTCGGTATGTTTGTCACCTCTGATCAGCAGCATCCAGATAAGGTACATATTCATTTTCAGGTACGGGGAGAGGAAGATAACGGGGCAGGCGGGGTCATTACATATGACAAAACCACACGTATGCTGGAAGATAATACATTAAGCCCGCGGCTTCAAGGCATATTGATCAAATTTGGCGAAACAGCTTCCCAGATCGAACAGCAATTTGGCGTTCAGCAAATCGAGCTTACTTCTTCCAAAGAAGATGGAAAGGTTTATACGCTCCAATCGAGGAATATTAATTTAGGGAATCCACAAGATGTGCCCCGGTACGCGCAGTATAAAACTATGAGCGGAACTTTATCGGCCATCGGCTATGGTTCTTATCGTGCTCCTGTTTTAGTCATCGAGGCGTTGGATGAGGCCACCGGGTATAAAGAATCCCCGGAGTACAAAGAGTTGAGTGGGCGATACTGGAAACCGTCCGGACAGCACAGTCAATCCGAGATAGAATTGTTTAACAAACAGATGAAGGAGTTGGCACAAAAAGCCACCGAGCAATACCGCCAGGAACTTTTAACATTTCAACAGCAGCATCCTGATTTTATTTTGGTGATCAAGGATGCGGAAGCGGTGATCGACAGGGAAGATGGCGGATGGGGAGTCAAAAATTATGATTTCGTGAACCGTCTTATTTCAAAGGCGAAGGTAGTTATCAGGGGTAAGGATCAAAATGCCATTCGTCATGAAGATTGGGAGCAGGTAGAGCACGGCGGAATAACGGTTTTGCCCGGTATGACCGATACATTTGTAGCATCTTTCAGGCATAAAAGACCAAAAGATGATTTCAATTATCCGTCGGATTTAAATGACGTGCGGCAAAAGGAAGGCAATATTTCTTTACAGCATTTCAGGCCGATAACGACAGGGGATTACTTAAATGTACTAAGCAATACGGACGGCGTTTTCGTTTGGTATGACCAGGCGATGGTGGCGGGTTCAGTCAATGTGGAGCATTTGGTAAGGTCCATCATCAGTCAACAAGGGACTAATACTGGCGGTATTGATTTGAACACCCTTGATAAGAAGCTACAAACCCAAAATAGCAATGGAGAGATCAAATTCTACGTTGACCCCGCCATGCTCCAGCAACTGCAAAATGCCCCTGGCTTTGTGCCGATCATTATTAACATCCAGCCCATGACAGACTTGAAAGCATTTTTGGGCGTTGCTCCTTGATTTTTGTGGTAATTCTTGTTTTATTTGTTATCATTAATTTACTGATTCCCCGTCAGTTCATCAAATAATTCCCCCGTATTCATGGAGGCCTGCTATGGCTGTTTATAATCGTATTTATTGTCCCGCCTGTAAGAAAGAGCATAATCTTTACAATGACAATTTAAAGGTAATTTCCTGCACGCGATGCCAGGAGGCCGTGATTGTTAAGGGCCAGAATAATTATTTTATTGAGTATTATGTACACGGAAGGCGTAAGAGGGAGAAGGTCGGCCCCAGCAAGAAATTGGCGGAGAATGTCCTGCACAAGCGCAAAGTAGAGATCGCGGAAGGCAAATTCCTCGACGTGGTTAAAAAGGAACGGGTCAAATTTGAGGACTTCGCCCAGGAATATTTAAATATCCATTCAAAACAGCATAAGAAAAGTTGGAAAACAGATTTCTACCTCATAAAAGATTTAGAGAGGTTCTTTAGGGGCAAGTATCTTTATACAATTACTCCTCAAGATATTGAACATTTTAAGATGGAGCGCCTGAAGGAAACGGTTGGCTCTAAGGAAACAGATAACCCTAAAACAGTTTCTACTGCTACCGTTAATCGTCAGTTGGATACGTTAAGAGGAATTCTTAACAAGGCGGTCGCTTGGGGTAAATTGCAAGCCAGCCCGATGAGGTCCGTACAGTATCTCAAAGTGCCACGAGGACGGTTGCGTTTCTTGGAGAAAGAGGAGATTGTCAAACTACTGTCCAACTGCGGCACAAATCTAAGGCCCATTGTCGTGCTTGCTTTATTTACCGGGATGCGCAGAGGTGAGATCCTTGGGCTTAAATGGCATGATATTGACGTTAAGCGCAATATCATAACCCTGCTGGACACCAAGAACGGCGAAAAGCGGGAAGTGCCAATTAATGAGCAAGTCAAGACGGCTCTTATACGGGTCAGGAAGCACCCGGAGACAGCCTATATCTTTTGCAATGAAAAGGGCGTCCCCGTTCATGATATCAGAAAGTCATACTCGACAGCGTTAAGGAAATCTGGTATAACTAATTTCCGTTTTCATGATTTACGCCATACGTTTGCCAGCCAGTTGGTTATGTCCGGGGTTGATCTTAATACGGTCAGGGAGCTTTTAGGGCATAAAGACATGACCATGACGTTAAGATATAGCCACTTGGCCCAGAGCCATAAACAGCGGGCTGTTGACCTTTTGGGTAAGAAGATGGACACTTTTTGGACACTCAGCCCAAAATCAGAAATATCAGAAAAATCTGAAGTTTCACAACTCATTGAGAAACAATTAGTTGCATAGTGTCGGGAAGTAGCGCAGCTGGCTAGCGCGCTTCGTTCGGGACGAAGAGGTCGTGGGTTCGAATCCCGCCTTCCCGACCATTTTTGATTCCGCCCAACATTCATAACCGCTTCCGTTTCTTGCATTTGGGCCTACTGCCAATAAGTCCGCAGAAATTTGATTGTGCTATACATTAATACTTTTTGACACCTTTTAGGATATTGTATAGCACGTTTTTAGCACATTTTTTGGTATTGCCTTTATAAGTGTTTTTGTGGTTAATCATAAGAATTGAGTCATTAAGTCTTGACATATTGTCGCAGAAATTATATACTTTTTGCGACAGGAATTAATGAATATGCGTACACAAACCATTGATAAAGTAGTTACTTATAGAATATATGGAAACAAGAGGGGTTGGGTGTTCACTCCAAGTAGTTTCTATGATATCGGGAGCCAGTTTGCTGTAAGAAAAACTCTTGAGCGTTTAACAATGGCTGGGATCATTCGTCGCCTTTCCCCGGGGCTTTACGATTATCCTAAACGGCATCCTGTCCTTGGAGATCTTTTGCCTAATTACGAGCAGATAGGTAGAGCCCTTGCCAGACAGAGCAAATTGAGGCTTCAGCCCTCAGGGGCTTATGCGGCCAATCTTCTTGGTTTAACCGAGCAGGTTCCTGCCAAGATCATTTTTCTCACGGATGGCTCTACCCGGAAGGTGGTTATTGGCAAGCAGGAGATTATTTTCAGAAAAACTACACCCAAAAATATGGCAGCATCGGGGCGCATCAGCGGATTGGTGATCCAAGCATTACGGTATCTTGGAAAAGTAAATGTGGATTCACAGACGATAAACAAACTCAAAAAGCGTTTGAGCCGGAAGGACAAAGACCAGCTTTTGCGGGATATTTCCTGCGCTCCGGCCTGGATTGGTGAAATATTCAGAAGAATGGTGAAATGATATGGATCGATTTGCAGTTCTGCCAGCTTCGCAGAAGGTCGCCTATTTCGAAATGACAGCGGCCAATCGTAGTATTTCGCCGGAGTTGGTAGAGAAGGATTTTTGGGTTTGCTGGACTTTGAAGCAGCTTTTTTCATTGGAAGATTCTGGAGCGCATCTTACGTTCAAGGGCGGCACATCGCTTTCGAAGTGCTATAACGCGATACAACGGTTTTCGGAAGATATTGATATCGCCATCGAAAGAAAATATTTGGAGCATGGCAAAAGCATTGAGCCATCCATCGAGGCAAGTCATAAAGAGAACCAAAGGCGGATCGAGGAGCTTTTAGCGGCGGCTCGGATAGCAATTCACAACAAGATCCTTCCACAACTGCGGCAGAAGATGAGTGGTATTTTGGGGGATAATGGTCAATGGGCGATTGAAGTGGACCCCGATGATTCCTTCAGGCAAACACTTTTATTCATGTTTCCGGCGGCAATTGCGAAAGACGTTAATGATTATGTAAGGCCTGCCGTCAAGATCGAGCTGGGCGCTCGGGCGGATCATTGGCCGGCTCAAGCTGTCCAGATCGTTCCTTATGTGGCCGAAGTTCTTCGTGACGCTTTGGTTATCCGGCCTGCCGCGGTGAAGGTCTTGTCTGCGCAGAGGACTTTCTGGGAGAAGGCGATGATCCTCCACAGGCTTTATCATTCGCCTGATGATAAAGCTATTTCGAAGCGCATGTCCCGGCATTATTATGATCTTTATGAGATGGGCCGGGCTGGGATATTTGAGAAAGCTTTGGAACAGGTTGGATTAATGCAGAGCGTTGTCGACTTCAACAGGATTTTCTTCAGGTACTCATGGTTGAACTATGATGAGGCAAAACGTGGATCTTTCCGGCTGATCCCTAAGGATGCCCAACGGCTTAAGAGCCTAAAAGCAGATTATCGGCAAATGCAGCCGATGTTTTTTAAAGACCCGCCGACATTTGAACAGATTATTTCCGGCCTGCAGGGCATGGAAGATCGTATTAATAAGGTTTAAACAGTAAAATCCTACTTTGTTTTATCCAAAAATTTGTAACCCCTCCAATTGGCATTTTATTTAAATACCGTATACAGTAATACTTTTTGACACCTTTTAGGATATTGTATAGCACGTTTTTAGCACATTCCCCACAATTGATCATTTCGAGCAAGGGGCTATGGGGTTGAATTAGAAAAGGACATGTCATGAAAAAGAAAACAATCAAAAAGGGCGTGGGGGACGGGTATCAACGGCTAGTGACGGATATATCAGATATCATTACGCACGGGCGTGGCCGAACCATTCAAGCCATTGATGTAATACAGGCACAGACCCATTGGCGTATTGGCAGGGTGATTGTCGAATATGAACAGGGTGGCAGGACGCGCGCTGAATACGGTGATGCGCTGATAGCACGGCTTTCAGTCGATATGATAGCGCGCTTTGGCAAGGGATTTTCCGAGACAAACCTTAAAATGATGAGATTGTTTTACCAGTCATTCCCGATTCGTCAGTCGGTGTCTGACAAATCAATGAAGAATAAAGTTCGGGCAATTCGTCAGACAGTGTCTGACGAATTTAACCCAAAGCTTTCATGGTCTAATTATTGCGAATTGTTGAAGGAGGACAATCTTAACGCCCGGGCGTTTTATGAGATTGAGGCCATCGAAAACGGATGGTCAATGCGTGAACTCCGGTGGCAGATGGATTCTAAAGGCATGGCGTTGATCGAAGATGAAAAATATTCCTGAAAAATGGCATTGAAAAAGTATTGAAAAAGGTTATAATTCACTCATGTCGTTTCCAAACTGCCCGCAGGTCAATCCCGCTGACACAATCCTAAGCAAGCAAGCAAGCAAGCAAGCAAGCAAGCAAGCAAGCAAGCAAGCAAGCAAGCAAGCAAGCATTCTTCCAGTAGTCCTTTCATAAAAAAATTAGCCGTCTTGGTCCTGT
>Ga0209515_10005662_pt1 | contig 16051 bp, 19 predicted proteins | sample Subgroupgradi54m_FD_187454 | JGI IMG/M metagenome (GOLD analysis project Ga0209515, IMG submission 187454) | Subsurface groundwater microbial communities from S. Glens Falls, New York, USA - GMW60B uncontaminated upgradient, 5.4 m (SPAdes)... ...
GGACCAGCCAAATTTGCACCTAAATCAGCTTTTAAAATTTTCCCACCCAGCGCTACTATTACATTTATCAGCTCAGCATGATCATTTATTTCTGCCCGTTGAAAAAGATGACTAACTGTCTGTTTTGAATACAATTGCAGATTTGCATAACTTAACTTGGAGTTTTTTTCTAGGAATATTTCAGTAACAGTATTAACCAATGGATTTGAAATTTCTAAAGAAGAAACTTCATCAATTAAATTAACAGCAGAACCTTCTTCCAGTAAAATAAAATTTCTTACTGCTTCAAGAGTATTTAAGCCATTAGATAAGAATTTTACTGTTAGAGGTTTCTCGATTTTTACATTTTTAGGCACATAAAGAAAATACCCATTAGACCATATGGCTTCATTAAAATATGCAAATCTGTTTGGATATTTACTTGTAAGTCGTCCAAAATATTTCAAAATCAAATCTTTATATTTTTCATTTTTAAAAGCATCACTAAGCTCAATTAAAACAACACCTTTTTTTTTAGCCTCATCATCAAGAGCAAAAATAGGTTTTAATTTTTCAGAAGAAATTACAGAACCACTATCAGAATTAAACTCAAACCAGCCTGGATCTGAATATTTCCAAAGATGTGAAACCTTGCTTGGGAAAGGTTCTTTTTCATAAGAGACTAATGCTGACAATCTTTTTTCAAACAACCATTTAGGTTCATTTGCAGGAAGTTCAATATTCTTTTTTTTTTCCTCTGTTTTCATTTTCAATTCCAAATTCTCAACTTTCAATTATCCAATTGCTCCTTCCATTTCAAGCTCTATTAAGCGGTTTAGTTCCACTGCATATTCCATAGGAAGTTCTTTTACAAATGGTTCCATAAAACCATTAACTATCATAAGTTTTGCCTGTTCTTCAGAAAGACCACGACTCATTAAATAAAACAGTTTTTCATCTTCAATTTTACTTACCGTAGCTTCATGTTCAATCTGAACATCTTTTTCATCTATCTCCATAGTTGGATAAGTGTCTGATCTTGATTTTTCATCTAACATCAGTGCATCACACTTAACTGAAGATTTAACATTGGTTGCACCTTTAAGGACTTTCAGTAAACCTCTGTAACTTGCTCTACCACCATTTCTCGATATAGATTTAGAAATAATAACAGAAGTAGTATTTGGGGCAGCATGAATAATTTTTGCACCTGCATCCTGATGCTGATCAGAACCACTTGCAAGTGCTACAGAAACCACTTCTCCATGCGCTCTTTCACCAACAAGATAAATAGAAGGATATTTCATGGTAAGTTTTGATCCCATATTTCCATCCAGCCACTCAACCACTGCGCCCTCATGAGCAACTGCACGCTTAGTTACAAGGTTATAAACATTTTTAGACCAGTTTTGAATAGTGGTATATCTAATTTTTGCATTCTTAAGTGCAATTAATTCAACCACAGCAGAATGTAGAGAGTCTGAACTATAAGTAGGTGCTGTACAACCTTCTATGTAGTGAACAGAGCTTCCTTCATCAGCAATAATGAGAGTTCTTTCAAATTGTCCCATGTTTTCAGTGTTGATCCTGAAATAAGCTTGTAGAGGGATTTCTACTTTTGTATTTGGTGGGATATAAATAAAAGAGCCTCCTGACCACACTGCACTATTTAATGCTGCAAATTTATTGTCTTCAGGAGGAATAATTGTAGCAAAATATTTTTTCACTATTTCAGGATACTCACGTAACCCTGAATCCATATCGAGAAAAAGCACACCAAGTTTTTTTAAATCTTCCCTTAGTGAATGGTAGACGACTTCTGATTCATACTGAGCTGATACACCAGCTAAAAATTTTCTTTCTGCTTCAGGAATACCAAGCCTGTCAAATGTATTTTTAATTTCCTTTGGGACATCTTCCCAGTTTTTTTCTTGTTTTTCACTAGATTTTACATAGTAAAAAATATTTTCAAAATCTATTTCACTTATAAGCTGAGTGTTTCCCCACTTTGGCATTGGTTTTTTATAAAAGATTTCAAGAGCTTTTAAACGAAACTCAGTCATCCACTGTGGTTCATTTTTCATCTTTGATATGCTAAGAACAATCTCTTTAGTAAGCCCCCTCCCCGACTTAAAAGCATAGTTTTCTTCTGAATCATGAAACCCATACTGATATTCATTGTTTAGTTCTAATGCCATATAAATTTCTCCTTAATTCGAACTTTTAACTTTTAGGGCAGACACAAGATCTGCCACTACATCTTTTTCTGTCAACCAATTATAACCCTTCTTTTCTAATTCCAAAGCCAATTCCGGACCTCCAGATTCAACAATATTTCCATCTACAAAGACATGAACCTTATCAGGTTTTATATAATCAAGAATTCTTTGATAATGTGTAATCAATAAAATACTAACGGAAGGATTTTTTTCTTTATACTTATTTATACTCTGGGCTACTAACTTTAAAGAATCAATATCCAGTCCAGAATCAGGCTCATCTAAAATAGCCAGCTTTGGCTCAAGCATTGCCATCTGGAGAATTTCCATTCTCTTTTTTTCTCCACCGGAAAAACCGTCATTTATGTAACGGGTAGCAAAAGCATGATCAATTTCCAAATCATCCATTTTTTCATAAAGTAATTTTCTAAAATCTCGCGGTGAAACAGAATCTCCTTTTAATGCTTTGTTTGCCTGCCTTAAAAAATTTGCAACAGTAACACCTGGAATACTTAACGGATATTGAAAACCTAAAAATAAACCTAGTTTTGCGCGTTCATTGGGTTTTAAATTGTTTATAAGGGTACCATTAAAATTAATTTCCCCATTTGAAATCTTATAAGCAGGGTGACCCATTAAAGTATTTGAAAATGTACTTTTCCCGGAACCGTTTCTTCCCATAACTGCATGAATCTCACCTGTATTAATTTCCAAATTAAGTCCATGTAAAATTTCTTTTCCATCAATTCCTACATTCAAATTTTTAATTTTCAATAATTCAGCCATTTTTTATTTTTCCTTCTAAATGTCTCTCTAAAACTTCTCCATAATTATACTTGACAACTTTCTCAAGATTAATTAACTTTTAACATTTATCTCATTATTTTTTTTGCCTCCATTTAAATAGTTAATGCCAATTCTTTTTTCAGGTATTTAGTTAAAACATCTTCTTTAGACAAAAGATCAGATAATGAAACACGTTTTAACATACTAAATAAAATATGGGAAATTGATAACCATACAGATCTTATAGAACAGCAGCTAATATGAATACATTTTAAATCATTGCCGGTAAACTTACCACATGATTCAGTTTCAAACAATTCCCCGCTTAAAGATCTTATAACTTCATCTAAATAAATTTTTTCAGGCGGTCTAGACAACTTGTAACCACCGTTTTTTCCACGAACACTTTCAACTAAATTTGTCTGACGTAAAACTGTTAACAATTTTGCCGCATAGTCAGTAGTAATATGCTCAGCCTTTGCAATATCTTCAAGTGAAGCTAGTTCATCTTTTACAGTCAGCACTGCTACTTGAAGTAAGCATCTTAATCCATATTCTTCCTGAGCTGTAATTTTCATTTTTTTGCCTTTTACCTACATTATACCTAAATCTTGACTTTTTATTCAACATTTAACCTTTTATAAAGATAGGTGGGTATAATATAGCTAAAAGAAGGTTAAAGGTTAAATTAATGCTATTTCTTCTCTACTATGCAGTAAGTCTAAACTTACTAATCCACAAAGAAAGATTTTGTCCAATTTATTTGGCAAAACCTGTAAGCTGGAAAAAGAAGCATTCTGGAAGGCTTTGCAAAGCCTGACAAGCGAAGAATAAGCGAGGAAGGCGGTAAATAAAATTATGCCTATAAACATGGAAGTTGTAAATCTTTCAGATTCTGCAAAAGAAGAGCTAAAAAAACTTATTGTAAAAGAAATAGATAATCCTGATGGTGTAAGACTAAGCTTGCTAGCAGGTGGCTGTTCAGGGCTCTCCTACCACTTACAGTTTGATAAATTACAAGAAAAAGACTATGTGTACGATTACGATGGAATAAAAGTTTTCGTAGACCCAAAAAGTACCCTTTATTTAAGTGGTGTGATTTTAGATTATCAGGGTGGATTAACCGGAAGAGGCTTTATATTTTCAAATCCAAATGCTAAAAAAAGCTGTGGTTGCGGTACATCATTTTCAGTAGGAGATAAAGAAGTGACTCTTGAATTTGTAAGCAGTAAAAAGCCAATGAATGTATGCCCAAGTACTAAAGATTAAACTATTTGCAACAAATTATAGCCTTATTTAGTCATATTTATAGCAACTTGAGATTTAAAACAAGGAGGCGAGGTTGCGCAACCTCGCATTCAAAAAATGAAAAAATATTTCTTACTTACAATCATCATATTCTTACTTATATCTTTTATTCAAGTATATCCTGAAAATACCTCTTACGCTTTTACCACTATTAGCGATCTGGTATTTGATGGTATGTCAGTAGAACCTAACAATTTACAAGAAGTGCTGAACACAGTTAAAAAAAATAAGATTAAAAATAAGACTATTAAAGTCCCATCAAAACTTTTACCTGATGAGTTATTTATAATAAATTCAAGACAAAAAGATCCACACAATATACAACTTGAAATTGACACTTCCAGTGTTTTAGTTAAAAGTGATGGGGATATCCAAGCTCCAATATCAAATCAGGCTTTTTTAAATGCTGTAACTGAAGCAGTAACTCTCTGGGATAATGTAGACATTGCTGATATAACTTTTGCCCCATTAAAATTTGCTTCTGGTGGAGCTGATCCAAATGACGGTAAAAATGTTATCACTTTTAGAGCAAATCCCCCTCTAGAGCAAGCTAGTGCAGGTTCCTCAGTAACTACAATAGTAAATTATGCAAGAACAGAAAATATAGTTTTTATGAATAAGCTTATTATGGTTAAACCTGGAACGATTTTAGATGTTGATATAATTTATGATCCTACAAACAATATGTGTCTTGCACTGCATACAACTGGAGGAGATTTTAAAATTGGTGGAAATGAAAGCACTCCAATAGTTGAAGGTGGAGTTGATCCAAATGCAAGCACTGAAACACTTGAAAGCTGTAAAGTTATTTTTGTCGGCGATTTAACTGAAATTGCAGTAGAATCCATAGCTCATGTGCTTGGGTTAACAAGTTCAGCCATTGTAAGTGCTGCAACTACTAATACTTCAAGACTAAAAGAAAGATATGCACTGACCAGCGACGATAAAATAGGACTTGCAAATATTTATCCAAACAAAGCAAATCTAAAAAATACCGGAATTATATCGGGCAAAGTTGTCTTAAATAAAAAACCTGTCAGCGGTGCACATGTTGTATTAGAAAATACAACTACCGGTGAACCTGTCACGAGCACAATTACAAATATTAAAGGTAGATTTCTAATTAAGGCTATTCCAAGTGGAAGTTATACGGTTTATGCAGAACCAATTGACGGACCAGTAAGAAAGAATTCTTTAGCTTTTAATTTTTTTGGATTTACGCCTAATTTAAATTTTGTTACTGGCATTTTCCCAACACCAATAACAATCTCACCCAATAAAATAACAAATATTAAGCTTGAGGTAAAAGAACTTTCTGCTTCTGCATTTAATATAAATGCTCAAACAAGTGTTTTCAATGAGAAAGCTGTAAATGATGCCGGTGGGGCATCTCTTTTACCAATAAGAATTATGCCTGGTCAAACTTTAACAAATGTTTTATTTTGGGGGGATAATATAAATTCAAGATTCGGAACTCTTTCTGTTAGCGGGCCAGGCATTACAGTAAGTAATGTTCAAAGCAGAAGTGTACCTATCTCACCATCTGTTGAATGCAAAAAATGTGAAGATACTCTAGATACAATGTGTAAGAGAGATCCAAGATGCCCTCCCACTCAGGAATTAAAGGCTGAGCCAGATCAAATCCCTGGATTAACTGCAGATATTACATGTGCTTCTGATGTTACTCCTGGTCCAAGAAATATAATTTTTACAGGAGATCAGATAGATTCTACTCATCCAAGCTTTGGACTTAGAGATCAAATTACCGGCGGCTTATTTATTACAGAATAAATAGACTAACTTGTTGACTTAGAAACCCCTTTTACCAATTCCTGAAGTTCACCTGTTTTATAAAGTTCTCTTGTAATGTCACAACCACCAACAAACTTACCATTTATATAAACCTGTGGGATAGTGGGCCAATTTGAATGTTTTTTTATGCCTTCTCTAAGCTCATTGTCAACCAAAACATCTCTCGTTACATAAGGTACATTTAAAGCATTAAAGACCTCTACAACTGCAGCAGAAAATCCACACTGAGGAGCATCTTTAGAACCTTTCATAAAAATTATTATTTGATTTGATTTTATCTCTTCATCAATTTTTTTTAAAATATCAGTCATTTCAATTCCTCCGGTTTATATTTAACTTTCGTACAGACGCCCCACTGGGGCGTCTCTTCAAATGGCATGTCCTATATCACGGCTGAAGTTTTGTTTAACTTTTTCCCACTGAGTTGGTGAATAAGTTTTTAGGGTAAGAGCATGTATTTCATTTGACTTTATTTCTTCAGAAAAAATATCATAAACAATTTTATGTTGCTCAACCAAAGCCTTACCTTCAAATTCAGAAGCGACAACAACTGCCTGAATATGATCACCACCTCTTAAATCAACGACTTCTACAAATACTGTTTTCAGTTTTTGTTTAATTTTGTCTTCAATTTGAGAAACAGCTAACATTAATTCTCCTTAATTTAATTTTGGCATCCGTCTTCCTACAAAAGACATAAGATTATCATACTGCATAAACGGGTTTGTTTTTTTTTGATTTTTAAGCTCATCTGATTTTTTATCAGCATAATTGTGTCCAGGGAAAATAAGTGTATCATCAGACATTTTCATAAGTTTGTTATAAATAGTGTCAAACATCTGCTCTACATTACCACCTGGCAAATCACATCTACCGCAACCATTTATAAACAGTGTATCCCCAGAGACGAGATGATTATGAATTAAAAAACACTGAGAACCAGGAGTATGCCCTGGAGTATGCACAAACTCAATCTCAATATTACCAACCTTTAACTTGTCACCTGACTTTGTCTTTTTTACGTTTTCTTTCCCCCAGTTAAATTTAAAAAAGTCAGCTTCATGTTCATTTATATAAACTGGAATATCCAAAGTTTTTAAAAGCTCTTCCACTCCATTTGTATGATCAAAATGTCCATGAGTAACTAAAGCACCTTTAATTAAAAGACTATCTTTAGAAGCTTGTTCTAGTAAGGCTTTTACATCCCAAGCCGGATCAATAACTACAACTTCCTTAGCATCTTTATCACCAATGAAATACACAAAGTTCTCCATTGGTCCTATTTCCATTTGATGTAATATGAGATTATTCATTTAATTTCAAACTACTGATTTTAAAATTTCTGATCCTCTGATTTCTGACTACTGATTCTCTGAAATGGGCGATCCGTGACTTGAACACGGGACCCCACGCTTATCAAGCGTGTGCTCTAACCAACTGAGCTAATCGCCCGAAAAAGGATTGAGGAATGAGCATTGAGAATTTAGAAAAATAATACTGTTTTACTCAATCCTCAATCCTAGAAACTCAATCCTAAAAATATCAGTATTCAGAAAACACGTTAATTATAACTTGCAAAGTCCTTACAAAAGACTTTTGAATTTAAAACGCTTGACATATAAGTTTTAATTTGATACTTTATTGATAATAAGTTATCTTAAAAAAAATTAATTGGCAAAAGTCGATTCGTAACAACATTACAGTATACATAAATGAAAATAGCATCATATGACGAACCTATAAAAAAAATAAGAGTTAGCGTTAACCTTCTAGACTATAGATCATTGGGGTATAGGAATCACGACGGAATAGAAGAATTAAGAAAGTTATCAGGAAATCAATATCCTTTAAATAAATATGGCTCCCCAAAAAGCACAGAAATAAATAGCTCATCTGTAAGAGCTTACACTGGTGGATTACTTAATCTAAATCAGGCTTTAGCTATTGCATTAAGGCCAGACTCAAGAAATGAGTTAAGCGAAGAGGTAAGAAATTTTCTAGTTCTTAATAAGGACCCAAGGCTTCCACAGAAAATAGAAACAGAAAAAACAAAACCGCAAGATGATGGTTTGGAGAATGCCTTTGACTTTTCACAATTAGGTTCAGAAATGGATATGTCACCCGCTACTGTTGCATTCAGAGATCTACTGGGACAAAAAAGAAGAGATATAAATGAGTTCTATATAACAAGAAGGTTTTTATTTCCGCTTGCCATGTTTGGGATTTATTGTTCTGATCCGGCATATATTGCAGCAATACTTGGTGCCAATGACTTTGGAGTAAAACATCGCAACCCTGAAGTAAGATCAGCTTCAACATTAATATTAGATGGAATTGTTAAATCTATCTGGTCAAGGTTTCAAATGGCAAAAAAAACCGGAACACTTCCTTTTATTAGAGAAGATGGAAGCAAGAATTTCTTGTCTGTAATCACATTTAAAGATTTAAGTGATGATTTGGCAAGTCTTCAAACAATAAATAACGCTCTTACACAGGATGGGTATGGAACTAATGATAGTGATTCTGAGGTACAAAATCTGGCTGAAATAACAATACAAAATTTATTCAAAGCCCAAAGAGTAATTAAAGGATACTTTGAAGAACAGGGCTATGCCGTTTGATCCTTTCGGATTAAAACTTTAAAATAATTTTCAACAGGCTCTACATTTAAAACAATATACCCTTCTTCAATAACGCTTGGCGGAACACTTTCAATAGCTTCACCGGAATCTAAAACAACTTCTAATTTCTGTCCTTTTTGCATCTTTTCCAGCTGGATTTTTGTTTTCACAAAGTTCAATGGACAAGCTACACCTCTTAAATCTAAAGTTATATCTGGGATTGTGCTTGTTGATACTTCTTTTTTCATATTAATCATTAGGTTGGGCAGACACCCTGCTCTGCCCTTACGTCTCTTAGCGGAAAACATTTTTTTAAAACGCAAGAATTTGGCAATGGACACTCATTCTTGGTTTTCATTTTTACCCACTCTTTTTTAAAACAATCCCGGCTTTGAATATACCCATATACAAAATCAAACATGCTATCCATACCTTGGTTGTGATTTTCAGACAAACACTTCAGACAAAACTGTTCTTCCACATAACCTAAAGCAAGGTTCATGTTATATGCTCTGCGACATATATTCTGAGCACATTTTGGACATGGGAATGGAAAATCCATAACTTATTCTTTGTCATTGACACATATTGTTTATTTCTTAGGTGGCTTTTCAGCAGCTTTTGGAGCAGCAGCAGCTGGTTTCGCTGTGGTAGCCTGTGGTTTTGCAGCAGTAGCTTTTGCACCAGGAGCTTCTTTCCCTGGAGCAGCAGGAGCAGCTTGTCCCTCTGCTGTGGCAGCACCGGCAGCTGGAACAACACCTTCAACAGCAACAGCCACTGGAGCAACCTCTTCAATTTCATGTGTCTTAGGCACTTCTACTTTTACAAGCACTTCTTCAGGCTTTGCAAGAATCTGAATGTTTTCTGAAATTTTTAAATCTTTAGCATGAATTACCTGTCCGATTTCTTTAATCTCTTCAAGGTTTACATCAATTGCATCGGGAATATCTTTTGGCAGACATTGAATTTCAATTTCATTATGAGAAACTATTAAAATCCCACCAGCAATAATTGCAGGAGAATGACCAATATAATTCAAAGGTACTTTAACCTTAATCTTCTCATCACTTTTAATCTTATAAAACTCAATGTTTAAAAACTTATCCAGTATAGGATCAACTTGTACATTTCTAATTAATACAGGAAACTTTTCACCGTCAATATTTAATTCATTTATGTTCGAATAAGCCTTATGTGGTATTTTTGAAAATTCTTTTGCATTAACCTGAATAGAATGTGATTCAAATCCATGACCATAAACTGTAGCCGGAACAAATCCTTCAGCTCTTAGTTTGTTTGGAGTTTTCTTTTCTTTTTGTTTTGCATTTATTGTAAGTTGTTTTGCCATAGGGTTTATATTATAACGCAGAGGCTGAAACTCTAGATAAAACTGGATAGTTTATATCTATACGGCATTTTGTATGACTATTATTAAAAGCTAAAAAAGTTAAATGAACTACGCTGCTTTATATTTTTTTCTGGCAAGTTCTAACTTGGCTTGAAATGTAGATCTTAAAGCTTCGGCTTTGCTCCTTAAATTTAAAATTATTGGATCTGTATTTTGACTATCTCCTTCAATATGAACCTTTGAAAGACTATCAGGACTACAAAATTCTATTACTTGATCAACTACAGATTTTCCATTTGGGTTAGTTTCAATCTCATACATTTGTAATAATTTACGATCATCTGTATCCTTAGTCTTTGCATACTCTGCAATCAAATCTCTAATTTCAGGAAGTTTTTGTGCTTCAGAAAATCTTAAGATTTTTTCTACTCTTTCTTCTCTCTCTTTATTGGAAGTATCCTCTTCTGCTAAACAATCATTAATCTTCTTATATAAAAGCTCCTTAAGTTTAGAAATTTGATTATCAACAGCACGAACCTGAACAGGTTCTGGAGGATGACCTAATATAAAATTTGCAACCATTGTTTCATCAATTGGAGATTTAGTCTCTTTTGCGTTTTTAATTAAGTTTTCAATAATGGGTTTAATAAATCCACCAGCAATAGTTTTATATGATTCATATTTTAAATACATTCCTCTTAATTCTTGAATTCTTTTTTCAGTATTAAGGCGCAGTAAAGTTAAGTCTAAATTCTTATTATTTTTAGAGCCTTTTATAATTTCTTTTGCAGTATCTATTGCCCATCTTTGGGGATTATTATCTGCATTTTTTGCTTCTTTTGTTAATTCATCAATTTTACTTAAGACTTTATTTCCTGCACTATTTAAATTACTTTCATCCAGAGAAACACTTGAAAGAAACTGTGGATTATATAAGTCTCTATTTGAATCTTTCTTAGATTCTATATCTAAATAAACTTTTATAATCTTAGACTTTGCAATTTCATCTGGTATCTTAACTTCGATTAATATTGTATGCATTCGTCCAAAGAACTTTTCAGCATTAGTCCCCTTTGCAAGAGTAGTTTCTTTAGTTTCCGGATTCACCCCAAAACCACACATATCTTCTAAAGTTTTATTACTCGTAAAGAAAATATCGTTACTTTTATCGTCAAGCAAAGCTGCAAATTCACTAAAAATAGTATCCATCATTTCTGTTTGTGGTTTACCATTATCATCTTTTGCAAGCGCCATTATTTCATCAAATTCATCAAGCAATAATACAAAACGTTTATTATTGTCTGCTCTTCCTTCATCAAACTTCTTCTTTAAACAGCGTGCAATCCCTCTAAGCATGTCAAGCTTAGAAGTAGAAGATCCCAATAACTCAGAAAGAAAACCCTGTCCAAATTGAGATGCAATGTTTCTACATACCTCACTTGTCGGATCTGGATTTTCAAATACTTTTATAAGATCTTTACCACTGATATAGTGGGTTAAAACTTCTCTCTTTTTTCCATCGGGCTTATTGTTTTCATGATTCACAATCATTCCTATAACCTGATGACATAGAGATGTCTTACCAGTTTGTGTTACTCCAACTAAAAATACTTGTTTCCCTTCATCTAAAGATGTATATAAATTCTTTTGATCAATAGCAGTGTTAACATCACTAGGAAATCTTAAAATGTTATCACTTAAAGTTTTAGGTTCTTCTTTAAATGGTTTAAGTACACCATCTAAGAAATTTTTACCTTGTAATATTAATCGTTCAACTGGATCAATAAATATATCGCGCGGAATCCCTTTTGCAGAGGAGAATACAGAAGCAACAAGAGAGCCAATACTTAACAAACGACCTACTTTACTAAGCCATCCTAATTTCCCTAAACCTTCTTCTCCACTAGAAGCTGCATACTTTCCAAGGAAACCAGATGAGAAAAACAATAAAACACCAGCTATAACACCATATGTTCCAACATGTCTTTTTAAAAAATTAATCACAATATTATCCTGATTTTTCTTATCAACCAGGTTATAAGTTTTCTTTAAATCACATATAGGATTACCTGCATAAGCTAGCGCTTTTTTAACACCACCAATTTGACCAAACTTCTCAAGGTAACCTGAGTATTCTTTAAAAGTTTGTACTGCCTGGTTTGGGGATAATGGAATTAGTAAAAACATAAATTAATAAAATAACCTCTTAACCCGATACTAACCAATTTATATCTCAAGAGTAAATACCTAAACAGCAAACATCATTAAATCTTTCTAAAGTTTTGAAAGGTTAAAGCTTATACTCTTAATAAAATGGATAAAAAATCTTTCTTAACCAATTTTCTTAACCTCAATACAGTTGTACATTATAATAACCACTATGGAACAGGATATAAATAATCTAATTCAAAACATTAATCAGTTACCAGAATCTGAAAAGAAAAAAATACTAACTTTTCTCTTATATCAATCTTCTGCCATCTCTCAAAAAGACAAAGAGACAATTGAATTTCTCACAGCATCCAGTGAAAGATTTACAAAATGGATTGAAGAAACAGACAAAGTTATAGAAGAAACCGAGATCTTTTTAAATGAGCTTAGAAAATCAGCTTAATCAAAAGTTTTCTTTAATTGAAAAAAAAATCAATACGGCTGAAGAAGCTTATAAGGAATTCTACACTTTAATAGAAGCTTTTTTAATAAGCGAGTCACTAGATAATGAATTAAACAGACTAGTTGCATTAAAGAAAGTTGAACTTGGAAATATGTACAAAGAGCTTAGCCTTCTTATTTCCTTATCTAAAGCAGTTAAACAACATAGAGAAATTATATTATCAAAAGAATCAACAACTCAAAAAGCATTAGAAGTATTAGAAACTCATAATGATAGATATAGTAGTTTTATTGCTGACATAAAAGCTTTAGCTATTTTTCTTGAACTAAGGTTAAAAGAGAACTAGAATGAAAGAAAAAATAATTGTTTTTTTTAATCTAATTAAGTTTGAACATTCTATTTTTGCTCTACCATTTGCATTATCTGGAGCATTTTTGGTTAAGGAATCTGGACTACCTGAAGTTAGAACAATAGCTCTAATTATTCTTGCTATGGTCAGTGCAAGATCATTTGCTATGAGTGTAAATAGAATCATCGATGCAAATATCGATCTTAAAAACCCAAGGACTAAAAATCGCGAAATCCCAGAAGGGAAAATTAAAAAATCTCATGTAATTATTTTTTCTATCATTTCACTTCTTGTTTTTGTTTATGCAGCACTAAACCTTCCAAGAATTTGCTTTTTGCTTTTGCCAATTGCAGCTCTTTGGTTTTTTATTTATCCATTCACAAAAAGATTCACAGCTATGTCACATTTATGGCTTGGAGTTGCCCTTGGAGCTTCAGTTTTAGCAGGATGGCTTGCCTGTAGAGGCGAGGTAACCTCGCCTCTACCCTATGTTTTAGGCTTAGCAGTTACTTTCTGGACAGCAGGGTTCGACATAATTTATGCCTGCCAGGATTATAAGTTTGATAAAGAAAGCAAACTTCATAGCGTTCCTGCAAAATTTGGAATTAAAAATGCTCTTTTAATTTCAAGGATATTTCATATTTTAACTGTTTTATTTTTAATTATTCTTGGAAAACTAATTCAAACATCTTTTATTTACTGGACTAGTGTATTATTTGTTTTGGCAATGTTACTCTACGAACAAAGTTTAGTAAAAGATAATGACTTAAGCAAAGTAAATCTGGCTTTTTTTACCATAAACGGCTGGGTTAGTGTAGGATTTTTAGGATTTATATTGTTAGAGAAGTTAATTTCGTGGTAAATTAAAATCAGTATGGAACCAATTGAAAAAAAAATTATAGGATTACCTTTAGATAAGCAAAGAGAGGTTATAGACTTTATTGAATTCTTACAAGAAAAAGAAAGAAAAAATAAACAAGAAAAATGTAGTTTTAAATTTTCCTGGGAAGGGGCTCTTTCTGAATTAAAGGATAAATATACTTCAGTTGAATTACAGCACGAAATTAATAACTGGAGAATTTAATGTACTTACTTGATAGTTGTGTATTTCTAGAGATTCTCCTTGAACAAAACAAATCTCAAGTTGTAAAAGATTTTTTAAACAACTGTTCTAAGAATGATATCTCTATTACTAATTTCTCCCTACATTCTATTTGTGCCTATCTAACAAAAAATAAAAAGACTGAGATCTTAAAGGATTTTATATTAGAGCTTAGGAATAATAACACAAAAATTTTTCAAACCAGCTTAGAAGAAACCGATCTAATCTTAAGTAATTGCAAAAGATTTTCTTTAGACTTTGATGATGCATACCAATATACTATTGCAAAAATTTATGGACTTCAGCTAGTAAGCTTTGATAAAGATTTTGACAAAACTGATTTAAAACGAATAGAACCATAACTCAATGTCAAAAGTATTTCTTACAGGAGGAACAGGATTTATAGGTGGAAATCTTGTAACGAAGCTATTAGCTAAAGGCTACAAAGTAAAAGTCTTAGTAAGAAACAAAGAACTATTAGAAAAACATCAATGGAAAGACCAAGTCGAAGTGATTTTGGGAGATATAGTAGAGCCTGAAACCTTTAGCGGAAAGATAAATGACTGTGAAATTATAATCCACTCTGCAGCAATAATAGGATTCTGGAATAGAACGTGGGATAAGCTTCACAAAGTTAATGTAATTGGTACAAAAAATATACTTAATGAAGCACTTAAATCAAAGTGTAAAAAGTTTATTCACATAAGCTCTGTAGCTGCAATTGGATATGGAGAAAATAATGAACCTATAAATGAAGAGCATCCTTATAACTGGGGGAAACACAAGATTTGTTATATGGAGACAAAACATGAAGCAGAACTTGAGGTTCAAAAAGCTATTAAAAATGGACTAAACGTTACAATGGTAAATCCTGCAAATGTCTGGGGAGTTGGGGATCACAGGGGAAGAAGGACATCCGTAATAAAAGCTATAAAATTGGGACTTCCTTTTTATGTGAATGCCGGAACAAACTTTGTAGATGTAGATGCTGTTTGTGAAGCTGTTATAAATGCAATTAATCTTGGCAAATGCGGGAAAAGATATATTTTAGGTGGAGAAAACCTTACTATAAAAGAGTTTCTTGGAATTATTGCAGATGAAGTAAATGCAAGAAAACCTTTTATAATATTACCTAAACCTCCAATTGTTTTATTTTCATATTTACAAGAGGTACTTGGAACAGTTACTGGAATATCTCCAAGACCAGCAGCTTCACAACTTTGTTTCTTTGGAAGAAATATTTACTATGACAGTTCAAAAGCAATTAAAGAATTAAAAATGCCTGTTATATCCTTTAAGGAATGTATTAAGAAAACCGTTAGATTTTACAGAGAAAATAATTTACTGTGATCATATGTCATTGCGAGCCAAAAGCGAAGCAATCCCGAACTATTTACGTAAAAGCGATCGGTATTGCTTCGGCATTTCATGCCTCGCAATGACATTAAAATTTTCCTTCACACCTGTGAATCTTCATAAAATTACTTTCACCACGGGCTGCAATAGGTAAGCCACCTGTAACAATTACTAAATCACCTTTTTTAACAAAACCTTTTTCCATTAATGTTTTTTCCACCAGATACATCATGGTTTCAGTATCAGTAACATCTGTAAGTAGAATGGGAGTAATTCCCCAATATAAACTCAACTGCCTGCTTACAACTTCATTCTGTGTAAGTGCAATAACTTTAACTGGCGGCCTTTGTTTAGAAATAAGATTTGCTGACTTTCCGGAAAGTGTAAATGTAGCAATGGCAGCAGCTTTGACACGTTCTGCAAGGTCACATACACTTCTAGCAAGATTTTCCTGAACACTGCTCACATCATGCCTGTAACGCGGAGCAACTCCTTCTGTAGAAAGTGCAACCTTATGCATTGTCTGAACTGCCAGGACAGGATATTTACCAACTGCA
>Ga0209515_10005663_pt1 | contig 16050 bp, 16 predicted proteins | sample Subgroupgradi54m_FD_187454 | JGI IMG/M metagenome (GOLD analysis project Ga0209515, IMG submission 187454) | Subsurface groundwater microbial communities from S. Glens Falls, New York, USA - GMW60B uncontaminated upgradient, 5.4 m (SPAdes)... ...
CGGGACCGGTGGCGAAGGGACGTCCCTGCCAGAGTGGATCGAGCATTTCAGAGGCTTCAACGTGGGGATCATCTACGACGTTGACGAAGCCGGTCAGGCTGGCGCCCGCAAAGTCGCTGAGCGCTTGCTCCCTGCGGCTCAGAGCGTCAGAATCGTCTACCTGCCGCTTTCTGACGCTGAAGATTCGAAGGACGTTACCGATTGGGTGAAGGCAGGACACACTGCTGAAGAGCTGCGGCAGTTGATTGAGGAAACCGAAGCCCAGGAGCGGCCTGACGGCCCAACCGTGAGTGTGCTAGAGACAGCATTTTCTCCGATCAGCCTCAAGGAGTTGTTGGACATCTTAGGTCGGACGATCAAGAAGGATGAGGCAAACAAGCTGATCACGTTTTTGTGTGAACTCTCGGCCTACACGGAGGATGCGCAATTCAACATCATCAACAATGCCCCATCTTCGAGCGGGAAGTCATACATCCCTACGGAGGTCTCCGCTCTTTTTCCTGCTGAGGATGTCCTTGCGATCGGTTACTGTTCGCCAACCGCTTTCTTCCACGACGTGGGCCAGTACGTCAAAGAAGTCAGGGGCTACGTGGTCGATCTATCCCGTAAAATCCTTATCTTCCTCGACCAGCCCCATACCTTGCTGCTCCAGCACCTACGGCCGCTGCTGTCGCACGACAAGAAGGAACTCCTCCTGAAGATTACCGACAAGTCCCAGAAGGCCGGCCTGCGGACGAAGAACGTCCTTCTCAGAGGGTTCCCAGCCGTCATCTTCTGCACGAGCAATCTGAAGATCGACGAGCAGGAAGCCACGCGCTCCCTGCTCCTGAGCCCTGAGACCCACCAGGAGAAGATTCGGGAGGCGATCCACCAGCGGGCGGACAAGGAGGCAGACGCCGAGACCTACCACGCATGGCTGGAGAGCGACGCGAGCCGCCAGCGCTTGAAGGCGCGCATCGCTGCAATCAAAGCTGCAGGCATCACGCACATCAAGATTCCTGATGTGCACCTCGTGAAGGAGCGTTTTTTCCTCGACCGGGCGACGCTAAAGCCACGGCACATGAGGGACATCGGGCGGGTCATGTCACTGGTCAAGGCCTGGGCGTTGCTCAACCTCTGGCACCGCAACCGTACCGGCTCAGTGATCGAAGCCAATAGGGAAGATATCGAGGAGGCCTTCCGGCTTTGGGATCAGGTGGCCAAGAGCCAGGAACTCAATCTGCCGCCTTACTTGTATGACTTTTTCCATGAGGTCTTGTTGCCGCTCTACTTGTCGAAGGGAAGCGGCCTGACGCGCCAGGAGATACTCCAGGGACACTACCGGCTGTACAGTCGGTTCATGCCAGATTTTCAGCTCCGGCAGCAGGTGCTCCCCATGCTCGAGGCGGCTGGTCTGATTGTACAGGAGGCAGATCCCCAGGACCGCCGGCGCATGCTGGTTGTCCCGGTTTCAGGAAACAGTGAGTCTAGCGGTGGAGTAGGCGGAGATAGCTTGGTAGGTACGTCAGATATAGTGAGTTGAGTGGGGGGTACGGGAAGAGGTGAAAGAAATAGTGAGTGAGACGGTGGGGTAAGAACCCCAGCCCGCGCCAGAGGGGTACCCCCCATGCCACTCACTATATCCTGGGGTACGGATGGTTGCTATAACCGGCATTATCGCAAGTAAGCGGGTGGACAGGATTGCACGGAAATGAACGAAACAACGGCCCAACCGAGTGAAGCACTGACGACCCGGCAGCAGCTCGCCATTGCAGAATTCCTCGGTTCTCCCAGCATTGAGGAGGCCTGTCGTAGGACTAAGGTGGCCAGAGGGACCATGTACAAGTGGCTAGCTGACCCCACGTTTCAGGCTGAACTGAAGCGCCAACGCGAGACACTGGTGGAGCAGGCCTTCAACCTGCTCAAAGCGGGTATGAATCGGGCGGTTGAGAAGCTCCTAGGGCTTCTCGAGGTGGAGAGCCAGTTGGGCATCCAGCTCCGAGCCGCGCAAACCCTCTTGGATCAGGGGATCAAGGTGGTGGAACTGCAGGATCTCGAAGGCCGCTTGGAAGCGTTGGAAGCCCACCTGGAACGTCAGGGGACTCGTGGATGGCGCTGAGGCAGCGCCTGGCCCGGCTCGAGCACGCCACCCGTTCCCACGCGCGAGGCGGATCCGGTGATCATCCGCTGCTGCTCGTGCGGGTGGACAGAGCGGCCCATCCCACCCGAGTATCACGGAATACTGCTCCAGGTAAACACCAGCGCAGGCTGTCCCCATCAGGCCAGTGAGCACCTGAGAGCAGTCAATGGCGTTAGCCGCCAGAGTTAAGCGATTGGAAGCCGTGGTGCACGCGCGTCTGCCAACCGGGCCGTTAGTGGAGTGGGAGGGGCCGGACGGGGAACGGCTGCGGTGCCGGCATGGGAACATCGCTCCCCCTATGCCCGCCGATACGAAAGTGGTCGTGTTCGTTGCTTACGACGATCCAAAGCAGTATTCTGTGTGTGGGGTGCTGTGTCAGTGCGAGGCCCAACGACAGCAAGACGCGGAAGGAAATCGTGATGACCAACACGCTTGACCTGGAGGGGTTACCTTGCTAGGCTTGATCTAGTTGGAGGTATCCCATGCGCTGGTTCCTCATTGGGCTAATCCTAGTGGTTTCTCCATCCCTCACTTCCTCTGCGGATTCTGAAACTGATTGCCACGTCGTGGGGGATCGACTCATTTGCAACACGACCTCCGTTCCCGGAGTGGAGACCATTGATCGTATCTTTCAGTCACACTCCCAAGCATTTGAGCATCGCGGAGCCGCTGCAGCCGAAGCACTACTTGATGCCGTGCATGAACGCCAGCAGCAACTAAACCAACAGCAACTTGATGAGGAACGGTTTCAAGAGCATCTGATCGAAATTGGCGTCGCCAACGGGACCCTCACCTACAATCCCACCACGAATACCGTGTCTCCTACTCAGTCCTCACAAGCTGCTAGCTCGACGTCAGTATCTCATCCGTCGCATACCAAGTTCTGCCCTGTCGGAGGAGAGGTGTACGACGCCTCGGTCAAGTTCTGTCCGAATCATGGCGTAGAGTTGAAAGAATTTCTCCAGTAGTTATTTCTGAAAATGAGGTGTCGATGCTACTCGTCGCGATAAACCTGTCCATCTTGTGGGTCTTGGTCGTCTGGTTGTGGTGGCGAACCATGAATATCAATGCGGACCTCGATTATCTCTATCGCCGAGAGCACTTAGGTCGACATGGGTATGTCGTCGGCGAAGAACGCTGCGACTGATTTGTTAGATGAGTAGGTTTCTCGCATGAAGTGGCCACGGTGTTCCTATCGCCAATTCATCGTCAATGCGATTCTGACAGTGACCTTTCTCTGGTTGGTGTCAGCGTGGCTCTCTATTTTTGCAAACTACTACGTACCAAAACTCCAGATTGACCTCAACCACTCTGGTCACATTCTTCATGACTAGCTTTCCGTAGCCTTCCCCCGTTCCTTGGGCCACCGGTGCCATTCACGGAGTACATCAATAGAACACATAAAAATGTCCCCTAAACTGTCCCCCAATGACTCCTGTTCCTGCATCCCCCAAGAGTTACCAACGGTCATCCTTGCCGTAGTTGCCGATGCGTTCATCGACGGTGAATATGGGCGAATCAGAGTCACCGACGAGAAAACTCAAAATAGCAGTTTTGTGCTAAAGTAGCTTGAGGGCCTATTGCCGCAAGGCGTGGAGGTTCAAATCCTCTCGTCCCCAGGTTTTACGACGATCAAACGTCTCAGGTTTGTCTTGACAAGCTTTGCGACAGTTGTTAGTGTGTGCGTGTAACGGCGCAGAGTGCGGCGCGTCGGAAACCACATAGAGTGAGTGTGACGAGGATCGTACGTCAGGCTGTTTGGTGTGACGGCTAGTGAGTCGAATAGCGTGTGTCAGCTCCTTCTCTCGGCGGTGAGCCACTCGAGCATCTCAATACGGATGCGGAGTCAAGAACGTTGCATCGAAGGTGCTGGACTCAATTTGAATACTTGGTACCCCCAAGGACAACGTGTCGTTGGGGGTTTTGCTTTCTAGGACATCGCTGAACATTGAGTGAGGAGGACCGAGCAGTGAGTAGGGGACGCCGAATTCTGGTGGCTGGGGTCGGGCTATTGTTGGCCGTCGTTGCGACCGGTGAACATCTCGGACGTCGGCTTGCGGAGCGCCACTATCGCGAGGCGCTCGAGAGCCGTCAACAACTTGAGCATCGAGTGGGTGATGTGATGAGAACTCACACCCAACTCACCGCGACGCTGCAGCGCGAGCAGCAGCGCTCCCAGGCGTTGTCCGAGGCGCTCGCCTCCACGCGCGGCCAGCTTGAAGAGGCCGTCGGTCGACTCACCGAAGAAAACAAGAGTGTCCGCTTGCTCCAGCAGCGCTTGGCATCGATGCAGCAGCAAATGGATCAGCTGCAGGGTGAGCTGGCCGTGACGCTTGAGCAGCGTCCGCGCGCCGCCTCAGCCAGCGCGAGTCCGGTGCAGTTGGAGCGCATCGTCGTCAGCGATTCGGCGGGTGCTACGGTGCGAGGCCGGGTGCTCTCCGTCAACCAAGACTGGAACTTCGTCGTGGTTGACCTCGGATGGAACCACGTGCGCATCGGAGACGTCATCTCCATCTTCCGGAATGAGCAGCTCCTTGCCAAGGCGCGCATCGAACGGGTCCAAGAGCAGGTGTCGGTTGCCACGCTCTTGCCCGAATGGAGCACGGCCAAGGTGGAAATCAACGACTTAGCCCGAGTGCTGTGAGGAGACCAGGCGCCGCATGACACGATCCGTGTTCTTACGACACAGTCTCACAACGCTGCTGGCGACACTCGCGGTGTGGGTGGCGGGAGGACAGCCATCCGGTATGGCCGCAGAAACCGCGAACCCGACAGCGATGAGCAAGACGCTCATCGTCTTGAAGCTTGATTCGAACGAGCCGCTGGAGTTCCAGACAAAATTTCTTGAGCAGCCGCCGAGCATCATCCTCGAATTTCCGTCCCATCGGGTCGTGGGGTCGCTCCCCGACCGCTCGGCGGTGGGCCGTGGGGTCATCCAAATGATTTTTGCGCGGTACCAAGAGAATGCCGCGGCGTCACCAAAACGGTACATCCAGTCGCTCCAGATTGTCTTGAGCGCTCCGTACGCGTCCCATGTGCGATCGGAACCGGGGCGAGTGGTGATTGAGATTGAGCACCCTGCATCGGTCAACAGCGCCGAAGTGGAGGTAGGTCTGAAAGGCGGGACGATCATCGGAGCGCTCGGTCCTCGGAGTATTAGCGAACGGTTTCGCGCCATGCAGGAGGCGTTGACGAGTGTGACGCCGACGACGTGGACGCTCCAGTTTGGCTCCAGTACTCCGCAGCGCTCCACCGAATCGACGGGTGGTGCTTCGAGCGGATCGCGTGTCGGAGAATCAAAGGGAGCGCAGACCTTGCCCGCTGCGTCTGCTGCCGTGTCACAAGGGCGCCTCGCCTCCAACCAGATCCAGATCATTCGGAAGGCCTCACCATCTGTTTGGTGGATCGGTTTGTTGTGTCTTGGGGCGATCGGACTCAGTGCGTGGTGGCTCGCAAGACGATCAAGCGGCAGCACCTTCTTTCGTGCTACGGGGTCACGTCAGAGCGGTCATGCGTCGTCCGGGATGGTGCTTGTGGATCAATTGGTGTGGCGGGCGTTTGAGCGGCAAGGCTACCAGTTGGTCATCGAAAAGGAGCTCACTCGACCGCCGACGGGGACCTTTCGGATCATCACCAAGGAAGGCTCCAAGGCTGGTCTCATCTGTGTTAGCAACGGACCGTTCTTTGAAAAGCAAACGGTGGCACGGTTCTTGCGAGTCATCCAGGAGGCGAACCTTGAGCGGGGATATTTGGTGGCCGCGGGGTCGTTCACGGTGCCGGCGCAGCGTCTGGCGAAAGAACACCACATCACGCTGATCGGTCGAGAAGAATTGACCGAATTGCTCAGCGTCGGCGCGGCGAGCGAGTACATGGCCAAGCAGCTTGAGCAGCAACAGGCGCGTCTTGAGGAAGCCAAGGAAACACTGCGTCAGTACGCGAGTGAGCTCGATACGCTGCGTCGCCAGCGCAACGAGGCCAGTTGGTACTTGGGGGAAGAGCGGGCCAAGAGCGGAAAGCTCGACGCGGATCTCGAGGTGGCCGGCCGACAGGTAATGCAGTTGGAAGCCGAGCTCAAGCGTTGGCAAGATGATGCGGCGGCGCAACGGAAACGCTGGGAAGAGAGCGAATGGTACCTCGGAGAATCGCGAACGCGTGTCCAGCATTTCGAAACAGCATTGGCAACCGTCCAGAAGGTCGCGGACCGCGTGGAGGTCGCTGAGCGCGAACGAGCTGACACGCAGCAGATGCTGCTGACCGCTCAAGAACGCCAGCAAACGTTTGAGGCATCACTCGCAGCGTTGCAGCAACAGCTCGAGGCCTCCAAGACAAGGGAAGGTGAATTGAAGGAGACCATTGCGCGTCTCCACGCGGAGCTAGCGTCGCTGCGCGAGCACTGGGGAGAACGTCGCGGCTCTGCCAGAACCCACTCGGCCGATGTCTTCATCGAGCTCCAGTCAGAGACCGACAGTCCCTGTTTTGCCGGCTCACCACGAGATGTGAGTGGCGTGGGGTTCGGGTTAGCGACTGACTATGAACTGTCCATGGGGTCGCCGCTCCGCGTTCGTGTCAATCTTCCTGGCGCGAACAAACCGATTGAATCGACAGCGCAGCTCATCTGGCAGCAGACCCAGACCGAGCATCCCAGTCGCTTCCAAAGCGGCTTCCAATTCCTGGAATTGTCGACGGCGTCCAAACGACGCCTTGAGCGTTTCGTGGGACAGACTCAGCCCTCGTCGTCAAGCTAGGAGCGCTTCCATCGCGTGATGCAGGAACGCCGCACGACGGTTCGGGTGCGCCACCAGGAGCAGGTCCACTATCGAGCCTCGGACGCGCTCCTTCCCCAGGCAGGCCGGTTGCTCAATCTCAGTGAGCGCGGGGTGGGGCTGCTGACGAGGGAAGCTCATCGCGTGGGCGAGCAGATCAGTCTCTCCTTCGACGGTGAACATCAGGGTCTGACGGCCAGTGGAGTGGTTCGATGGTCGCAAGAACGTCCAACCCGTAGTTCCTGGTATCCGCTCGGTCTCGAATGGCTCCCCCTGGAAGAGACCGCCCGCCATCGCCTCGAGACGCTGCTGAAAGATGCCACCCCGGCAGCGTCGAAGACACGCGTTTCCTTTGCGCTGAGCGATGGACCAGCCGTTCGAAGACTGATTCTTCTCTGGTGCCTTGTGGGGTGTGTGATCGCGAGTCCACTCTGTCTGTGGATCTGGTCGTTGCGACATGAGAACCAGCGGTTGCAGACCACGATCCAGCAACGCGATATGCTGATCAATGGCCTGGAGCACCACGCGCAAGCGTTACAGCAGGAGTTGGGCGCGGCGAAAATCCAACTCACCCATACCGTGAGTCAGGTGATGCGGCTCGATCAGCAGTCTCAGCACCTGGCGGGAGACGTGCAGCGGCTCACGAACGATGTGGCGCAGGTGCAGCAATCGTATCTCCAGGTGCGCGAGGAGCGGGAGGCGTTGATGCAGCGGGTGCTGGCGTTGGAGCAACAGCGCTTGGAGTTGGCGCGGCGCTTATCGTCTATCCCGGATTTGCGTGTGGCGATTCGCGACGCGGTGCGGGCTCGCACGGAGGCACAGCGCGCGCAACGACGCGCACCATTACAGGCTCGGCAGGAGACGGGACCGTCACAGGGCGGGCAAGGGAATCGCGGCTATCTGGTTCGTGGAGGGCAGCCCACGGTCAGTCGTTCGACGGTGTGGATTCGTGTGCACGAGCCTGAGACCATTTCGGGAGCGCCGTTCCTTCAATCGTCTCAACGCTAATGGGACGAGTTCGCAGATCAGTGTCTTTGGACACTAGCACAAGACCCTTCAGTTCTCCACGTTAAGCGTTCCCCTCCCACCCTACGGCGTTTGGCGCCGTTCTTTGACGTAGAGACTTCGCTCGAACTGCTTCGCGTACGCCTTCAACTCCGCTCCGATCTTCGCCACTTGTCCGGGATGGGTCAGCGGATGCGCCTCGTTCGTCACGAGGGCAATGGCGATGGACAGGAGTGGAATCTTCACGGGCCGTCCTTTCCGATCGGTATGGAGCAAATAGCCGCGAGCCCGGTCCTGCGCATCGTAGAGTTGCGGTGCCATGGCATCAAACTCTTTGACGACCGCCTCGCAGAGTTGTTCGGCGCACTCGACCGTTGTCATCATGATGAAATCATCCCCCCCGATGTGTCCCACAAAATCCGTCGGACTGCCACTGCGTCGTGAGACGTCCAGGAGCAGCGTCGCCGTGCGTTGGATGACTTCGTCCCCCCGCTGGAACCCGAAGTGGTCGTTGAAGGCTTTGAATCGGTTCAAGTCGAGATAGCACACGGCCAGCGGTTGGCCCATCGCCAGGCGGCGCTCCAGTTCGTGATAGATGGAGATGTTGCCGGGGAGTTTGGTGAGTGGGTTCGCCTCCAGGTCCTGGCTGGCTCTCCGTAAAACCATCTTGACGCGCACCAAGAGCTCTTCTGGTTCAAACGGCTTCACCAGGTAATCGTCAGCACCGGCATTGATCCCGAGCACCTTGTCCTGCAGCTCACCCTTTCCGGTCAACATGATGATGGGGAGGTGACGGAGGACGAGGTCTTCTTTGAGCTGCGCGCAGACTTGCGGACCGGTCATCTTTGGCATCATGTAATCGAGGATGACTAGATCAGGCGTCTGGGTTCGAATGGTCTGCAGGGCCATCTCGCCATCCGACGCTTCCACGATGGAAAACCCGCTTGGTGCCAGAATCGTGCGCAAGATGTCCCGCAAGTCCGGGTCATCATCGGCGATCAGGATCGTCGTTGTGTTTGGTGGTGTGACCATTGGATGTGTGTGGTGTGCGTTGTCCTGGTTATGTTTGGTTGGCTCACTGTTCCCCTCGTCAGTCGATCGAACTGCTGGGACCGATTCAGATGGTCATCCTCGTTACTCTGCCGGGAGGGTGACGGTGAAGGTGCTCCCCTTGTTCTTTTCGGAGTGCACCGCAATGTGACCTTGGTGCGCTTCCACGATCCGCTTGACCAGCGCCAATCCTAGGCCCGTACCGCGCACCTGCTGGTTGATCGGGTCGCTGGACCGGTAAAATTCTTGAAAGAGTTTCGGGAGCTCCTCCGAGGCAATGCCGCAGCCTGTATCCCGTACACTCAGCAGCACCGAAGGTCCCTCTCGTCGGATTCCCACCTGTACGGATCCGTGCTCCGGCGTGTACTTGATGGCGTTTGAGAGCAAGTTCACCAACACGCGTTGGAGGTGTTGTGGGTCCCCCACCAGTGCCTTCACGCCGTCGGCGTCCGTCGTGTAGTGGATCTGCTTAGCCTCGAGCTGCGGACGGACCATATCCTGGACCGTGGAGAGAAACTCGTCGAGCGGAATGGCGCGGCGTTCCATGACCACACGGCCCGATTCAATGCGTGCGATGTCGAGGAGGTTATTGATGAGTTGCGTGAGCAGATCCGCGTGCTTTTCAACCTTTGTGATTCGCTCAAGTTGAGGAGCGGCGAGCGGTCCGAACTGGCCAGTCCGTAGGAGTGCCGCATAGCCTTTAATGGCGGCTAGCGGTGTCCGGAGCTCGTGGGAGACGGCCGAGACAAAATCGCTCTTGGCTTTATTCAAGCTCATGAGCTCGCTGTTGGCTTGCGCGAGTTCGTGCGTTCGTTGTTGAACCTTTTGCTCAAGGGCCTGTTGGGCCATCCACGCTTCTTCATAGAGTGCTGAGTTCTCGACGGCGGTCGCCAACTGATTCACGAGAATCGCGACGAGCTCCTCTTCAATCTTGGCGTTGGCGGTGCCAGCACCGGGGCGTCCAAAGAGCAGACAGCCGGCTGGACCCGTGTGCGGGATAATGCCTGCGACCACCGCGAAGGGAACATCAAAGAGTGCGAGCAGTTTCTGCTGGGCCGGATCGGTGAGCGCTGCCGTTTGGAGTGCTGCCGGAGCGGGGTTCGTCAGGATCTGCTTCAGGAGTTTGCTCTCAATGAGGTGTTGTTTGAGTGTTTCTGCCTGAATGGGGGTCATCCCAATAAGGGAACGCCACTCGATCGTGCCCAGCGAGGTGCACGTTCCGAGGAGTGCTCTTGAAAATCCAAAATTCGTGACGATGGCCGGGTCAAGTTTACTGAACACTTCATCCGGGTGCAAGCTCACTTGCAGCTGCTGTCCGAGCTGATGCAGCGACATGAGCGAGGCGAGGCGTCGGTCAAGCTCTTCTTGGATGCGATGGAGCTCCACGTCGGTGCGGATGATGAGCTTGGCTTGTTGGTCGAGTTGATCATACGCGGCTCGAAGTCGGTTGAGGTCGTTGAGCTGAGTGCGGTAGTGTTCCATCTGCGAGGCGAGATAGAACACGCTCCCCAGGATCGCCATGATACTGAGTGAGGGGATCAGCCAGTTCGATGATCGCATCACCATGATGGTTCCCAGCGATCCGATCGTCACCCAGAGGAGGATGCGTTTTGTCGGCATGGGATTGTTGCTCCTCACGTCCCGAGTGCGACGACCAGCACCGAGCCGGTCTGCACGGCCGTTCGGCCATAGACAGACGTGATGTCGAGAGGTGCTTGCTCACCGTAGGTGTAACATCCCGCCAACGGCACCGACGGGCCGATGGTTTGGCGCAGGCGCGCAATTTCTGCCGCCGCCTGCTGGGCTCCGAGGAGCCGGCGGCGGATGACCGAGTCAAACACGAGCACGCAGGCGATGTGATTCAGCGATCGGATCGCTTGTTGCGCCGCCCGGTGGGCGGCTTCGAGTGCGAGCTCTCGGCTTCCAATCATCAACTGTAGCCACGTGCCTTCCAGTACTTCTCCGCTGCAAAAGAGGCTGCCATCTTCCTGAAACGAGACGACATTTCGCAGAAGCCATCGGTCGGTGCCTTCGCACTGGATTCCCAGCGGGTAGGCAATCCCTTGCCGACCCAGCCCTTGCGATTGCAGTTGGTGCACCAAATCCGCGCCAAAGTATTCTTCGTATACGGACGCGGCCGGCCGATGATCCAGTTCCAGCAGGACATTCGCACGCGCTCGCGTGATATGACGAGGTTTGCTGATGGGAGCAAACCCATGCTCGCTCCCCACGCCCAATTTACCGACACCTCCCACCAGTGCCCCGACGACGGAACGACTGAGCACTCGATCGTTCATATATTGATACGTTTGGCTGAATCGCAGATCATCACCCGCCATCCCCCCCGCGATCAACGAGCTCGTCCCCAGGACCTCCTGGATCCCTCGGACCACATCCGCGTAGCCCGTGACCAGCCCGTCTCCAAACAGCAAAAATCCAATCCGTTGAATGCCTCGAGAGCCTTGGAGGCACGCATAGGCGGCCTGCTGACCCGCTTCCCGAGGGCGCTCATCGACGTGCTCACCGCGGCCGATACTCCAGCGAAGCGTGTTCGACGCAATGAGCACCACGAGGCAACTGTGGCTCGCCGGGCCCTCTGGAGTAATTTCACCTGCCGTGCTTTCTCCGACGAGCGGGATATCACCGAGGACCGAGCGAATGCCCCCGAGCAGCGACGGCTGATCAAACCACGACGAGCCAAAGACAATGGCCAGCTGAGGCGTCAGTGGCGAGAGCCGCTCGAGCGCGCGCTCCGCAGCGTCGTTACCGGCTCGTGCCGCGTCCGTGTGTGCGCTCCATCCGATGGTCGCAGAGATCGTTTCAGACATATCACTGAGAGTATATCTGATTTCTAACGCCCATTGCCATGAGGGGTTAGGGAAAACTGAGAGGTGCGAAGTGGAGACGGATTCGGTCGACAGCTCTTAGCGTTGGTAGAGGCCGATGAGCTGTGTGTTGCTGAGCAGATGTCCCTGCATGGCGTGTTGGAGTTGTGCGTTCGTAGCACGAGCAGGGAGTGTGAGGACCACGTCCAACGCGTATAACGTGAAGCGATAGTGGTGCGGCGTTCCGGCGGGCGGACACGGCCCGCCATAGCCCACACGACCGAAATCGTTTAGACCTTGGAGGGTGCCGTCGGTCAATTGTGGTTCTCGAGGAATGCCTTCGGGTAGCGTCTGAAGATTCGGAGGAAGGTTGTAGGCGACCCAGTGCACCCAGACCGTTCCCGGCGCATCAGGATCGTCGACAATCAGCGCGAGGCTTTTGGTCCCTTGGGGCGGCGTGGTCCACGCCAGCGGCGGCGAGTCGTCGGCTCCTTGGCAGGTATGTTGTGTTGGAATTCGCTCGCCATGACGAAACGCCGTGCTACGTAGCACCCATGTCATGTCGACCTTCGGCTGGGCGAAACCTAATTCGCCTGAGGACACAATGCACGCGATGAACAACATTCGCCATGCGTGGTGATGGAGACGCCAGCCGCGTTGCCAGATGCCGTTCGTCATGGGTTCACCCTCGGGCATTACGACGTCGTTGAGTGAGTGGCGTGCGTGGATTCTGCGGGCGTCTTCAGAGGGCGTTTCATCCGACGCTTAAACGTATAGAGCGACTCATCGGCCGCATGTAAGACCTCCTGCGGACTCGCATCCTCCTGCTCGACACGGCTGAGGCCGACGCTCAGGCGAACGGGACCGACCCGTCCTTGTCCTGCTGGGACGGGAATACTGATCTGCCGCAGTTTGTCCGCGACCGACGTGGCTTGCTCGAACGTCGTTTCTGGGAGGGCGATGACGAACTCATCGCCACCAAAGCGCGCCAGAATATCCGATTCGCGCAGCGCCGTTTTGAGCTCTTCCGCCACCTGTTTTAGCACGAGATCTCCCGTCTGATGGCCCAGACGGTCGTTGACTTGTTTGAAGCCATTGACGTCAATCATCAGGCACGCCAGCGGACGCTGGTACCGTTTGGCGCGGCTGCACTCCCATTCCCACCGGTCGAGGAAGAACCGCCGGTTGTGGAGCCCGGTGAGCTCATCCGTGATTGCCATCTGCCGCAGCCGTGCGCTGGTGCGTCGAAGAGCCGCGGTGCGACGAGCGACGGCTCGCTGTAAGATCCAGGTGCGGGCGGCCAGGAGCCACACGATCAGCATCGCACCCAAATCCGCGATGATGCTCAGGCCAACGAGCAAGACATTAAACCAAGAAAGCGTTCGGACCACGCCCGTGCTCCCTGGCTGCATTTGAATCGTCCATCGGGCTGCGTCGACTCTGATCGGGCGTTCCACGACGATCGGTCGTCGATGGTTCTCGGTGGTCGGCCACGTCGGTGTGCGATAGAGCAGCGTGCTCTCTTCGAGGATTTGCACGGGCTGTGCTGATAAGATGGTGGAGGTCACAAAGTCTTCGAGGAGCGGTTTGACGTCGAACACGCCCACGACCGCACTCTGTGGATAGGCGGAGGCTCGCAGCGGCTCCAGCATGATGAGGAAGGGACGCTGATCTCTCGAGGTGGTGACAAACGTCGATGGGGCTCGCCAAGCCCGAGGTTGCTGAGTGTATTGCACGATCGCGCGGCTGAGTTGGGTCAGCTCCACACGAGAGAGGTGAGGTGAGTTGGACCACCACGCTGGCAGGGTGGTGGCTTGCACCATGCCGGTGGTGAGGAGGTGGCGAGTATGTTCAGCCGCGCTCGCCCCGATGGCTTGGAGCTGTGGCAGCGTGAGGTCAGGGCGACGGTTCAAGGTATCCCGAATGAAGGTCAAGGTTCCACGTCGGCTTTGGAGCGCGCGGATGAATTGTTGTCCGACCTTGGTAATGGTGGTGTGGGTATCGCTCTGGAGGGCTTGGCGTCCCCGCCACTGGATGAACCCGATCCAGCCTAAGAGCAGCGCGCTGGTGAGCAGCGTGATGAGCGACGCGAGCAGGATGCGTCGAAAGCGTCGAGTCGGGAGACTCATCCTGAGGTTCGTTGGATGATGACTCATCTGCCACCAGCCCATGGGGTCATTCTAGTCCGTTCACGAGGAGGGGGCAAGGCCAGCGAACGGGAGCATGGGGCGTGGTCCATACAAAGAAAAAACCCCACGCTCGTTGCTGCGCGGGGCTTTTGATGAAGAACGGCTAAAATCCTGGAACGGAGGTGCAGCCGGTCGGTGGTTTGCTTTTCTTGATCTTCTCAAGGAGCGCTTGGGCTTCGGTGAGCGCTTTGGACTCCGCGTCTTCCTTCGTGAGCCCTTCTGTTTTGACGACCCACGCGCCGGGATCAGTGTTATCGATGGTCGTACGGTACGTGGTCCCAAGACGGTACGTGGTAATCGTCACCGGCCAGCCGGCTACTTGTGTTTTCCGTTCAGAGTACTCTTCAGGTTTCGGCATGTGCGCGTTACGGTTTTTCGATTGGTGCGGCGACGAGATTGCCCCATTCGGTCCAGCTGCCATCGTAATTCTTGACGTTCTGATAGCCCAAGAGGTGCTTTAAGACAAACCACGTGTGGCTCGAACGCTCACCGATGCGGCAGTACGCGATGACGGGCTTCTCACCCGTAATGCCCGTTCCGCCGTAGAGTGCGCGCAGCTCCTCCACGCTCTTAAACGTTCCATCCTCATTGCACGCTTTGCCCCACGGGATGCTCTTCGCCCCAGGGATATGGCCGCCGCGCTGGCACGTTTCGGGAAGCCCAGGTGGTGCCAGAATCTCGCCGCTGTACTCTTGCGGGCTGCGTACGTCGACGAGCTGCGCTGAGCGTTCGCTTGAGGCCTTCATGACCTCGGGCAGAAAGGCACGGATGGATGTATCCGGTTCCTTCGCCTGATAGGGTTTTGAGCTCACCTTGGGAGTCTCCGTCGAGAGTTCTCGGCCTTCGGCGATCCACTTCTTGCGGCCGCCGTTCATCAACCGCACGTCCTTGTGGCCGTACACCTTCAGTTGCCAAAACGCCCACGCAGCGAACCAGTTGTTGTTATCGCCGTACAGAATGACCGTCGTGGTGTTGTCGATCCCTGAGGCGCCCAGGAGCTGTTCAAACTTGTGTTTCGGAATGATGTCGCGTTGGTGCGTATCGCACAGCTGCGTGTCCCAGGCCCACCCCAGCGCGTTGGGGACGTGTCCTTCGCTGTAGGCTTTCGTATCGACGTCGACCTCGACGATTTTCAGCGTCGCATCGTTGAGATGTTGAGCGACCCAATCGGTGGACACCAAAACCGTTGACTGCGTGGCTGCTGGAGCGGATGTCTCTATTGCCATGGGGTGCCTCCTGTGTGATAGGCCTCAGGGAGAGAGAACACCGAGTGCCACTATCTTAATCGTCGTCGAGAAACCTGTCAAGTCAGGCGTGAATCACGCCGTCTGCTGCAGTCTAGCACTGGTCTCATACGCGTACCAGAGGGCCAGGAGCGCGACCATTTCAGAAAAAAGAAACGGTCTGAAATACCAGCGGCCGAGTGCGAGGACGAGCCCATCGAATCCGAGGTACGCATGCGCGATCACCAAGCCCAGCAGGGCGCGTTGGATGGGGGGTGAGGGAATCTTGCGCATCAACAGCAGGCACGTCGTGACAAAGCCAAGCACGAACATCGTCTGGATCGCCCCGAGGAACCATTGCCAGCCGATCGACAAGCGAGGGGTCCAGCCCATGACCGGATCGGGCTGTGGACTCATCACACCAAACAAGATGACCGCGCCGTAGGCGATCAGAAACGGAGAGAAGATGCGCAGGAGCTTCGCAGGGGACATCGCCGGATGCCGGAGGAGCTGGTCAATGACTATCAGACTCGGGAGAGTTAAGCCAACCGATGTCGCGAACCAGCATCGTCTCAACGCCCAGAATTGCTGCGGGGCGCTGCCCATGGTAAAGAGCGCCATCGTGACGTAGCGGCTGATGATGAAGAGGGCTGTCGCGATCAACAGCGCTCTCAACCAGAGGGGGGACACGCGACGATACGCACTGAGCAGAAGGAGCGTCATGCCCGCGGCCACACCGAGGAAGAAGAGGTATCTTCCACCCAAGATCGTCATGGCTCGAGCGTGTTACCGCGATGATGGGACACTGGCCGGTACCGCGCCAAAAAGCTCGAAGAGGTTGTAGAGGCCGAAGAACGCACCAGTGTAGAGGAGGTC